>Ga0209474_10004499_pt1 | contig 12037 bp, 10 predicted proteins | sample GraSoiAngelo_145_FD_185902 | JGI IMG/M metagenome (GOLD analysis project Ga0209474, IMG submission 185902) | Grasslands soil microbial communities from the Angelo Coastal Reserve, California, USA - 14_1009_05_20cm (SPAdes) (version 2) | ecosystem: Environmental > Terrestrial > Soil > Grasslands...
GCGCACCATCCCGCTCATGCCGGGCACCGACTGCCTGGCGAGCCTCCAGGACGCGGTGCGCACCACCTGGCCCAAGCCGAAGGCGCTCATCATCAACTTCCCGCACAACCCGACCACGGAGGTGGTCGAGCTCGACTTCTTCCGCGGCATCGTCGCGTTCGCGCGCGAGCACGAGTGCCTGGTGGTGCACGACCTCGCCTACGCCGACCTCTGCTTCGACGGCTACAGGGCGCCCTCGTTCCTCCAGGTGCCGGGCGCCAAGGAGATCGGGGTCGAGTTCTTCACGCTCACCAAGAGCTACAACATGCCGGGCTGGCGGGTCGGCTTCATGGTCGGCAACCGGGAGATCGTGGGCGCGCTGGCGCGCGTCAAGAGCTACCTCGACTACGGCATCTTCCAGCCCGTGCAGATCGCGGCGACGCACGCCCTCAACGGCCCGCAGCACTACGTCCAGGAGATCTGCGAGACGTACCGCAAGCGCCGCAACGTCCTGTGCGACGGCTTAGGTCGCCTCGGCTGGCACGTGCCGAAGCCCAAGGCGACGATGTTCGTGTGGGCCGAGATCCCCGACGCTTTCAAGGCGATGGGCTCGCTCGAGTTCTCGAAGCTCCTCCTGAAGGAGGCCAAGATCGCGGTCTCGCCGGGCATCGGCTTCGGCGAGCACGGCGACCACTACGTGCGCTTCGCGCTCATCGAGAACGAGCACCGCACCCGCCAGGCGGTGCGCGGCATCCGCCGCGCGCTCTCCGGCGGGCTCGCGTCCAAGGTCCGCGCCAGCGCCGGGTGAGCGTGGCGGCCCCGGTCAAGGTCGGGCTGATCGGCTTCGGGACGATCGGCGCCGGTGTGGTGAAGGTGCTGCGCGCCCATCGTGCCGAGATCGCACGCCGCGCCGGCCGGCCGATCGACGTGGTCGCGATCGCCGACCTCGACACCACGACCGACCGCGGCATCCCGGCCGCGCCCGCGCGGCTCACCAACGACGCGAGGTCCGTCATCGAGGACCCAGACGTCCCGATCGTCATCGAGCTGATCGGCGGCTACGAGCCCGCGCGCCGCTTCGTCCTCGCCGCCATCCGCGCCGGCAAGGACGTGGTCACCGCCAACAAGGCGCTGCTCGCCGTGCACGGCGAGGAGATCGTCCGGGAGGCCGAGGCGCAGGGCGTCCGCCTCGCCTTCGAGGCGAGCGTCGGCGGCGGCATCCCGATCCTGCGCACGCTGAAGGAGGGGTTGGCGGGCGACCGGACGGTCGCCGTCTACGGCATCGTCAACGGCACCTGCAACCACATCCTCACCACCATGACGCGCGAGGGCCGGAGCTTCGTGGACGTGCTCGCCGAGGCGCAGCGCCTGGGGCTCGCCGAGGCCGATCCCTCGACCGACATCGACGGGATCGACTCGGCGCACAAGCTCGCGCTGCTCACCACGCTCGCCTTCGGCGTGGTACCGCGCTTCGAGCGCATCCCCCGGGAGGGTATCCGCAGGATTGATGCCGTGGACATCGCCTTCGCGCGCGAGCTCGGCTACACGATCAAGTTGCTCGCCATCGCGCGCGACGGCCGCGACGCGGTCGAGGCGCACGTGCAGCCAACCATGATCCCGCACGGCCACCTGCTGGCCGACGTGGGCGGCAACTTCAACGCGATCTTCGTGCGCGGCGCGGCGCTCGGCCCGACCATGTACTACGGCCAGGGGGCGGGGGCGCTGCCCACCGCGACCGCGGTGATCGCGGACCTGATCGCCGCCGCCCGCGACCGGTCGATGGGCTCCGGGGTGCGCGTGCCGCCCTGGGGCGTGCCGCAGCGGACGCTCCGCCGCCTTCCCATCCGCCCCCTCGCGGAGCTGGAGGGCGAGTACTACCTGCGCGTCATGGCGCTCGATCGGCCGGGGGTGCTGGCCCGCATCGCCGGCATCCTCGGCCGGTGCGACATCTCGATCGCCTCGGTGCTCCAGCGCGAGCGGCGCGCCGGCACCACGGTGCCGATCGTGCTGCGCACCCACCACGCGCGCGGCCGCGACCTGACGCGCGCGCTCGCCGCGATCGACAAGCTCGCCGTCGTCCGTGGCCGCCCGGTCGCGATCCGGATCGAGGAGGGGCTGGTGTGACGCGCGGCTCCGGCGCTCGCGTGAGCGAAGACGACGGCTGGCGTGTTGGCCATGATCGGTATCGATGAGCAGCTGCAGCCGGCGATCCTGGCAGGGAGGGAAGCGAACAGTGTAAGCTGTGACCGAGCGCCCGCCGGGGGGCGGAGGGCTCGAGCGAGTGGGAGGGGCCGATGGGCTACGAGATCCGCGCCATGTCCTTCGCCGAGATCATGGACACCGGATTCCGGATCGTCCGCCAGCACTTCGGGCTGATCATCGGCATCGCCGCGGCACTCTACGTGCCCGTCGCGATCCTGGGCGCGCTGGTCGCGCCCGAGCCCGTGCCGGGGGCCGGCCCGTGGGCGAGCGTGGACGCCGGGCGCGTGGGCTTCCTGATCGGCCTCGGGCTCTACGCGATCATCGTGTCGCCGATCGTGTCGGCGGCCATCACCTTCGCCATCGGCGAGATCTACGTCGGCCGGAGCGCCTCGGTCGGGCAGTCGCTGCGCGTGGGCGCCTCCATGCTGCTGCCGATCGTCGGCACGTCGCTCCTGGTCGGCATCTGCGTGATGCTCGGCTTCGTCCTGCTGGTGATTCCGGGCGTGTATCTGTTTCTCTCCTTCCTCCTCGTCTGGCAGGTCATGGTGCTCGAGCGGAGGTACGGCGTCACGGCGATGGGCAGGAGCCGGGAGCTGATGCGCGGGAGCCTCCTCCGCGGCCTCGGGATCACCCTCGCGGGCGCCATCATCGTGAGCGTCGTCGGGGGCGCGATCGGTCTCGTGGTGGGACACATCCCGCTGCTCGGGCCGATCGGGGAAGGGCTCGCGCGGGCGGCCGGCGTCGCCTACACGTCGGCGGTCGCCGTGGTCCTCTACTTCGACATCTGCTGCCGCAAGGAGGCGTTCGACCTGGAGCATCTCGCGCGCCTCGTCGCGGGCTCCGCGGGCTCGGTCGAGGTCGGCTAGGAGCGCATGACCGCGCTGCCCGCGCCGTCGGACGAGCATGTCCGGGCCCTCGCCGTCACGATCCTCAAGCGAAGCGAATTCGCGTTCTGGCACGACACGCCGGGGCTCATCTCCTTCCTGGCCTGGCTGTCCGGGCTGTGGGAGACCGACCCCGTGCTCTACTGGGCGATGCTGGCGGGCTTGGTCGCGGTCGCGCTGCTGCTGCTCGCGCACGTCACCTGGGCGGTCCGGCGCGCGCTCGCGGTACCTGCGCCGGCCCGGCCGCCGCGTCCGGACACGGCGGCCCCGCCGTTCCTCGAGGAGGCGGACGCGCTGGCGCGGCGGGGCATGTTCCTCGAGGCCGCGCGCCGGGTCCAGCTCGCCGCCCTCGACCTCCTCCTCCGCGCTCGCGTGCTCGAGCTCGGGCGGTCCGATCCGAACCGGACCCTCCGGGGACGGCTCCGGGACGCGGCCCTGCCGGAGGCGGAGCGTGGAGACCTCCTCGCGCTCATCGACTGGCTGGAGCAGCGGTGGTTCCGGGACCGGAGCGAGGAGCGCGAGCTCTACGACCGGTGGCGGTCGCTGCACGCGCGCCTCGGGGCGGTGCTGAAGCCCGCATGAGGCGGAGCGGGCTCATCGCGCTCGCCGCGGCGTGCGGCCTCCTCGTGCTCGCCGGCATGCTGTACCCGGACGAGAAGCGCCCCGAGCAGTCGCTCACCACCTTCGGCACCGGTCCGTGGGGCTACCGCGCCGTCTTCGACCTGCTCACCGAGCTCGGGTTCCCGGTCGCGCGCACGCACGAGCCGCCCGAGGATCTCGCCCCGGAGGCGACCGTCTGGTGGATCGAGCCGGCGGAGCTCTGCCCGTCCGTTCCCGGCGGCGGCTGGCGGGGCGAGCCGTGGGTCCGGGCGGGCGGGACGGCGGTGCTCTTCCTCGCCCCGGCGGTGGGCGAGGACGCCGGCTGCGCGCTCCTCGAGGGTGTGGTCCTGCCCCGCCGCGTCGCGGACACGTCCGGCGGCGCCAGCCCGCGCGGCGCGAGGGGCGAGCGCCCGGCGACGGCGCACGGAGTGAGCGGCGACGCGCTGCCGCGCGCGCGGACCGTCGAGGTCCCGGGCCTCCTCACCTTCGCGGACGCGGGCGACTGGAGGGTGAGGGCGGTCAGCGCGGAGCGTCCGCTCGTGCTCGAGCGCGCGCTCGGCGCGGGGCGCATCGTCGCGGTCGCCGACGCCACCGTGCTCCGCAACCAGTCGCTCGACCGCGGGGACGCGGCGCCGCTCGTGGTCGACCTCGTGCGGGCATTCGGCGTGCCGCGCTTCCACGAGGGCGGCGAGGGCCCGCGCGCGCGGCGCAGCGCGGCGGCCTACCTCGCGACCTCGCCCGCGCTGCTCGTGTTCTGCGGGCTCGCGCTCACCGGCGTGCTCTTCGCCTGGCAGGGGAACCTGGTGCCGCCGCGCGCGCTCCCCGGCCCGGGGACGGACACGCCCGGCCTCGACGCGTTCGTCGACTCGCTGGCGGCGCTCTATGCCGGCACGCGCGACCACGCGCGCGTGCTCGAACGCTACCGCGAGCTCGCCGCGGCGCGGCTCCGCCGCCACTTCGGCATGCCGCCGGAGACGCCGGTCGGCGTCCTCGCCGAGCGGCTCGCGCGTGATCGCCGGCTCGCGCCGGGCGCGCTTCGCCTCTTGGTGGAGGGCGCACCGGTGGCGGGAGAGCGCGGGCTCCGCGATGCCGTGCGCGTGCTCGACGCGCTCGTCCGGGAGGCGAGCGCGTGACCGGCAGCCGGCCGGAGGACGTCGCGGCGATCGCCGAGCGCTACGGCGCGCTGCGCGCGGCCGTGGGCGGCGTGGTCGTGGGGCAGGAGTCGGCCGTTCGCCTCGCCTTCGTCACGCTCCTCTGCTCGGGCCACAGCCTCATCGAGGGCGTGCCGGGCGTGGCGAAGACCCTCCTCGTGCAGACGCTCGCGGCCGCCGTCGACGTGCGCTTCGGGCGCGTGCAGTTCACGCCCGACCTGATGCCGAGCGACATCATCGGGACCTCGATCCTCGACCCGCGCGCGGGCGATGCGCGCTTCCGGCCCGGGCCGCTGTTCACCGACCTCCTGCTCGCGGACGAGATCAACCGCGCCTCCGCCAAGACCCAGGCCGCGCTGCTCGAGGCGATGCAGGAGCGGGCCGCGACGGTCGACGGGACGCGGCATCCCCTCGGCCCGCACTTCGCGGTGTTCGCGACCCAGAACCCGGTCGAGCAGGAGGGCACCTATCCGCTCCCCGAGGCGGAGCTCGACCGCTTCCTCTTCAAGATCGTGATCGAGTACCCGAGCGAGGAGGAGGAGGCCGCCATCCTCACCCTGCATCACGCGGGCGACCGTGCGCCGAGCTCGGTGGGGCACGTGCTCCGCACCGACGAGCTCGAGCACGCCCGCGAGGTCGTGCGCGGGGTCGTCGTCCAGGACGACGTGGTGACGTACGTCGGGGCCCTGGTGCGCGCGACGCGCCAGGACCTGCACTTCGCGCTCGGCGCCTCGCCGCGCGCCGGGGTGATGCTGCTGCGCGCGGCGAAGGCCAACGCCGCCCTCGAGGGGCGCGACTACGTGCTCCCCGAGGACGTGCAGGCGATGCTCGCGCCGACCCTCCGCCACCGCGTGCAGCTCGACCCCGCGGCCGAGGTCGAGGGACTCGTCCCGGACAAGGCGCTCGAGGGAACGCTGCGCAGCGTCGCGGTCCCGCGGTGAGGGTCGGGCCCGATCGGAGGCTCGTGGGCGCGGCTGCGGCGTGGACGGCCGCCGCGATGGCGGTCGTGGTGTGGCCGGCGCTGTGGCCCGCGCTCGCCGGAGGCCTCGTCCTGCTCGGCGCGCTCGCCGCCTGGGACCTGATGCTGCTCCGACGGCGGCCGCCGCTCGGGCTCGCGCGGCGCCTCCCCGGGCGCGCCTTCGTCGGCCGTGAGGCGGAGATCGGCCTCACGGTGGAGAATCCGGGCCGCGAGCCGGTCGCGCTGGAGGTGATAGACGAGGTTCCCGCCGACCTGGCGGCCGAGGAGCCGCACTTTGCCGGCGTGCTCGTGCCCCCGGCGGCGAGCGTGACGCTCTGCTACCCGATCCGCCCGTCGGTCCGAGGCGATCGCCGGCTCGGGCCACAGGTCGCGCTCGAGGCCTCGCCGCTCGGGCTCCTCCGCCGCCGCACGGTCGCCGGCGCGGGCGCGGTGCTGGCGGTCCATCCGGACGCGACCCGCTATCTCCGCCCGGAGGCGCTCGCCCCGAAGCGCGTGCTCGCGGCCATGGGCGTCCGTCCCTCCCGGCGGCGCGGCGAGGGCATGGAGTTCGAGTCGCTGCGCGACTACGTGCCGGGGGACGACCCGCGCCGCGTGGATTGGGCGGCGTCGGCGCGCCGGGGCCGCTTCGTGACGCGCCTCTTCCAGCACGAGCGGAACCACACGGTGCTGATCGCGCTCGATACGAGCCGCCTGATGGGCGGGCGGGTCGGCGCGCGCACCAAGCTCGACTATGCCGTCGACGGCGCGCTCGGGCTGGCGTACGCGGCACTCACCGCGGGGGACCGCGTCGGCATGGTGGTCTTCGACCGCGAGGTGCGCGGGCACCTGCGGCCGCGCGCGCATCGGAGGGCGCTCGGCCTCTTCGTGGAGCTCCTGCGCGGGACCGAGGCGCACGCGGTGGAGGCCGACTATCGCACGCTGGCGCGCGAGGTGGGGGCGCAACAGCGCCGGCGGGCGCTGGTCGTCGTCCTCACCGACTTCGTGGAGGTCGATGCGGCCTCCCTCGTCGCGCCGCTGGCGCTGCTCGCGCGGCGCCACCGCGTCCTGCTGGTCGCGCTCCGCGACCGCGCGTACGAGGCGCTCGCGCCCACCGCTCCGCTCGGCGCCGACGGCCCGCTCGACCTCTACCGCCGCATCGTCCTCGACGAGCTGCTGCGCGAGCGGGAGGCGGCGCTCGGCCGGCTGCGCCGGGGCGGGCTCGAGACCGTCGACCTGCTGCCGGAGGCGATCACGGCCGAGGTGCTGAACCGCTACCTGGCGATCCGCCACGGACCGGAGCGATGAGCTCGCCGAGCCACGCGGCGTCGACCGGCACGCGGCGGGAGAAGCGCCGCACCGAGAGGAGGGCGGCCACGAGCCCGGCGGCGAAGACGGCGGCGATCCCCAGACGCGGCGCGGTGCCGAGCGCCGACTCGCGGACGAAGCTCTCGGCGAGGGCCGCGAGGGCGAAGAGCGGGATGGAGCCGGCGAAGAGGAGGAGGGCGGGGTTCACGGCCTCGCGCAGCGCCCGGCGCCGGCCCTGCCGTCCCGGCCGGGCGACGGCGCCGCCGAGGCAGAGCCCGGCGGCGGCGCAGAGCGTGATCGCGGTCAGCTCGGGGATGCCGTGGGGCAGGATCCAGGCGAGGAAGTCGAGGGGGAGCGGGTCGCGGAAGAAGATCGCGGCGAAGGCCCCGAGCACGATCCCGTTGTAGAGATGCAGCAGCACGGTCGGCACGCCGCCCAGCATCCCGGTCGCGAAGGCGAGCAGCCCCACGCGCGTGTTGTGCGCGAAGAGCTGGGAGCCGAAGAACGCGTTGATCGTCGCCGGCACGGAGCCTCGGCCGAGGAAGTCGGCGCGCGCCTGCGGGGAGGCGATCAGCCGGTCGATCCCGTCCGGCGTGTAGCCCGCGCCCCCCGGCATGAAGGCGTGCAGCGACTGCGGGTCCCGCCAGGCGAGCGCGCCGCCGAGCGCGATGCCGGTCAGCAGGAGCCCCCAGGCGAGGACCTGGACGCGCCAGGTCCGGCCGAGCGCGTCGGGGAGCCAGACGAGGAGGAGCGTGCGCAGCGACCGCTCGGACGGGGGCGGGACGTAGAGGAAGGAGTAGGCGCGCACGCAGAGGGCGTTCAGGTGGCGGATCGCCGCCGGGTCGTCGTCGCGCTCGCGCAACCGCGCCAGCCGCGCGGTGTGCCCGCGATAGAGCCGGCCGAGCTCGCTCAGCTCGTCGAAGGGGAGGCCTCCCGCGCGCAGGCGCTCGCAGCGGTCGAGCAGCGCCGCGAAGCGCTCGGTCTCGCGCCGGACATCGTCCGCGGTCGAGGGCGGGATGGCTGACAAGGAGCGCCACGACACCACCGCGGGCGAGGCCGGTCAAGTCGTCCGCGCGCCCGAGCAGGTGGCGCTCTACCTCCCGGTCGCGGGCCCGACCAGCCGGATGCTCGCCTACGCCGTCGACTACGTCGTGATCCTGCTCCTGCAGTTCGCGGCGCTGGTCCTGCTGGTGCTGGCGGCGCCCTTCGTCGGGCGGCTGGCGCTCAACGCCTTCTACACCGCCCGCGAGCATCCGGAGAAGATCCAGGAGCTCGTGTTCACCTTCCTCGGGATCTTCCTGGTGATCCAGCTGCTCATCGAGTCGAGCTACTTCGTCTTCTGCGAGATGACGACCGGCGGGCGCTCGCTCGGCAAGGCGCTGATCGGGCTCCGCGTCGTGCGCGACGGCGGGTTCCCGATCTCGCTGCGCGAGTCGCTGGTCCGCAACCTGCTGCGCATCGTGGACGTGCTCCCCTGGTACTACACCGTGGGACTCGTCAGCGTCGTGCTCTCGCGCGACGGCAAGCGCCTGGGCGACTTCGCCGCGGGCACGATCGTCGTGCGCCTCGACCGGCCCGAGCCCGCGCCGCCCCTGGCCGACGCGCCGCCCGAGGCGAGCGCGGGGTTCCGCTTCGAGCGCAGCCAGATCATGCGCCTCGGGCCGAACGAGCTCGCGCTGCTCCGTCAGACGCTGCGCCGGCTCGCCGCGCTCCCGCCCGAGCGTGCCGCGGAGGTGCTCGAACGGGCGGCCGCCGTGCTGAGCGCGCGGATCGGTTACGGCCCGGTCGCGGCGGAGGAGCGCGAGGCCTTCCTGCGGGCGCTGCTGCATGCCGCGCGTGTCCGCTGACGTGCTGCCGCCCTTCGCTGGCAACCGGGCCAGGTTTGATACAGTATCGACGCGTGAGCCCGCCGATCGCCGCGCGCCGCATGCCCGCCCGGGAGTGCCCGGCGTGAGCGCCGCCCGCGTCTGGGGCGGCCTGATCGAGCACTATCGCGACCGCCTCCCGGTCAAGAGCAGCGACAGGGTCGTCACGCTGAACGAGGGGAACACACCCCTCGTGCGCGCCGACCGCCTGGCGGCCGTGGTGGCGCCCGGCATCGAGCTGTATCTCAAGTGCGAGGGGCAGAACCCGACCGGCTCCTTCAAGGACCGCGGCATGACGGTCGCGGTCACCAAGGCGCTCGCGGAGGGCGTGGAGGCGATCATCTGCGCCTCCACGGGCAACACCTCGGCCTCCGCCGCCGCCTACGCGGCGCGCGCCGGCGTCCGCGCCTACGTGGTCGTCCCGCAGGGCAAGATCGCGCTCGGCAAGCTCTCGCAGGCCGTCATGCACGGCGCGCGGGTGATCCAGATCGACGGCAACTTCGACCAGGCACTCCGCCTGGTGCGCGACGTGAAGGAGCGCTACCCGACGCGGCTGGCGCTCGTGAACTCCGTCAACCCGCACCGCATCGAGGGCCAGAAGACGGCCGCCTTCGAGATCTGCGACGCGCTCGGCCGCGCGCCCGACTACCACCTCCTGCCGGTCGGCAACGCGGGCAACATCACCGCCTACTGGAAGGGCTACACCGAGTACGAGGCGGCGGGCGTGATCGACCGGCTGCCGCGCATGATGGGCTTCGAGGCGGCGGGCGCGGCGCCCATCGTCCTCGGGAGGGTGATCGACGAGCCCCGAACCGTCGCGACCGCCATCCGTATCGGCAATCCGGCGAGCTGGAAGGCCGCCGAGGCGGCGCGCGACGAGTCGGGCGGCGCGATCGAGGCGATCAGCGACGACGACATCCTGGCCGCGTACCGTCTCCTCGCGCGCAGCGAGGGCGTGTTCGCCGAGCCGGCCTCGGCGATCTCGCTCGCCGGGGCGCTCAGGCTCGGGGCGAGCGGGCGCCTCCGGCCTCGCGACGTCCTCGTGCTCACCTTGACGGGGCACGGGCTCAAGGACCCCGACACGGCGATCGCCAACTCCGAGGCCGCGCTCTCCATTGCCCCCGACCTCGCACGGCTGGCCGCCGTGCTGGAGCTGGACTAGGAGACTCCCGAGACCGGTGACGGCGATGAAGTACGTGGTTCTCCAGGGCGATGGGATGGCCGACGAGCCGATCGCGGAGCTGGGCGGCAAGACGCCGCTCGAGTACGCGCGCACCCCGAACCTCGACCACATGGCCTCGCGCGGCATCCTGGGGCTGACGCGCACCATCCCGCGGGGTCTCCCGCCGGGGAGCGACGTGGGCACCATGTCGGTCCTCGGCTACGATCCGACGCGCTACCACACCGGCCGCTCGCCCATCGAGGCAGCGAGCATGGGGGTCGAGCTCGGCGCCGACGACATCGCCTTCCGCTGCAACCTGGTGACGCTCGAGACGCCCGAGGGCGGCACGGAGATCATGCGCGACTTCGCGGCCGGCCACCCGCCGAGCGAGGAGGCGGCCGAGGTCGTCCGCGACATGAATCGCGCGCTCGGCCGCGACGGCCTCGAGTTCCACCCCGGCGTCAGCTACCGCCACCTCCTCGTGTGGCGCGGCGGCGAGAGCCGCATGCGCACCACGCCGCCGCACGACCTCTCCGACAAGCCGGTGGCGAGGCACTTCCCCGACGGCCCCGGGGCCGAGGTGCTCCGCGACCTGATGGAACGCTCGCGGCGCTTCCTGGCCGAGCATCCCCTCTGCCAGGCGCGCGCGGCGCGCGGCGAGCGCGTGCCGACCTCGATCTGGCTCTGGGGGCAGGGCAAGCGCCCGCGGGTGCCGACGCTGCGCGAGCGCTTCGGCGTCGAGGGCTCGGTCATCGCCGCCGTCGACCTGGTGAACGGCCTCGGCGTGCTGGCGGGGCTCAAGAGGATCGCCGTGCCGGGCGCCACCGGGTTCCTCGACACGAACTTCCGCGGCAAGGCCGAGTACGGGCTGCGCGCCCTCGCGGAGCGCGACTTCCTCTTCCTGCACGTCGAGGCGCCCGACGAGGGCGGCCACATGGGCGACGCGAAGAAGAAGGTCGAGGCGATCGAGAACGTGGACGAGAAGGTCATCGGCCCGCTGCTCGAGGGGTTGCGGGCCACGGGCGGCGGGTGGCGCCTGCTGGTCATGCCCGATCACCCGACCCCGTGCGCGCTCAAGACGCACACCGCCGAACCGGTGCCGTTCGTGGTCTACATCTCGAGCGACGAGCAGAAGCCGCGCGGCCTGTCGCGCGGCTACAACGAGCGCGACGCGCGCGAGCTGGGCATCTTCATCCCCGAGGCGCACACCCTGCTCGCGCGGCTGCTGCGCCGCTGAGCGGCGCGGCGAGACTTCCCGCCATGGAGCGCAACCTCGCCATGGAGCTGGTGCGGGTGACCGAGGCGGCGGCGCTCGCCTCGGCGCGGCTCATGGGCCGGGGCGACGAGATGGCGGCGGACGTGGCGGGGATCGAGGCCATGCGCCGGGCCTTCGATGCGATCGCGATCGACGGCACGGTGGTGATCGGCGAGGGCGCCGAGGACGCCATGCCGAAGCTCTACGTGGGCGAGCGGGTGGGGACGGGGCAGGGGCCCGCGACCGACGTGGCCCTCGACGCCCTCGAGGGCGCCGCCATCTGCGCCGCCGGCGGCTACAACGCGCTCTCGGTGATCGCGATCGCCGAGCACGGGACCTTCCTCCGCGTGCCCGACACCTACATGGACAAGATCGCCTGCGGCCCGGAGGGGCGAGGCGCCATCGACCTCGACAAACGCCCGCGCGACAACCTGAAGGCGCTCGCCGACGCGCGCGGCGTCTACGTCGAGGATCTGACGGTCGCCATCCTCGACCGCCCGCGCCACAACGCGCTCATCGAGGAGGTCCGCCGCGCGGGCGCGCGCATCAAGCTGATCACCAGCGGCGACGTGTCGGCGGCCCTCGCCACCACCCGGCCCGACACCGGCATCGACATCCTAATGGGAGTGGGCGGCGCGCCGCAGGGCGTGCTGGCGGCGGCCTTCCTCCTCTGCGT
>Ga0209474_10004501_pt1 | contig 12034 bp, 12 predicted proteins | sample GraSoiAngelo_145_FD_185902 | JGI IMG/M metagenome (GOLD analysis project Ga0209474, IMG submission 185902) | Grasslands soil microbial communities from the Angelo Coastal Reserve, California, USA - 14_1009_05_20cm (SPAdes) (version 2) | ecosystem: Environmental > Terrestrial > Soil > Grasslands...
CACTGCATCATCGAAGCTGGCTACGTCGAGCAGAAAATAGCCGCCGATTGCTTCCTTTGATTCCGCAAATGGGCCGTCCGACACCACTCGGTTTTTGCCCGATACGACTTTGCCTTCGGCTTCGAGCGGGTTCCCAGCGATGGCTTTGCCTTGATCGGTCAGCCGTTTGAACCAGGCCATCCATTGATCTGTTACTTTTTGTTTTTCCTCGGGCGAGAGGCTCTTGGTCCAATCGTTTCCGCGAAACAGCAGCATGTATCCATTCTGATTTTGTGTGTTCATATTCGATAGTTGATGGTTGAGAGTTAACTGTTGTTAAGTTTAAACATTTACAAGCTGTTCTTCTCGCGCCAACTCTTCTCGCGCCAACTCACGCGAGCGGATGTCGAGGGGACATTCTTCAGCCATCGGCCGCACTTCGATTGAACCGCCATAAGCAAGGCCCGGGCTGCTCTGCGCAACCGCAATGGCTTCTTCGATCGTTTCGACATCCAAGATCAGATATCCGCCAATGGCTTCTTTAGATTCAGCGAAAGGTCCGTCCATAACGAACCGTCCGTTTTTGCCAGAAACGGTCACACCCGTGCGTTCAAGCGCGCGGCCAGGTTTGGCCTTGCCCTGCGCAGTCAATCTTTCGAACCAGGCTTTGTTCTGGTTGATGAGTTTCTGCAGCTCTTCCTGTGAGAGCGTCTTGTACCATTCGCTGCTTCGATACAACAGCATGTATCCATTACGATCTTGTGTATTCATTTCATTTTAATTGGTAATTGATTCCGTTAATTTTTTATCAGTTTCAAAACTACGACGAACGAGCAACCCAGTTTGGGACAAATTATTTTTCAGGCTGCCGCCGGGTCGCTCTCCCAAAGTCCAAAGGCGTTGCCCTCGGTATCCTGGCAGACGGCGAAATAACCCATCTGCGGCACGGCCGTTTTAGCCATGCAGATTTTTCCACCGAGTTTCGAAATTTTATCAGCGAACTTGTCGACAGAATCCACACTGACGTAGTTGACGACTGGCTCTTGCGGATGTTTACGCCTCTTCATCGCGCCGTCCGGACTATCGTCTGCGCCGCCGGTATCGATGTGCCAGTAATCGCCGTTACCGGGAAATGGATTGATTTTCCAGCCAAACAGATTGCTGTAAAACGCCTTGGCGCGTTCTGGATTGTCGGCTGGGATTTCAAACCAAGTGATGCTTGCATCTTGTTTCTTCTCTGACTTGCTCATGTTTGCCTTTCAGTTGATATGCGATGTTTGAAGGTAGGACGAATAAGCGCTCAGGTTTAGGACATTAATCCAGAAAACTTCCCAAAATTTCAGTTAAGGCTGCACCTCGTCAGGTCAGTGACCTGAACCACCGTAGCCGAGGGCAACGCCCTCGGTGATTGGATCGACAAAATTTCGCCCTGTAGGGCAATCCAGATTATGCAACGATGTGCCATTTATGCCGCGATCGTTACACATCTTAAGCGCTCACATCATTTTTTCGACCAAAGAGCGCCAACCGTGGTTAACGCCGAAGATCCGCGACCGAGTATGGGCTTATCAATCACGGATTCTGCAAAACCTCCAATGTAATTCAATCACCATTGGCGGTGTCGCTGATCACGTTCACGTCTTGTGTAATCTCACGAAAAAAATTTCCAACGGCTAAGGTCGTTGAGATTCTCAAGAAGGATTCGTCCAAATTCATCAAGACATTGGGCGTCCCCAATTTTCATTGGCAAGATGGCTACGGACTTTTTGGTGTGAGTCCCTCTAATCTTGAGGCCGTGCGGAAATACATTCTCGATCCGGAGGAACATCACAAAAAAGAAACGTTCCAAGACGAATATCTGCGCATTTTGAAAAGACGATCCGAGGGCGGTGCGCTCGGCTACGATGGCTCAGGCCGTTGGCCTGCCTTCGGAAATTGGTTCACACTGCTGTACTCGTTTCAAAAGGAATGCTCGCTCCGATTTCGTTTCCGCGAGTTCAAATGCTTTACGGAATTGTTCGGCCGCGGCTTCACGATTGTTCAGTCGCATCTCAAGCTCGCCGATCACCGAATAGAACAAGTAATAGGACGCTAATTTTTCGCGCTCTCTTATGGCGCGTGCTGCTTTCAATCCGGCTTCCGGCCCGTTAACATTTGCAACTGCCACGGCGCGATTGAGGGCAACCACAGGCGAATCATCAAATTGCAGCAATCGATCGTAGAGCGAGAGAATCCTCGCCCAATCGGTAGATTGATAATCCACTGCAGTCGCGTGACACGCTGCGATCCCGGCTTGAAGATGATATTCGCTGATCTGGCCACCCGTAGCCGATTCACGCAGGCGCGACATGCCACGCGCGATCATTGTCTGATTCCAGCGCGTCCGATCCTGTTCTCCAAGTCGAAGCAGGTTGCCTTGATCATCTTCACGCGCCGGGGTGCGGGCGGCATTCAGCAGCATCAGCGCCAGCAGCGCATGCGTCTTTGGCTGATTTCCAGCGCGATGTTGTGCCACTAATTCCGTGAGGCGAATCGCTTCGTGATACAGTTCCTCCCGGACCAGCTTGTCACCACTGGATGCTTTGTAACCCTCGTTGAACAGCAAGTAGAGCGATTGCAGCACGCTTTCGAGCCGCGGCACCAACGCATCGCCGACAGGGATCTCAAATGGGACGTGCGCCTCCTGGATCTTTTGTTTTGCGCGTGTCACTCGTTTGGCAATCGCCGCTTCAGTCGTCAAGAAAGCCCGGCTGATCTCAATGACGCTGAAACCGCAGAGCGTTTTCAGCGCTAGCGCGACCTGCGCTTCCGGAGGAATAATCGGATGACAGCAAACAAACATCATCCGTAGGCGGTCGTCTGCGATTTCGTTTTCTGAAAAACTCACCATTCCGCGCGAGGAGTATCCGCCGGCCTCGATTAGCCGCGCGATTTCCGCTTCCTTCCCGCGAAAAACTTTTTCTCGCCGGATCACATCGAGTGCGAGATTGCGCACGTCTGCAATGCGCGTCCCAGCGCCTCCTGGACGACGTCTTCGGCCAGATTCAAATGCTCAATCCCGAAAATTCGGGTCAGTGTCGCAACCATTTTGCCGATCATGGCGAAAAAGATGTTCGATCAATTGAGATACGCCTTCGGGCTGCTGCATATGAAATAAATTGGCGACCGTGCCAATATGAGTGACACTCGGAGACGCAATACGCAATTGTCAGCGATGGATTTAACTAAATACGACCGCTGTTTTCCGCTCGCGCGATATTCCCGTGGAATTTATGAGCGTTTTCCCGATGGCTGAGAGGCAAGAGATCGTCCAGCCGGAGCAGTTGCATTTTACGGACGACGGCCTTTATCCGGGAAGCGTTCTGCCTGTGCTATTGTATCGGGCGGCAATCACGACGGAGGCGCAGGATCGCGCTTCCGTTTTCGAGCGCGGATTCGCTCAGAACGATTGGCGCAATTCCTGGCGGAACGGCGTCTATTCCTTTGCTCATTATCACAGCACGTCGCACGAAGCGCTCGGTGTTTACAGTGGCTCTGCAACACTGCGACTCGCCGGCGAGCACGGCCAGACCGTCGAGGTCCGCGACGGCGACGTCATTCTGATTCCGGCAGGTGTGGCGCATCAGAAAATCGGCGCGAGCCCGGATTTTAGCGTTGTGGGAGCTTACCCGGACGGACGCAACTGGGATTTGCTTCGAGGTCTGCCTGGCGAACGGCCAAAATCCGATCGTACCATAGCAGCTTTGCCAATTCCCGATTACGATCCGATCTACGGCGTCAACGGCCCGCTCCGGCAGATCTGGAAATTAGCGCGGGGTTAATTTCAAGAGTCGGCGCGCGCGGAGTGGCGGCGCGCCCTACTAAAATGGACTGGTACGGCGGCACTCCTTGCCCGCCGATTGCAAATGCGCAAAAAAATCGCGCTCTCGCCGGAGCGGCGTAATCTTCGAAGATGACATCGAGCCAGACATCTCTCGCCGCAAAATTTCGCGCGCTGCACGAGTCCGGCTGCTTCGTGCTTCCAAATCCGTGGGACATCGGCACCGCGATTTATCTCGAACACCTTGGGTTCAAAGCGCTCGCGACCACTTCGGCAGGATTCGCTTTTTCACGCGGCAAACCCGATGGCGGCGTTCCCCGTGACGAGATGCTCGCGCACATCCGCGAGATTGTGAAAGCAACCGCATTACCGGTAAACGCAGATTTCCACGCCGGCTATGCGGATGAACCTGAAGATGTCGCCGCGAACGTGCGACTCTGCGTCGAGACCGGCGTTGCCGGCTTGTCCATCGAGGATAACACCGGGCGCAGCGATTGTCCGCTGCATGAAAAGAAACTCGCGATCGAGCGGATTCGAGCGGCGCGCTCGGCGATCGACGCTTCGAAAACTGGCGTGGTGTTAACCGGCCGTTGCGAAGCCTGGCTGGTCGGTGATCCCGATCCGCTGGACACCGCACTCGACCGGCTCGCCGCGTATGCTGAAGCCGGCGCCGATTGTCTCTATGCGCCGGGTGTCAGCGATCCAAATGAGATCGCGCGGATTGCAAAAACACTGGCGCCAAAAGCCGTGAATGTCCTCGTCTCTGGTTTTAATCATCAGCTTACATTGTCCGGACTCGCCGACGTCGGTGTGCGCCGCATTTCTGTCGGCTCGGGTCTTGCGCTGGCGGCCTGGGGCGCTTTCCTCCGGGCAGCGCAAGACATCCAAATAAACGGCACATTCGATCTTTTGGCCGGCAACGCAGCTTCAGCAGATTTGAACGAACTGTTTCGAGGGACCTAGGCCGCTCCAATTTTTAATGATTTGAACGCCCAAATGCTGTGCCATGTCAGAATGTCGCCAAAAGGCCAGTTGCAATTTGAAATCCGGCATCTTGATTCTTAATAAGGCTGTTTAACGTTGGAGCCTTTCCGCCATGAAGCGCATTTTGATACTCAGTTACGCTACTTTGCTGTTCGCGTCTGTTGCGAATGCCCAGGAAGGCACACCGGCGCCGCCTCCGGTGGAACCGCAAGTCCCCGCCGAACATCCGGGGATGTCGCGATCGGCTCCTCCTAGCCAGGCGGTGGTTCCGGTGCCGGTGCCTATGGCACCGCCAAAACCAAATGGGCCAGTCCAGAAAAGCCTTGTCCGAATCACAGCCACTGCGGTGGATCCCGATTACAAGGCCCCGTGGAATGCAGGCGCGCTCGAGCGCGGCGTCGGCGCCGGATTTGTGATCAGCGGCAATCGCATCATGACGAATGCGCACGTAGTCGCCAACAGTCGGTACATCACCGTGGAGCGCGACGGCGATCCGAACAAATATCCTGCTCAGGTGCAATTCATCGCAAACGATTGCGATCTGGCGTTGATCACCGTGCCCGCGAAGGATTTTTTCAAGAACATGGTCCCGCTAAAATTCGGGGGCATCCCAGCGCTGGAGTCGACCGTATCAGCGTATGGTTACCCGATTGGCGGAGAACGGATGTCCGTCACAACCGGAATCGTGTCGCGAATTGATTTTCAGCTCTACACGCATTCGTCAGTTGACCAGCACCTGGCAATCCAGATCAGCGCGCAAATTAACCCAGGCAACAGCGGCGGTCCGGTGATGCAGGACGGCAAAGTCGTTGGCGTCGCATTTCAGGGCTACAGCGGCGACGTCGCTCAGGGTGTCGCCTACATGATTCCGACACCGGTGATGAACCGGTTTTTGAAGGACATCAGCAACGGGCAGTACGACGAATATCCCGACCTGGCGATCACCTATGCGAAACTGCAAAATCCGGCGCAACGAAAATTCCTCGGACTACAAGATGACGATCGTGGCGTGCTCGTGAGCTCAGTGGTCGCGGCGGGTCCGTCGGATGGCATTCTGAAGAGCGGCGACGTGCTTCTTTCAATCGATGATCATCCGATCGCCAGCGATGCGAACGTAGAGTTGGAGGGCGAACGCTCGCAATTTGAGGAAGTCGTGGAGCGCAAGTTCAAGGGCGACTCGGTGAAGATCGACATCCTGCGGGACAAACAGCCAATGACGGTGACGATCAAATTGTTCAAGCCCTGGCCGTACTCTATTCAGGGTCACAGCTACGATGTGCGACCGCGTTATGTGCTTTATGGCGGACTGTTGTTCCAACCGCTAAACCTGGACATGCTCGAAGCCTATCGCACATCAGACCTGCGTCTCCGGCATTTCTTCGAATACTTCATCCTGGAGCAAATTTATTTGGATCATCCTGATGTCATTGTCCTGAGCAACATTTTGCCGGACCCGATCAACAGTTATCTGTCGCCGTACCGCGGCGGGATCGTGGATGAAGTAAACGGAAAAAAAATTCGGACGCTGAATGAACTATCGGAAGCTTTCGCCCAGTCGCCGGAGCGGCTGGTGATTCGTATGATCGGAGACGGACCTCCGCTGGTGCTCGACCGCAACAAAGTGGAAGCCGCGCGCGAACGCATCAACACGCGTTACAATGTTTTGAAAGAGCAAAATCTCGAGGACAAGCCCGCATCGCGCATCGCAGCCGCAAAGGACAAACACTAACATGCGAAGACAATCTTTCATTACTTTCGGCATTGTTCTCGTCGCACTCAGCGGCGCCTTGGCAAAGAAGGAACCGGCTATTCCGACCACGGCTACCAAGCCGAAACAGGTCGCCCTCGTTCGAGTGAATGTAACCGGCCAGGGATATGATTATTTTCGGCCGTGGCAAAAGAAAGCGCCGTTTTCGAAGCGTGCACTCGGCGCGATTTTGCCTAACGGTCGCGTCCTTGTCACTGCCGACTTGGTAACAAACCAAAATTACGTCGAGCTTGAACGCGCAGAATCGGGCGAAAAAACGGCGGCGAATATCCGTATGATCGATTACGAAGCGAACCTGGCGCTCCTCGAGCCGGCGGAGAAAAGTTTCCTGGACGGCATTAAGCCGCTAGAAATCACGTCCGACACAGTCGTTGGCGATCGGCTCGCGGCCTGGCAACTGGAACCGACAGGCGCGTTGCTGGCGACCGAAGGTCTCGTGACGACGGTGCAGATGATGCCTTACCCCATCGATGTTGGACAATTCCTTACCTATCGCGTCAGCATTCCGATGCAGTACCGGGAAAACAGCTACACGGTTCCGCTGGTGAAGAACAACAAGCTCGCCGGGTTACTGTTGCGTTACGATTCGCGCTCGCAACTGCTCGATGCTATCCCGGCGCCGATCATCACGCATTTCTTGAAGGAAGCCGAGGGTCAGAATTATCGTGGTTTCCCATCCGCCGGCTTCTCATTTTTCCCGACGCGGGACCCGGCACTGCGCGAGTTCGCGGCTGAAAAAGGCAAGAGCGGTGTTTACATAACTAATGTCGAGCCCGGCACCCCTGCAAACAGGGCAGGAATGAAGGTGGGCGACATCGTGACCGCGGTCGGGAATCACGACATTGATGAGAACGGCAACTACGTGGATCCGCTTTACGGCAAGATCGAGTTCACGAATCTGCTCACAGCGCACGCGTACGCCGGCGATGTTATTCCTTTCCACGTTCAGCGTGACGGCAAGCCGATGCAGTTGAACGTGACCTTGGAACATCGCGACGCGAAGGATTACGTGAGTCCACCGTACTATCTCGATCAAGCGCCGCGCTATTACGTTCTTGGCGGGCTGATTTTTCAGGAGTTATCCCGTCAGTATCTCAAAGAATGGGGACCGAACTGGCAACGCGAAGCGCCTCAGCGCCTGGTTTACATGGACCATTTCCAATCCGAGCTGTTCCCGGAGAAAAATCGCCGCGTCGTCATTCTCAGCCAGGTGCTTCCTGCGAACAGCACAATCGGCTACGACGACCTCGCATACCTTACCGTGAAAAAGGTGAACGGAAAAGAAATCAAATCGTTGGACGATCTGGCCGAAGCCGTGAAGCAACCAGTCGAAGGCTTCATCAAAATCGAGACCGAAGAAGATCCCAAGCAGATCGAGCTCGACGCGTCGCAAGTTGCCGCCGAAGCCCCCGCGCTTCAGGAAAACTACGGCATTTCTTCGCTGCAAAGATTGCAGTGACCACTGGCCCGGCTCTTTTAAATTTTCTCAGCGACGCTCAGAAAGCTCCTGTACAGCTCGCTGACCAGAACCTACTAGTAACGTCGTCTACCCAACCCCCAGTACGCCAGAAACGCCGTCAGGACCAGCAGCGGGCCGAGGACCAAAAAGAAACCGTACGGGTGTTGATTCAGCGGATACCACCCACGTTCATGCCGAATAAGCCCGCCACCAGATTGATCGGCAAAGCCAGCACAGTTACCATCGTTAATACAAATAGCGTGCGATTGGTCTGTTCACTCACGAGCGCGGCCAATTCTTCCTGAAGTTGTTTAACGCGCTCAACCAAGGCTGCTGTATCGCTAATGGCGGTGGAGAATTTCTCTGCCGCTTGTTGCAGGTTCTGAAGCTCGTCCTGTGAAATCCAATCAGGAGGCCGACTGAGAAGGCGAAAGAATGCAGCCGGTTCCGGGGCTAAAAGCCGTTGAAGTCGAACCATCATTCGCCGCAGGGTACCTAGTTCGCTGCGACTGACAGAAACGCGCTTGGCTAATAGTTGCTCTTCCATCGGCCCCACCCGCTTTTTGGCCTTTCGCACAATATCAACCAACACACTGGCCTGATCTCGCAACAACCGCGCCAGGATTTCGATCGCCGAGCGAAAAACCTGGCCCGCTTGCACCGCTGCCCGGAGTTGGTCAATCGAGCGCCAGGGCCGGACATGCGCGCTTACCAGCACGCGCGGCTTTACACAAAGAGTGGTGGTCGCAACTGGAACGTCAAAAGTGAAATCGAAAAGCACATCATGGATCCGCGCCACCAAGGCGTCCCCGTCCTGCTCCAAATGAGTCGCGTCGACATCGCTTTGCAACGATTCGTAAAAGGCGTCTGGCAAAGTCAGGTGCCGCCGTAGCCAAGGCTCTGAAGCCACGTTGGAAAGCGAAAAATGCAACCAGAGGAATTCACCCGGTGGCGGCGGACCCGAGACGGTCAAAAACTCAACCGCCGCCTCCGAAGTGATTGACAGAGCTGGTTGGTTGGGGACAAAATGATAACCCCAGATCGGCCCATCCTGGTCTGGACTGGACGTCGATTCAATATTTTGCCCTATCGTTTGAGCAGCCATCAGATCATTGGTCAACTGGTTTCCTACCGGTCGAAGCCGCTTAATGAGACAGAGATAAGCCACGGCAGGGTGGCGTAGCAAGCTCGCTGGTGATGATTCGATCTGCGGCACGTTGGCTTCATCGATTGGTTCGATCTCCGCGTTATCTGGAATAAAGGATCATGCAAAAGCCGCGCTCGGTCAGAATCTTTCGTGGCGGAATACTGTTTGGGTAGAGCTCTGCCATGTTTACTAAGGTTCTGCTACAAAAACTCGGACATTCAGTTTCTTGCCTGAAATCGATTGCTGACCTGATAATTCGTGTTCAAGGCGCCGAGGATCAGGGATGTCGCGAACAGCATCGACGATGACAAATGCGAGTGTCTCACAAGCGGGATGTACGATGTAAGTTTGTGTATCCACGTGGATTTGTTCAATGATCCGCTTCCACTGGCTTCGTTTACCAATCCACTTCACTTCCAGGAGTAACTTGACTGCGGAACTATACAGATCAACGAACTTATGTGTTCCGGCACGTGATGGAATCGCTTCTTCCTTGGCCAAGTCGAAGACAAAGGGACGAAGCATCACGTAGAGAAGATCACGCACGTCATCCTCTTGGCTAATCGTCCAAGGTATGAGTCCTTTCTCGCGCGCGTTAAATGACCGGATGGTAGGAGTGAGCGACTCAATCACACGACGAACTTCAAAAAGAAGCGCCGCCTTTCCCTTTAGTTCGATAACCTCGAGTCGCTCTTTGACCATCCCACATGTGAGAGCCTCGAGATGATCTCCAAGGAATGCCGCAAAGCAGTGATACGGCGGCGGGATAACCGTGCCATCCCGTGCGTGAGGTGAATAGGTGTCGGCATCTGCTGCGATATCAGGTTCACTCCCCGGTGTGGTGCGCGCCCATTTACGGTGACCGCGCGAATGAAGAGCTCGAATGCCCAAAAACGCCGTGCAAATTCGGCACGTTCGTCGTCTGTAAAGCGAATTCGCAAGTGGCGAAAATCGCCGATCTCTTCAATCCAGTGATCACTGTAGATTGCGCTTTCTCGATCCAGCGTATCGAGGTTTTGTCTTACGTGCTCGGGAATGTGGGTAAACTCGCGACCGAAAGCAATCGTTGGCAAACGTTCGAAATCAGCTTCTAGGTCGTTATCCATTAGATTATCGCAATCGGCAGGCTATCAAAGACATGCGACTGTATATCGTCTAACGAGACTAAGCTCAGCCACCGCGGCGGCGACGAACGTGGGTAACTCTAAAGACTGTTTCATAAAATCAAATAATCGTATCGCGACGGCCAGCGGTTGGCTCAAGCGATTAGATGACATGTAAGGAGCGCGGGCGAGTGATTAGACTCGCCCGCGCTATGCAATATCTAATTAACACTGAGTTGTCCTCACACGAGGAAACCCGCTTCGAGTTTAATCGGAGCACTGGAGCGATCAAGCTTGGGATTGATGTGCATCAGGATTTTTATGTGGTGGTCGAGCAGGTAGAAGGGGGTAATCCGAAGCCGCCGCAGCGATTCGACAAGCAAGCGTTCCTGCATTGGGCAAGCAAGCTTAAGCAAAGGGGCGCCGAAGTGCATGCAGTCTATGAAGCGTGCGGGTTTGGTTTTTCTTTGCAGCGCAATCTCACGGCCCTGGGCATCAAATGCCACGTGGTCTGTCCGCAGAAGTTGGATGAGCGCAACAAGCGGGTGAAGACTGACGGGCTGGATGCCAAGGCGCTCTGCCTGAAGTTGGACCGTTTTGTGCCAGGCAATCGCGACGCGCTGGCGCTCGTGCGCGTGCCTACTGAAGAAGAGGAACGCTCTCGAGCTATTCACCGGCAGCGTGAGCAATTGGTGGGCGCGCGCAAGCGGCTGGAAGCTCAAGGGCGCAGTTTGATGGTCAATCACGGAGTGGACCCGGTGCAAAACTGGTGGAAGCCGCGCACGTTTGCCACGCTCCCAGTGCCACACTGGATGAGAGAGCTGCTTCTAAACAGCCAACCCATTTTGCTAGCGCTACAGGAAAAGATCGCCGTCCTCACGCTGCAACTGCAAAACGCTGCCGCTCCAAACCAACCGCGTGGACTGGGCAAGATGACCAGCGTAGTGATCGATCGGGAGATTGGTGATTGGCATCGGTTTAACAATCGTCGTCAGATTGCCAGCTACACCGGTCTTTGCCCAGGCGAATACAGTAGCGGCAATACGCGGCTGCAAAGCTGCGTGACCAAACACGGCAATCCCCGCTTGCGCGCTGCCCTGGTGGAATTGGCCTGGCGTCTGGTCCGCTTCCAGCCCAACTATAAGCCGATCGTCAAATGGCGGCAGATCCTGGCCAAAGGGGCGTTAGCCACCGGAGCTGCACGCAAAAAAGCCATCGTGGCGGTAGCTCGCCAGTTAGCCGTCGATCTGTGGAGAATCAAAACCGGCCGGCTCCGAGCACAAGAGCTGGGCTTAATCACTTAAAAACGAGTTCGAGGGGAACAGAAATGAGAACACTCTTTTGAGCAAATAAACCACTTTGGAACGTGGGCGCTGCCCGGTGCCTAACCTGCTCCGAAAGACCTTCGCGTGCGTCGGCTTAGATTGGGCGCGCCCTCAAGTTCCTCTTCTACCTGATCGCATTGATCAAATGGTGCTGAGACAAAAAGCTCAAGTACGGATAGGAGTAAGAGCCGCTGGAAACAAACCAACGAGCAAATAAGAGGAAGCGCTCCAAAAAACTTCAACCGCGATCAACAAACCTTATGAACTAACCTTCAACCACACTCGCCCGCAACCCTTGACATCTTACATAGGGGTTAGGCTGCGCTCGTAATCTCATACACACTCTTCAAAAATGTATCCGCGTCACTGAAATCATGGAAGACATAAACAGCACCCTCTGCAAACAATCGTGTCGCTCGACTCCCTGTGCCAATGCCAATAAACGGAAT
>Ga0209474_10004503_pt1 | contig 12031 bp, 10 predicted proteins | sample GraSoiAngelo_145_FD_185902 | JGI IMG/M metagenome (GOLD analysis project Ga0209474, IMG submission 185902) | Grasslands soil microbial communities from the Angelo Coastal Reserve, California, USA - 14_1009_05_20cm (SPAdes) (version 2) | ecosystem: Environmental > Terrestrial > Soil > Grasslands...
CAGTTCTACCACGGCGATTGCGTAAGGCGGCGTGAAACCAGGGGCGGCGGGACGATGGTTGATGACGTAGCTGTAAAGCTTTCCTTTGCCGCTGGCCTTGAACACGCTGACCTTGCGCGAGGCGCAGGCCGGGCAGAATGGGCGCGGCGGAAAATACACGTTTGCGCAGGCGTCGCAGCGCTGCAGGCGCAGCTCGCCCGCCTGTGTACCATCCCAGAAATGCTGGGTTTCCGGCGTCGGTTTTGGTTTTGCGCGCGCGGGTTCAGCCATCCTGATTCCTCCCTTGGGGCGGGTCTCGCTTCCGGCCGCCTACTTCTGCCCTTGATGCGACATTGGACGGCCCAGCGTCAACGGTCCAGCCGAGCTCCCGCATGGCGCGTATTCCGGCACGCGCACTATTCTCGAAGCGCCGCCGCTTGTGCCGTTATCACCGGTCGCGGTACATTGGCCACCAGAAACAAGACATGCGGAGGATGCCGTACTGAAGAGCCCGGGTGCGGTCCTGGTGAACAACAAATCGAGCAGCTACAGGACCCGCAAATGCTGAACATTCCGACGCTTGCCGCTCTGGCCGATGATCTGGGCAATGGCCGCACCACCGCGCGCAAGATTGTCGATGGATGCCTCGCCCGGATCGCCGATAAATCGGGCGAGGGCGCGCGGACCTTCATTCATGTCGATGCCGAAGCCGCCATCGAAGCGGCGGAAGCAATGGACCGGCTGCGCGAGGTCAACGCGGCGCCGTCGCCTTTTGCAGGCATTCCCGTTTCCATCAAGGACCTGTTTGACATCAGGGGCCAGGTCACTCGGGCGGGCTCGCGTGCGCTGGAAGATTCAGCCCCGGCGGAAGCCGATGCGACGGTGGTGGCGCGGCTGCGGCGGGCCGGCTTTGTCGTGATCGGCCGCACCAACATGACCGAATTCGCCTATTCCGGCATCGGCATCAATCCGCATTACGGCACGCCAAAGAGTGTATGGCAGCGAAATGTGGGGCATGTCCCCGGAGGATCGTCGTCGGGCGCTGCGGTCTCGGTGGCCGACCGGATGGCGCATGGCGCGCTCGGCACCGACACCGGCGGCTCGTGCCGGATCCCGGCAGCTTATAACGGCATCGTCGGCTTCAAGCCGACCCAGCGGCGCGTCCCGCTGGACGGTGGCGTGCCCTTGTCGTTCACGCTCGACAGTTTCGGAGCGCTGGCGCGCAGTGTCGCATGCTGCGCCGTACTCGACGCGGTACTCGCTGACGATCCGCTCATCCCCCTGCAGCCGCGTCCGATCAAGGGGATGCGACTTGCGGTGCCGACCACGGTCGCGCTCGATGAGCTCGATGATGAAGTAGCGCGAGCTTTCGAACGGGCACTTGAGGTGCTGTCGCGCCAGGGCGCGCTGATCGAACGGATTGCGTTTCCGGAATTCCTGGATGTTGGAGTGATGAACGCCAATGGCGGCTTTGCCGCCGCGGAAAGCTACGCATGGCACCGCTATCTGATCGCCAGCAAGGGCGACGTTTACGACCCTCGGGTCTCGATGCGCATCCTGCGCGGTCAAAGCCTGAGCGCGGCCGATTACGTCGATTTGCTCGGCGCGCGAAAGTCGCTGATCGAGCGGTCCACGCCTCGCCTCGCTGCGTATGACGCGCTGATTCTGCCGACCACCGCCAATACGCCGCCTCGGATCGACGATCTCGCCGATGACAAGGCCTTCGCCAAGGCGAACGTCCTGTCGCTGCGAAATTGTACGCTGATCAACATGATCGACGGCTGCGCGATTTCCTTACCCTGTCACCGCGAAGGGGAAGTCCCGGTCGGGCTGATGCTGGCCGCCGCAGGCGGCGGGGACCGCCGCATCTTGGAACTCGCGGCCGGAATGGAGGCTGTCATCCGTGTTTGATCTCACATTCACCATCGATGCCCAGGATACCACGACCCCGCTGACCTTGCCGATCGACCAGGCAGTGATCGCCGGCTGGACCGGGCGCGATCCGGTCGCGCGTGACAAGCACATCGCCGAACTGGAAGCGATCGGCATTGCCCGTCCGGCTAGCACTCCGATCTATTATCGTGTCTCCGCACGGCGGCTGACGACGGACGATAGCATCGAAGTCTGTGGCGGTGACTCCAGCGGCGAGGTGGAATTCGTGCTAATCGGATGGCAAGGCCGTATCTTCGTCGGTCTCGGCTCCGATCACACCGATCGAAAGGTAGAGAGCTACAGCGTTACCGTATCGAAGCAGATGTGTGACAAAGTTATGGCTCCCGTACTCTGGGAAATCGAGGACGTCAGGGATCACTGGGATCAAATGGTCCTGCGGTCATTCGCCTGGATTGACGACGCGCGTGTGCTTTACCAGGAAGGCACGCTCGACAACATGCTCCCTGTCGGGGAACTGATTGAGCGCGCCTTCGGCGACAAAGGATTCCCGGACGGCTGCGCGATGTTCGGCGGAACATTTGCGGCCAAAGGCGGCATCCGCCCGGCGACCCGCTTCGAGTTCGAGCTTGAAGATCCCGTTCTCAAGCGCAGCATTCGCCATGCCTATGACGTGATCGTGCTGCCGGTGCTCGGCTAACTAGTTATCCCCGCCATCTTCATGGCCACGGAAATCGGGTGGCGCCGCGCGCCAGGATTTGCGAAATTCGCGTTCATGAAATCCACTGCAAGAAAATCGACTGCAAGAAACATCGCCCATCCTGTGCCGCCCTCCGATATCGCAGGGCGGATCGATGCCATCGACTGGACAGAAGCAAGCCGCGATCTGGACGCGCACGGCTGTGCCGTCCTCAAGGGATTACTGTCCACCGAGCAATGCCGCGCGCTCGCAGCGCTTTATCCGGATGATAACCAGTTCCGCAGCCGGATTGTGATGGGACGCCACGGCTTCGGGCGCGGCGAGTACAAATATTTTTCCTATCCGCTTCCCGAGTTGATCGCGGAGCTGCGCCCGGTGCTCTACGGGCGGCTTCGTGATACGGCCAATCGCTGGAACGAGGCGATGGCAATCGACATTCGTTATCCCGAAACGCACGAGGCATTCCTGAAGCGCTGCCATGCGGCAGGCCAGACCCGGCCGACCCCGCTGCTGCTTCAATACGAAGCCGGCGACTACAACTGCCTCCATCAGGATCTCTATGGCGAACACGTGTTTCCGCTTCAGGTCGCGATACTGTTGTCGGAGCCGGGTCGCGATTTCACCGGCGGTGAGTTCGTGCTGACCGAGCAGCGGCCACGTATGCAGTCGCGGCCGGAAGTGGTGCCGCTCGGCCAGGGGGACGCGGTGGCTTTTGCTGTGCATTTCAGGCCGGTTCAGGGGACGCGCGGAACTTATCGCGTCAATCTTCGCCACGGCGTAAGCCGGGTCCGCTCCGGCCACCGTCATACGCTTGGCGTGATTTTTCACGATGCGAAATGAATGCGTAATCCCGTGACGGCGGATTTGTTTGAAAGCGTTCGGACTGTCCCACTGTTGCAGGAGACGATGGCCGAAGGAGCGGTGCTGCTGCGCGGATATGCCAGGCCATTCGAACTCGAACTGATGCGCGTACTAGGCCGCATCCTCGAGCAGGCGCCATTTCGGCGCATGCTGACGCCAGGCGGTCATCAGATGTCCGTCGCGATGACAAACTGCGGTAGCTATGGCTGGGTTACCGATCGTACCGGTTATCGTTACGATCCCAACGATCCGGAAGGCGGAAAGCCTTGGCCGCCGATGCCGCCGGTTTTTCGCGAGCTTGCCGAGCGAGCGGCGGGCGGAGCCGGTTTTGCTGGATTCTCACCTGATGCGTGTTTGATCAATTGCTACCAGCCCGGCGCTCGCATGTCGCTGCATCAGGACAGGGACGAGCACGATCTAAGCGCGCCAATCGTTTCGGTTTCGCTGGGTTTGCCCGCGACCTTCCTGTTCGGCGGATTGAAGCGCAGCGACAAACCGAACCGCTTTCGCCTTGAGCATGGCGACATTGCGGTGTGGGGCGGGCCGGCGCGGCTTGCCTTTCACGGCGTCGCGCCGCTCGCGGACGGCGAGCACACCTTGCTAGGCCGGCAGCGCATTAATCTGACGTTCCGCAAGGCGCGCTGATCGCGTTAGCGAGCGATGCCGAGTTACATGGTTTCCAGCCGATCGAGAAACGGTTCCTGGCTGGCGAGAATTTTCTTTCGCGCTACGGGAAGCGTGAACCATGCCGCGCGATCGATCTCGGGAATGTAGATGGCGCGGCCACTTCGAGGCGGCCATTCGATGGCGATCTTGTTGCTGCGCACCGTGGCCACGTCCAACGTGCCTTCCAGCGCATAGGCGACAACGATCTTGCCGCCGCGCTGACGCAGCTTGCCAAGCGGCCGCAGCGGACCTTTCGGATCGACGCCAAGTTCCTCGGCGAATTCCCGGCGGGCGGCAATTTGCGGATCTTCGCCCTCTTGATATTCCCCTTTCGGAATAGACCAGGCGCCAAGATCGCGATTGCGCCAAAATGGTCCGCCAGGATGCACAAGGAGAACGACCATCCCGCCTTCGGTGTGATGGTACATCAGGATACCCGCGCTCCTGGTTCCCATGCGGACTCGCCGAGTGCACGAATGAGGGATAACGTGAATTGGCTCAACTCAGCACAGACGAACCAGGCAAGCTACAGCAAATGGATCGGCACTTAGGGGGTCAATTCCTATACGCACCGTTCTTCTGGCCGGCGATCGCCACCGCATCGGCCATCGAAGCTACGTCTTCGATGACGGCCTATTTTCTAGGGCTCGCCAACGACGAACCCACCGTCGACGAGCCGCAAGGCGCCACGCCAAGCAAAATCGCGCTCGAGCTGCCCACCGCTCGGCTGCATGACTTCAGTCTCGCCGAGAGCGGGGTTCCCACTCTGTTGTGCACGCCGCTCGCCCTGCACGGAGCCGCGCTTGCCGATCTTGCCGAAGGGCACAGCCTGGTGGCGGCGCTCCGCCTGTCCGGAATCGAGCGCCTCTTCATGACCGCTTGGAGGTCAGCCAGCCCTACCATGCGGTTTCTCGGCATCGACGATTATCTTGCCGATCTCAACGTGCTCGTCGATCGTGTCGGCGGTCTTGTTGATCTTGTCGGTCTCTGCCAGGGAGGCTGGCTATCGCTGCTGTACGCGGGACGGTTCCCGGACAAGGTGCGCAAGCTGGTCATGGCGGGCTCGCCCATCGATATCGCCGCGCAGCAATCCAAATTCTCCTCTGTCGCCGCCGCAACTCCCCTGATCATGTTCGAGAACCTGGTCAATTCAGGCGAGGGCCGCGTGATCGGCCGAAACATCGCGAAGTTCTGGGGCAACGACACTGACCCCGAGAATATTCGTGAATCGCTGCAGCCGGTGCAGCCGGTCGGCTCGCCAGAATTCACCCGGCTCGAAGCCATCTTCAAGCACTGGAATTCCTGGACCATCGATGTTCCCGGCACCTACTATCTCGAGGTAGTCGAGAAATTGTACAAGGCTAACCAGCTTGCCAGTGGGAGCTTCGTCGCGCTGGGCCAACAAATCGAGCTCTCGCGCCTGCGGCTTCCGATGTACCTGCTTGCAGGAAGCGCCGATGAAGTCGTGGCCCCGGAACAATTATTGGCAGTGGAGCGCCTGACGGGAACCCGGCCCGAGTGTCTCCGCCACGATGTTGCGCCTTGCAATCATCTCGGGCTGTTCATGGGCAAACAAACGCTCGAACAATACTGGCCGAAGATTGCGCGCTGGACGAAAGAGCCTCTCGCGTAACGGACCACTAGGCGCCTGCTAAAAAAGTCAGGAACCGTCTCCTATATCGTCTAGGTGCCGCAAACCTTGCGCTTCCATTGAGCGGAGAATGCAATGGAGCCGGATCCATCGTCGCGAAAGCAGAGCGTCGCCATCGGCTATATTTTTGCCGCGACAATAGGTGTGGTGGTGCTGCAATGGCTGTTTGTGACCTACAGCACCATCGACACCATTCCCTATAGCGAGTTCGAGCAACTCGTCGGGCGCGGCAGTGTCAGTGAGGTCGCGGTCGGCCAGGACGCGATTCAGGGTAAATTGAAAGAGAAACTGCCGAGCGGAAAGTCGGCCTTTGTCACCGCCCGTGTTGATCCCGCGCTGGCCGAAAAGCTGAACGCCAAGGGCGTCGTCGTGACCGGCGTTCCGTCGGGCGGTCTGTTCCAGACCATTCTGTCCTGGATCGTCCCAGCGTTCATGTTTTACCTGATCTGGATTTTCCTGGGGCGCCGCCTTGCGGACCGGCAGGGCTTCGGCGGGCTGATGTCGATCGGCAAGTCGCGGGCCAAGGTCTATGTCGAGAAGGATACCAAGGTCACGTTCGCAGACGTGGCCGGCGTGGAGGAAGCCAAATACGAGCTTCAGGAACTAGTGTTCTTCCTGAAGGACCCGAAGAACTATGGCCGGCTCGGCGCTCACGTGCCAAAGGGCATTTTGCTGGTCGGACCGCCCGGCACGGGAAAAACCTTGCTCGCCCGCGCGGTGGCCGGCGAGGCCGGGGTGCCGTTTTTCTCCATCTCGGGCTCCGAGTTTGTCGAGATGTTCGTTGGCGTCGGCGCGGCGCGCGTTCGGGACCTGTTTGAGCAGGCGCGGAAAGCAGCGCCGTGCATCATCTTCATCGATGAACTGGATGCGCTGGGACGCAGCCGGTCCTCCGGGGCAATCGGCGGCTACGACGAAAAGGAGCAGACCTTAAACCAGTTGCTTGCCGAGCTTGATGGGTTCGATCCCAGCGTCGGCGTCATCTTGCTCGCAGCCACCAACCGCCCCGAAATCCTCGATCCGGCATTGTTGCGAGCAGGCCGTTTCGATCGTCAGGTGCTGGTCGATCGTCCCGACAAGAGCGGGCGTCTCGCCATTCTCACCGTGCACGTCCGCAAAATCCGGGTCGGCAACGATGTCGACCTTGACAAGGTCGCGGCGCTCACCGCCGGCCTCACAGGCGCCGATATCGCCAACCTGATCAATGAAGCGGCGATTGCTGCGACCAGACGCAATGCCGCTCAGGTAGGCATGGAGGATTTCACGGTGGCGATCGAACGGATCGTCGCCGGGGTCGAGAAGAAGAGCAGGGTGCTTAGCAAGGAAGAACGCCGGCGGGTCGCCTATCACGAAATGGGCCATGCCCTCGTCGCCGCGAGCCTCCCGGGCGTCGATCCCGTGCATAAGGTTTCGATCATTCCGCGTGGCGTCGGTGCGCTCGGCTACACGATGCAGCGCCCGACCGAAGACCGCTTTCTGCTCGCCGCAAGCGAACTCAAAAACCGGATTGCGGTGCTGATGGGAGGACGTGCCGCCGAGCAATTGATCTTCGGCGGCGATGTATCCACCGGCGCCGCCGATGACCTGCAGCGGGCGACGGAAATCGCCATGGAGATGGTCACGCGATACGGAATGGATCAGAAAGTCGGACAGCGGACTTACACGTCGCGCCCTCAAAACTTCTTGCCGGGCGTGCAGGACAAGGTGGTGAGCGCGGCGGAGGCAACGGAACGCGAAATCGATCTAGCTGTCCGCGATCTGATCGAAGCCGGCGACGCCAGCGCTCGTTCCATTCTTGAGCGGCGGCGAGCAGATCTCGACGAGGGTGTTGCCCTTCTGATCGCTAGGGAGACATTGACCTCGGAGGAATTTGCGCCGTTGCGCCCGGCATCGGCCCAACAAAAGGCAGCCGAGTGACGAGCGCGAGCCGCCGGTTGATGTGTGCTCACGGCCTCGGCTCATTACGCGCATTTCACCAAGCGAGCTTCTGACGGACTTACGGCTTCGCGGGATGAATAAAGGTCCACGGTGTGGTCTCGGAATCCTTTGGCACCTCGATGTCGATGAGGTAGGGACGGCCGTGCGCCAGCGCCTTTTCCAGGGCCGGACGAAAGACCTCCGGCGATGTCACCCGCGCCGCGCCCACGCCGAAGGATTGCGCAAGTTTGACGAAGTCAGGATTGACCAGGTCGGACGCCACCACCCGGCCTTCGAAACGCTCGCGCTGGTCGCGCCGCACATTGCCATAGGAGTTGTTGTTGAACACCAGCGTGACCACGCCGATGTTGAACTGAACAGCGGTGGCAAGCTCCTGAACGCCGAACATGAAGCCGCCATCGCCGGTGATTGCGACCACCGGCCGATCCGGATTTGCAACTTTGGCGCCGAGCGCGGTCGGAAAGCCCGAACCCAACGTACCCTGATAACCGGAGCTGATGAAGGTGCGCGGCTCGTACACCGGAAATCCGTACCAGGAGGCAAAACCCACCTGCGACAACTCGTCGGTGACGATCGCGTTATCGGGCAGGACTTCGCGCAGGATGTTCAGGTAGGCCATCTGCGGCTGAACCTGCTGGATTTCCTGCAGCGCGGCCTTCGAGGCCTCGCGAATGGCGGTGCGGCGGCCGCTGGTTTTTTTATATCCGGTCTTTCGCACCGCTTGCAGCAGTTCCTTGGTGCCCGCCCGCGCGTCGGCGACCACAGCGGCATCGGGAGTAAACCTGCGCATTTCCGATGGGTCGATATCGATGCGAATGGATTTCAGCTCGTCGGGTCGGAACGGCCAGCGGGTCATGGTCGGCAATTCCATGCGGGTGCCGATTCCGATCATGAGATCGGTCTTGGGCCACAGCCGATAGGCCGCCGCCATGGTGAGCCCGAGTTCATGCGCGTTGGAAACGATGCCGCGTCCGCTGCGAAACGCCACGACCGGCGCATCGATCAGTTCCGCAAGCTCAACAATTTCATCGCGCGCATCAATTGCACCGCTGCCGACGAATATCATCGGCGTCTTGCTGTTCGCGATCAGCGCGGCGGCGGCCTTGACCCGCTCGGGATCGGGCAGCGGCGCAGGAAAACCCTCCAGCGGTTTTGCCGCGCCGGTCTCCGCGCGCTGGGTGAACACGTCCCAGGGCATTTCCAGTGCGACGGGGCCGCGCCGGCCCGAGAGCATTTCCTGGAAAGCGCGCGAGACCAGCGTCGGCGCAGCGTCGGGATATTCGATGCGCTCGGCCCATTTAACGAATGTTCTGAGCGTCGCGAGCTGGTCCGGCATCTCGTGCAGGTGGCCGCGGCCTTTTCCTAAAAACGGGACCGGCACCTGTCCGGTCAGGCACAACACCGGCTCGTTTGCCCCGAACGCTGTGAGCAGCGCCGCGCCGGCGTTCAGTACGCCGGGGCCGGGCACCACGCTGAACACGCCGGGCCTGCCGGTCGACCGCGCATAGCCATAAGCCATGTAGCCGCAAGCCTGCTCGTGACGAGCGCCGATCACTTTCATCTGCGCCTGCTGAAACGCGTCGAAGAGGCCATAAATCTGCGCGCCGGGCAGACCAAACACGGTGTCAACGCCGTGAGCGATCAGGCCGCTCACGATGGCTTCTCCACCCGAACTCACTGTCATGGCATTGTCCAATCGCTCGCGAGCAAACTCATGAAGCTTCGTCGATCACGCCGTTGCGCAGCACCCCGATATTCTCAGCCTCGACCTCGACGACATCGCCCGGCTTCAGATAACGGGGCGGATCGAACCGCGCGCCGGCGCCGGTCGGCGTTCCCGTGACAATCACGTCCCCAGGCACCAGCGTCGCGAAGGTCGAGATATAGTTGATGAGATAGCGGAAACCGAAGATCAGCCGCCCGGTGCGGTCGTCCTGCCGGCTCTCGCCATTGACGCGTGTGGTCAGCCTGATATCCGCGATCTGCGCCTCCTCGGTATAAGGAACAAGCCAAGGGCCGAGGCTGCCGGTCGAATCGAAGTTCTTGCCTTGAGTCACATTGAATTTGGCGTGTCGCACCCAGTCACGGATGGTGCCTTCATTGCACAGCGTGATTGCGGCGATGTGGTCCAGCGCCGCGCTTTCGGGGATATGCCGCCCCGCCTTGCCGATGACCAAAACAACTTCACCCTCGTAATCGAGCTGGCTTGAGGCGCGGGGGCGCACGAGCGGCGTGAGATGTCCGACAAACGAGCGCGGCGTCCGCAGGAACATGTTCGGATATTTCGGCGCGTCCTGACCGTCCTTATATTCGGCGTTGCGGTCGGGATAATTGACGCCGATACAGATAATCTTTTCTGGCGCGGGAATGGGCGGCAGCCAGGTAACGCTGTCAAGCGCATGATCCGGCGATCGCCGCGCGGCATCCTCGACCAATCTCATGAGCGAACCAGCCGCGGCCGCTTCGCGCAGCGTCGGAAAATCCTTGCCGAAGCGTGCGGAGAGATCGACGATGCCACCTTCGATGACAGCGCCGTATTTGGCCGAGCCGCCGCCGATAGAGAAGGTTGCGATGCGCTGTGTGGTCATGAGGTTTCCATACTTGTCACGCCTGAGATTGTGATGCGCGTGCTGCTCGCTAGCGGGGATTCATTCCCCGGGCTTTGATCACGGCGGCAGCGGCTGGTGAACTCAGAAAGCTGACGAAGGCTTTCGCGGCTTCCGCTTGCTGGCTGTCCGCGGCGACGGCGGCGGTGAAAACAAGTTCCTGCTGCAGTTCGGGAGGAAATGGTCCCGCAAGCTCGACGCCGGGGGCGATCAACACGTTGACAAGAAAGATCCCAAGCTCGGCGTCGCCACTGGCGACGGCCTCGGCAATTTGGGCCGTCCCCTTCTGCGGCTTGGTCTTGGCTTTCATAGCTTCGGCCACATCAAGCCGCTCGAAGACTTTCAACACGTAGGCGCCCGCGGCGCTCTCCGGCAGGAACGCGACGGATTTGACCTCAAGGAGCGCCCGTTTCAGCGCCTCGGGCGTGCTGACGTCGGGCTTGGGAGCGCCGGCGCGGACGATAACGCCGTAGCCAACGCGAGCGATATCAGTGGTGCGGCCGGGTACGAAGCGGGCCTTGGCAGCGTCATCCTTGAAGAGATCGGCCGGGACCACAGCGGCGTCCAACGGCGCGCCCGATACGGCTTGCTTGATGAGGTTAGGCGTGGAGTCGAAGTGAATGACGAGCTTATGGCCGGAGGTACGCTCGAACTGCGGGGCGAGTTCATTCAACCATCGGCTGGTCGAGCCGCCGGCCAGAATTTTGAGTTCGGCGGCGTGAAGTTCACTCATGGAAGAAACGAGAAGGGCCACGCCTAGCATCGAGATGGCGCTGGCGCGCGCAGGCTTTTTCATGAGACCCCCATTGTTGGCACCGGATGTCATTCGAATGGTGCATCTCTCAGTCTGCAATCGTCACATCGGCGACAAAAAGCGGCTTGCGGATCGCCTGGCCGGGGAAGGGCGAGCCCTGCTCGAACCAGGAACGCGGCGCCGGCGCACCCCATAGCGTTTGCCGCCGTGGGTCCTTTAATGACCAGCGCATCGGCTCGTGGTCGTGGTCCATGGTGAAATAGTCGCTGGTGTACAGCTCAAGGCGATGGCCTTCGGGATCCCGTACATAAAGAAAGAACGCGTTGGAAACACCATGCCGGCCGGGGCCGCGTTCGATGTTTTTGACGTAGCCGCTGGCCGCCATCACGTCACAGAGATGCAGGATGTTCATCGCCGTCGGCACCCAATAGGCGAAGTGGTGCAGGCGAGGGCCGTTGCCGTTGGTAATGGCGAAGTCATGCACATTGCCCTTGCGATGCATCCAGGCTGCCGCAATGCGGCCGTTCGGTCCGTCTTCCTCGCCGTACTCTGTCAGCCGAAAACCCAGTCGCGCGTAGAAGTCGACGGTGTCCTGAACTTCGGCCGCGAACACATTGAAATGGTCGAGCCTTTGCGGGTGACATCCTTTGTAGAGATCGTAACGCCGCAACAGATGCGGCCGCTTCTCCATCGATGCATAAAGTTCGATCTGGAAGCCGAACGGATCGGTGAATTGCAGCGTGCGACCCTGAAACGGTTGCTTCACAAAAGCGTAAGCGATCCCTTGTTCGGAAAAGAACGCGGCGGCCTTATCGAGATCGTTTTCATTGCCGACCTTGAACCCCAAGCGGTTGCAGGCTGAACTCGGCGCCTTGCGAAGCACCAGCGAGTGGTGCTGATGCTCCTCGCTGCCGCGCAGGTACACCGCGTCGTCGTCGCGATCCTCGACATGCAGTCCAACGGTATTCTCGTAGAACTCGCGGCTGGCA
>Ga0209474_10004504_pt1 | contig 12027 bp, 10 predicted proteins | sample GraSoiAngelo_145_FD_185902 | JGI IMG/M metagenome (GOLD analysis project Ga0209474, IMG submission 185902) | Grasslands soil microbial communities from the Angelo Coastal Reserve, California, USA - 14_1009_05_20cm (SPAdes) (version 2) | ecosystem: Environmental > Terrestrial > Soil > Grasslands...
AATGGTTTTCCGCTTTCCTTCATGATCCGCAAAACCTGGAGCGCGCTGATAATGCCGTCGCCGGTCGTGGTGAAGTCACGAAAAATCATATGGCCGCTTTGCTCGCCGCCGACATTGAGATTGCGCGCCATCATTTCTTCAAGCACATAGCGGTCGCCTACTTTGGTGCGAATCACTTTGCCTCCATGCACGCCGAGGGTCTCATCGAGGCCGAAATTGCTCATCACCGTCGCAACCAGAGTGTTGTCGCGTAATTTTTTCGCGCGCAATAAATCAATGCTGGCAATAGCCAGAATTTCATCGCCATCAACCAGTTCGCCGTTTTCATCGCACAACAAAGCGCGGTCTGCGTCACCATCGTGGGTGATACCGACCTGGGCGCCGGATTCCTTAACCACCCGCTGAATTTCCTCCGGATGAGTGCTGCCGCAGTCGGCGTTGATATTGGTTCCGTTAGGCGTATTGTGCGCGACGGTGATATCCGCGCCCAACTCGCGCAAAATGCAGGGCGTGGATTTGTAGGCGGCACCGTTCGCGACATCGACCGCGATCCGCATTTTTTCCAAAGTCATTCCGCGCGGAAAACTTTGCTTGGCAAATTCGACATAACGGCCAAGAGCGTCGTCAATTCGGGTGGCGCGGCCGATTTTGCCAGCGGTCGGGCGGATCGCATCGATTTCGCCGCTGAAAACGAGCTGCTCAATTTGCTGCTCGACCTGATCATCGAGCTTATAGCCGTCATGGCGGAAAAATTTAATGCCGTTGTCGGCGTAAGGATTATGCGAAGCGGAGAGAACGATCCCGGCATCGGCGCGCAGTGAGCGCGTGATGTAAGCGACACCGGGAGTGGGCAGCGGGCCGATCACAAGCACATCCACTCCAAGCGACGTGATACCGGCGACCAGCGCATTTTCGAGCATGTAACCGGAAAGCCGGGTGTCTTTGCCGAGCACAATCTTCGGTCGCGTCCCGCCCGGATGCGCCCGCGGATTCAATTTCAGGAAAACATGCGCGGCGGCGCGACCGAGCTTGAGCGCAGTCTCGGCCGTGACGGGCTCGACGTTGGCGACGCCGCGAACGCCATCCGTTCCAAAAATCTTTCTGTTGTCGCTCACCCGGCTAATTCAACGTCCCGATATGGTATTCGTAAACCGGAAACTGTGGCGATGATGAAATCTCCGGGCTGGGCGATGCTCTATTTTGCGCGTTTCTTTGCGGCGCGGGCTTGCTCGCGCACATTCCGGCCTTGCGCATCCATCTCGTTTAATTTGCGGTGTAAGGTACGGCGGCTGATTCCCAACTGGGTGGCGGCGGCAGTAATGTTTCCACCCGTTGAAGCGAGCGCCTGGGTGATAAGCCGTTTTTCTGTTTCTGCCAAATCGAGCGGCTTCGCCGTTTCCGAAATCGAAATTGCGCCGGCCGAGGTTCCCGCGGCCTCCCGGATCGCGCGCGGCAAATCCCGCACCGTAACTTTGGGACCGCTCGCCATCACGACGCCGTGCTCAATCGCGGTGCGGAGCTCACGCACGTTACCCGGCCAATCGTAGGCCAAGAGCGTATTCATCGCGTCCGTTGTGATATCGAGCACGGGTTTCTCATTCGCCTTCGAGAAATGCCGCAGGAACGATCTAACGAGAAGTGGGATATCCTCCTTGCGCGCGCGCAGCGGCGGCATGGTGATGCGCACGACGTTGAGGCGAAAATAAAGATCATCGCGAAATTTTCCCTCCCGTACTAGTTGCTCAAGGTTCTTATTCGTTGCCGCAATCACCCTTACGTCCGCGCGCAGGGTTTGTGTGCCCCCAACGCGTTCGAACGCGCGCTGTTCGCTCATTACCCGCAATAATTTCACCTGCGTGCTGGAATCAATCTCGCCGATCTCATCGAGAAAGATGGTGCCACCGTTCGCTTGCTCGAACCTTCCGATCCGGCGTTCATGCGCGCCCGTGAAAGCGCCACGTTCGTGCCCAAAAAGCTCGCTTTCGAGCAAAGTCGGCGACAGCGCCGCGCAATGCACCACCACGAATTTCGCCTGATTGCGCCGGCTCAAATTATGAATCGCGTGCGCGGCCAACTCCTTGCCGGTGCCGCTCTCGCCTTCGAGCAAAACATTCGCGGAAGAAGGCGCGACCTGCCGGATCGTGTCCAGCACTTCCCGTAGCGCCAGCGATTCGCCCAAAATATTTTCCAGCCCAAAGCGTTCATCGATTTGCTGACGCAGAATGCGATTCTCCTGCTCCGTCCGCCGCGATTGCAGCGCCCGCGCGATCAGCATTTCGACTTTGTCGAGATTGAGAGGCTTAGTCACGAAATCGTAGGCCCCGCGTTTCATCGCCTCCACCGCGGTATCGACCGAACCGTAAGCCGTCATCATGATGCAGATGGGCGGGTGCGGCATTTTCAGTGCACGCTCGATTAGTTGCATTCCGTCTTCCCCCGCCAGCCGCAGATCGGTCAAGAGCAAATCGACCGTTTCGCGTTCGAGCACGCTGATCGCGCCGCCGATATCTTCGGCGACATAAACGTCGTATTCGTCTTCGAGCAAACGCCGCAACCCGTCGCGGGTATGCTTCTCGTCATCGACGATCAGAATTGTAGGCTGCATTCGTTACTGGTAAGATGATCGAGTTCCACGAAGACGACAATTCGCGGTCGACGCGCGTCTTGGAGGGGCGAGCTCTGCGAGCCCGGTCCGAGCCGGACTGGTGAGCGCGGCGTCGCAGAGCTCCGCCCTCCGCGCTACCGGTCGTGCCACTCAAGAACATTGAGTTCCCCTTGGTACGGCCAGTCTTCGACACGAGAGACATAGCCATGACGTACCGGATTGTTTTTCACGTATTGCCATTTCTCTTCGTACGATTCTGCGCGGCGCAACTGGCAGTCCCAAAATTCGCGCTGCCAAATTGGAACCTGCGAGCGGTTCGTCCATTCGCGTGTCACATGATTTTTCCAACACGCGATCCATTTCTTCAGCGGTTGAGCTGGAAAAGTATTCGGTCCGCAAAACAAATGGATGTGATCTGGCATGATGACATAACGACCGACGCACCAAAAAGTAGCCGCTCCCCATGCTTCGACAATTAGCCGCGCCGCGGTACGATTCGCGAGTAACGGTTTTTTTTGCTGCACACAAACCGTTAGATAAATAATCACGGATCGAAATCCGGAATCAAGTGGAGGGAAATGCGCAGGTATTTTCCTTTCGGGTCGTCGCGCCTTCAATCTTGGGAGGAGCGAGCTCTGCGTCTCTTGAGTATGTGAGCGCGGCGTCGCAGAGCTCCGCCCTCCAAGCGCAGAGTCAGTCATTGTTCGTATTCCGATCGCCTGCTTCCAACATGCGGACGCGTTGCTCCTTTAACGGCAGGCGAATGGTCAACGCCAATCCCTTGCCCTCGGTGCTTTCGATCGCGAGCTCGCCGCCGTGTTCGCGCACAATCCGTCGCACGATCAGCAATCCGAGGCCGGTGCCGCTCCCCTTGGTCGTATAATAAGGCTCGAAGACATGGCTTAACGTTTCCGCCGACATTCCTCCACCGGTGTCGATGAAACTGACCCGCACATGCGATTCATCCATATCCGTCTGAATCCGCAAAATGCCGCGACGCCTCATCGCTTCGAAACTGTTTTTGATGACGTTGTAAAACGCCTGCTTCATCTGGTTGCGATCGAGGCGGAGGAGCGGCAAATCGGAACGCAATTCCGTTTCCACCACGATGTCGCGCGCTTCGATCTCGGCCGAGAAAAAGCGCACCGCTTCCTCCACGGTGGCGTTGATATTTTCCGGCTGAACCTGCGGGCGCGAGGGCCGGATCGCGCGAAGGAACTGGGTGACGATGGAATCGAGCCGATTGATTTCGCCTCGACAAATTTCGATGGACTGCTGGAGTTCCTCGCCCTCTTTGCCTTTCAACTTGCGCGCCTGCCGTTCCATCAACTGCAAGTGAATGTTCAATGAATTCAGGGGGTTGCCCAGCTCATGAGCGACGCCCGCCGCTAGCAAAGTGAGCGCGTTTAACCGCTCGCTCTCGATCGTTTTCTCCGCCGTGCGCCGGCTCTCGGTAATGTCGCGCATGATAATGGCGTAGCCGACCTGCTCGCTGTAGCCGCGATCGTCGGCCGCGGCATTTTCATTTCGGTCCACCCGTGATTCGATCACCAGCGGCACGATGTAAAAATTGATGAACCGGTTTCGCGGATAAAAAATCTCGAGGTCCCGGGTAACAGGACCACCGCTGTGGGCGAGCGCGTTCCAATCGAGACCGCGCACTCGTTCGTCGAGCTGTTTGCCAATGGAACCTTCGCCATCGAGGCCGAAAAGCTCGCAGGCGGCGTCATTGAGGTAGGTGATTCGCCCAGATGAATCGGTGACAATAATTCCCTCCTGGATGGCATTAAAAACCGTCTCAAGAAATCCTTTCTCCTGCGCCAGGCGCAGCAAATAATTCTGGACCTCCTCGGGCCCGATCTTGCCGAGCCGTCCGATCAGTTTTTCGAGAAAGCCTGCTTTCATGGCCATTGTAGCCGCGGACACTGTCCGCGGTCGTTTGCTGAAGACTCGCCGAACGGATTAATGGCCCATAAATATTCCGAAATGCACCTGCATCTTCGTCGACTGGATCGAGTCTGGGTCGATCCGGCGATTTTTTTTGTCACCGCTTGCATGCGAAATCGAAAGGCCGTCTTGGCTTCGGAGCAAGTAGCAGAAATCCTAATTGACGAATGGCAAAATGCGCGGCGGCATGGCTGGCATGTTGGAAGATACGTCATCATGCCCGATCACGTGCACCTGTTTTGCGCTCCGGATCCCAACGCCGCGTCATTATCGGATTTTGTCGGAGCATGGAAACGTTGGAGCAGTCGGCGAATTTCCAAAATGCCGCGGACAACGTCCACGGCTACAGGCGCGATTTGGCAGCGGGAATTTTTCGATCATCTCTTGCGTTCCGAAGAAAGCTACGACCAAAAATGGAACTATGTTCGCGATAATCCAGTCCGGGCCAACCTGGCGCAAAGCGCCGCCGAATGGCCATTCGCTGGAGAAATTGAGGCGCTTCGTTTCTAACAATCTCTGCAACAGCCGCGAATGCCGCCCGCGAGTCGCTGGCTTTGCTCGATTAACTAAATTCGGCCAAGAGCCGCGGCCGGCGACCGCGGCTACAACGCAATCAGTGGCCCGCGCCGTCGTGCGCGGGTTCAGGGACCTGGCCGGTTTCGGCCTCAGCGCGTTCTTTCAACGCGGCTTTGCGCGATAGCTTGACCCGTCCTTTGTCATCGATGCCGATACATTTTACCCAAATGATGTCGCCCACCTTGGCTACGTCTTCCGTCCGTTTTACCCGAAAATCAGCCAGCTCGGAAATGTGCACCAACCCATCTCTGCCCGGGAAAACTTCGACGAATGCTCCAAATTCCTTGGTCGAAACAACGCGACCTTGATAAGTGGCGCCGATTTCAATTTCACGCGTCATCCCGCCAATGATTTCCTTCGCCCGAGCCATCGATTCGCCGCTGGTCGCATAAATGTGCACCGAGCCATCGTCCTCGATGTTAATTTCGGCGCCGGTCTCCGCCACGATGCCTTTGATCGTTTTGCCGCCCGGCCCGATAAGCGCGCCGATTTTCTCGGGATTAATTTTGATCGTCTCGATCCGGGGCGCGTATTTCGAAAGTTCGGCACGCGGTTTGTCGATTGCGCCCCGCATGATCTCGAGAATTTTGCTGCGCGCTTCCTTCGCGCGTTGGATCGCTTCGCTGAGAATTTTCAAGCTGATCCCAGGCAATTTCAGATCGAGCTGATAACCGGTCACGCCCTTGGCCGTTCCGCAAAGTTTGAAATCCATGTCACCGAAATGATCCTCGGAGCCGATGATATCGGTTAGAAGCTCGTAACGTTTCAATTGATTGTTGTCGTATTCAGTCACTAGACCGACGGAAATTCCAGCGACCACATCTTTCACCGGTACGCCCGCGTCCATGAGAGCGAGCATTCCGCCGCACACGCTCGCCATCGAAGTCGAGCCATTCGATTCCATTACTTCGCTGGATATGCGGATGGCGTACCGAAAATCATTTTCACTCGGCACCACCGGCTCGAGCGAACGTTCCGCCAAGGCGCCGTGGCCGATCTCGCGCCGGCTGGCGCCGCCAAACCTTCCAGTTTCGCCAACTGAGAACGGCGGGAAATTGTAATGCAGCAAAAACCGTTTCGATTGTTCGCCGCCGCCGTAGGCATCGATCATTTGCGCTTCCTCAATCGGGGCGAGAGTGGCGAGTGCGAGGGCCTGGGTTTCGCCGCGCTGAAAAATGGCTGAGCCATGCGCGCGTGGCAGCACCCCAACTTCGCAGCTGATTTGACGCAGATCCTGATAGCCGCGTCCATCCATCCGCTTCTGTCTTTCCAGCACACTGACGCGAAAGGCCTTCTTCTGGACATAATCGAAGGCTTGGGAAATGGCGAAATCGTCGGCTTCGGGATATTTTTGCAGCACCGTTGTTTTTACTTCTTCGCGCAACGCTTCCACTGCCTTTGAGCGCGCAACTTTGCCCTCGGTATAGAGCGCGCCTTCAATGCGATCGCCAGCGACTTGATAGGCAATCTCGAGCAGCTCCGGTTTGACGTTCAGCAGCGGCATCTCGCGTTTTGGTTTGCCGACTTGCGCCGCCAGCTCCTTTTGCGCTCGAATCATCTCGCGTGCATGCCCGTGGGCGAACTCTAGTGCTTTCACGAACTCCGCTTCCGGCAATTCATTGGCGGCGCCTTCGATCATGATGACATCGTTTTCCGTGCCGACATAAACCAAATCGAGATCGCTCTGAACTCGCTCGGCATGGGTCGGATTCGCGACGAACTCGCCGTTCACTCGCCCAACGCGGACCGCGCCGATCGGCCCCTTGAATGGAATGTCAGAAACGCAGAGCGCGGCCGACGCTCCGTTCATCGACAAAATATCGGGATCATTTTCCCCATCCGCACTGAGCAGAATGGAAATGACCTGGGTGTCGTAGAAATAACCTTGCGGGAAGAGCGGGCGCAGTGGCCGGTCGGTCATCCGCGAAGTGAGCGTTTCCTTTTCCGTCGGACGCCCTTCGCGTTTAAAATAACCGCCAGGGAATTTTCCCGCGGCGGCCGCTTTCTCGCGGTAATCAACCGTCAGAGGGAAAAAGTCCTGACCTTCCTTAATGGTGGTGGCCGAGACCGCGCTCGCCATCACCATGGTTTCGCCGCATGAAACTACGACCGAGCCGTCGGCCAGTTTCGCGATCTTGCCTGTTTCAATAGAGATAGAATTGGCGCCTATTTGCGCCGTGACCTTGTGTTGCATTTTTACTTTCCTGGATGTGCGAGAATCCAGGCCGGTCACCCTGATTGTAGGTGTCAATTCCGAAACTCGTTCGGCCCTGAAACCTAAAACCCAAGGTGCCTTATCGGCCTGGCCTTGCAGTTTTTATTTTCGTCCGGCTTTCGACGCGGAAACTGCGGTTACTTCCGCAGATTCAGCTTCTCGATCACCTTTTTATAGCGCTCGCTTTTCGAGCGGTTGAGATAATCGAGCAGGCTGCGGCGTTGCGCGACCATTTTCAAAAGGCCGCGCCGCGAAGAATGGTCCTTCGCGTTGCTCTTGAGGTGTTCGGTTAATTGCGTGATCCGTTTCGTCAGCAACGCCACTTGGACGTCAGCGCTACCCGTGTCCTTCTCATGCAATTGGAACTCCTTAAGATCCACCGCTTCCGCATTCTCAGCCATAAACGAAGCGCCTATTGTAGTTGAAGAATGCCGATTCGCAAGTAGCGCCGGGCCCGCTCGGGCATCGGCCGCTGTTAAAATTAGCGACTCGCTCATATATCACAAAATGTGATACCACCTTCGCAACTGGCTAACCTAGGAGGGAGATGATGCCCAATTCAAGATCGTTTTCGATCCCATCCGCGAATTAATGACGCCACCCGAAACGCCGAAGCGCCGCATAGGATTCCATTCATGACAAATTCAAAGCCGCAGGAGAAACACGACGAACTCGGTCCCTTCACTTACCGGGACGGGCGTCGGCTTCTCATCCTGATCGTGCTCCTGATTGCTGGTTGGCTTCTTCTTCGCTCCCTCGTCCCAGTGCTGTTGCTTTTTGGGATCGTGATCTTGTTGGCGATGGTGCTGAATCCAATCGTCGTTTATCTGGAGCGGCGACGCGTTCCTCGGCCGGCTGGGGTAGCTCTTGTTCTGATCACGCTGGCTGCAATCGTGGTCCTGGTCGTGGCGGTAGCAGTGCCGACTTTTACGGACGAACTACAATTGTTGATTCAGCGCGCCCCTGATGCCTGGCAGTCGATTCGTGCTCATATCGCCGATTTCACCGAACGCTACCCCGCATTGCAAAACGCCTTGCCGCAGGCCGACCAAATTGCCACTACGGTCGGCAACCAGGCCGGCACAATGGCGAATGTGCTTCTGCGTTCAACCATCGGTGTGGTCGGCGGGGTTTTTGTTTTTGTTTTTGCCGTTCTGCTTCTGATCTTTGTGCTTTCAAATCCGCGGCCGCTGATCGTTGGTTATCTGGCGGTAATGCCAGATCGCCATCGCGAAAAAGCGCGGCGCACTCTCATCCGGATGATGGAACAAATGACGGCGTGGGCGCGAGGCGTGGCCATTAATGGCGTAATCACCGGCGCGTCCACCGGCATCTTATTGTGGGCAGTGGGAGTGCAGCCGGCATTCGTCTTCGGCGTGCTCGCGTTTTTCGGCGAATTTTTGCCAAACATTGGGCCGGTGCTGGTTGCCTTCCCGGTACTATTCGTCGCCTTAAGCATCAGCGTGACGAAATTCTGGCTCGCCCTGGCGGCAATCCTGTTCGTGCAACAAATCGAGGTGAACTTCCTCGTGCCTTATATCCTTGGAAAAGAAATGCGGTTAAACCCGGTACTTATTTTGTTTTTCACCGTCGCGATGGGCTGGCTCTTTGGGTTGGCCGGCGCCATTCTGGCTTTGCCCGCGGCTGCGCTGACCAAAATTGTCATCGAAGAATTTTATCTCCGTCCGCGAGAGGTCGATTACACGCCGCTCGAACGCGAGGCCGATCGAATTGTCCGCAGCGAATCAGCTCACGATAGTCTTGGCTTATGAATCGAATTGCTGCTTTTCTTATCGGCTCGGCGCTCGCGACCAGTGCGCTCGCTCAGAAAATTTCCCTGGTCGGCGGTACCGTGATTAACCCGGCGGACGGCAAGATTGTTCAGAACGCCGTTCTCGTAATTAATGGCGACAAAATCGAGAGCATCGCCAGCCGCAAAGAAAGCGGTGTCCCGGTGGGTTCCCGCTGGGTCGAGTGTGACGGAAAATTCATCCTTCCTGGTTATATCGATACCCACGTGCATTTCTTCCAGTCGGGTGATCTTTTCACCCGGCCGGACGGCGCAGATCTCAATAGTGTTCGGCCGTACAAAGACGAAGTGGGCTGGATCAAATCGCATTTAGCCGACACTTTCGCGCGCTATTTGCGCTGCGGCATTACCAGCGTTGTCGATGTCGGAGGGCCAATGTGGAATTTCGAAGTGCGGAAAACTGCGGATTCGACCGCCAAAGCGCCGCGCGTGGCGGTGGCCGGGCCGTTAATTTCCAGCGTCTCGCGCGAGAAACTCGATCTTGGCGATCCGCCGATTGTGAAGATCGATACTCCCGATCAAGCGCGCGAGTTCGTGCGCAAACTCGCCGCGCAAAACCCGGACTTGGTTAAAATCTGGTACATCGTCGACCAGAATCACCCGGTTGATTCGTTCCGGCCGATCGTCCGCGCCACGGTTGAAGAAAGTCACGCGCATAAGATTCGCGTCGCCGTTCATGCGACTGAATTGGAAACAGCGCGCGCCGCCGTTGAGGAAGGGGCCGATGTCCTTGTGCACAGTGTGATCGACAAACCCGTCGATGACGCGTTCGTGAAGTTGCTGAAGGATCGGCATACGATTTTGTGTCCGACGCTCGTCGTCTTCGAGCGCTATGGCCGTACCTTCGCCAATAAACTCAACCTTACGCCCGAAGAAAGAGCTTGGGGCAATCCGGAAGTCATCGCGTCGCTCGACGTGACGAAGATTCCGCCGGACAAACTGCCCGAGCGAATCAAGACGGCGCTGGCCAAGCCGGACGAGGCGCTCGGCCGCATCAAGAAAACCTACGATGTCGCGCTCAAGAATCTAAAAACACTGGAGGACGCTGGAGTTCCAATCGCAGCCGGCACCGACGCGGGAAACATCGGCACGATTCATGGGCCGGCTTTGTTCCGCGAGTTTCAATTGATGAAGGAAGCCGGGCTGACGCCGATGCAAATTCTGCAGTGTGCTACTGCGAACGCTGCGCAATTGTTCGGCGGCGAAACCGGCGCACACATCGGCAGAATCGAAAAGGGATATCTCGCCGATTTCGTTGTTCTGAACTCGAACCCGGCTGATGACATCGCGCACGCCTCGGACATTGAGAGCGTGATGAAAAATGGTGTGCTCTATTCCGCGAATACTCTTCTGACCGCGCCTGCTCCCTAGCGCAATCATGCGGCGCAAAGGTTGGGCGGTCGCACCGGTTGCAATTTTGCTAATCGTTGGCCCGATTGGAATCGCCTGGCTCAATCCGCAGTTAACTCACTACGTAGAGAGCGATCGTTTTCGCGCGGAATTGGAAAAAGAAACGGCCAAGGGTCTGCATTTCTCAGAGGGACGTTACGCTCGGATTCATCGCAAAGGTTTTCTCACCGCGGCATCGGACCGCTTTCAAGCTGACAACGGTCGCCAGGCGCTCCGCACGATCGATGCGCATGGCATCACCGGTAGGTTTGATCCATGGGGAGTATTCTTCAGGCGCTGGCAGCTCGACGACGTCCATATCGATTCAGGCGAAGTCGAAATCCAAACCTACACGCCCAGCCCCCGAGCCGAGCCCGGCCAAACTCTGGTTCCACCTTTTCCTCCCGCGGCGCGTTTACCTTAAGCAAGTCGAAGCGAATCCGGCCGATGTGACCTGGCGTTTTCGGGGCGAGAAAGGCGGATTCTTCGCCACGCGCCTCGTCATCGCGCCGCATGGTCGCGACTTCAATTATCAAGCGAGCGGCGGAACTTTAAAAATGGCGCTGATTCCGAATTTGCAATTGCGCGATACCCATCTGCTCATCACCAAGAAATTGCTCATGCTTTACAATCTCGATCTACAACCGAGCGAGGACGCGACCGGCAACATTCACGCTCAAGGAACCGCGGGCACCAGCGAGGATCGAAGCGTCGATTTCAATTTTAGCTTCGAACGCATCCCGGTTGAGGAATGGCTGCCGAAACAATGGCGGGAACACGTCACGGGCAAGGCGTCGGGGAAAATTCGGTGGCGCGGGAAAAATCCGAAGCTGGAGAGTTCCACCGGCGAAGCAACATTGCGCGTGGATGGAGGGCGTATCATCGAACTGCCGTTTTTGGAGAATCTCGCGAAGATCACGGACGAGAGAACGCTGGAGCAGTTAACGCTAAATGATTGTTCCTTCGCGCTAACGTGGAATTATCCGAGGGCGGAAATCAAAAACATCGCAATGGAAGAGAAGGGGAAATTTTGCGCACAAGGGACGATTCAGGTCGAAAAGAAAGCGTTAAGAGGTGCGATCGAACTTGGAGTTGCCCGCCATTTGCTCGATTGGTTACCGAAGCCGGAGGAAGTTTTTCCACACGAACACGATGGCTACCTTTGGACAACGGTGCATTTGTCCGGGACGACCGACGCCCCGCAGCAGGACTTAAGTCCGCGTATCATTGAAGTGCTCAAAGAGAATCCAGGCGCAGCGCTCGGACTTTTGCTCCGCCAATTTGGTGAGTGGTTGAAAAAGGCCTCTGGTGAGTAATCGACCCTTTTGTCATCCGAGCGGCAGTCGCCTGCCGCGCCGTAGCTTTATGCGAAGGCGGGAGGGATCCCGTGAAGTTAGCTTAAAGGTTTTCGCATCGGGATCCTTCGGTCCGAGCCGGACTGGCGTTTTCGCTTGGGATGGCAGACAGCGAATCTCGCTACAGTGG
>Ga0209474_10004505_pt1 | contig 12026 bp, 7 predicted proteins | sample GraSoiAngelo_145_FD_185902 | JGI IMG/M metagenome (GOLD analysis project Ga0209474, IMG submission 185902) | Grasslands soil microbial communities from the Angelo Coastal Reserve, California, USA - 14_1009_05_20cm (SPAdes) (version 2) | ecosystem: Environmental > Terrestrial > Soil > Grasslands ...
ATGTGCGGCGCCTGGAGGCCGCGGGATTCCTGGAGGTCGTCCGCGAGGAGGCCAAGCGCGGCGCCTCGGCCCGGATCCTCGCGCCGACCGCGGAGGCCTTTGCCATCGTGCTGAAGGGCCGCGGCAGTCCGGTCTCCTCTCCCATGCTGCCGCACGTCGGGGTCGTGGGCTCCTTTCTGGAGGAGTTCGCCCGCGACGGCCGCTTCGAAGGCTCCATCGTGGTCGGTTCCCCGTACACCCATGGACCGTTCAACACGACCGCCCGGGATTCTCCCTACGCCGTGGAGCTCGGGTTCTTCCTCGGCCGGCTCTTCGCCCCCCCGAACGGGCTCGTGGTCCGACTCGACACGGAGGTGAAGGCCCTGGGCCCGGGAAAGGAGGACATGATCCTCGTCGGTGGGCCGGTCGCGAACATCATCACGATGGATCTGAACCCGCACCTCGCGGTGAACTTCGACTGGAAACAGGTCTGGCGCATGGAGTCCTCCCGCACCCATCGGCCGTATGCGGACGAGCAAGTCGGCCTGGTCGCGAAGGTGAAGAATCCGTGGGCCCCGTCGCGGGTCATCGTCCTCCTGAGCGGGCTGCACGCCGCCGGCACGATGGCCGCGATCCTCGGCCTCACCCGATTTGCGGACGAGGTCCTCGATGGGTTCGCGCCCGGTGAAGACTTCTATCGGGTCGTCGCCGGCCAAGATCGGGATGGCGATGGCCGCCTCGATGCCGTCTCCATCCTCGAGTGATCAGCCCAATGCCACGGTCTCGTACGGAATCTTGTCCTCGAGCCGGGCATTCGCGGTCTCAATCGCCTGGACGGCCTCCGCCACCCGCGTTTCCGGGATCAGGAGAAGGACGTTCACACCTCGTTCCGCGGCCTCCACGGTCGCAGGGAGGACACCGAACTCGATCCGTGGCTTGAGCCCGAGTTCCCGGGCGGACACGAGGCCCTCGACGTCGAGGGCCGCCACGGCGAAATCTTGCGTCGATCGTAGGAGCCGCTTGGACGCCGTCCCCCGGGGCCCTTTCCGACCGAGGGATGCGGATCGGATGCGACCGACCACGATTCGACCGGGTCGAAGCGCCACGATTCCTTCCAGATCGCGGACGCCCACGATGTCGCCCCTCGACGCGTCATGGACGGCCACCCCGGTGGAAGGGGATGTCCGCCCTGCATGGGCGACGAGGACGCCGTTCTCCATGAACAGACCCAGGCGGTCCCCGCGATGGATTGACCCGCCAGCCATGGCGGCGGTCGTCTCGACAAAGGCCATTTCCCGTCCGGCGCGGTCCACAAAGCCGCGCAGTTCGTGCATCCGATCATGGAGGAATTCGATTCCTTTCTTGGTCGCTCGATACTCGCTGTTGACGAACGAGAGGAGCCCGTCCTCCTCGAGTCCGTGGGCGTACTCGGAGGTCCCCTGGATCGTCATCCCGAGACGTTCCCCAATGGTGCGAAGTCGGGTGTGGCGGCTCGTCGTGACTTCGTAGAGAAAGAGGAGGCGGGTACTCATCCGGAGGTTTCGCAGCAACTCCATGGTGGCGAATGGAAGGAGGGAGGCAAAAGCGCGCGCCAATATTCTTATATACTCAAGTTCATCGGATAATTCTCAAATAGACTTGAGGAGGAGACTCAGGTGCGATTGAGAACCACAGCCCTCGCGTCCGTTGTCGTCGTCGCCGTCCTTCTCGCTGGCGTCCTCCCGTGGAGGCCGGCTTCGGCGGTTCCCGCTCCGTCCGTTCGAATCCTCTTCGATTTCGGCGACGGAAGCTACGTCTGGGCGATCGAGCCCATCGGCGATCCTTTGGCGACGAACGCGACCTGGCACGTGGTGCAACGCGCGGCGTCCTCGAACGGCATTGCGCTGGACGCCGCATGGTCCTCATGTTGCGGGGTCGCGATCTTCGATGTCGGCGGACGTCATCCGCCCGCAGGATTCGTGGGTCTCCTCGAATGGAATGGGACTTGGCATCGCTGGGAGTTCACCTCGAAAGGGATTTCCGCCCTCGTGGTCCGGGACGGCGATTCGATCGCCCTGTACAACGCCGCGTTCGCGTCGGCTCCGCCCTACGCCAGCCGGACGCCCGTGCCGACGCCCGACGAACCTTGGCCTTCGGTGGAATTTCGCGGCGATTGGTCCAATTCCGGGGTCGCGGGCTCCGCCGCCCCGGATCGGGTCCGCGTGCTGTGGGACCGGGATGCCGGGAAACGGGAGATCGCCTCGACACCGGCCGTGGCCTCTGGGAAAGTCTTCGTGACCACGATGGGCTGGACCTTGGCGCTCGACGCGGGGAACGGCCACGTGCTTTGGAACACATCGAGGGCGAAGGGATTCTCCTCCCCCGCGGTCTTCAACAACTCCGTGTATGTCGGAACGTCGAGCGGCACCGTCGTTCGACTGAATGAGACCGACGGTACATTGTCGTGGGAAACCCGGTTGCTCGCGAGGACGTCGTTCAGCGGCATCACCTCGTCACCCAAGGTCGCATACGACCGGGTGTTCGTCGGAACGTTCAATGAGACGGGAGGGCCGGGAGAGGTGGTGGCCCTTTGGGAGGGAAACGGGTCGGTCGCCTGGCGCCACGCGACCGGTTCGATTCACTACTCCTCACCCGCCTACGCCGAGGGTGCGATTTACGTCGGGGTCATGGGCCTCTACAACACGACGAGTCAGATCTCCTTCCATGCGCCGTACGGCATCCTCTCGCTCGACGCGGTCACGGGGACGGAGCGGTGGTTCTTCCCGACCGGCGGGTCGGTCGCGGCTTCACCCGCCGTCCTCGGGCCGAACCTGATTGCAACGGCGAAGGATGGAATGGTGTATGCGTTGAACCGGAGCACCGGAGCGCTCGTCTGGCAGGCCTCGGTCGACGCCGGGATCTCGTCTCCGGCGGTCCTCGGAGGCACTGTCTTTGTCGGCGGAGGCGCCTTCGGAGGTCCAGGTCGAGTCGTCGCCCTGAACTCACTTGACGGCTCCGTGAAATGGTCCTTCACGCCAAACGGGCCGGTCCAATCCTCCCTGACGTACGCGGGAGGCCGGGTCGTCTTTGCCACGAACGAGGACCATGGGACGATCTATGCCCTCGACGCGGCGACCGGAGCCCTGGCATGGTCCTTCGAGCCTTCTCCCTCCGACTACATCCTCGGTTCGCCCGTGGTCGCGGACGGCGTCGTGTACGCCCCGAGCGATAACGGCCACGTCTATGCCTTGGGCCAACCCTTGCCCGACCAGAATCCTCTGGGCTCCTTGGGCGTCGTCCTGATCGGAGGGGCGATTGTGGGCGCGGGTGTCGTCGTCGGTGCGGTGTGGATCCTGGTCCGACGGAGGTCTCGGAGTGGCCCTTAGACTGAGCGAGCGCGTGCAGGCCGTCGCCTTCGTCGCGATCGTGATCGTCGCCGTGGTCGGCCTGTATGCGGTCGTCCAAGCGCTCCAGCCCGCGGCCATCGAAGCCCTCGTCATTCGGCATGCGAGGCTCGACGTGCAGGGAGAGGGGTGGTCGATCCGGTATCAGCCGGTGGCCACAACGAACAACACCGCCTTCGGAATCCTCCGGGAGGCGTCGGTGACCCTGGGTTTCTCCCTCACCTACGTTCCATATGAGATCCCCAAAGGCGTGTTCGTGACCGGGATCAACGGATCCATGAACGGAGATGGCGGGCGATATTGGCAGTATTGGGTCGACGGAACATATGGAACCGTCGCGGCCGACCACCAGGGTCTTGGTGACGGCGATGTCGTCCAGTGGACCTTCTCCACTCCGAGCGAAGGAGGCTGAGGATGCCGACGTGGAGCGCGAGGTTGGACGAGGGCCTTGGCGACGCCCGGACCCGGATCCTCGGAGTCTTCCTCATTCTCGTCGCCATCCTCGGGACGTACTTGATGCACGCGTTCGCCAACATCGAGACGGTCTTCGTCGCGAGTCTGTTGGCCGGCTCCCTCCTGGGGCGGTGGTGGACGGTCCTCGTGCCACTGACCGCGATGGCGGTCCTCCAGCCTCTCGAATGGGGGACGACCTACCGCGGCTACGCGGTCGGGGCGATGACGGGCATCACGTTCTTCGTGGTGTCGGGGTACTTGTTCGTCGGATTCCTCGGCCGTCGGATCCGACCGAAAGTCCTGCTACGCGTGAAGTCCGTCGCCCTCCTCACGACGATCAGCGTGCCGATCACGGTCGGCTACGACCTGTGGACCGCCTTCGGCGAATGGGTTTTTCTCACCCGTCCGTTCGGAGTGACGCTCGCGATGATGCTCGAGGCGCAGGTGCCATTGAGCTCCCTCATCTTCGTCCCGTTGTTCGGGAGCGCCTTCCTCTTCCTCCACGCCTACGGTTGGCCGACTCGGACGGCGAACCGGACGACCTCGAAGCCTCTGAGTCGACAGTGAACTAGAGGAGTTCCTCGATCTGCTCCCGCATTCGTCGCAGTTCCTCGCGGCGGCGTTCCAGCTGGCCTTCCTGTTCGCGAATGGACCGGTCCCGAGCATCGAGGGCGGCCTTCCGCGCCTCGAGGTCCCGCGCGAGCACTTGGAGGCGAGCCCGTTCCCGTTCGGTCGCCTTGTCCTTCCCCTTCAGGTCCGCCGCCATCGCGCGAACCTTCCGCGTCTGCTCTTCGATGGCCTCGCGTTCTTTCAAGATCGCACGGGCGACCAGGGCCTCGACGGCCGCCTCCTTTTGCGATACCCGTTCGCCTTCCACCTCGAGTTGCTTGAGCATGGTCTTCGATTCGGCCCGTTCCCGTTCGAGGGCCTCACCCTGGGTCTTCAACCGTTTCTCGCGTTGCTCGACGGCCTTCGCCCTCGCCTCGAATTCGGCCTTGGCCGTGTCGAACCGATGTTCGCGCTGTTCGAGGTCCTCTCGGGCCCGGGTCACTTTCCCCAGTTCCTTTTGCTGTGCCTCCAGGAGGGCCTGTTGCTCGGCCATGCGATCATTCACCTCGCGGCCCTTCGTCTCTGCCGTCTTCTCCGCGTACTTGAGGAGGCTCATCGCCTTCGACTTGATGTCGGCGGCGTCCTCTTCTCGCTTCGCGAGCGAGGCCACCTGCGATTCGAGTTCCTTCGCGCGTTTCGCGGCCTCGACCCTCACCCGGTCCAGCTGCGCCTGTTCTCCGGCGAATCGACGGGCTTCCGCCGCGAGGTGCTCCTCGGACCGCTGCATCTCCTTTTCCCCGCGATCCAGAGCGGCCATTTTCTTCTCCAGGCTCTGCGCGGCCTTGCTCGATTCGATCTCCCTTTTCTCCAGTGCCGATTCGATGGCGTTCAGGCCATCCTCCCTCTTCGCCAGTGCGGCCTCTCGGTCTTTGAGCCCGGAGGTGGCCTTCGCCAGGTCGGAGAGTTTCTCCTTGAGCTCCCGCTCCCCGCGGGCAAGCCCGGTCTCCCGGCTCTGAATCGTCTCCTCCTTCGCCGTCGCAGCCTGTTCTCGCGCCGTGATCGCCTCGAGGCGCTCCGCCAGTTTCTTCGAGTCGGCTCCGACCTGCTTCTCGAGGTTCTTCTGGGTCGCTCGGGCCCGTGCGAGCTCCTTCTGAGCGGCCACGATCCGATGGGACTCCGTGGCCTGCTCTCGCGCGGCCGCCTCCTGCTCTTTCTTTTTGGAATCGAGATCCCCCTGCGCGGCTCGAAGTCCATCCTCTTTGCGACCCAAATCCTGTCCGCGCTGCCCCAACCGAGTCTCGAGTTCGTTCAGGGCCGTTTCCTTCTCCGTCAGGGTCTTCGTTCGCGTATCGAGCGCCGACTCCCTTCGACTGGCCTGGTCCTCCGAACGTCGCAGTTCCTCTCCCTTCCCCCGCAGGGAGGCCTGGTCCGTCACGAGTTGTTTCTCCTTGGCCTTCACGACCGCAAGGACCCGTCGCGTCTGTTCGTTTTCGGCCCGCGCATCCGCCTCGCGCTTCTTCATCTCCCGATCCGCGGCGGCTTGCCGCCCTTCCCATTCCTTCTGGGACGCGGCGAGGGCCCGTTGACCCTTCGCCAGGTCGGCCTCCATCGTCGAGAGGGACTTTTCTCGCTCCGAGACGGCCGCTTGGCCAGCTGCGAGCTCGCGACCGGCACCCTCGATCGCCTTCGCTTTCGTGGCCAGCTCGAGGCGTGTCGCGTCGAGATCTTTTCGGGATCCCTCCGATTCCTTTCGGGCCCGATCGAGCGCGGCTTGTCCCTCTCGGATCTCGGCATGGGCCTTCGCCAAAGCGGCCTCTCGTTTCTCGAGGTTCGCTTGCGCCGACGTCAGCGCTTCTTCGCGTCGTTCGACCGTCACGGTCCGAGCGTCCATTTTGGCCAAGGCGGCCTTGTGCGATTCGGTGGCGGATCGGAGCGACTTCTCCCGTTCGTCGAGGTCGCGCGCCTGGCCTTCGAGTCGTGCCTTCGTTTTCGCGGCCTCCGAAATCTCCTTCTGGAACGCCGCTTGATTCGACCGCAACTCTTTGTCCGCGTCGGCCAGGGTCGCGCGGGCTTCCTCGAGCTCCCGCGTTCGAGTTCCGAGCTCCTGCTCCCGCGCCTTTAGGGCTCTCTCCGTCTTTCGGGCACGGTCGACCTGGTTCGCGAGATCGGAATGAGCCGACTCGAGCGTCTTCGCCTCTTGCCGAATCTCCGCCTCCCGTTTTCCAAGGGCGGCGATACGTTCTTCCGCTTCGGCGGCCGACGCCTTTGCCTGTTTGTCCGCGAGGTCCAGTCCCTTGCGTCGTTCCCGGAGTTCCTCGTCGACCTTCTCAAGGGCCGCCTGTCCCTGTCGGACCTTCGCGGCAAGACCCTCGAGCTCCTTCGCTCGGCCCTTCTGGCCGACCGCGACCGCCGTCGCCTGGACTTCCCGATGGAGCAGGGCATCCTCCCTCGATTTGAGACTCGCGGCGGTGACGCCCGATTTGGTCGCCTCGGCATGGAGGTTCGCCTCCCGTCGATCCAACTCCGCACGATGCCGGTCCAACCCCTCCCGGGCCGATTTGACCGCCTCGGTCTCCCGCTTCAATTCCTTCGATTGGGACTCGAGATCCGCACGTTGCTTCTCCAGGGAGTCCGCTTTCTCCTTGAGCTCGCGCTGGCCCTGCAGGGTGCGTGCTTCGAGGGCCTTGGATTTGTCGTCTACGCCCTTTTCGAGACGGACGAGTTCGCGCTCCCGTTCCCGGAATGCCTTCTCCGCGGCCTGCGCCTCCGAGTCGAGCCGGCCGAGTTCCGTCTCCCGACGGGTCAACTCTTGGTCCCTCTGATGGAGCAGCTTCGCCTTGGCGTCCAACTCTGCCGCGGACTGCGCGTGTCGCTGCTCCCGCCCCTCCAGGTCCTTTTTCTCCTTGCGGAGGACCGATTCTCGGGTCGCCAGTTCACTCGCTTTCGCGGATCGGCTTTGAGCGGCCTCCAGGTCCTTCGCGAGGGATTTGGACCGGTCGATTTCTCCGTCCAGCTGCGTCTTGAGGCGTGTCGATTCCGCCTTCGTCTCGAGCTCGCGCCGTTGTCGCGCTTCGTCCGTCGCCTGGGCAGCCGACTCGAGGGCTTGGACTTGTTTGGTCAGTGCCGCTAGCTCCCGTTCACGGGCTTGAATCGCCTTTCGGGCATCATCGAGGTCGCGTGTGTGGGCTTCGTCCTTCGCGGCGGCCAGTTCGGCGAGCTTCTCCTGCGCCTCCGTGAATTTCGTCTCAGCTTTCTCGACGCGCCGTTCCCTTTCCTTGATCGCCTTCAGGTTGCGTTCCGCTTCCAGGACTCGCTCGGCCGCCGTCCGGGAAACCTTCCCCGCCTCGGTCTCACGCGTCCGAACCTGCGCTTCCGTTGTCGCTAGGGCCGTCTCCCGTTGGGCCAGTTCCTTCACGCGCGTTTCGAGGGCCTTCCGTTGCGCGTTCAAGCGCGACTCCGTTTCCGTCAACTCGCCGGCGGCCAAGGCCCGTTTCTTCAGGTCCTCGATTTCCGATTCGAGGCGGGACGCCTGTTCCTTCTCCTGCTCGACCGCGGCGGCGGTCTTGCTGAGGTCCGCCTCTAGGGCCGATTCCCGATCCTCCGTCGCCTTCCGAGTCGATTCGGCCTCGGCCTGCGCGGACTCGAGGGAGCGGTTGGCTTTCGCTAGGTCCTTCCGGGCGACGTCGAGCTCTTTCCCTCGATCCTCGAATCGTTGGACTTGGGCTTCGAGTTGACTTCGTGCTTTTGTCAGCTCGGCGTCCAGCTCGCGTTCCCTTTTCTCCAGAGCGTCCGCGGCGGCCCGTGCCGAGTTCTGATGCGACTCGACTTCCTTCTCGTGTTTCGCGATTTCGCGGTCACGGCTTTGGATCAGCTTGCGAAGCTCTTCGATCTCCTCCGCGTGGGCCTGTTGCTTCGCCTTCGCCTGCTCCTCCAGCTTTTCGCGGTCCGCCTCGACCTTTCGCTCCAACTTCTCGAGGGTCCGCTCTCGTTCCCTCACTTCCTTGAGGGCCTTGTCCGCCTCGGTCCCGCGTTCCGCCGCGGTGCGAGCGGCCGCCTTCGCTGCCGCCTCCCGTGCCTCGAGGCCCTTTTCGAGGGCCGCGACCTCAGCTTTGTGATCGGCCAGTTCCTTCTTCTCGGCGTCGAGCTTCGCCCACTTCGCCTTCAGGTCGGATTCTTTCTCATTCAACTCGCCCGCCTTGCCGAGGCGCTTTCGCAGTTCCTCGATTTCGTCCTTCAGCCGCGAAGATTTCTCCTTCTCTTGATCCATGGAGCCGCGAGCCCGGGTCATCTCCGTCGTCAACACGATTTCCTTTTCCTGGTAGTCCTTGCGCGCCGCGACGGCCTCGGTCCGCGCGGACTTGAGCTCGTGCAACGCCTTGGCGAGATCCTTCCTGGCGCCCTCGAGATCCCGTTCCAACTCCGCGGCGCGCTGGTTCGCCTGGTCTCGGGCCGTCTTCCGAGCGTCCGCCAGTTCCGCCTCCCGAGTTTCCAACTTCGCCCGCGATTGCTGGACCTCGCGACCCGCCTCCCGGACCACGCGCGCTTCCGCGTCGAGCTTGTCCTGGGCGATGGAGAGGGCCCGTTCTCGTTGGTCGACCTCCTTGTTGCGCTTGTCGAGGGAGGCCACCACGGACTCGAGCTCGGCTTCGCGTTTCTTCAGAGAACTCTCTTTCGTGTCGACGGCGGCCCGTGTCTTGCGAAGTTGTTCCGTCGCCGCTTCGGCGTCCTTCGCGGTCGCCTTGGACTTTCGGAGGGCCTTGACCTCCCCTTGGGCCTCTTCGAGTTCGACCTGGACCTGTTTGAGGTTTCGGGAGGCCTCTCGCGTGGCGGCGGCGCTCGCGGCCTCAAGCTCTTTCACCCGAGCCTCGAGCTGCGCGAGCTTCGCATCCTGCCGGGCGATCTGCGCGCCCTTCGCGTCGGAGAGTTTGCGGCTGTCCGCCAGTTCCCGCCGAAGCTGGTCCTCCCGGGCCTTCGCCTCGGCCTCGATCTTGCCGATATCGACCTTCGGCATGACGGGTGCTTCGAGTTCCTCCGCCTCCTCGCGCGCCCCGCCTTGGAGGGATTTGCGGGCTTTCTCTCGGAGTCCCATCGAAGTCACAGCTCCAGGCGTTCGAGGATCTTCTCGTACAGGGCGAACTTCTTGGACTGCGCGAAGGTCCGGATCTTGTCCGGCGGAAGATCGCCCAGCAGATCGTCAACGTCTTTCATCACGACTTTGAGTTCGTCCCGGAGGCGCAGCAACTCCTTCTGCTGCTCCACGAGTTTGTTCCGCTCGTCCATGAGCCGCTCCATCTGTTCCTCGAGCTGGACCATCCGACTCTTCAGCTCTCCGATCTCGGAGTCCGAGCGGACCGTGATCGTGGACTCCTCCTTCGTCGCGGGCCTCCCTCCGCTCGCTTTCTGTTCCAGTTCCCAGCGTTTGCGCTCGAGGTCCACCTCCCCCCCGCTCAGGGCATGATGCCGTTCGTCGAGGAGGCGCCCTTTGTCGCGCAACAGCTCCTCCCGCTTCTCGAGCTCCCGCTGCCGTTCGTGGACCCGATTCATGACGGAGCGGAACTCGTCCTCCTTGCGGACGATGTCCGACTCCCGTTCCTTGAGTTGACCGAAGGCCTTCTCGCGGGACTCCAGCTCCCGTCGGAACGCGTCGATCCGACCCCGCAACGAGGTCTCGCGAGCCTTCAACTCGTCCTGCTGCAACCGCAGGATGTTCCGGTACGTGTTCTCCATGTTCACGAGGCCCTCTTCGAGCTTCAGGATGTCCTCCTTCTCCAGGAGGAGTTCCTCGATCTGCCGCTTGAGTTCGTCCCGCTCCCGGATCTCGAGCGGATTCGTGGAGGACTCGAGGCCCTTGATCCGTCCGCGAGCGCGACCGATCAGGGCGTCCATCTGCTCGAGGCGTCGCTTCCGCCGTTCGAGCATCCGGTCGAACGGTTCCGCGAGCTTCCAGAGGGACTCCTCCATGTCTCCGTCCGACCCGCCCGACTCGAGGAACGAGGCCGGCTCCGCGCCGCCCTCGCCGCCCCGGGCCTTCGCCTTCTCCCGGCTCAGCTGCAAGATCCGGCGCAGGTATTCCTCTTCCGGCGATCCGTCGGCCGGCGAGAGGGGGGCCGTGGTCCCGATCATGCCGGGTTCTGGGAATTTCGCGTTGCAGTTCACGCATTCCGCGGCCTCGGCCGGGTTGATGGAATTGCAGATCGGACAGAACACAGCCTGCATGGACCCGGTGAAGGGCTGTTCGCAGCGGGCGCACGCTTGTGCGTCGGGCTGGGTCTCGGCTCCGCATTCGCTACAGTAGGCGGCGTTGCCGGGGGTGAGGGCGCGCTGGGCCATGCATGCCTGCTCGAGGACGCGTTGGGACTTCGGGTCGCTCATTCGTACGTATTGTACGAGAGGATCTCCGAAATGTGTTTCCTGCCCGCCGGGGGCGCGTACGCCGCCGGGATGCCCAGGGGCGTCAACCCCACGACCCGGGCATCCGCCGGGATTTTCAGGAAGGACTTCACCTTCTCCTCGTTGAAGGCGAAGATCCAGGAGGTCCCCAACCCCTCACTCGTAGCCGCCACGGTGACGTTCGCAAGGGCGATGCCCAGGTCCAGAGGATACGAGTTCATGTATCCTCCGATCATCGCGACCGCCTCGTCGAGCCGCGCGCATGCGACGACCACCAGGGGCGCGTCGGCCATGTGCTTCGCGTTCGTGCAGGCGCCCGCGAGCTTTCGCTTCGTGTCCTCGTCCGAGACGACGATGAACTTCCACGGCTGCAAATTGTCCGCCGAATTCGCGAACCGCGCCGCGTTCATCACCGCCTGGACCTTCTGCTCCGGGACCGGATCGGGCTTGTACTTGCTCACGCTCTTCACCGACTTGATGGCCTCGAGGGCCTCCATGTCTTCCCAGACCGTCCGATTTGGCGTGGTGATAATAAGCGTTTCGGGCCCGTTATTCCCGCCAGGAGAACCGTCCGCGACAATGCTCGGGGCAGGCTTGCCGGTCGCCTGCGGGGACGGAGCGGATTTTTTCGTCAGGTCGATACCGACAATTTAAGGCATTTTACCCGTTCGGACGGCATTGCGGGCCGGTCGCCCAGCCCGGTTGGCGCGGCAGGAATGAAGCCGGGATATGCGCAATCTGAATATCGGGCTCCTTCCGGCGCGAACCGATTGCGTCAGGGCCGACACCCCGCTGGGATGCCCGACAGCGATGTCCTCCTCGATCGATGAACCGGACTCGAAGGTCGAGACTAAGTTCCATCTTCGGCATCCTCATCGTGCTCGTCGTCGCCCTCGTTGCAATGGCTTTCCTGTTCGGAGGATTCTCTCCCTTTGGATTCCTTCAGTCACCTCCATCCTCACGGCCCGCGTTCGAACTCGTCTTCTCTCGAGTCGCTATCGACGATGGGCGCAACGCGTCGTGGATCGTTGACTCCGTCGACGGCGGCCCCTACTCGTATACGGGGTTCTTTGTGCGGCTCGCGGTGAATGGCGGATCTACGCTCTGGGCTCCGCTCGGTCGGAACGACACGATCCACTCCGTCGTCGTCGGCATGGTCACGTATCGGATCATGTGGCGTGATGCCGACGGGAACGGATTCGTGAGTGAGGGCGACTCGTTCAGCGTCGCGGGCGACCGAGCGCCGCTTCCCTCTAGGAGCACGTTCGAATT
>Ga0209474_10004509_pt1 | contig 12022 bp, 12 predicted proteins | sample GraSoiAngelo_145_FD_185902 | JGI IMG/M metagenome (GOLD analysis project Ga0209474, IMG submission 185902) | Grasslands soil microbial communities from the Angelo Coastal Reserve, California, USA - 14_1009_05_20cm (SPAdes) (version 2) | ecosystem: Environmental > Terrestrial > Soil > Grasslands...
CAATCGCACTTCCGGCGAGATTGTCCCGCGCCACGACAGCGCTGTTTTTATCGGCACCGGATTTGGCTCGATAAACAAGTCTTTGAACAACCAGTAAAGTTCGCGATGCAATCGCTCCGCCCGCTTGCTGTCGCCGTTGGTTAATGCGCTGACCAGTTCGCACATTTCGCGCGGCAATAAATTCGACGCTACACTCACCACTCCGACCGCGCCGGCCGCCATAAACGGAAGAGTCAATCCATCGTCGCCGCTCAAAACCGTGAATGCATCCGGCAAACGCACGCGCAATTCACTAACCCGATCGACGTTTCCCCCAGCTTCCTTAATCGACACAACATTCGGGCAATCACTCTGGATTCGCGCCACCGTTTCCGCGACAATATCAACCCCGCAGCGCCCCGGAATATTGTAGAGCATCAGACGGAGCGACGTAGACTTGGCAATCGCGGAAAAGTGGCGAAACAATCCTTCCTGGCTCGGCTTGTTGTAGTAGGGCGCAACTAAGAGTGCGCCGTCAACGCCGAGCTTTTCTGCCTCTTCGGTAGCCGCAATTGTCTCCCGTGTCGAATACGATCCGGTCCCGGCAAGAACCAGGCAACGCCGGTTCGCAGTTTGAATGGCGAACCGAATCACCTCTTTGCGTTCGTCATGGGTGAGCGTGGGCGATTCGCCCGTCGTTCCAACGGCAATAATTCCGTCGATGCCAGCCGCGATCTGGGATTCGATTAAATTCTGAAGGGCAGTGAAATCAATCGCGCCTTCGCGAAAAGGCGTGACCAGGGCGGTGAAAGTGCCGCGAAACATGCGCGATGCTAAAACGTTACAAGGGTTACAAAGTTAAAACGATTCGCGGCAAAATCACAATTCGAGCGTGCCCTCGAAGACGAACTCGGCCGGTCCGATGAGTGTGACATCTGTGAATCGCTCACCGTCGCGGCGAAAATCCACACTCAATTCGCTGCCGCCACGCACCAGCACGCCAATCGGCCCGTCGGTTTTTTCGGTGGCTGCAAAAATGAGCGCGCTCGCCACGACGCCAGTACCACAGGCTAACGTTTCGCCTTCGACTCCACGCTCATAAGTGCGGATTGTGATTTTCTTTCCGCCGCGTCTTTCCAGGAAATTCACGTTCGCGCCTTTGGGCGAAAACATTTCGTGCCGACGAATGCCAGCGCCTTCGCGCAACACGTCAATCTCTTCGATGTTCGCGACCGGAATAACAACATGCGGAACTCCGGTGTTAACAAAGTGAATGATTTTGTTCTCGTAGCCGGCCGCGAGCGTCACATTTAGCCGCAAGTCGGTCGGCTCGCTCATGTGCAAAGTCACAAGCTCGCCCTGAAGTTGTGCGGCAATGATTCCAGCGGGCGTCTCAAACGAAACGTTTTTCCTCGCATCAGCGACTTTTTCTACGAAACGGGCAAAACAACGCGCGCCATTGCCGCACATTTCCGCTTCCCCACCGTCGCTGTTGTAGTAACGCATCCGAAAATCAGCGCTGTTGGTCGCGGGCTCGACCAACAAAACCCCATCCGCCCCAACGCCACGATGCCGATCGCAAATTTTTGCGATTTGCTGCGCGCTCAAATGCACTTTGCCGGCACGATTATCGATCATGACAAAATCGTTCCCGGCACCATTCATCTTGGTGAATCGCAGCATGTATTTCGTGTACCACAGGGCTGCCTCAATGCCAACCGTGAGATGGAGCGAGCTATGCCGTCATCCTGAGCGAAGCATAGGAGTCGAAGGATCCTGCGGCGCTATCTTTAAGCTTTCGCATCGGGATCCCTCGACTTTGTTCGGGATGACGAGATGGCCGACGCAAAAGGCGCAACAAATTTGCCGACGCTACCGGCCAGATCGTCGGCGTCTCCAAGCTTCCCAATCAAGTCGACAATCGCGCTTCCGATAACAACCGCCTCCGCAATCATTGCGACTGTTGCCGCCTGGTCCGGATTCGAAATACCAAAACCAACTGCGATGGGCAGATCGGTGTATCGTCTAATCATCGTTAGCCTTTCTTCGAGTGATTGCGCGACCGAATCGCGCGCGCCAGTCACGCCTTCACGCGAGACATAATAAATAAAGCCACGTGCGGATGCTGCGATCACCGCGATTCGCTCGCGCGGCGTAGTTGGCGCAATCAGTCGGATCCGGACTGGATTTTCCTCAACCCGATTTTCATCCTTTTTAAGGATCGAACTCGACGGCTTTAAGCCGTCGAGTTCTTGACTGCTGTGATCTTCTTCGGGAGGGAGATCGAGGATGAGCAGACCATCGATGCCGGCCGCTGCCGCTTCGCGCTCAAACTCGGCCATCCCATAACCCAAGATGGGGTTCAAGTAGGTATAGAGAACAATCGGTATTTGAGAGCGCCGCCGAATTTCGCCGACGCATTCCAAGACACCGCGCACCGTCGCGCCGCCCTCGAGCGCGCGCTGCGCCGCGAGCTGATTGACAATGCCATCCGCCAGCGGATCGGAAAACGGAACTCCCAGTTCCAGCACGTCGGCCCCCCCTTTTTCCAGAGCGAGCGCGATCTCGACCGTCCGGACAAAATTTGGATCGCCCGCGCAAATGTAGGGAATGAAGGCGGCACGATTTTCGTCGCGGCACCGAGCAAAAAGACGTTCGATTCGTTCGGACATCGCCGGCATTCTTAGCGCAGATTCAGTCTGCGTGAAACGATCATGCTCAGCACCCTGGTAAACGGTTACATTCTCGGCTGGTCCGTTGCGTGGCCGCCGGGGCCAATTAATGCAGAAATGATCCGGCTCGGTTTATTGGCCAAGGACCGGGGCGGCGGATTCTGGTCGGCCCGGCCAATCGGTCTTGCCGCGTGCACCGGCGATTTTATCTGGGCTTTTTGCGTTTCCGTCGGCGCAGGCGCCTTGTTCAACTCGATGACGATCCGGCGTGTGCTCGCGATCGTAAGTCTGGCATTGCTCTTATTTTTAGCAGCCCACTTCGCCATGGGAGCTTGGAAAATCTATCGCGCCCATCGGAGCGTCGAGTTTCAGGCGCCGAAAAACGAACGGCGCGGCGGATTTTTGCTAGCTTTCTTTGTCGTGTTGATGAGTCCGTGGAACGTCGGCTTCTGGCTGGCCGTCATCGGCAGTCAGCCCACGCGAGGCGCGAGTGTGCGACAGTCCCTCGCCATCGCAGTCGCGGTTGTTCTCGGTGCGATAATCTGGGGCGTGATCTTATGGACGGCGGTAAAATTTGGTGCGCATATTTTCTCTCAGCCGAACTGGCAGGTCGCTACCGAGGCCATCACCGCTGCGGTTATGCTATGGTTCGCCATTCGGCTCATCCTCCATTTCCCATGAATACGATCACTGAACCGCGGGCCGCAACACTTACTGTTAACGAGATCTATCACTCGATTCAGGGTGAAAGCACCTGGGCGGGACTTCCATGCGTGTTTGTGCGGCTGACTTTCTGCGATCTGCGCTGCAATTACTGCGACACCGCTTATGCCTTTTACGAAGGCGAAAAGAAAAAGTTGCCCGAGATTACGAGCGAAGTTTTGAAATTCGATTGTCCGTTAGTCGAAATCACCGGTGGCGAACCGTTACTGCAAAAGAATGTTCTGCCTTTAATGAGTGCACTGGCTGATGCCGGAAAAACGGTGCTGTTGGAAACGAGCGGAGGACGCGATATTTCCAAGGTCGATCTGCGGGTCCATCGCATCATGGACTTGAAAACGCCGGGGAGCGGTGAATCCGAGCGCAATTTGTGGTCGAACATTGAGCATCTGACCAAGCGCGACGAAGTGAAATTCGTTGTCGGTTCGCGCGAGGATTACGAATGGTCTCGGGAAAAAATGCGCGAGCATCATCTCTCCGAGCGCTGTCACGCCGTTCTATTTTCACCGATTTTTGGCCGGATTGAGCCACGTCAAATTGTGGAGTGGATGTTGGCCGATAATCTCGAAGCGCGCTTTCAATTGCAGATGCACAAATTCATCTGGTCGCCCACGACGCGTGGAGTCTAACGCTTGCTCGGATTCCTTGGAGCTTGAATTCCTGAGCATTGGGATTTTTGCTGGAGGGTAGGAAGTTAAGGACAATGACAGGCGCGAAGCCGAAACTATGGATTGTCATCTCGCGACCCGACCGTTTGCCGACGGCACTGGCGGTAGTACAGGCACTGCGCGCGCAATTTCCGGGCGGGGCTCATTTGCTACGCGAGGATTCGAAATGGTGGGAGCGCGCGCATTGGCGGCCTTATGCGGGACAGTTTGACGAGATTCATGCTTTTCCGCACGTGAATACGTGCCGTGGGTTGCGCGATTTGCCGCGGCTTTACCGCGAGTCCGCCGAGCGGCGCGAAGCAATCGCGCAGCTGCCGATCGATAAAGAACGCGACCTCATTGTTTGCGTGGGTGGAATTCTAACCATTTCCAACGCGACGATCTCGGCGCATCCGGAGACGACAAAAGTGCTCTGCGTCGCAGAAAAAGTTTATCGCGATCTCATCCGTGTCGGCGAACGCATGCGCTATCGATTTACCACTTCGGGTTGGTTGCAAAATCGTATTGTCGAACCGATGGCAGGTTTAAACCGAACCCTCCACTTCAAGCCGCGCATCAATCCAGGTGGCGATGGAGTCCGGGTCGAGCGTCTGCAAAAAAATCCGGACTCCCTTTACCATCGGATCGTTGTCATGAGTAACGGCGGGACAGATGTCTCGAACAATCCGAAAATTATTGGCGCCAAATTTCCGAGTGTGGCCGAGCTGCGGGATTTGCCGCAAGTCAGCGACAGAAATGGGATTTGTATCGGTGGCCAGGTGATCTTTTTCGGCACTCCCTTCCTGCTTATTCATAACGTATCACCTGACGTTTACGTCGAGCGCCTCAATTGCTGTCTCGATTACTTGCGGCGGAATTTCAGCGGTCACCCTCTGATTTATCGTCCGCATCCGAACGAAACGAACGAAGCTGACCGACTAAAACTCGACGGTTTTCGGATCGAAGACGATCGCGAAGCCGCTGAGCTTTATTTTTTGCGGAACTATCAAGCGATCGCGGCCGTTTTCTCGGTCTCCTCAACAGTATCGCGAACGGCGTTGAATAATGGGATCAATGGCTACGCGATGTATCCCGTCTTTCCTTTTACCACCCCGCAGACGGAATTTTTTGCGGGCGTGATGGGTGACGTGCCGGTTGAGTTTACCATTGGCGATCTGAGTTCGCCGCCGATTCCATATCAACCCCTTGCCGTGGAAAGGGGACGCAGTTTTGCGGAAGCGCTTCAATTAACAGTGGAGCAGAAGACAGCTTCCTAGCCCCGAAGTCAGGAGCTCGTCTACCCTTCGCAGAAGCGACGCAACTACAGAATACACGACTGTTTAAGCAAATCTGTAGCCGTCGCGCTCTACGCGACGCGGTGCGCGTCACGCCTACATCCGTCGGATTGAGCAAGAGCAGCCCACCCAAAACTAGTCACCATAAATTGTTACGAATTCGCCCGCGTACGGCCAATCCTCGACTTTCTCTACTAACTGAGCGCGAACTGGATTTTCACGAACGTAATCCCACTTTTGCGCATAACTTTCGTCACTTCTCAAAAGGTGATCAAAGAAACCGCGCTGCCAGATCGGATCTTGCGACCTGTCCATAGCTATTGCCCTGCCGAGAACACGTTTTAAGGTGCCGATCCATTTTCCAAGATTGAAATCGTCCGGGCCCGCGACAAACAAATGAATGTGATCTGGAAGGATCACGTAACGACCGACCGCTATTCCGAAACCTCCATGCGCTCGGGTAGCGAAGTCGGTGAACGGGGCATGAACCTCACCGCGCGCAAGAATTGGTCGGCGGCGATAGGTACAACAGGTAACGAAGAATAACGGGGTTCGTGAGAAGACCCAGTAAAGCCGCGGAGGTGTCCGCGCGAAGTTTTTCATTCTTTTCTTCCCGGTTGAAACGTGATCAAGCATCCGCGCTTCGCAGAGCGAAGCGGCTACAGCGCAGGTTGGGCACTCGGATCAATGCTTGGGCGCGCGCACGGTGCCGGTCTCAACCGCGAGCCTGCGCTGCTCGACGATCCGGTTCGCGGTTTCTTCCACCATTTGCTCGAGCAACATCCGCAAATGGGTATTCCGGCGATAATCGGCGGGCGCGATGTGTTTTACCCGGTCGGCATGCGTGGAGAGCTGAAAGCATTTTTTGAAACCAATGCGCTCTGAATCATCAGGATTATAAACCGCAATTGCTTGTCCGCCGTTTTTCTTCATCACAGTGAAGCACGGCACATCGGTCGGCCCGTCACCGACATAAATCATGTTGGGGAACGGAATCGGCCGAATTTCGGGGTCCATGTGATCATTCACGTCCTGCGCCGGGTCGAGAAAGCCTTTATTGATGCGAAAGAGAAACTGTGTCTTCTGGGTGTGACTGATGACGCGCTTTGGGAACGTGATGCGGCCTTCGTTGTCGGTCGCGAACTCGCAACCGAAAATGGCGCGCACATAAGGCGCGAGCCGGCTGCCATCGATCAATACCTTCAGGCCCGATGAAATGATGTAATGCTCGACGGTGATGCCGTGAGCGACATGTTCGGCGGTGAGTAAACCTTCGCCGCCGCAAAATTCCTCAAACATCTCCGGCAACCCTTTGTAGAAGTTGAGCTTCGCGCCGAGTTTTTTGAGTTCCTCGTTGGTTGGCCGATCCATCCCCAGCTGATCGAGCATGACCTTCATATAGGCGAGCTCGTTATCGTAACCATGGTCGTGCACCAGCTCGGAACAACGTCGCCAGAAAATCTCGCTGTTAATTCCAAATGCCGGGAATACGACCTCGTCCTGCATGTAGCTCGGACTCAGTGTTTGATCGTAGTCGTAAACGATGGCGATAGTGTTTTGCGGAGCGGACACTGTTGAATGTTAAAAGTTAAATAGTTAAAATCGTTAAAAAGGTGAATCGGATCCTCGGCCAGTGTGCGGTTATAGCGGATTAAGCACGCTAAACGATTTAACAATTTAACGTTTTAATATTTTAACGTCCGCGACCCGCGCGATAAAATCATCGAACAACCCATCATAAATCTTTCCCCGTTCGGGATGGTATTGGACTCCAAGAGCAAAGGGATAATCGCGCAGTCTTACCTGCTCGATGATGTCGTCGGTTGCACACCAGGATTCAACTTCCAGACCTTCGCCGAGTCTATCGATCGCCTGATGATGGGAGCTATTCACTTTTTCAAAACGATGGCGCGTTTTGCGATCAGATCGAAGCGGTTGAACATCGTGCGTCTTCTGGTCAGGCAGGTTATGGCCAGAGATGTCGAGATGGAGAGTTCCGCCGAGCGCGACATTGAGTGTTTGCAATCCTTTGCAGATCGCGAAAATCGGAAGCCCGCGTTCGATCGCCTTCTTGATTGTGTCGAGTTCCCAGCGATCGCGATCGGGATTCACATCCTTTTCGATTACAGACGGATCGGCAACAGGCTGATTCAAGAACTTGGGAGTAACGTCCGGTCCACCGGTTAGCAATAACCCATCCATTTGCTCGAAAGGGACCTTGCGCAGGGCAGCATTCGAAATTTTCACCTTTGGATAACGCGATAAAAACGGCGCGAAATATTTTTTATCAGAGCGCCGCATCCAGGTGGCGATATTACGCACCCCACAAATTGTCGTCATTCCGGGCGAAGTCGAGGAATCCGATTGTGCAAACTTAGAGGTAACGCTGCGGGATCCCTCGACTTCGTTCGGGATGACCGAGTTACGGCTGCGCTCCACCGCGTCAGCTTTACGTATTCCTCGTGAAATTCGTTAACGCCCGAGAACGATGAAGATGCCGGCGAGAAGAGCAATGATTCCTGGAATAACGCCAAAGTAGAATCCGAAAATTCCAATCAAGCCGACGAGAATGAGATACACCGCGAGCAACAGCATTCCGATATTTTTGTTAAAGGTCATGGGGCTGAGCATGGAGCATGGAGCGTGGAGCGTCGAGTAGGAAGCTCCCCGCTCGGTGCTCCCTGCTTCGCTCTACAGCCCCACCAATTCGCGTACGTATTTCACCGGCGGGCTGCCAAAGGAAATGACCGTGTCGTTGTAATTTTTGAGATTGAAGGCTGTGCCATCTCTCGCTTTGGCACGATCTCGCAAGTCAAGGTGCTCGGCCACGCCGACAAAATAGGTCGATAGTTGCGCCGAGCTAAGTCGTGCGCGTTTCCATTTCGCGACGGCCTCGCCTTCTTGTTGAAACCCTTCTTTCATCATCAGATCCATCGCTTCTTTTTCGCTCATGTTTTTGGCGTGAATCCCCTGATCGATGATGGCGTTGCAAATCACGCGCAATCGCATTTTCAACTGTTGCATTTTCACTTCTGGTCCGCCGTATCCTTGTTCTGCCATCATTTGTTCACAATAAACCGCCCAGCCTTCGACGAACGTGCCACTCTGGAAAATTGCGCGGACCAAGGTTGGTGCGCGGAATTCGTTGGCATGGGCCAGTTGCAAATAATGTCCGGGCATCGCTTCATGCACGGTCAGGTCGCGGCACATGTAATTGTTGTATTCCTTAAAGAAAGATTCCTTGCGCTGTGCGGTCCAATCCTTCGGTGTTGGTTCCACCGCGAAAAATGTTTTGCCATTCTGCTCGAGCGGCCCCGGTGAATCGCAATAGGCAATCCCCTGTCCTCGTTTGAACTCTGGCATAACGATGACATCGAGCGGCTTCTCCGGTACGGTAACGAGGTCGTGTTGCTTGGTGAAGTCGGTGGCTTCACGCACAATTTTCTGCGCGTAACCAACGATGGTATTGTCGTCGGGGTGCTGCTCGGCCAGCTTATCTAGGACCGTGACCGTCACTTTCTTTTTGTCGCCTAGCCCTGTTTTGCCTGTGTTCGGGAAATATTTTTTGTAAAGTGGAAGCGCGGTTTCGTAGATTGCTTTTTGCGTTTGCGCCAGATCAGCCTGGGCACGCTGCATGATCTCTTCCATCGATAGATCAGAAGCGAGGGCGAAGCGCAATTTCTTACGAAACTTGTCAGCGCCGAGGCGAAAGTCACCGTCTGAACGTGGGAGCAAGTCTTTTTGCAACCACGTCTTGTAATCTTCCAGCGCCTTCGCCGTTTTTTCCTGGATCGATCCCAGATCTTTTGCCACCTGCGGCGCTTGATTGAGCAAAGGTGAAAGGCCCTCGCGCACTAACGAGATTGCGCCCTGGGTCTGCTCGATCGCGGTCTCGGTATGGATCTTGGGCGAATGTTTCAAGTTCGCCTTGGCTTGAGTGATGACGGCGGGAATTCCTTCCAGACGTTTGCGCAAATTCGGAATGCGCTGCTCGGCCGGCGCGAAATCGCGCGCCACCAGCAAATAGATGCTGTTGGCCAGACTTTGATTGTAAACCAGCGGGTTCCACTCCCATTCCTTTAGTTCTTCGATGCCGAAGATTTCATTGTCGACGTTGTCCTTAAGCAAACGAAGATCGACGTTGTTTGCGCCGGTCACTTGTGAAAGGTCGGTAAATGCCTCGAGTTGTTGCCGTGTTTGCTTCGCCCGCGCCAATTCCTGGTCACGCGCGTCCGCGGAATAATCCGTCAGCTTGTCGTCGAAGCGATGATCTCCCAGCTCAGTAGCGTTCTCTGGATGGTTAGCTAGATAGGCTTCGATGTAGTCGTGCGCGATCTGTTGGAACTGTTCATCCTGCGGCGTAGCGCGAAGATTCGCGAGCGGAATAGCTAACGAAACTAATACGACGAGAGCTTTAGTTTTATTCATAATCAGTTTTTCTAACACAGACGCCCTACAGTCCGGAGAGCGCACGCGCATGTGGGCGCGCCGCCAGCAACAATCGGATCGGCGTCATCTCATCCAAGATCGGCCGCGGCTACGCCTCCGGCTGAACGGCAAATCCGATTGCCGTTTCCTCTGCTGGAGCATGCTCGGCCTGATCCTGCAGATAGGTGCGGCCTTTGTAGAACGGAGCGACGATGACAAATAGCACCGCGGTGGCCAGCATCACCCAAACGAAAAACATGAAGTAGCTGGCGCCTTGGAGCTTCACGCTCCCGTCCGGATTTTGGATGAAGAAATTTACCGCGGCGGTAAATACGTTGCCAAGAAAAACTGCCCACAAATAGGTGCACATGCAAAGCGATTTCATTTTCACCGGCCCCTGGGTGTAGGAAAACTCGAGGTGCGTGGGCGAGACCAGCGTCTCGCCCGCGGTCAGAATCACGAACGCCCAAACTTGCCAAACAATGCTCGGACGCGCACCGGCATCGATGCGGGTTTGAATCATGGCGACGAGGAAGAACGACGCTGCCGTGACAAATAAGCCGGCACCGATTTTCCGCAGCGGCGTCAAACGCACGAACTTTTCCACAAATGGATAAAGCCAGTAGGAAAAGAGCGGCAACATGATCAAAATAAAAATCGGATTGACCGTCTGAATTTGCGAAGACAACCACTCAATGCCGAAAAGGTGCCGGTCCATCGATTCCGCCTGAACAATCCAGGAAGAGAAATTCTGCTGCCACAAGGCCCAGAACATCGCGACGAACGGAACCGGCATTAAAATATTGAGCAATATCTTTCCGGTTTCCTTGTTAAAAACGGCGCGAGCATAAGGACGCAGACCGACCGGTGGGATATGGACAAATTTTTTTCGACCCAACCAAAAGATCACTGTGGCGATGGCCATGAAGACACCGGGAAGTCCGAAAGCAATGTCCGGACTGTGCAAGCGCGGGCTCTCGAGGAAATTGACGATACCCGGTGAAAGCTTGGTTGCCAACTCCGGCGAGGCCTTGTAGGGCTCGAGCAGCCATGGAATCAAAAGCGTGGAGAGGGCTGAGCCTGCGTTAATGGAAAAATAAAACCAGTTAAAGACCCGCGTGAGCAGATGTTTGTTTGTTTCACCAAACTGGTCGCCAACGTTAGTCGAAACACACGGTTTGATGCCACCAGCACCAAGCGCGATCATTAACAAACCAACTGCTAGCAAATATCGCGGCTCGATCGCGTGCGCGACGGGCGATCCCATTAGTGCCAGGGTGGCATGCCCGCCGCAGTAAACAATCGACAGCCAGAAAACGACGCGAAATTTTCCGAAAATAGCGTCGGCGAGAAACGCGCCGAAGATTGGCAGAAAATAAAGCGTTGAAACAAAGGTATGATACCACGCTTCGGCGCGCGCCGGGGGCATCACGCTCGAGTGACCCATCTTGTCCAAAAGATATTTGGTCATGAAGATGGTCAGAATGGAGTTCATCCCGTAATACGAGAAACGCTCGGCAGCCTCGTTCCCGACGATGTAAGGGACGCCCGGCGGCATGGTGGCGATTTTCGGCGGCGACGTCAGGTATTTTTGGCTGGCCATAATTCTCTCGCTAAGGTCGTTTCTCAGGGAAAAAATTCACCGGCGTGGCTGTGGCCGACCCACCCGGTGTGGGACCGGGCTTGGGATTGTTCGTTACTGCCATCAGTTCTTTTTGCACTTCGGGATATTCGCCGACTTCGTGTTTTTCACAGGAAATGGAGAGGAGAAGAGCAGCGCCGGTGAAGAAAATGCCGATGCGTGATGCGAGCCCCATGACCTAAGGAGGCACACACTAACGAGTAATCTAGCTGTCGCGCAACCAAAACTCACCGGCCTCGCTGAGAAGCGCCAAATCCTACGCGGATGAAGGTGCTGACAGGCAACAGTGTCTATATCGGGGGCTTTATTATCCCACGCCGGAAGAGACAACCTTGAAGATAGCGGCGGACAAGGGACGATCCGGTCTTCTCGCTCGACAAAGGCGGGAAGCAAGCACGAAGGAAATTGAAAGGCGCGCTGGCGGGTTTACTATCGGCACGGTGGCTCGCTCGGCAAAAAACAGCGCGTGGAATGAAGTTTTCGCTATCATTCTACTTTTCGCTGGCACTCTGTTCTTCTTCGCGCTGATCTCCTATAGCCCGCGCGATCTCCCATCGTGGGTGCCGTGGAGTTATTTGTCGCCGCCAAACCGGCCGCCGCAAAATTTCATCGGGCCTTTTGGCGCCATTTTCGCGAGCG
>Ga0209474_10004511_pt1 | contig 12021 bp, 9 predicted proteins | sample GraSoiAngelo_145_FD_185902 | JGI IMG/M metagenome (GOLD analysis project Ga0209474, IMG submission 185902) | Grasslands soil microbial communities from the Angelo Coastal Reserve, California, USA - 14_1009_05_20cm (SPAdes) (version 2) | ecosystem: Environmental > Terrestrial > Soil > Grasslands ...
GGAGATCTCGCTCTACTCCGACCAGGACGCGATCCGCGGCGAGCAGAGCCTCGTGACGCTGATGACCCTCCACAACGCGAAGGGGCTCGAGTTCCGCGCCGTGTTCATGATCGGAATGGAGGAGGGGATCTTCCCGCACGCGCGCTCGATCGAAGAGCAGGGCCTCGAGGAGGAGCGGCGCCTGGCCTACGTCGGCATGACGCGGGCGCAGGAGCGGCTGACGCTGACGCACGCGAGCGCTCGCTCGCTCTACGGCAGCCGCTCGTACAACCTGGCCTCGCGCTTCCTGGACGAGCTGCCCGAGCGTCAGGTCGACCGGAGCCGGCTCGAGCCCGCGTCGTGGTCGCGCTACGGGGCGCAGGGCATCGCTCCGCGCACCGACCAGCCGACGCTCTCGACCGGCGACTCGGTCAAGCACGAGTCACTCGGCGAGGGCGTCGTCACCGGGATCGAGCCGGGCGGGGTCGTCGTCGTCCGCTTCGCTGCGGACGGGTCGGAGCGGCGCCTAGTGCTCGACTACGCGCCACTCGAGCGGCTCTCGACGTGAGCGTCTACGCCGACGCGGCGAGCAGCGCTTCGCCCTCGTGGATGTAGCGCGTCGCGCCGACCGAGAGGTAGAACTCGAGCGCCCGGCGGACCTCCGATTGGATCCCGGATCGGAGACGCGCGTCGGCCTCGTCCGGCAACGAGCCGATCCCGGCATAGAGATCGGCGGCGCCGAGATAGTCGCTGGAGACAAAGGCCTTGGCCGCGTCGATCCAGGCGGACGGCCCTGGAAACAGATCGGCCGCCGCCGCAAGCTCGTCGCCGCGACCGAGGCCGACGAGAGCGATGGACAGGTCCGGCCAGCCGTATGCGTTCAGCCCGATCTCACCTACCTCTGTCACAAGCGTGTCTGCGTCGCTGTTCCTGCCACCGGCCAAGAGAAGGCGGGCGAGCCCGGCGAGCGTGGTCCCGAGGTTGCCCCAGGTCGGCCAGTCGCGGGCGACCCGCACCGCCTGCTCGCCGTCGCAGATGCTGCCGGCGAGGTCATCCCGCGCCAGCCGAATGCGTGCTCGCACGTAGGGCAGGAAGATCTCGGGGACCGGATGTCGACCGCGGGCTTCGATCTCGGCGAGACAGGCGTTCGCCTCGCGGATGCTCTCGTCCCAGAGCCCGCGCCAGTACAGCTCCCAGACGAGCTCCGAGCGGAGGTGAACAATCGAATCGAGCACGCCGAACCGCTCGGCGTCGGATCGGGCCTTCGCCTGGACGTCGAAGCAATGCTGCAGCTCACCCTGCGTCTGCAGCTGGGCCGCCAGGTTGGTCCTGGCTCGCACGGTCACCAGCGAGTCGATCGCATCCGCGACCATCACCGCTTGCTCGAGCGCCTCAATCCCGCGCTGGACATCCACAGTCGACCGGGCAGTCCCCATCGAGCGGGCGGTCCCGATCGTCAACAGAACGAGTGCGCGCAGGTCTTCCAGCCCGAGATCCTCGGCCATCGCCAGGGCGTCTTCCGCATGCTGCTCCCAAGAGGGTTCCCCGAGCGAGGCGGCGCGGTATGCGAGTTGCGCGAGCACGAAGGCCTTCGACCGTGACGGCGGGCGATCTCGTACCAGTTCGAGCGTCTGCTCCAGGCGCGCGAGCGACTCCTCGGTGCTTCCGGTTTGGAAGGCGACGATCGCCTCTGCCTCGGCCGCCTTCTCCCGATCTCCCTGGCGCAGCAGCTCGTCGCGCGCCTCCTCTAGCTCCGCGACCGAGTACTCGGCGTGGTTGCGCGCGACGCCGAGGCCGAACAGCACGTACGCACACTCAGGGTCATCTCGTGGCCAGAGATCGAGCGCGAGGCGATAGAAGCGCGCGGCGGTCGCGAAGGCGTTGAGAGCGAGTGCCCGGTCGCCGGCGGTTCGGAATACAAGCCGAGCCCGTTCCTCGAGCGGTGGATCCGCTCCGCCCGCCGACAGGGCGTACTCGAGCGCCTGCTGGTAGTGGTATGCGAGCACCTCGGAGTGCTCCTCCTCGCGGCCCAGCGCGGACATCCAGTCGGCCACTGCCCGGTGCTTCTCGGACCTCGCTGCCCTCGGGATCTGGCCGTAGGCGACGTCGCGGACGAGCAGGTGCAGGAAGGCGTACTCGCTCTCGCCCTCGACCGACGGCCGCCGCTGGCGGCGGACGAACTCCTTGCGTGCGAGCGTGTGCAGGCTCTGCTCGACTGCTGCCCGATCGCGACCGTCCATCTGCGCGACCGCGCCCGCCCAGAAGACCTTGCCGAGGACGGCGGCATCCTGGAGAAGCGCCATCTCCTCCGGCTCGAGGCCGTCGAGCCGGGCGGCGATGATGCCCTGGACGGTCTCCGGTAACGGCAGATCGTCTCCGGCGCCGCGCTCCGTGAGCATGCGCGCGAACTGCTCGGCGTAGAGCGGGTTCCCACCCGCCCGCGTGAGCAGGGCCGTCTGCTGCTCCGCGGGGAGGAGCGTCTGCTCGAGGAGGGTTGCGAGCAGGCGCGCCGTCTCCTCGTCGGAGAGCGGGGAAAGCGAGATCGTGGAGGCGTTGGGCTTGCCGCCGCCCCAGGTCGGCCTGCGCTCGAGCAGCTCCGGCCTCGCCGTGCAGACACAGAGCAGCGGAACATCGGCAGCCCAGTCCACCAGGTGATCGACGAAGTCGAGCAGATCGGCATCCGCCCAGTGCAGGTCCTCGAACACGAGCACTGCCGGGCGCTTGTCGGCCAGCTCCTCGAAGAACCGCCGCCAGGCATAGAAGCTCTCCGCGCGCTTGTCCTGGGTTTGCTCCGGAGACGCCGCGAGGCCGAGCAGGAGCGCCAGCCGCGACTCGACTGTCCGGCTCTCGGACTCTTCCTCGAAGAGCCGGGCAACCTCCGCTCGGAGTTTCTCCGTCGCCTGCTCGGCTGTGTCCGTCTCCAGGATGCCCACCTGGTTCTTGACCATCTCGCCGAGCGCCCAGAAGGTCACGCCGTCGCCGTACGGCAGCGAGCGGCCCTGCCGCCAGGTGACGAGCTCAGGGCTCTCCGAGATGAGCTGGAAGAGCTCGCCGACGAGGCGGCTCTTGCCGATGCCGGGGACGCCGACGAGTGTGACGAGCTGAACCGAGCGCTCGTTCTTCGCCCGCTCGAGCGCGCTCGCGAGCAGCCCCCGTTCGTGATCGCGGCCCACGAGCGGCGTCTGGCTCTCGGCGAGGTCTGAGCCGAACCGGGCCCTCGCCTCGAGCGGCTCCCACACCCGGACGGGCTCGGCCTTCCCCTTCGCCACCACCGGCTCGCCCGCGCTGTATTCGATTGCTCTCTCCGTGGCGCGGTAGGTGGTCTCGTCCACGAGGACGCCGTTGGCCGGGGCGGCGGACTGCAGCCGTGAGGCCGTGTTCACCACGTCGCCGGCGGCCATTCCCTCTCCTGCCTCGGGCCGCGCGCCCAGTACGACCAGCGCCTCCCCGGTCGTGACGCCGACGCGGACCTCGAGCTCGCCGTCGTCCCTTGCCCACTCGCGAATCGCCAGCGCCGCGCGCACGGCGCGCTCGGGATCGTCCTCGTGCGCGATCGGCGCCCCGAACAGCGCCATCACCGCGTCGCCGATGAACTTCTCCACGGTCCCCCCGTAGCGCTCTAGCTCGGAGCGAAGGCGCTCGTGGTAGGGACGCAGGATCGCCTCGACGTCCTCGGGGTCGAGCGACTCCGCGCGAGCCGTGAACCCGACGAGATCGGCGAAAAGACACGTGACGACCTTTCGCTCCTTGCGGGTTTCCCGCCCGCTCATGTGATGAGTCTACGACCCTCAACAACACTTCGGCAAGCGACGAACTATCAGCGTTGTACGCTGTGGCCATGACGCTCACCCGGGCAGACATCGCCTATGTCCGCGCCAACTACCGGACGCTGGAAGAGCTGTGCGAAGAGCGCGCCGAGTCGCCGGACGAGGTTCGCGGGCTGATCGCGGAGCGACGGCTCCCGGAGCCCTCGTACGTGCTCCCGGGCGGAACTGGGATGTTCCCGGCCGACTACTTCCGGCTGCTCGACGAGGTGGGCGGCGTCGACGGGCTTCGCGAGCAGTTCGCCGCACGTCACCGCGCTGCGAACGGGAAGGACCTCGAGCAGGACTGGGAGATGTACCTGGACGGCACCTGGGGGATCTGTCTCCGGGACGTCATACCGGAGACCATCGTCCGCAAGAACACGCTCGTCACCTCGCTCTGCGAGCTGCTCGTGCTGGCGCGGCCCCGCTACGAGGACTGGCGGCAAGCGTTGCGCGAGCAGGTCGAGGAGCTCGACGAGCTCGAGCGGCAGTTCTCGCCCGACTTCGACCGCAGCGAAGAGATGGACCGCCTGCCGACGCGCGACCTGATCATCGCGGCGGCCCGGGAGCGCTATCCGGAGGTGTTCGCGTGAGGGGAGAGGCGGACGTAGCGGCCGCGGCTGCGCTGCTCGCCGAGCCCGCGCGGGCGGCGCTCGTCGTCGCGCTGACCGAGGACGAGGTGCTGCCGGCGAGCGAGCTGGCCGCGCGGGCGGGGGTCGCGCCCTCGACTGCCAGCGAGCACCTGCGGCGGCTGGTCGAGGGCGGTTTTCTCGCGTCGCGCAAGAACGGCCGCCATCGCTACTTCAGGCTCGCGGACCCCGCTGTGGCCGACGCCGTCGAGGCGCTCGCCATCGTCGCTCCCCAGCCACCAGTGCGCTCGCTCCGCGAGGCGACGAAGAGCGACCTGATCCGCTCCGCGCGCACCTGCTACGACCATCTCGCGGGCCGCCTCGGCGTCGACCTTGCCGCGGCTCTGGAGCGCCAGCGCGTCGTCGTTCGCCGCAACGGGGACTACGCATTGGGTCCGGGAGCGCAACGGTGCTGCGAGGCGCTCGGAATCGACCTCGCGGAGCTCGAGGCGCAGCGGCGTCCTGTCGTCCGCGGCTGCCTCGACTGGAGCGAACGGGAGCTCCACGTCGCCGGCGCTCTCGGAGCCGCCCTCGCGAACCGATTCTTCGAGCTCGGCTGGATCCGCCGCCGCGAGGGCAATCGCTCGGTCGAGATCGTGGACGAGCGTCGCCTGCTTGGCGCTTAGCGCAGGTCCTTGTTCGACTCCATATCGAACCACATCGCGAACAGCGTGAACAGGAGCCCGAACAGCAGCAACAGGGCGATCAGCACGACGACGCCGGCCGTCGCCGCGTAGCCCTCGGCCTTGATCACGATCTGGTAGATCCCGAGCCCGAGCCCGAAGAGCAGCGAGATCAGCCCGAAGACGTAGAAGAAGACCAGCGGGTGGAAGTCCCGGATCACGTACTTCTGCCACATCCGCCACCAGAAGCCCTTGAACAGGAGCCACGAGATCGCCGGGATCACCTTGCGCAGCTTGATTCCCGACCGCTCGCCGACGCCGTAGATCGGTCGCGAGGGAACGTCGCGGACCTTCGCGTTCCAGACGTTCAGGTGCACGAGCATGTCGTTGGGGAAGCCGTAGCGCGGGTAGAGGTCGTCGAGGTCGAGCAGCTCCAGCATCCTGCGGCCGATCGCGGTGTAGCCGGACTGCGCGTCGGCGACGTGCCAGTAGCCGGATGCGATCTTAGTCCAGAGCGAGAGGACGGCGTTGCCGAGGTAGCGGCTGTGCGGGATCAGCTGCCAGGCCTGGCCGGTGAACAGCCGGTTGGCCTTGGCGTAGTCGACCTCGCCGCGCGCCACCGGGAGGACGATGTGGGCGAGGTCGTCCGGGTCCATCTGGTTGTCGGCGTTCATGACGACGGTCACGTCGGCGCCGTCCTCGAGGGCACGCCGGTAGCCGCTGACGACGGCTGCGCCGACCCCCCCGTTGCGGTTGCGAGGGAGCACCTCGATCCGCGGGTCGGCGGTCGCTGCCTCGCGCGCACGGGCCAGCGTCCCGTCCTTCGAGGCGTCGTCGACGACGATGATCCGGTCGACGAGTTCAGGGATGCCTTTCAGCGTCGCCGAGAGGAGGGCCTCCTCCTCGTGCGCCGGGATCACGACCGCGATGCGCTTCTCCTCGACCAAAACGGCGGTCAGCGTATCTTGCGTTTCTCGAAAAAGCTGCCTAGAGTGGCGGCGGTACCGGGACAAACTGCCGTCTGGGGAGACTGGGCATGAGGGGTTCTTCGGCACGTTTTGGAGGCGCAAAGAGTCGAGCCGTTCTCGCAGCGGTGGCCGTCGCCGCGACCAGCGCCGCGATCTGGGCGACCGGCGCGGTGGCCACGAGTTCTGCGAGCGGGAAGATCAACGCCTGCGTCAACAACAACACGGGCGCCGTGCGCATCGTCGGCAAGAGGGGCAAGTGCCGCTCGGGCGAGCGCAAGCTGAGCTGGAGCGTCGGCGGGAGGGGGCCAGCCGGAGCACCCGGCGCGCGCGGTCCTTCCGGACCGCCCGGGGCTCGCGGGCCGACAGGCGCGGGCGGCGGGCCCCCCGGACCGACAGGCAGCCGCGGCCCGACTGGACCGCCCGGAGCGAAAGGCGCACCCGGGCCCCCCGGACCGCCCGGAGCGAACGGCGCACCCGGGCCCCCCGGCAGCCGCGGCCCGACCGGAGCGAACGGCGCACCCGGGCCACGCGGGCCCACCGGGCCACCCGGACCACCCGGGCCTACCGGGCCCGGGCCAGCCAGGCCCGCTGGATCGCAGATCATCACCGCCACCACCCCTACTTCGCCCGCCTCCCTCGTATCGAATGCTGAAACCAACCTCTCCACCGCAACCTGCCCGGTCGGGACGATCCTCCTCGGTGGCGGAGCGGCGATCGCCCAAAGCGGGAACACCTTCGGCGCGATCGAGATCTCGGAGCCTGTCGGGGACACGGCGTGGCAGGCGAAAGCGATCGTCACTTCGACCGATGGCACTGGAAGCTTGAGGGTCAAGGCGTACGCCGTCTGCTCGAGCTAGATCGCGGACAGGGCTTCGACCCAGTCCAGCCGCTTGCCGCAGAGCGAGCGGGCTGCCGAGAGCGGCACGATCTTCACCGGTTCGCGCGCGTTCTCGAGCGTGAGCGCCGCAGGCCCGAACGAGTAAGGCGTCCCGCCGCTCCCGGGGTGCCAGCCGCCCGTCCGGTATCCGATCCCGACGAGGTGACGCCCGGCCGAGAGCCGGATCCGGCCGAGGTCGGTGTAGTTGCCAGGCCAGTCGAGCTCCTCACGCATCGAGCCGACCGGCTTCCCGTCGACCGAGATCGAGGTCAGCCCGTACCAGTCGCCGCCCATCCAGGCCGTGTAGTCGCCGCTCTGCGGAAGGTCGACAAGGGCGGTGCGCTCGCCCGAGGCGGGCGGGTAGCCGAGTGGGATCGCCTGCGGGCGCGACGCGGTCGCGAGCGCCACGGCGCCCTTGGTCGCCGCCAGCTCCCTGATCTTGCTGCAGGGAGCCACCCCAGCCGCCTGGCTCGCGTTGCCGAGGGGCATGTGCACGAGGATGCCCCGGCTCGGCTGCTCGGGCCGTTGCCAGACCTCGTAGTAGCGGCCGCTCCAGACGAGCCGGTAGACGGACGGCGGCCTGCTCTCGGCCGGCCCGCGGCGCAGGACGAGGGTGCGGTACGTGAGCACGCCGTCGAGCCGGAAGCGGTCGATGTCGGCCGACTGGCCCTTGTCGAGCGTCGCGCCGTTGGTCAAGTAGTCGAAACGACGGCGGAGCTCCGAGGCACCCTCGGCATCGAGCCGGCGGAGGAAATGCCGCGCGCCGTACGGCTCGTAGTTCGTCATCAGCGCGGGGCTGTCGCCGGCGTACCGGTGGCCGATCGTCTCCAGCTCGTGGAGCTGCCCGCGCGGGGCGAGCCAGACGCCGTGGTACTGGAGTACGTTCGACAGGAGCACGCCGCCTGTGATCGCGACGGCCACGATCGTGGCCGGAACGAAGTGCTGGCGGGCGAGCCCCGCGCCGCAGGCGGCCAGGGCAGCGGCGACGAATGCGGGTGAGGCCATCGCCAGCGTCTTGCCCCCGACCCACGGCGAGCTGGCCGCAACGAAGCCGGCGCAGCCGATCGCCGCGGTCGCGACGTAGGCGAGCAGCTCCCAGCTCTGCTGCGTCCACGCCGACCAGAGGCCGGCGATAGCCGCGACGATAACCAGAACGATCAGGACGTAGACCGGCGCCGCGTTGTGCGGGTGCACGCGGAAGTCGCCGACGTAGGGCGCGTGGTCGACCGGCCAGACGCCGAAGGCCTGCAACGGGCTCAGCTTGTGGATCAGGTTCCCGAGCTCGGTTTCCTTGCCGAAGGCCCCGACGCGCGGCAGCCATTCGACCGCGGCGGCGATCGCGGGGATCGCGAGCAGTACGGCAACGCCGGCGAAGACGCCTGCGCGCAGCAGCAGGGCTCGCGTGGGATGGAGGAAGAGGAACACCGCGCCGGCGATCACAAGCGGGATCAGCCAGGCGCCGCCGGGCAGGCTCAGCACGCAGACGAGCGTGGCGACCGCGGCCGCGAGCGGGATCCCGGCGCGCGGGGTCCGTCCGGCCAGGAGTGCTCTCGGCGCGAGGGCCGCGATCAGCGCGAGCAGCCAGGCGCCGGCCAGTTCCTTGATCCCGCCCCAGAGCGAGTAGCCGTAGAGGATCGCCGGCTGCGCCGCGACGAACGCGGCCCCGGCCCGCAGGGCCGGCCGGAAGATCAGGCGCTCGAGGATCGCGTAGAGCGTCAGCGCCAGCATCGCCGCCAGGAAGGCGAGGTAGGGCTGGAACAGCCAGGCGATGTCGTAGGAAAAGAGAGAGTGGCCGATCCCGACCGGCATCAGGCTCCCGGTCGGGTAGCCGAGCCTGACCGTCGTCGCGAGCGTCGCCTCGTAGGTGGAGGGAGCCAGGCCCGTGAGGCTGCGGGCGTGCTCCATCACGCGGTCGGTCATCGCGAAGTAGGTCGCAGTGTCGTCGAGCTTGATGTAGCCGTCGAAGGTCGCCCGGCCAGAGAGCACGGTTGGGGCGGCGAAGGCTGCGAAAGTGCCGACCGCGGCCGCGAGCGGCGCACGCCAGCAGCGGACCGGCCACGGCGGTCTCACGATCAGGCCTGCAGCGGCGAGCGCGACCGCAAGCGGTCCGGCGAACATGGCCGTCGCGCTGGTCAGCGTGGCAAACTGGCCGGCCAAGATCACGACCGTCAGCCCGGCCGGCAGCAAGAGCGAACCAGGCAGCCGCTCGCCCGAGGCGATCTCGACGAGGCGCCCGCAGCCGAGCGAGAGCCCCGCCAGCAGCAGCGGGAAGGCGACCCAGGCGACGAGCAGCGGGACTATCGGACCGGCTGGATTTGACCCGACGCGATCAGCGCGCGCGCGTGAGCCGCGGCGGGGTCGAAGACCTCGATCTCCTCATTCGTGCCGGGAAACGCGACGTAGACGTTGGTCGGGGTCGAGTTCGAGTAGACCGCGAGGCCGCCACCCGGAACCGGGAACGACGTGTCGCTGTGCTTCGCGAGCGACTTCAGCGCCCCGTAGGCGTTCGGGAACGGATAGGTGCCGATGAGGGTGTACGCGCCCTTGCTGCCGATCGGGACGCCCTGGGGGAGGTAGCGGACGTAGAAGCGTCCGCTCGAGGTGACGCTCAGCTCGTAGGTGCGCCCCGACTCGGGCCCGGCCCAGTAGATCGGATGACCGGCGCGAACCGCGAGGGCCCGGAGCTCCGACACCGTCGCGGCATGAGGCGCGGCGGCCAGAGGGCTGGTCGTGGTCGTCTTCGTCGCTCCCGACGAGCCGCCTCCTCCGCGCACGATCAGCCAGACGATGAACGCGATCGCAAGCGCGACCGCAACGACCGCGCCGATCCGCACATCGGGGCGGGTCCAGGGAGAAGCAGGACGCTCGTTCACCGACACGAAGGATAGGTTCAGCTCCGGCCGCGGCAGTCCTGCGGCGGGCGCGGCTACAATCGGAATCCCAAGGGCGGTTAGCTCAGTTGGGAGAGCACCAGCTCGACAAGCTGGGGGTCACTGGTTCGAGCCCAGTACCGCCCATTTCTTCCCGCTTCGCCCGCTTCGCTTTCCGCTCGCTCGGCAAGCGAGCCGGCTTTCGCCGGCTCGCGCCCGCTGTCGGACGGCCGTTCCGGCCGCGCCCGCCAGGTCGGGCGCGGCGGTGCTTGCGGGGCCGTATAGCCTCAGCTCGGTGACAAGCACGCCTGAAGAGATCAAGGTGGGGGAGGTCAGGATCCGGTTCCTCGTTGAGGGAAGCCAGGCGGGAGGATCGGTCGCGGTTTTCGAGGCCGTTGTGCCGACAGGCGCGAGGGCTCCCGTCGCGCATAGCCACGACGGCTACGAGGAGACGATCTACGGGCTCGAGGGCGTCCTGACCTGGACCGTCGAAGGCACGTCGACGGACGTCGGCCCCGGCGAAGTGCTCGTCATTCCCCGCGGCGCGGTGCACCATTTCGACAACACCGGCGACGCTGACGCCAGGGCGCTCGCGATCGTCACCCCAGGCGTTCTCGGCCCGGACTTTTTTCGAGAGATAGCGGCCATCCTCGACGCGGCCGTCGGTGGGCCGCCCGACCTCTCGGCGATCGCAGCGGTGATGCAACGCCACGGCCTCACTCCACCGCCCTGACACCCGCTTCGCGCCGGTTCTGACGGCCGGCCGTAGTGGCCGCGACCGCTATGTCGGTCGCGGCGGCGGATCGGTACGGCTTACGGGGATTGCTGGCCTGGCTGGACCAGGCCTGTTTCGTAGGCGAAGACCACTGCCTGGACCCGGTCTCTCTGGTCCAGCTTCATCAGGATGTGAGCGACGTGCGTCTTCACGGTCGTGTCGCTTACAACCAGCTCCGCCGCGATCTCGGCATTCGAGAGGCCGCGTGCCAGGAGCTTCAGGACGTCGAGCTCGCGCGTCGTCAGCTCCTCGAGCTTCGAATGCTGCTCCCGGGCCGCGGGCGGCGGTGTTTGCACGAAGGCCTCGATCACCCGCCTGGTGATCGACGGAGCGAGCAGGGCGTCGCCGCTGGCGACCGCGCGGATGCCTGCAACGAGCTGCTCCGGCGGGACGTCTTTGAGGAGGAAGCCGCTCGCGCCCGCGCGGAGAGCCTCGTAGACATACTCGTCGAGGTCGAAGGTCGTCAGCATCACGACCTTCGCGGAGCCGTTCGAGGCAAGCAGCTGCCGCGCCGCCTCGATGCCGTCGAGCTCCGGCATGCGCACGTCCATCAGGACGACGTCCGGTTGCAAGCGCGCGGATTCCTCGATCGCCTCGCGCCCGTCGGCGGCCTCACCCACGACTTCCAGGTCGGCCTCGGACTCGAGGATCATCCTGAAGCCCGCGCGGACGAGCGCCTGGTCGTCTGCGATCAAAACGCCCAGGCTCATGCGGGCTTGGCAGGCAGCGTGGCCCGCAGCCTGAAGCGGCCGGCCGGCTGCGGGCCCGCCTCGAGCCGACCGCCATAGACCGCGATCCGCTCGCGCATTCCGGCGAGGCCGTGGCCGCCGCGGCTCGCGCTGCCGTCACGCCGGCCGTCGTTCGTCACGCTGACCTCGACCTGACCATGGTCGTAGTGGAGCCGCACCTCCGCGCGCGTCGCGTGCGCATGCTTCAGCGCGTTCGTCAGGCCTTCCTGCACCACACGGTACGCGGCGAGGTCCACGCCGGGCGGAAGCTCGACGGGATCGCCGTCCACGTGGAGGTCGACCGGCAGCCCGGCCTTACGTGCGTGCTCGACGAGCGCCTCGAGATCGCGAAGACCCGGCTGCGGCGCGAGCGACGCGGCCTCGTCAGGGCTTCTGAGAACACCGACCATCCGCCGCATCTCCGCGAGCGCCTCACGGCCGGCGTGCTCGACGGCCTCGAGGGCCTCACGCTCACGCTCCTGATCGGATCGCAGGAGCCGCCGCACCGCGGCCGCCTGCACCGTCATGACGCTCACGCTATGACCGACGATGTCGTGGAGCTCGCGCGCGATGCGGGCACGCTCGTCCGCGACCGCGAGCTCGGCCTCCTCGTGCTTGCGGCGCAGCGCCAGTCCCAGCAGCCAGCAGGGCGTCAGTGCCAGCGCGATCACCGCGAGATCATCGACGCCGCCTCCCGGGTCGTTGTGGGTGACGACGGCGACGACGGCGAAGCCGAACGCCAGACCGGCGAAGGCGCGCGATCGCT
>Ga0209474_10004516_pt1 | contig 12005 bp, 9 predicted proteins | sample GraSoiAngelo_145_FD_185902 | JGI IMG/M metagenome (GOLD analysis project Ga0209474, IMG submission 185902) | Grasslands soil microbial communities from the Angelo Coastal Reserve, California, USA - 14_1009_05_20cm (SPAdes) (version 2) | ecosystem: Environmental > Terrestrial > Soil > Grasslands ...
GGGCGACGCCTCGGTGCCCAGCTGGGCCACCGCCTCGCGCAACGCGCGCGACGCCTCGTCGTCGTAACCGCCGCCGACCGTCCCGCACGGCAGCAGGCGCCCGTCCTCGTGATAGCCCACGACCAGGGCGTCGAACGGAGAGTCACCTGTCCAGCCGATGACGACGAAATCATCCGACTTGACCGCCTTGACCTTGAGCCAGAAGGGACTCCGCTGTCCCGGCACGTACGGGCTCTGCTGGTGCTTGGCGACCACGCCCTCGAGGCCTCGCTCGAGGCACGCCTCGAAGAGCTCCACCCCGTCTTCCTCGATGTGGTCGGGCACGAACATGTGGCCGCCAGTCTCGACAGACTTGGCCAGACGCGCCCGCCGGCGCAGCACGGGCTGGCGCAGCAGCGGCTTGCCCTCCAGATAGAGGGCGTCGAAGGCGAGATAGGCGGTGGGGATCTCGTCCCGCATCCGCGCGCCGCCCGCGAGACGCTGCCGGAGGCGAGGGTAATCGGGGCGCCCATCGGTGTCGGTGGCCACGAGCTCGCCGTCGATCACGCTCCCAGGCGGCACCCGCCTGGCCGCGGTCGCGACCTCGGGCAAATCGGCGGTGAGGTCGTTGAGGCCGCGGTCTTTCAGCCTGACCTGGCCGTCGGGGTCGCGAAACAGGATGCATCGCAAGCCGTCCCACTTGACCTCGAACAGGTACTCGGCCGAGCTGAACGGTGCCTCGGCGGACGCCGCCTGCATCGGCCGAACCTCGGCGGGGAAGCTCTCCAGCTCGATCTGGAGCTGGTCACTCTCCTGGTGCACCTCGCCCAGATTAGGCGAGCGAGCGTTACGAGGCCTTACGCCGCCTCTTCGTCTCGGCCGCGGGCTTCTCCCGAGTCGAGCGCTGCTTCTTCGCCTGCGCGACCGACTGGCGCAGCGCCTCCATGAGGTCCATGACCTTGGCCGGCTGCGGCGCCTCGGGGGCTTCGATGACCTGGCCCTCCATCTTGGCGCTGACGACTTTCATGACCGCCTCGCGGTACTCGTCCTTGTAGCGGTTCGGGTCGAAGCTTTCGGCCAGGCTTTCGATCAGCGCCTTGGCCATCTCGAGCTCCTTGGGGTTGATCTTGACCTCGTCCTCCAGGCCCTTGAGGCCCTCGGTCGTGCGGATCTCGTCCGGCCAGTGAAGCGTGTTCATGATCAGGCCCTTGCCGTTGGGATGGAGCGCGCACAGGTGCTCCTTGTCGCGCAGCGCGATCTTGGCGATGGCCATCCGCCCGGTCGCCTCGAGGGCGCGCTTCAGCAGGTGGTAGGGCTTCTTGCCCAGCTCCTCGGGCTCGACGTAGTAGGCGTTGTCGAAGTACAGGCCCGGCTCGATGTCGTCGGCCGGCACGAACTCCTCGATGTCGATCGCGTGCGCGGTCGGCAGCGGGAGGTTGTCCAGGTCCTTGTCGTCGATGATGACGTAGCGGTCCTTGCCGATCTCGTATCCGCGCTGGATCTCGCTGTACGCGACCTCATGGTCGCCCTCGGCGCACCAGCGCTTGTAGGAGATGGGGGAGTGGTGGTCGGGGCAGAGCTGACGAAACGAGACCTTGGCGGTGGATTCGGTGGCGTTGTAGAGGCGGACCGGGATCGAGACCATTCCGAAAGAGACCACGCCTTTCCACATCGATCGCGGCATGGGGACGCAGTTTACCTCCTGTGTACGCGCTTGGCTACTTTTGGTAAGCCGGGCGCTACCTTCCGACGTCGCGCTTCTGCATCAAGAGTATCGAGCTTCCCAGGCCCAGCATCGCGAGGAGGACCATGAGCGCAAGGCTGCGCCCGTCGACTCCGGTCAGGAGCGGCGTGCCGAACAGCTTGAAGGCGGAGAGGTCCTGGAGCCACAGCGGCAGCCTGAAGATCGTGGCCAGCTCGATGTCGAGGTAGCTCGCGAAAGCGAAGGCGCCGAGGAGGCCGACCGCGGCGCGGGGGTTCACGGCGGCGAGCACCGCGCCCGCGCCCGCAAAAACGAGCGCGAAGGGCACCAGCATCAACGAGGCGGCCGCGAGCCGACCGGCGTTGAGGTCGATGCCTTGGATGTGCGATTGGACAAAGAGCACGGTGCCGCTGATCGCCGACACGACGAGCGCGATCACGGTCAGGACCGCCATGCGCTCGACCACGACCGCGGCCCGCGGGAACGGCTGGCTGAGCGTCATCTCCAACCGGCCGTCGACGTCCTCGGCCGACCATCGCGCGACGTGCGTGATCGCCAGCGCCGCGAAAAGCAGCTGCGCGACGTTGAGCCATGTGTATCCCAGCACCGCGGGGTAGATCTGCTGGTGGACGAAGACCGAGAGGTAGGGGAGGAGCGAGGGCACCGACAGCAGGACGTTGACGATCGTGCGCGTCAGGAGCACGAACATGAACGCCAGCAACGACATACCGGCGCTCCAAGCAACAATGCCCAGGCGGCGCTCGTAGACCCCGCGCACCACGGGGACTCGCCACAGCATGTTCCCTGACGGCGCGAAGCTCACCGGCCGGTGCCGAGCCGGGAAAGGGATCAGGGACGAGCCGAGGTCCCGGCGCGTGAAGGCAAGAGCAGCGGCGGCCGTGCCCACGACGGCGATCGCGACCAGGATGAGAAACCCCCGCGCGTCGAAGGTGCCGCCAGGCGGGAGCGGCTGGCTAAGGTCGTAGTAGCGGAAGGGCGAAAGCCATCGCCACGCGACGAGCGACTGCAGCACACGGCTGAGGCTGTTCAGCAGGAACAGCCCGAGCAGCAGGCCGCCGGCGGCGGCCGTCGCGGCGCGGCCGGGCACGAGCTGCGCAACGAAGATCGACAGCGCGTAGCACGCAACGCCGAGCGCGACGAGCAGCACCCCATCCTCGAGCACGCCGCGCAGCTCCGCTGTCTCGTGCCCGATGGCGAGGCCGGCCAGGTAGCCGGCACACGCGGCCAAGGACGCGACGGCGATGGCGATCGTGAACGCGGCGGCACGCGATGCGACGAGAGCGGCCCGCGAAGTTGGCGTCGCCAGGCTGGCTTCGACGATTCCGCGCTCCTCGTCGCCGCGCGCGAAGCCGGTCGCCGAGACGAGCGCCCAGACGCAGAGCAGGATCCCCAGGGGATGGATGCCGCGAAACTCCACGAAACCGCCGACGGTGTCGGGCCGGATCGGCGTCGGGAACAGGGCGACGAACTGCGCCGCGAGCGCCGACATCGAGGCACCGAACGCGGCTCTCGCCGCCGGGCTGTGTCCCGCGATCTGGTAGAAGCCGGCCGTCTGGGCCAGGATCGACAGGAAAGCCGCCGCCGCAAATCCGATCATGCCCCAGCGACCCAGGCGAAGGCCGAACAGGACAGGAATCACGAGGGGAGCAGCTTGGGCTTGGTCCTCGACTCGCTGAAGTAGCTCAGGAAGATCTCCTCGAGGTTGGGCGCCGTCGCCTCGTCGAGCTCGGCGATGTGCACCAGCCGTCCGTCGCGGATGATCCCGACGCGGTCGCAGATGTGCTCGACCTCCGACAGGATGTGCGAGGAGAGAAAGACCGTCGCCCCGTGGTCGCGGGTCTCGCGCAGGAGCGTGTAGAACTCTTGCCGGTTGAGCGGGTCGAGCCCGCTGGTCGGCTCGTCGAGGATCAAGAGGTCGGGCTGGTGCATGAAGGCGAGCACGATGGCGAGCTTTTGCTTGTTGCCGCTCGAGTACTCGCGGAATCGCCGGCCGAGGTCGAGCTCGAACCGCTCGCACAGCGAACGCACGCGCCGGGGGTCGACGCCACCGCGCATCCCGGCGAGGTAGGTCACCACCTCGCTGCCGGTCAGGCTTCCGAACTGGGGCACGTCGCCGGGTATGTAACCCACCCTGCGCTTGACGTCGACCGCGTCGCGCGCGCAGTCCAGGCCGAAGATGTAGGCCGAGCCGCCGGTCGGCCGGATCATCCCCATGAGCAGGCGGATCGTGGTCGTCTTGCCGGCGCCGTTAGGCCCGAGGTAGCCGAAGACCTCCTGGGCCGAGACCTGGAGGTCCAGGTCGAAGACGCCTCTGCCGGCGCCGTAATCCTTGGTGAGCTTGGATGTCCTGATCGCGGCGGCTGCCATTTCGGGGAGCATATAAGGCGCGGTGCTGATGGGCGACCTCGAGCTGCACCTTTTGATTGCCGACCGCTGGAAGGCGGACGGCGGCTTGATGTTCGGGGTCGTGCCCAAGGTGCTGTGGGAGAAGCAGAAGCCGGCGGACGGCAACAACATGATCGACTGCGCATGCGTCTGCCTCATCGCGCGCAAGGACGGCCGCGTGATCATCTGCGAGACCGGTATCGGCAACAAGCTCAGCGAGAAGCGGGCCCTGCAGGTCGCGCTGCGCGAGCCGGAGAGCCTCCTTCACCACCTGCAGAGGCTGGGCATCCGGCCTGACGAGGTCGACGCGGTCGTGACCACGCACCTGCACTGGGACCATGCCGGCGGGCTGACGCGCCGCAACCAGGAGGGGGAGGTCGAGCTGACCTTCAAGCGGGCCCGCCATTTCATCCAGCGCAGCGAATGGGAATTCGCCCTCCAGCCCGACGTGCGCAGCCGGCCGAGCTACATCGCCGACGACTTCACGCCGCTGGCGGACGGCAACGACCTGGTCGAGTTTCTCGACGGCGACGCTGAAGTCCTCCCAGGTGTGCATCTGCGGCACGTGGGGGGGCATACACCAGGTAGCCAGGTCCTGGTCCTTCAGTCGGGCGAGCTGGCCTGCGCCGTCACGGGCGACCTCGCCTGCATGACGCCACACCTCCGCGTGCCCTGGAACATGGCCGCCGACATCGAGCCGCTCCGGGTGCTGGACCAGAAGGCGAAGCTTTTCGAAGAGGCCGAGAAGCACCGATGGCTGCTCGTGCTGAGCCACGACGTCGACCAGCCCGCCGGGTACCTCGAAGACGGCGGCCGGTGGCGTCCGGAACCCCGCCTGGTTTGAGCTTCACCACCGCGGACGGCCGGAAGCTCACCTACCGCAAGCTCGGCCACGGCCCGGTGCTCGTCTGCCACCCGGGCGGGCCTGGGTTCTCGTCGACGTACTTCAGCGACCTGGCCGCGCTCTGGGAGCAGTTCACGCTGATCATGCTCAACCCGCGCGGCACTGGCGGTTCGGACCGGCCGGCGGACCGCAGGGCCTACCAGGTCGACGACTACGTGGCCGACGTCGAGGAATTGCGCCGGCACCTCGGGCTGGAGAGGATGCTGCTGCTCGGCCATTCGCACGGCGGCATCGTCGCCATGGCTTACGCGGCGGCGTTTCCGGGTCGGGTGCGCGCCCTGGTGCTCGCCTCGACGCTGGCGCGCTTCGCCTCGGAGCAGGAGGCCGCGATGCGGGCGGGCATGGAGAAGCGCTCCGGGCAGGCCTGGTACCCGGACGCGGTGGCCGCGCTCGAAGAGGAGCAGGCGGGCAAGTTCGAGACCGACGAGCAGATGGCCGACCTGGTTTTCCGCGAGCTGCCGCTCTACTTCGCGCACTACGGAGCCGCCGAGGCGGGTTACCTGGACACGCTGCGGACCGAGATCCCCAACGCGGACACGCTGCGCCTCTTCAACAAGGAGACCTTCTTCACGTTCGACCTGCGCGGCCGGCTGCCGAGCATCACGAGCAAGACGCTGGTGATCACGGGCGATGACGATTTCATCTGCGGTCCGGTCTGCGCGGAGGAGATCTGCGCGGGCATCCCGGGCGCGCGCATGGTGATCGTCGGCGACGCCGGCCACATGGTGTTCGTCGAGCAGCCGCAGGCGTTCCACGACGAGGTCGCCGACTTTCTCGGGGGCTAGGCCGGGTCTTAACAGCCTGGGCTGATTCTTCGCCGCGCCCGCAATAACGTCGGCCCCATGCTCGGAAGCGTCGATTCCTGCGTGCTCGCCGGCCTCGAGGTGCGGCCGGTCCACGTCGAGGCCGACATCAGCCGGGGCGGCGAGGTGAAGTTCTTCCTGGTCGGCCTGGCCACGACGACCGTCAAGGAGGCGCGGGAGCGGGTGCGCTCGGCGATCAAGAACAGCGAGCTGCAGTTCCCGAAGACGCGCTTCACGGTCAACCTCGCGCCGGCCGAGCTGCGCAAGGACGGCACAGGCCTGGACCTGCCGATCGCCGTCGCCATCGCGCTTGCGCACGCACGCCGGCCGGCGCCACCTCGCAGCGCATTCCTCGGCGAGCTGGCCCTGGACGGTTCGGTCCGTCACGTCGACGGCGTGCTCGTCGCCGCGCGCGGCCTGCGCGGGCTCGGGTATGAGCGGGTTTTCGTGCCGGCGGAGGACGCGGCGGAGGCGGCTTTGATCGACGGCCTGGAGGTCTTCCCGTGCCCGTCGCTGGCCGCGGTCGTCAACCACCTGCTCGGCATCGAGGTCCTCGCGGCGGCGCGCTCTGCCGGCACTCCACGCGCCCTGGAGGAGGTGGTCACCGACCACGATCTCTCCGAGGTCCACGGGCAGGAAGAGGCCAAGCGCGCGCTCGAGGTCGCCGCGGCCGGCGGCCATCACCTCCTGATGAGCGGACCTCCCGGCGGAGGCAAGACCATGCTCGCCCGCTGCCTGCCAGGCATCCTGCCTCCCCTGGAGCTGTGCGAGGCGATGGAGGTGGCGCAGGTCCGAAGCCTGCTCGGCGACCTGGCGCCAGGCCGGCCCCTGGACTGGGTCCGCCCGTACAGGGCCCCGCACCACGGCATCTCGATGGCCGGCCTCATCGGCGGAGGCAGTGGGATCGCCCAGCCGGGCGAGGTCAGCCGGGCGACTCACGGGGTGCTCTTCCTCGACGAGCTGGCCGAGTTCCAGGCGCCGGTGCTGCAGGCGCTCCGGCAGCCGCTCGAGACGGGCTGGGTGACGATCACCAGGTCGCGGGGCTCGGTCAGGTACCCGGCCCGCTTCACCCTCGTTGCGGCGACCAACCCCTGCCCTTGCGGGTGGTCCGGGGACGGCATTCGCGGCTGCCGGTGCACGCCGGCGGCCGTCGACACCTACCTGCGCAGGCTGTCCGGCCCGCTGCTTGACCGCATCGACCTGCAGGTCGCCGTGCGCCGGGTTGGCCTGGAGCAGCTCTCGTCGGAGCCCCGGGGCGAGCCCTCGGCCACGGTGCGCGAGCGGGTGATCGGGGCGCGGCGCCGGCAGCTCGCCCGCCAGGGCTGCCTCAACGCCCAGCTCAAGCCCGCGCGCCTCCGGCAGCTCGCCGGCCTGGCGCCGCCCTCGCGCCGCACCCTGGAGCGCTGGTCGATCCAGCGAGGTATGACCGCCCGCGGCTTTCATCGCGCCTGGCGGGTCGCCCGGACCTCGGCCGACCTGGACGGCTCGTCCGAGATCGAAGAGCGCCATGTGCTCGAGGCGCTCGGATACCGGCTCAGCGATGTCGCCGCCTGAGCTTCGCACGCGAGGTCGGTGGCCGCCGCCCGAGGGGCCGCGGGTCGCCATCGTCGGCTCCCGCCGCCCTTCGCCCTACGGCGAGGCGGTGGCCGAACAGCTCAGCCTCGAGCTGGCCCGCGCCGGCGTCATCGTCGTCAGCGGTCTTGCCCTGGGGGTCGACGCCGCCGCCCATCGCGGCGCGCTCAACGGCGGCGGGGTCACGGTCGCGGTCATGGGCACGGGAGTGGACGTCGTCTACCCGGCCGCGCACGCCCTGTTGGCCGAGTCCATCCTCGCCGCCGGCGGCGCCCTGGTCAGCCAGTTTCCCGACGGCACCGCGCCTCGCCGGCACAACTTCCCGGCCCGCAACTACACGATGGCCGCCCTGTCGGACGTGGTGGTGGTGGTCGAAGCGGCCGAGGGGTCGGGCGCGCTCATCACCGCCGAGGCCGCGCTGGACCTACATAAAGAGGTAATGGCGGTCCCAGGCAGCGTGTTCTCGCCCCTGTCGGTGGGCTCCCACTCGCTCCTGCGGGACGGCGCCGGCCTCGTCCAGAACGCGCGCGACGTGATGGCCGCCCTGCACCGGGGCGGGGAGGTCCTGGACGACCCGCTGGCCGCCCCCACGGAGCTCGGTTTCAAGCTCCGCCCGGAGCGGGACGGCATCCTTTCCCACCTCTCGGACGTTCTGGCTTTGAACGCGGCGGAGGTGGCTCGGAAGCTTCAGCTTCCCCTGTCCGAGGTGCTGGGCCGGCTGACGGCCCTGGAGCTCGACGGGGCGGTCAGGCGGCACCAGGGTGGATACGTAAGAGCGTTGCGCCGCGGCAAAGAACGGGCGTAGGATGCGCCGTCCGGGCGCCTCCCCCGACCGCCGGAGGAACAAGAGCCCGGTTTTGGGAATAGTGAGAGAGCTGTGCCAGAAGGTCTGATCATCGTCGAGTCGCCTGCCAAGGCCAGGACTCTGAAGCGGTTTTTGGGAGACCGCTACGACGTCCGGGCCTCGATGGGCCACGTCCGCGACCTGCCGGAAAAGGAGATGGGGGTCGAGGTCGACGACGGCTTCAAGCCTCACTACGAGGTGGTCGAGAGCCGCCGCAAGACGATCACCGAGCTTCGCTCTGCGGCCAAGAAGGACCAGGAGGTCATCCTGGCCTCGGACCCCGACCGGGAAGGCGAGGCCATCGCCTGGCACCTGGCCGAGGTGTTGAAGATCCGCAACCCCAAGCGCATCGAGTTCCACGAGATCACCTCGGAGGCTGTGCGCCGGGCGCTGGAGTCGCCCCGCGGACTCGACATGCGACTGGTCAACGCCCAACAGGCGCGGCGCGTGGTCGACCGCCTGGTCGGATTCAGGCTCAGCCCGTTCCTGTGGAGCAAGGTCCAGAAGGGCATTGGGGCCGGCCGCGTTTCCTCGGTCGCCCTGCGCCTGGTCGTCGACCGCGAGGACGAGATTCGCAAGTTCGTCGCGGTCGAGTCCTGGACGGTCGACGTCGAGCTCTCGAAGCAGGGCGAGGAAGCCCACTTCCTGGCCCGCCTTCACAGACCGGCCACGGGTGGCGACGCCAAGTTCGAGGTCCACAACGAGGCCGAGGCGCAGGAGATCGTGCGCCGGCTCGAGGGCGCGAGCTACAGGGTGATCGGGGTCGAGCAGAAGCGCAGGTCCAAGAGCTCGAACCCGCCTTACATCACCTCGACCCTGCAGCAGGACGCCTCGAGCCGCCTTCGCATGCGACCGCACAACGCGATGCGCGTGGCCCAGCAGCTGTACGAAGGCGTGGAGCTCGGCGCCGAAGGGCCGACCGGTCTCATCACCTACATGCGCACCGACTCCACCCGGATCTCGGCCGACGCCGACGCAAGGGTGAAGGGCTGGATCAAGGGCGAGCTTGGAGAAAACTACCTCGGCGTGTCCCGCGCCGCCAAGGCGGTGCCCGGGGCCCAGGACGCGCACGAAGCGATCCGCCCCACCGATGTCAACCGGACGCCGGAGGCGATCCGCCAGCATCTCACGCCCGATCAGTACCGGCTCTACGACCTGGTGTGGCGCCGGTTCGTCGCCAGTCGCATGGCCCCCGCGCAGTACGACCAGACGCAGGCCGAGATAGAGGGCAGGGACTATGTCTTCCGGGCGAACGGCTCGGTCCTGGCCTTCGACGGCTTCTACAAGGTGTGGGGGCGCGAAGAGAACGGCGAGAACGAGCTGCCGGTTCTGAGCCAGGGGGAGGATCTCGACTACCACGCGCTCAAGCCCGAGCAGCACTTCAGCCAGCCGCCTCCGCGGTACACCGAGGCGACCCTGATCAAGGAGCTCGAGCAGCGCGGCATCGGTCGGCCGTCGACCTATGCGCCGATCGTCCAGACCATCACCAAGGCACACGGCTACGTCGAGATCAAGGACCGCCGCCTCTATCCCACCCGGGTCGGCGTGGCGGTCAACGCCCTGATGGTCGACCACTTCAAGACGATCTCAGACGATGAGTACACCTCCCAGCTCGAGAAGCGGCTGGACGAGGTCGAGAGCGGACGGCAGGAATGGGTGCCGGTGGTCAGGGATTTCTACGGCCCGCTGCAGCGCATGCTCAGCGCCGCCGAGGAGGCGACGCCCGCGGACACCGACGAGGTCTGTCCGCTGTGTCACGAGGGACACCTGGTCCACAAGGCGAGCCGGTTCGGTCCCTTCATGGGTTGCTCGCGCTATCCGAAGTGCAAGTTCCGCCGTGCCCTGACGCCCGAGGGCGAGGCGCCGGAGCCGAAGCTGCTGGACGAGCCGTGCCCCACGTGTGGCCGGCCGCTCCAGCTGCGCACGGGACGGTATGGAGAGTTCGTCGGTTGCTCCGGCTACCCCGAATGCAAGTACATCAAGCGCGACGCCTCGCAGGCCGAGGCGAAGCCCACGGGGGAGAAGTGTCCGCAGTGCGGTGAAGGGGACCTGGTCGAACGCACCGGTCGCTACGGTCCGTTCGTCGCATGCTCACGCTACCCGGACTGCAACTACCGCGCGAACATGGGCAAGGACGGCAAGCCGCGGCAGGGCCCGAAGGTCCTGGACGAGCCGTGCCCGATCTGCGGCAAGCCGCTGGTCGAGAGGCGCGGACGGTTCGGTGCCTTCAAATCGTGCTCCGACTACCCCAAGTGCCCCGGACCGAAGGGTGTCAAGAAGGCGGTCGCTTAGGAGCGTCCAGGCCTGGGTATACTCCCTGAGCCAGTCGTGATCGACTGAGTTAGCACGCCCGGGGCAATGCCCCTGTCCTGAGAAGGCCGGAACCGGGCGGAAGTTCAACAGGGAGGCAGTAGACAAACGTGGCTCAAGTGACCTTGAAGCAGCTGCTGGAGGCGGGTGTCCATTTCGGGCATCAGACCAGCCGCTGGAACCCGAAGATGAAGACCTACATCTTCACTGCCCGCAACGGCATCCACATCATCGACCTGCAGAAGACCGTGCGCCTGCTCGACGACGCGTGGGACTTCACGCGCAACGTCGCCGCGAGCGGCCGGCCGGTGCTCTTCGTGGGCACCAAGAAGCAGGCCCAGGAGACCATCCAGACCGAGGCCGCACGCTGCGGCATGTACTTCGTCAACCGCCGCTGGATGGGCGGCATGCTGACCAACTTCAGCACCGTCAAGAAGCGCATCGAGCGCCTGCAGGAGCTGCGCAAGATGCAGCAGGAAGGCCAGTTCGAGCAGATGGCCAAGAAAGAGGCCAAGCGCCTCCAGGACGAGCTCGACCGGCTGATGTTCCACTTCGACGGCATCGCAGACATGAAGCGATTGCCGGGAGCGCTGTACGTCGTGGACCCGCGCAAGGAGCACATCGCCGTGACCGAGGCAAACCGCCTGAAGATCCCGGTCGTCGCGATCACCGACTCGAACTGCGACCCCGACCTCATCACCTTCGTCATCCCCGGCAACGATGACGCCATCCGCGCGGTCAAGCTGCTCACGGGCAAGATCGCCGATGCCTGCCAGGAAGGCCGCCAGGAGGCCGCCGCGCGCGGCGAGATCATGCCCGAGGTCGAGGAGAGGGAATTCCTCGAGACACCCCGCTATGAGGAGATCGAGGAATACCTCGAAGACGAGGAGGACTACCTGCCCACGGTCTCCGAAGAGGAGTTCATCGGCCACACCGTCGACGACGAGGAGGCGCGTTGATGGCCGTGGACATGGACCTGATCAAGAAGCTGCGCGAGATGTCGGGCGCCGGGATGATGGACTGCAAGAACGCGCTCGAAGAGGCCGGAGGCGACCTGGAGAAGGCTTACACCATCCTGCGCGAGAAAGGAATCGCCAAAGCCGCGAAGCGCGCCGACCGCGCCACCGGTCAAGGCGTGGTGGAAGCCTATCTGCACGCGCCCTCGCCCGATTACCCGCCGCAGATCGGCGTCCTCATCGAGGTGAACTGCGAGACGGACTTCGTGGCCAAGGGCCCGGACTTCCGCAAGCTGGCCAAGGAGCTGGCGCTCCAGGTCGCGGGCTTCGGCGCCCGATGGGTCTCGCGCGACGACGTGCCGGACGAGGTGCTCGTGACCGAGCGCGAGGTCTACGAGGCGAAGGCTCGCCAGGACGGCAAGCCCGAGCAGGTGATCCCGCGCATCGTAGAGGGGCAGATCGAGGATTTCCTCAAGCACAGCTGCCTCATGGAGCAGGAGTACTTCCGCGAGTCGGGTCGGACCGTCCA
>Ga0209474_10004518_pt1 | contig 12001 bp, 10 predicted proteins | sample GraSoiAngelo_145_FD_185902 | JGI IMG/M metagenome (GOLD analysis project Ga0209474, IMG submission 185902) | Grasslands soil microbial communities from the Angelo Coastal Reserve, California, USA - 14_1009_05_20cm (SPAdes) (version 2) | ecosystem: Environmental > Terrestrial > Soil > Grasslands...
CTTCCTCGAGGTGGAGACTCCAGTGCTGCAGCCGCGGTACGGCGGCGGCTTCGCCGAGCCGTTCGTGACGCATTACAACGCGCTCGACGCCGACTACTACCTCCGCATCGCGACCGAGCTCTACCTGAAGCGGCTGATCGTCGGCGGGCTCGAGAAGGTGTACGAGCTCGGCAAGGACTTCCGCAACGAGGGCCTCTCCTACAAGCACGTGCCCGAGTTCACGATGGTCGAGTGGTACGAGGCCTATACGGACTACCGCGACCAGATGGAGCGGGTCGAGAGGCTGATCGAAAACGTGGCGCTCGATACGACGGGGGGCACCAGGGTCGCCTACCGCGGTCACGACATCGACCTGAAGGCTCCGTGGCGCCGTATCAAGCTCGTCGAGGCTCTCGCTGAGCAGGGCCTCTGGACGCGTGACGGCGACGCCCTGCGCTCGCGCTTGCAGGAGCGCGGCGTCGACACCTCACAAGACCGAAGCTGGGCCCAGCTCGTCGACCATGCCCTGAGCCATTTCGTCGAGCCGGCCCTGATCGAGCCGACGATCCTCTACGACTACCCCGTCGAGCTGTCGCCGTTCGCGCGCGCCACCGACGAGGATCCGGCGATCGTCGAGCGTTTCGAGTACTTCGTCGGCGGCACCGAGCTCGGCAACGCCTTCACCGAGCTGAACGACCCGGTCGAGCAGGCCGCGCGCTTCGAACAGCAGGCGACCGAGGTAGGCGGAGAGCCCGGCGACCCCGACTACGTCGAAGCGCTCGCCTACGGCATGCCGCCGACGGGGGGCGTAGGCCTCGGGATCGACCGCCTGACGATGGCCCTCGCCGGCCGCGACAACGTCCGCGACGTCGTACTCTTTCCCGCGCTTCGCGAGCGAAGCTAGCTCCTCCGATTCGGCCTCGCAAGCGAGCGCCTAAGCTCGCGCGGGCCGCCGGGAGGTCTCGATGACATCGGCGAGGATGTCGTCGAGCAAGCGCGTCGGCGCCCACCCGATCGCCTTGCCGACTTTCTCGATCGACGGGATGCGGTGCAGCATCTCCTCGACGATCCCGTGCCGGTAGATCTCGTCGTACGGGACGAAGAGGAGCTCGGAGTCGCTGCGGGTCGCGGCCCGGATGCGTTCGGCCAGATCCCGGATGCGGATGCTCTCCGTCGAGCCGACGTTGAAGATCTCGCCGCTCGTCCCGCCGTCCTCGAGCAGGCCGTGCAAGGCGCGAATCGCGTCGGCCACATGGCAGAAACAGCGCGTCTGGGTGCCGTCGCCGTGGATCTCGATCGGCTCGCCGGCAAGCGCACGATCGACCATCCGCGGAATCACCATCCCGTACTGGCCGCTCTGCCTGGCGCCGACCGTGTTGAACAGGCGAGCGATCACGCAGTCGAGCCCACGCTCCTCGTGTAGCGCCAGGGCGAGGAACTCGTCCATCGCCTTCGAGTCCGCGTAGGCCCAGCGGCGAGCGGTCGTCGGCCCGTAGATCCGCCGCGCGTCCTCGGCGAGCGGCTTCTCCTCGCGGTGGTCCCCGTACACCTCGGATGACGACGCGATCAGGACCCGTTTGCCGAACCGCGCACAGTACTCGAGCACGTTCTCGGTGCCCTGGACGTTGGTGAGCAGCGTGTGTCCGGGCTGTTCGACGATCAGCCGAACGCCTACAGCCGCGGCCAGGTGGTAGACGACGTCGCACTTGTGGACGAGCTCGCTGACGACGGACGGAGAGAGGATCGACTCGACGACCAGGTGGAAGTCGCGCCTGCTTTCGAGGTGGGCGATGTTGGAGTGCGCTCCGGTCGAGAGGTCGTCGAGCACGAACACCTCCCAGCCGGCCTCGAGCAATAGTTCCGAGAGGTGCGAACCGATGAAGCCGGCGCCACCGGTAACGAGGGCTTTCGGCTGGACCGCGTCACGAGGGCGCAAAGCGCTTGGAAGCGTACATTTCAGGCCGCACGGGACGGATTCGACCCTGCTGAGAAGGCAGTGGTAACGGATCGGTAAAGCCGTTTTGGAGGCCCTACGGTGTCCCCCGAAGCGTTCGCTACAGTGGGCGGGAGTTAAGGCGTAGGGTCCAGGAAGCCGAGAGAGGAAGTACGTGTTCGAACGCTTCACCGAGAGAGCCCGCCAAGTGGTCGTCCTGGCCCAGGACGAGGCGCGCGCGCTCAAGCACAACTACATCGGCACCGAGCACATCCTGCTTGGCCTGCTGCGCGAGGAGGAGGGCCTGGCGGCCCGCGTCCTCGAGTCGCTCGACATCACCGTCGAGGAGGTTCGCGCGCAGGTCGCCCGGATCGTCGGCCAAGGCGACGAGGTCACGACCGGCCAGATTCCGTTCACCCCGCGCGCGAAGAAGGTTCTCGAGCTGGCGCTGCGCGAGGCGCTCTCGCTCGGCCACAACTACATCGGCACCGAGCACATCCTGCTCGGCCTCGTGCGCGAGAACGAAGGGGTCGCGGCGCGAATCCTGCTCGACTTCGACGCGGACGCGGAGAAGATCCGCAACGAGATCATCCGCATGCTCTCCGGTCCCGGCCGGCGCCAGCAGGGCGGCCCGGGCGGCGCTCCCAGCGAGAAGTCGAAGAGCTCGAAGCTGCTCGACCAGTTCGGCCGCAACCTGACGAAGCTCGCCGCCGAGGCCAAGCTCGACCCCGTCGTCGGGCGCCAGACCGAGATCGAGCGCGTGATGCAGATCCTCTCGCGCCGCACCAAGAACAACCCCGTCCTGATCGGCGAGCCCGGGGTCGGCAAGACCGCGGTCGTCGAAGGCCTTGCGGCGCGCATCTCAGGCAACGAGGTGCCGGAGCTCCTGAAGGGCAAGCAGATCTACACGCTCGACCTCGCCGCCCTGGTGGCGGGCTCGAAGTACCGCGGCGAGTTCGAGGAGCGCCTCAAGAAGGTGATGAAGGAGATCACCCAGCGCGGCGACATCATCTTGTTCATCGACGAGCTCCACAACCTCGTCGGCGCCGGTGCCGCGGAGGGTGCGATCGACGCGGCCTCGATCTTGAAGCCGGCTCTCGCGCGCGGCGAACTGCAGACGATCGGCGCGACCACCCTCGACGAGTACCGCAAGTACCTCGAGCGCGACGCGGCGCTCGAGCGGCGCTTCCAGCAGATTCGGGTGGACGAGCCGTCCGTCGACGACACCGTCCAGATCCTGCGCGGCTTGCGCGACCGCTACGAGGCTCACCACCGCTGCAAGATCACCGACGAGGCTCTCCGGGCTTCAGCGACGCTGGCAGACCGCTACATCCAGGACCGGCACTTGCCGGACAAGGCGATCGACCTGATCGACGAGGCCGCATCCCGCATGCGGATCAAGACGATGAGCGCGCCGCCGCGGTATCGCGAGCTCGAGGACGAGATCGAGAAGGTTCGCAAGGACAAGGAAGAGGCGATCGAGGCCCAGGAGTTCGAGAAGGCAGCGTCGCTGCGCGACAAGGAGCGCAAGCTGACCCAGAAGAAGCGCGAGCTCGAAGAGGACTGGCGCAATTCCGAGGGCACGGAGGAGCAGCCGGAGATCGGCGAGGAGGAGATCGCCGACATCGTCTCGATGTGGACCGGCATCCCCGTCTTCAAGCTGACCGAGGCCGAGTCACAGAAGCTGATCCGGATGGAAGACGAGCTGCACAAGCGCGTTATCGGCCAGGAGGAGGCGATCATCGCCGTCTCCAAGTCGATCCGCCGCGCGCGCGCCGGCATCAAGGACCCGAAGCGCCCGACCGGCTCGTTCATCTTCCTCGGCCCCTCAGGCGTCGGCAAGACCGAGCTCGCGCGTACGCTCGCCGAGTTCCTCTTCGGCGACGAGGACGCCATGATTCAGGTCGACATGTCGGAGTACATGGAGAAGCACTCCGTGTCCCGGCTCGTCGGCTCACCGCCCGGCTACATCGGCTACGACGAGGGCGGTCAGCTCACCGAGGCCGTCCGCCGCAAGCCGTACTCGGTCGTGCTGCTCGACGAGATCGAGAAGGCGCACCCGGACGTCTTCAATATCCTGCTGCAGATCCTCGAGGACGGACGCCTGACCGACGCGCAGGGGCGCAAGGTCGACTTCCGCAACACGATCGTGATCATGACCTCGAACATCGGCGCCGGGACGATCTCGAAGAACCAGACGCTCGGCTTCTCGATCGGCGACGAGAGCGGCCTCTCCTACGAGGACATGAAGGAGCGCGTGCTCGGAGAGCTCAAGAAGGTCTTCCGCCCCGAGCTGCTCAACCGGATCGACGAAGTGATCGTGTTCCACAAGCTGACGAAGGAAGAGATCACGACGATCGTCGAGCTGGTGCTCCGCCGCCTGCGCGAGCAGATGGGCGAGCACGAAGTGGCGATCGAGTTGACCGACGAGGCCAAGGAACTGCTCGTCGAGAAAGGCTACGACCCCGCGATGGGCGCGCGGCCGCTACGCCGCGCCATCCAGCGCTACATCGAGGATCCGCTCGCGGACTTCGTGCTCGGGCGCTCTCTCGAGCCCGGCTCAACGATCCTCGTCGAGCGCAAGGACGAGGACACGGTCGACATCACCGTCATTCCCGGCGAGATCACGCCCGAAAAGGTCACTGTCCCGCCCGAGGAGCCGGAAGGCTCGGCTGGCGAGGACGACCACTCGGACGCGGACTAACGAAACGGCGGCCTGAAGCCGCCGTTCCGCTTCCCTGGGGGAGGGGCCTGGGAATTGGGTCAGTAGTCCCGCACGTACAGGAAGTTGCCGATCCCGAACGAGCCGTGGCGGTAGTCGCCGCTCCTCGAGTGCCAGCCGCCGTGGACGAGCCGTAGGTCGCTCGGGTTCCCCGCCCGGGAGACCTTGATGCAGCCGTTCGAGTAGTAGTCGCCAGCTCCCTCCCAGCAGTAGGGATCGTCGTAGGCTGTGGGGCAGTACTGGCCTTGCGCGGCCGTTTCCTCGGAATGGATGAAGAGAGCAGAACGCCACGTCCCGTTCCAGCACGGCTTGTTCGACAAGTAGAAGACGCGGCCCTTGATCGTCCCGTCGTAGTAGTCCCAGTGACCCCACATGTCGTACCAGCCCGTCGGAAGCCAGCCGTGGCTGACCCAGCAGGCGTCCGTCGAAGTGCCCGAGCCGGCACGCCAAGTCTGGGTGCTGATGTACCCGCCGCCGTAATCGCTGGCGATCGTCAGGGGCGATGAGATGTTCGACTGCCGGGTGAACTCGAACCAGGTCCGGTAGGCGGACGCGTTCGCTGGGATGGCCAGCGCCGTCACTGCCAGGACGCCTGCGATTGCACCTCGCACGTTCACCACTGACCTCCTTCCTCGGTGGCGGTGTCGTCGACCTGGCGCAGCCATTCCTTGGCCGGCGCAGCGTCGGTCCGCTCACACGTCCTGACGACGCGGTCGCACTGCAGAAGGAACGACACACCGTTGTTGCCGTTTGCCGGCGGCACGTCCGCGCTCGCGGCGATCTCGTTGCCGGCGTTGTCGACGAAGCGCGGCTCCTGCACGCCGGCCGGGAACTGCGCCTGGTCGAGGCTGAGCACCTGCTCGAGCGTCAGCGAGCCCGGACCGACCTGGAAGACGGCGAGCCCGGCACTCGCCGGCGCGACGATGTGGTCGCCCACCCACGAGCCCGAATACGCGACCCAGCGCAACGCGGGCGTCGCGATCGTCACGTCGATCCACGACTGCTCACGGCCGCTGGCGATATCGAGGACTCGCACGCTCGTCGCGTCCTCGCTGAGGATCGCGACGCGGGCGGCATCCGGGCTGACCGCGATCGCCGTTCCCTCGGCGAGCGAGCGGATCTTGCCCGGCGCGTCGGCGACGAGCAGCTCGGTCTTCTCGCCGAGCCCGATCCGGTAGAAGAGCAGCCGATCGCCCGCCCACGCATAGACGACGTAGTGGGCGCGAGCGCTCATCCAGGTGACGTCGCGCCCGTGGACGCCGCGCCGCACGACCACCTGCCCGTCGTACGCTGCGCTGGCGCGGAAGACCGGATCGACCCCCTGCACGAAGGCGATGGCGCCGTCGTGGCGCCACGCGGCGGAGTAGGCCCCGCGCGCGAGCAGGAAGTCCTGGCCCTGGTCGTCGTGGATGCGCAGCGACGGCACGCCGAGCGCGGCGCCTTCCTCGATTCCCTGCGCCGAGAACGACTTGTCGGCATCCACAGGCCGCAGCTCCTGCCACGTGTTGTAGGCGATGAGCTTGCCGTCGGTCGAGCGCACTGCGACGGGCGAGAGCGGGCCCATCATCGACCCAGAGACGGAGGCGCCGAGTTCGCTGCGGGCGCCTTTCTCGTCCACCAACGTCGTGCCTCGGACGACGGCTCCCGGCGGCTTCTTCAGCCCGGCATGGACGCTGAGCGGCCCCGTTCTCGGCGCCGCGCCGTGTGCGCCGAACACGCCGACGCCGACGATTGCGGCCGCGCCGCCGGCGACGACCACGACCGCGGCGGCTGCGCCTCGGGCTCCGAAAACTCGTTTCATGCATCCTCCTTTGTCGACTGCTTCGACGGTACGCGCGGCGCGGGACGAAAGCGTTGTCCGTATGGAAAACGTCTCAGAGTTGACCCGGATCCGTCACGGTCGGCGTCGGACCGCAGCCGTACACTCGGTCGACGTGGCCAAGGCGGCTCTCCAACACGCGTGCACCGAATGTGGCTACAGCGCCGGCCGCTGGTTCGGCAAGTGCCCCGGCTGCGGAGCTTTCGGGACGCTCGTCGAAGAGTCCGCCGGCACAGCCGCGCGCGCCTCCGCAAAGCCGTTGCTGCGTCTCGTCGACGTCAAGGCCGACGAGGCCGAGCGCATCCCAACCGGCGTTCCGGAGCTCGACCGAGTCCTGGGCGGTGGACTCGTCCCGGCCTCGCTCGTGCTCGTCGGCGGCGAGCCCGGCGTCGGCAAGTCGACGTTGCTGCTCTCGGCGCTCGCCGCGATCTCGAAGGAGAGACGCGCCCTGCTCGTGACCGGCGAGGAGTCGACGGCTCAGGTGAAGCTTCGCGCCGCTCGGCTCGGCGGCGCGGAGAAGGTCGAGATCCTCGCGGAGACGGAGCTGGAGACGGTCTGTGCCACGCTCGAGCGCGAGCGGCCTGAAGTTTGCGTGATCGACTCCGTGCAGACGCTTTACTCGTCAGAGGTCGGCTCCGCTCCGGGCTCGGTCGCGCAGGTCCGGGAAGCGGCGGCGCGCCTGCTCCGGGTCGCCAAGGAATCGAACGTCGCGACTTTCCTCGTCGGGCACGTGACCAAGGACGGCACCGTCGCGGGTCCGCGCGTGCTCGAGCACCTCGTCGACTGCGTGCTCCAGTTCGAGGGCGATCGCTACCACGCCCACCGAGTCCTGCGCGCCGCGAAGAACAGATTTGGCTCGACGAACGAGCTCGGCTTGTTCGAGATGACAGGCGCCGGCCTCGTCGGCGTTGCCGAACCTTCCGAGCTGTTCGGCCGCGGCGCCGAAGGCGAAGTGGGCGCGGCTGTGGCCTGCGCCCTCGAGGGGACCCGGCCGATCCTGCTCGAGATCCAGGCGCTCGTAGCGCCGACCGACCTGGCAATGCCGCGACGCGTCGCGACCGGGGTCGATCCGAAGCGCCTCGCGATGATCGTCGCCGTCCTCTCGCGGCACGCGCGGGTCTCGCTCGGCGCCGCCGATGTCTTCGTGAACGTCGCCGGCGGAGTTCGCATCGACGAGCCGGGCGCCGATCTCGCCGTCGCGCTGGCGATCGCCTCAGCGGCGCGTGGGGCGGCGGTCAAGGAAGCGACCGCGGCCTTCGGCGAGATCGGGCTCACCGGCAGGCTGCGCGCTGCAACGCAGGCCGAACGGCGCCTGGAAGAGTGCGCCAAGTTCGGCCTCCGTCAGGTCGTCGCTCCCGCGGGGACGCCTAGTGGCAAACTACGCATTCTCGAAGCAGAGACGCTGCGCAGGGCGATAGGGGCGGGGCTCGATGACGACAGATCCGAGGGCGGATAGGCAGGAACGGCGACCGGCGGCGCCGCTCGGTTTTCCGCGCAGCGCGGCGGAGCTCGACCCGCGCATCGACCCCGTCCTGCTGACCGCGATTTCGCGGATCGCGCCCGGCACGCAGCTACGTCAGGGCATCGACGACATCATCCGCGCCCGCGAAGGCGCCCTGATCGTGATCGGCGAGCCCGCCGAGCTCGCCTTCCTATTCTCGGGCGGGATCCAGCTAGATGCGGCTTTCACCCCGCAGCTCCTTTACGAACTGGCGAAGATGGACGGCGCGATCATCGTCAACTCCGCGATCGCGAAGATCGCGCAAGCCAACGTTCAGCTGATGCCGGATCCGACCATCCCGTCGAACGAGACAGGCACTCGGCACCGGACGGCAGAACGCGTTGCGAGGCAGACGGGGGCGCTCGTGATCTCGATCTCGCAACAGCGCGAGACCGTGACGGTGTTCGTCGGCCAGAGCCGCTACCAGCTCGATCCGATCGCCGACGTCCTCGCGAAGACGAACCAGGCGCTGGCGACGCTCGAGACCTACCGGCAGCGGCTCGACCAGGTTCTCACCCGCCTGACCGCGCTCGAGTTTCAGAACGCCGTCATGCTCGACGACGTCCTGGTCGTGCTGCAGCGGGCGGAGCTGACGACACGGATGGCGGACTACATCGAGCGCGCCTGCACGGAGCTCGGCTCGGAGGGGCGCCTGATCCGGATGCAGCTCGAGGAGCAAGTCGGCGAGGTCCCGGCGGAGAAGGCCGCGATCGTTTACGACTATCACGCCGACGGCGGCGCCGAGCGCGTCGCCGAAGGGTTGGAAGCGCTCGCCCAGCTGCCCTACCAGGAGCTGCTCGAGTTCGAGCTGCTGGCCGTGCTCGGGTATCCGGCGACGACGAACCCGCTCGACTACGCCGTGACGCCGCGCGGCTACCGCGTCTTGACGCACATCCCGCGGCTGCCGGAAAACGTGATCCAACGCCTCGTCAGCGAGCTAGGCGGGCTCGAGGGAATCATCCGGGCGTCGCAGCGGGACCTGGAGGCGGTGGGCGGCGTCGGCGCGGTCCGCGCCCGCGAGATCCGGGAGGGACTGCGCCGCCTGCAGGAGCACAATCTCGTCGACCGGTATCTGCAGCTCTAGCGCTGCCTGCGTCCAACAGTAGTCCGCTCTGAGCAGGGCTTTTTCGTACAGAGACCGAAAATCCCTGGAAATAGTGGCCTTTTCGGGGAACTTTCGGTATACTGGCTCGCGTCGCCGACGGGTTCGACTCCGTCGGCGTTCTGGCGATGTAAGCGACGAAAAGGGAGGGTCGGCTTGTACAAGGTCGGCGACAAGGTGGTGTATCCGCACCACGGTGCAGGCACGGTTGTGAAGAAGGAATCCCGCACGGTGCTCGGGCAGAAGCGGGAGTACATGACGATCAAGATCCTCCACAACGACATGACGGTGAACGTCCCGACCGAGAACGCCGACGCTGTGGGCCTGCGTAAGGTGATCGACGAACAGATGGTCAACAAGGTGCTGAAGGCGCTCACCGGCGGCGGCACGCAAATGCCGAAGAACTGGAACCGGCGCTTCAAGCACAACCGCGACAAGATGAAGACCGGCGACATCTTCGAACTCGCCGAGGTCGTGCGGAACCTCTCCCTCCGCGATCACGAGAAGGGTCTTTCGACCGGCGAGAAGCAGATGTTCGTCAAGGCGAAGAAGATCCTCGCGAGCGAGCTGATGTACGCCAAGGACATGGACGAGGACGAGGCGGCCGAGTGGCTCGACGGCGTTCTCGACAACGGCGGGTCGAAGAAGAAGACCAAGGTCGCAGCGACCGCCTAGCTCAGGCGTCGATCTAGGCTGGCGCCGAGGCGTTGTTTGCAATGCCGACTAGAGGCTGTGGCGGCTTTGCCGCCGCGTCCGGCTAAACCCGGTGGTTGGATAGGCGAGTGAGCTCTACGGGCGCCCCGCGCTGATGATCGTCTGGGCAGTTCTCGTTGCAGCAGGTCGAGGCGAGCGGCTCGGCCGAGGCGTCGCTTGCGATGCCGCTAAGAGGACGTGGCGGCTTTGCCGCCGCGTCCGGCTAAACCCGGTGGTTGGATAGGCGAGTGAGCTCTACGGGCGCCCCGCGCTGATGATCGTCTGGGCAGTTCTCGTTGCAGCAGGTCGAGGCGAGCGGCTCGGAAGCAACCGCCCGAAGGCGTTCGCGAAGCTTCGCGACCGGCCGCTGCTCGCCGAGAGCCTCGAGCGCCTCGAGGCCTCGGACTGGATCGACTCGATCGTGATCGTGGCTCCGCCCGGTTGGGAGGAGCCGTCGATCCTGTTAGCCGAGGAGCTCGCCTGCACGAAGGTCGTGGCGTGCGCGACCGGCGGCGAGACTCGCGCCGAGTCCGTCCGAGGCGGCGTCGCCGAGGTGGGCGACGACGCGGCCGTGATCGTCGTCCACGATGCGGCACGGCCAGTGCTTCCCGACGAGGTGCTGGAGCGCGTGCTAACGGCGCTGAACGAGGGCTGGGACGGCGCAGTGCCGGTTCTGCCGCTCGCCGACACCGTCAAGCGCGTCCGGGACGGCCGGATCGTCGAGACGCTGCCGCGGGAGGAGCTCGCCGCGGCTCAGACACCGCAGGCGTTTCTCGCGTCTGCCCTGCGGGAGGCCCTCGGCGGTGACCTTGCGGGCGCGACCGACTGCGCGTCACTCGTCGAAACTCGCGGGCGGGTGGCGACCGTGCCGGGAGACCGGACGCTCCTGAAGGTCACGGACCTCTCGGATCTCGAGCTAGTCGCGTCCTTTCTGTGATCGTCGACTATCACATGCACCTACGCGATCCAGACGAGCGGATCGACCACACGTTCGCGGCGGTGGAGAGATACGTCGAGGCGGCCGCGGATCGCGGCGTCGACGAGATCGGCTTCACCGAGCACGTGTACTACTTCGAGCAAACGCGGCACCTCTGGGACGAGGAGTCGATGCTCGAGCGCTGCGTCTACGACCTCGACCGCTACGTCGGTGCGGTCGTCGAGGCGAAGGAGCGGGGGCTGCCGGTCAAGCTCGGGCTCGAGGTCGATTACGTCGCCGGCCGCGAGCGCGAGACGGCGGAGGTGTTCGCGCCCTATCCGTGGGACTATCTGCTCGGCTCCGTCCACTTCGTCGACGGTTTCGGAGTCGATCAGATGCCCGGACTCGTCGAGAAGCTCGGACCGCACGAGGCGTGGCGACGGTACTTCGTCTGGTTACGCAATGCGGCGCGCAGCGGACTGTTCGACTCGCTCTCGCATCCGGACCTCGTCAAGCACCACGGACCGCGTCCGGATCCCGAAACGACGGCCTGGCTGCACGAGGAGACCGCCGATGCGATCGAAGCCGCCGGCGTCTGCGTCGAGGTTTCCGCAGCGGGGCTGCACAAGCCGGTCAACGAGCTGTACCCCGACCGACCGCTGCTCGAGGCCTGCCACGCCCGGGGAATACCGATCACGCTTGCTTCTGACGCGCACGTGCCGCAAGACCTCGGTCGCGACCTCGATCGCGCCGTCGCTCACGCGCGCGACGCCGGTTACGAGACCGTCAGCGTCTTCGACCGGCGGCAGCGCCGGCAGGAGCCGCTCGGATGAGCGAGCTCCGGGTCGGGCTCGGCGTCGACGCGCATGCCTTCGCGGACGGTGTTCCGCTCGTGCTCGGGGGCGTCGCGATCGACTCGCCGCGCGGCCTCGCGGGCCACTCGGACGGCGACGTGATCGCGCATGCGTTGATCGACGCGCTGCTCGGTGCGGCAGGGCTCGGAGACATCGGCTTGCTGTTTCCAGCCGGCGAGCCGGAATGGGCAGGCGCTTCGTCGCTCGATCTGCTCCGGCGCGCCGCCGCTCAGGTCCGCGAGGCGGGGTGGGAGCTCGTCAACGCGGACTGCGTACTGATCGGCGAGGATCCGCGGATCGCGCCGCTGCGCGAGCAAATGCGCGAGGGGCTCGCCGATGCCGTGCGCGCGGAAGCAGCGCAGGTCAACGTACGCGCGACGACGACTGACCGGCTCGGCTTCACGGGACGCGGCGAAGGGCTGGCAGCGCAGGCAGTTGCGCTAGTGCGGCAACGCCGCCACGCCGTCGGCGATCCTGACTAG
>Ga0209474_10004519_pt1 | contig 11999 bp, 12 predicted proteins | sample GraSoiAngelo_145_FD_185902 | JGI IMG/M metagenome (GOLD analysis project Ga0209474, IMG submission 185902) | Grasslands soil microbial communities from the Angelo Coastal Reserve, California, USA - 14_1009_05_20cm (SPAdes) (version 2) | ecosystem: Environmental > Terrestrial > Soil > Grasslands...
TTCGTGTACGGCGCACCGGTGTTACCGCCGCCTCCGTAGATCTGGCTCAGGACGAGCGTGGACGAGACGGCGCCCGCCGCGTGGGCGCCCACGAGCGAGGACGCGGCGACGACGAGCACGGCAAGGAGAAAACGCAAACGGCGGTACGGCGGCATAGAGAAACCCTCCCCTGACGAGTGTTGTCCACCGTAACACCCTTCCGCGCGAAAGTGGTAGCGCTGGACATGTCCGAACCAGCCAGGGCTACCATTGCCGCGGCCGTGAAGCGCTATCACGTCACGACGTTCGGGTGTCAGATGAACGCCCACGACTCCGAGCGGATCAAGGGGCTGCTCGAGTCGCTCGGGCTCGGCGAGACGCACGAGCAGTCGGCGGCGGACGTGATCGTCTTCAACACCTGCACGATCCGCGAGAAGCCGGACCAGCGCTTCGCCGCGCACCTCGCGCAGGCGGCAGCCCTGAAGCAGCGCGACCCCGAGAAGGTGATCGCGGTCGGTGGGTGCTACGCGGAGGCCCAGCGGGAGCGGATCTTCGAGCTCTACCCGTACGTCGACGTCGCGTTCGGCCCCGGCTCGATCCCGCACCTCGGCGAGTGGATCGGCGCGGGCGGCGAGGCGCCGAGAGGCCGCTTCGCCGAGTGGCGGTCGTTCGCCGCCGACCTGCCGACGAGGCGCGAGCGGCGGCACCAGGCCTGGGTGCAGATCTCGATGGGCTGCAACTCGAAGTGCGCGTACTGCATCGTCCCGGCAGTGCGAGGGCGCGAGCAGAGCCGACGGCCCGGCGAGGTGGTCGCGGAGATCGAGGCGCTCGCGCGCGACGGCGTGCGGGAGATCACGCTCCTCGGCCAGAACGTGAACTCGTACGGCCGCGACCTGCCGCTCGACGCGCGGATCGAGTTCGGCGAGCTGCTGCGCGCTTGCGACGCGGTCGACGGTATCGAGCGGATCCGTTTCACGAGCCCGCATCCGAAGGACTTCCGCGCGCCGGTGATCGCGGCGATGGCCGAGTGCCGCTCGGTGTGCGAGCACGCGCACCTGCCGCTCCAGTCGGGGTCGTCGCGGATCCTCAAGGCGATGCGGAGGACGTACTCACGCGAGCGCTACCTGCGGTTGGTCGACGAGATGAGAGCGGCGATCCCGGATCTGGCCCTGTCGACCGACCTGATCGTCGGCTTTCCGGGCGAGACCGAGGCGGACTTCGCGGAGACGCTCGAGGTGGTCGAGGAGGTCGGCTTCGACAGCGCCTTCACGTTTGTGTTCTCGCCGCGGCGCGGAACCGAGGCGGCGACGCTGCCCGACCAGGTTCCGGACGAGGTGAAGACCGAGCGGATCGAGCGACTGATCGACCTCGTGCAGCGGATCGCCCTCGAGCGAAACCGCGGACGGATCGGTCGCGTGGAGGAGGTGCTCGTCGAGGGCCCGAGCCGCACCGACCCGACGCTCCAGCGCGGTCGGACGCGGCGAAACACGACGGCGAACTTCTCCGGGCCCGCGGCCGCCGGCGAGCTCGTGGACGTCCGGATCGAGCGCGCCACCTCGACCACGCTCGGCGGCGTCCAGGTCGCGGCGGCAGCCGCTTGACTCACTTTCGGCGCAGAATCGGCACAGTCGTCCGCGCCCCTCTCCGGTAGCGTTGATAGCGGGGGGCAGCCCGGCGGGAGGGGACATGTCGGGGGAGGACAAGGCGGAAAGCGGCTCGGGCGGCTCGGGCTCGCTCGTGGTCGCCGTCTTCGGGCCGACGGCGAGCGGCAAGACCGACGTCGCAGAGCTCGTCGCCGACGCGCTCGGCGGCGAGGTGGTCTCGGCCGACTCGGCGCAGGTCTACCGCGGCCTGCCGATCCTCACGAACCAGCCGGCAAGGCCGACGCGGCTCGTCGGCGTCTGGCCGCTCGACCACGAGGCGTCGGTGGGCGAGTACCAGCGGCTCGCGCACGAGGCGATCGACGAGCTTCTCGCGGCGGGCCGTACGCCCGTCGTCGCGGGGGGCAGCGGCCTCTACCTCCGCGCCGCGCTCGCCGAGCTCGAGCTGCCGCCGCCTCCGTCGCCCGGTGAGCGCGATCGCTGGGAGCAGCGCTACGACGACCTCGGCCCGGACGCGGCGCACTCGCTCCTGGCCGAGCGCGACCCGGCCGCCGCCCAGGCGGTGCACCCGAACGACCGCCGACGCGTCGTCCGCGCACTCGAGCTCACGAGCGCAGGCGCGTCGCTGCGTCCCGCGGCCGACCGGCTGTGGGCCGGCGAGACGCGGCTGCCGACAATCGTGTTCGGCCTCGACGTGCCCAAGGAAGTGCTCGAGCGGCGGATCGACGAGCGGGCGCGGGCGATGTACGAGCGCGGCGTCGAGGAGGAGGTCCGCCGCGCGCTCGCCACGCGACCCTCGACCACCGCCCGCCAGGTCCTGGGCGTCGAAGAGGTGGCGAGTCTGCCACGCGAGGAGGCAGCCGCGGCGCTCGCGCTCCGCACGCGACAGTACGCCGCATACCAGCGCAAGTGGATGCGCCGCATTCCGGGCCTCGTTAGCGTTGACGGCGATCGCCCGCCCGATGACGTCGCCGCCGACATTCTCGAAGTGGTCCGCGCTCGGCAACGTCTACTGGCTGGTCGAGCGGGCTGACCTCGAATCCCCGCTGACCGCCGAGACGGTCCGCGAGCTCTGCGCCGGCGGTTCGGCCGACGGTGTCTTGGAGGTGATCGCCGCGACGCGCCGGGACGCCGAAGCCGAGATCGTGATCTGGAATCCGGACGGCTCGACGGCGGAGCTGTCCGGGAACGGGACGCGGATCGCAGCGCGGTGGCTGATCGACCGCGAAGGCGTGGACGAGGCGCGGATCCGGGTCGGACCGCGCGTCGTCGGCGCCCGGCTGACCGCCACCGACGAGATCGAGCAGGACATGGGCGAGGTGGAGGTCTACGAGCCCGAGCGCGTCGCGGGGCTCGACGTGACGCCCGTCTCGGTCGGAAACCCGCACGCCGTCGTACGCGGGGACCCGGACGATCTGCCGCTGATCGGGCCGCTGCTCGAGACGCATCCGCGCTTCCCCAACCGGACGAACGTCCAGGTCGGGCGGCTCGACGCGCCCGGGAGGATCGTCGCCCGCGTCTGGGAGCGCGGCGTGGGGGAGACCTCGGCCTCGGGGACGGGCGCGGTCGCGGTCGCGGCGGCTCTCGGACAGAACGACGCAGCCGTCGAGTTCCCAGGTGGGACCTTGCGCGTACGACTCGAGGGGGACCGGGCGTTCCTCACCGGCCCGACGGAGCGCCTACCGGACGAACCCGCCCGAGGCGGCGAGGTCTACGTCGGCCACGTCTCGACCCGCGCCCTGATTCGGCACTTCGAGCAGTCGACGGGCCGGAAGCTCGTCGTGACGCGCCGCCAGCGCGCGTCCAGAGCCTTCCGGACGAAGCTCGACGTGCTCGGGCCTGCGCAGCCGGATCCGACGCTCGGCGACTTCGAGCTAACCGTCTACCTCAACCCGGACGTCGCCCTGCAGGAGCACTTCCTCACGGGAGGGCCGGTCGCCCGCACCCACGTCCACTGGGGTCGCTACGTCCCCGAGCTCCTGACGGAGGAGGGCTACTGGGTCGCGACGAGGATGTACGGCAACGTGCTGCTCACGCGGCGCGCGCAGAACCGGCGGCCGAACGAGCAGTGGGACCGGCTCGATCGCGTGCTGCGGACGCTGCCGGGGCTCGAGCAGCGGTCAGGCGCCGACGCCGTGCTCCCGTAGCGCCTCGTTCAGGCTCAGGCGGAGGTCGTGCGACTCCTGCCGCCAGCCGACGATCAGCGGCGTCGGCAGGCCGTACGACCCCGCGGGGAACTCCCGCTGCCGGACGCCGGGCACCACGACAGCGCGCGGCGGCACGAGGCCCCGGTGCTCGACCGGCTCGGAGCCCGTCACGTCGACGATCGGCACCGACGCGGTGATCACGACGCCCGCGCCCAGCACCGCGCCCTCGCCGACGATCGTGCCCTCGGTGACGATGCAGCGCGACCCGATGAACGCGCCGTCCTCGACGATCACCGGCCGCGCGTTCACCGGCTCGAGGACGCCGCCGATCCCGACGCCGCCGGAGAGGTGCACGTCGGCCCCGATCTGCGCGCAGGACCCGACGGTCGCCCACGTGTCGACCATCGTCCGCGGGCCCACCCACGCCCCGATGTTCACGTACGACGGCATGAGGATCACGCCGCGCGAGAGGAACGACCCGTAGCGCGCTGTCGCAGGAGGCACCACGCGCACGCCCAGCTCCGCGAATCCGCTCTTGAGCGGGATCTTGTCGAGGTACTCGAACGGGCCGACCTCCTGGGGCTCGAGCTCGCGGATCCGGAAGTAGTCGAGGATCGCCCGCTTCGCCTCCTCGTTCACGCGCCACTCGCCGTCGAAGCGCTCGGCGACCCGCACCTCGCCGCGGTCGAGCGCGGCGATCGTGTCCTCGACGCTCACAGCACCTCTTCGAGGATCGTCGCGGCGCGCTCGCAGTCCTCGAGCGTCGGAACCAGCGCGACACGCCAGTAGCCGGCCCCGGCCGGGCCGAAGAACGTGCCGGGCGAGACGATCAGCCCGTGCGCGAGCAACCGCTGGGCGAGGTCCTCCGACGTCTCGCCTTCCGGCGTCTCGAGCCAGAGGTACATCGTCGCGGCGCTCCCCGCGACGCGGATGCCCTTGCGCGCGAGGACGGGGAGGAGAACGTCGCGCTTGCGGCGGTACCGCTCGCGCGTGCGCTCGACGTGGTCCTCGTCGCCCCAGGCCACGACCGACGCGCGCTGGACGAACTCCTGGGGCGCAGTCCCGACCGTCGGCCGGTACTGCTTGAGCGCCGCCACGAGCTCGGGCTCGGCCACCACGAAGCCGGAGCGGTAGCCGGTCATCGAGCTCCGCTTCGAGAGCGTGTTGAAGACGGCGACGGGACCCACGTCCCGCACCTCGAGCGCCGAGTGCGGCGGCTCCTCGAACCAGAGCTCCGTGTAGGCCTCGTCGGCCGCCAGCAGGACGCCGTGCTCCCGCGCCAGCTCGGCGGCGCGCCGCAGGAACTCCAGGGAGACGACCGCGCCGGTCGGATTGTTCGGGTAGTTGAGCCAGACGATCGCCGCGCGCTCCCACGGGATCGCGTCGAGATCCGGCAGGAAGGAGTTCTCCTCCAGGAGCGGCATTTGGACCACCTCACCGCCCGCGAAGAGCGCGCCTCGTTCCGGGACGGGATAGCCGGGCTCGGTCGTGACCACGACGCGCCGATCGCCGTCGCGGTCGAGCACGACCTGCGCGAGGTGGAAGATCGCCTCCTTCGAGCCGTAGGTCGGAACGACCTCGGTGTCGGGATCGACCTCGACGCCGAAGCGCCGGCCGCACCAGCGCGCGACGGCCTCGCGCAGCTCGGGGAGGCCCTCGGCGAGGGGGTAGGGCGCGACCTCCGGAAGCGCGTCGACGAGCGCCTGGCGGATGAAGGCCTCGGTCGGCTCGCGCGGGTCGCCCTTCCCGAAGTCGATCAGGGGAACGCCCTGGGCGAGGAGCCGGCGCTTGGCCATCTCGAGCCGGACGAACGGATACGTGCCGGTCGCTGCGAGGACGGGGGAGAGGCGCATGGCTAGACCGTAGCGAGGAACCGCGACAGCGCCTCGTGGGTGCGCGCGAGCTCGGCGATCTCGACCTGCTCGTCGCGCGCGTGCGCGTAGCGTGTTGCGCCCGGCCCGAGGTTGACGGCGTCGCCCCCGCGGGTCGTGAACTCGGCCACCGGCGTCCACGCCTGCTTCGGCTCGATCGCGAAGCTTCCCGCCTCCTGGAGCCGCTGCACGAGCGGCGTGCGCGCTACGACCCGCGCGGGAGGCGAGTTCGAGAGCACCTCCGCGTCGCCGGCGAGCTCGCGCAGCCGCGCCTCGCCCTCGGCCGCGGTGCGGGTCGGGGCGTAGCGGTAGTTGAGGTTCGCCTCGACGCGGTCGGGCACGACGTTGGTCGCGATCCCGCCGTGGATCGTCGTCACCGTCAGCACCTCACGGAAGACGAGCCCGTCGACCTCGACGTCCTCGGGCTCGAGCGCGACCACCGGCGCGAGGCCCCGCACCGCGATGGCGATCGCGTTCTCGCCGAGCCACGGTCGCGCCGAGTGCGCCGAACGCCCGCGGAAGACGAGCCGCGCGTTGAGGTTCCCGAGGCAGCCGGCCTGGATGGTGTTGTCGGTCGGCTCGAGCACGACCGCGAGCGACGCCTCGAGCGCCTCCGGGACGGCCACGAAAAAGCCCGGCAACGGGCTCTGGTCGGCGGGCAGCTCCTCGCGGCCGAAGAAGAGGAAGGCGGCGCCGGGCGGCGCCTCGCGAGCGAGCTCGACCATGACCGCGACGCCGCCCTTCATGTCGCTCGCGCCGAGCCCGTGGACGGCGCCGTCCTCGATCCGGCCGGGTAGGTTCGCCTGCGCGGGGACGGTGTCGAAGTGGCCGACGAGGAGGACGAACGGGCCCTCGCCTGGAGGCGGGTAGAAGAGGACGGAATCGGCCCGGTAGGCGGCCTCGCGCGGGATCGCGTCGGCGACGTAGCGCTCGATCTCAGCCTCGCTTCCGCTCTCCGAGGCGATGTCGACGAGCTCGAGCGTGCGGCGGGCGAGGGCCTCGGCGGTCACGGCGGCTCCTATTCTCCCCGGATGCCGCGCTCGCGGACGATTCGCTCGGCGAACGCCGACTTCCAGCTCGCGCTCGCGCTCCGCGACAACCGCCGCCAGCGGGCGCGGCAGGGGCGGTTCCTCATCGAGGGCGTGCGCTCGATCGACGCGGCGGTGGCCGGCGGATGGGGGATCGAGTCGTTTTGGTTCGCGAGTGGCCGGCAGCTGTCGAGGTGGGCTCGCGGGCTCCTCGACGGCGGCGCGGCGCGGACGCACGTCGAGCTCGAGCCCGCGCTGATGGAGGAGCTGAGCGCGAAGGACGAGACCTCGGAGCTCGTCGCGCTCGTCGACATCCCGGCCGACGATCTCGACCGTATCCCGCGGCGCGCCGACGGCCTCCTCGTCGTCCTCGACCGGCCTGCGAGCCCCGGCAACCTCGGCTCCGTGATCCGCTCGGCGGACGCGCTCGGCGCGGACGGCGTCGTCGTCGTCGGGCACGCGGCCGACGTCTACGACCCGCAGACGGTGCGAGCGAGCCAGGGCTCACTGTTCGCGGTTCCGGTCGTTCGGGTCGAATCGGCGGCGGATCTCGAGCCGCGCCTCGGCGGGCTGCGGGTCGTCGGGACGAGCGCGCACGGCGAAGTGGCGATCGACGACGTGGACCTGCGCAGCGGAACCGCGCTCGTCCTCGGGAACGAGACCAAGGGCCTCTCGTGGGCCTGGCGCGAGCGCGCCGACACGCTCGTCCGCATCCCCCAGCACGGCTCGGCGAGCTCGCTCAACCTCGCCGCAGCGGCCGCGATCCTGCTCTACGAGGCCGATCGGCAGCGACGTTCGCCCGCGGCATAATCACCTGCATGTCTCAGAGAACGCCGATCGTCGAGCCGGAGCGCGGATTTCTCGTCGCTGTTCATCCTGAGGACGCGGAGGAGGAGCTGGCCGAGCTCAGCGAGCTGTCGCGAACGGCCCAGGTCGAGCCGGTCGCCGAGCTCGTCCAGCACCGCCGGCGGCCCGACCGACGTAGCTACGTCGGCAAGGGCAAGCTCGAGGAGCTGAAGGAGGCCTACGCGGTGGCGGGGGCTGAGGTCCTGGTCGTCGACGACGAGCTCGACCCGGTGCAGCAGCGCACACTCGAGAACGCCCTGCAGGCGCGCGTCGTCGACCGCACGCAGCTGATCCTCGACATCTTCGCGCAGCACGCGGTCACGGCCGAGGGGAAGCTCCAGGTCGAGCTGGCGCAGCTGGAGTACAACCTCCCCCGCATGCGCGGCATGTGGCAGCACCTCGAGCGGCTCGGCGGCGGCACCGGCGCGCTCGGCGCGGGCGTCGGGACGCGCGGTCCGGGCGAGTCGCAGCTCGAGACCGACCGGCGGATCGCCCGCAGGCGGATCGTCCTCTTGCGGAAGCGGCTTGCGGGGCTCTCGAAGCAGCGGCAGGTGCGCCGGCGCGAGCGGGAGCGGTCGGCGACGCCGGTGATCGCGCTCGCCGGGTACACGAACGTCGGCAAGTCGACGCTTCTGAACGCGCTGACGGGTGCCGACGCGTCGGTCGACGACCGCCTCTTCGAGACGCTCGACCCGACGACGCGCGGCTTCGAGCACGACGGCCGCCGCTACCTCGTCACCGACACCGTCGGCTTCATCCGGCGCCTCCCACACCAGCTCGTCGAGGGGTTCGCGGCGACGCTCGAGGAGACGCTCGTCGCCGACCTCGTCCTGCACGTCGTGGACGCGTCCGCACCGGACGACGCCCTCGACGAGATGGTCGCCGCGGTCGAGGCGGTCCTCGCCGAGATCGGTGCGGGCGAGCTTCCGATCGAGGTGGTCGTGAGCAAGATCGACGCCGTCGATCCGCTGCAGCGTCGGCGGCTCGCGAACCGCTTCCCGGACGCGCTCCAAGTGTCGGCGCTGACGGGCGAGGGGCTCGACGAGTTGCGGGCGCGGCTCGCGCTCCGGTTCGGCGATCGCTTCGAGCTCGTCCGGCTGCTGCTTCCGCACGGCGACGGAGCGAAGCTCGCCGAGCTGTACGCCCTGGGCGCGCCGATCGAGGAGCGGGTGGACGCGCCCGAAGGGGTGCTGGTGCGGGCGCGGCTGCCGCGGCGCGAGCTCCGCCGCTTCGCGCCGTACCTCGTCGCGGAGGCGCGCTCCGAGCAGGCTTCGTCCTCCGCGTGATCGAGCTGCCCATCCGGCGTCTCCGGCCCGACGCCGTGCTCCCGCGGCGAGCCTATGCCGGCGACGCCGGCCTCGACCTCGCGTCCTGCGAGCAGGTCGTCCTCGCACCCGGCGAGCGAGCCGTCGTCGGCACGGGCCTCGCGGTCGCGATCCCGGACGGCTACGCGGGCTTCGTCCAGCCGCGCTCGGGCCTCGCTGCGCGCTCGGGGATCGCGTTCGTGAACGCGCCGGGGCTGGTCGACTCCGGCTACCGCGGCGAGATTCGGGTCGTGCTGCTCAACACCGACCGCGAGCACGCGTTCACGGTCGAGCCCGGGATGCGGATCGCGCAGCTCGTGCTCCTGCGAGTGCCCGAGGTCGAGCCGGTCGAGGTGGAGGAGCTGCCCGAGAGCGAGCGCGGTGTGCGTGGCTTCGGCTCGTCGGCCGCCTGATGGGCGCCGAGCCGCGCATCCGCGTCTCGGCGGTGTTGCGCTGGCACGGCCGTGTCCTTCTCTGCCGACACGAGAAGCCGGGCCGGGAGTACTGGCTCCTACCCGGCGGCGGCGTCAACTCCGGCGAGAGCCTCGTCGCGGCGCTGCACCGCGAGCTCCGCGAGGAGGTCGGGATCACCGACGAGATCCCGCTCGAGGGCCCCGTCGCGATCGTCGACTCGATCGCGCCCGCCCGCAGCTTCGCGGCGAAGCACGTCGTCCACATCATCTTCGCGGGCGACCTCGGCGGCCGCTCGCTGGAGGCGGCGACGTCGCAGGATGCGGCGGTGCGCGGGCACCGGCTCTTCGGTGTCGAGGAGCTCGACAGCGTCGTCCTGCACCCGCCGATCCAAAGGTTTCTGTCGCGCTGGCGGCCGGGGGATCCTCCGGTTTACCTCGGCGCTCTTTGGGCTCCCTGACCGGCTCCGTGTTGGAGGTTTGGCACGGAATCGTCACGGAGCCGTGAGCGTTTCGTGACGCTTCGTCCGCTAGTGTCAGAAACGGGGGCGAGGGGGCCGAAGGCCCCAGGGGGAAACGCCTTTAGAACCTGCCGCCTCTGGCCCTGGCGCGGGCGGCCGAGACGGCATGGGCGTCCGCCTCGAGCGTGTCGTCCAGCCGCTCGAGCGGCTCCGCATCTTCGTTCCCGCGCGCGTGCGCGAGAGCCTGGGCCAGCACCCAGTCGGCGAGCCACGCGTTCCGCGGCAGCAGCGGGCCGTGCAGGTACGTCCCGATCGCGCGACCGAGGCGGCAGCCTTCGAAGCCGCTCTCGCCGTCGTTCCCGAACCCCGCCACGACGCGGCCGAGCGCCGAAGCGCCCGGATCGAGTCGCGTCCGACCAGCATGGTTCTCGAAGCCCGCGAGTGTCCGCCGGTCGCCCGGATCGAGCTCGCACTCGAGCAGGACGTCGCCGATCATCCGCCGATCGCCCGCCACCGTCTCGAGCGGGAACAGGCCCACGCCGGGCATGTCCTCGCCGTGGAAGCCGCGGTAGCCGCGCCCCAAGAGCTGGTAGCCGCCGCATACGGCGAGGAAAGCGACCCCATCGCCGTGTGCCGCCAAGAGGGAATCCGCCTTCCCCGCGAGGTCCCGCGCGACCATCATCTGCTCGCGATCCTGGCCTCCGCCGACGTAGATCAAGTCATATGCGTCCGCGCGAAGAGCGTCGCCCATCCCGACCGCGTCGACCACGAGCTCGTGGCCGCGCCACGCGGCCCGACGATCCAAAACCGCGATGTTCCCGCGGTCGGCGTAGATGTTCAGGTAGTCCGGGTAGAGGTGCCCGACCCGGATCCTCACGCCGCCCGCTCTTCCCAGTACGGCCGAACATAGCCGCGCCCGGCGACGATCTTCCGCAGCGCGAGCATCGCCGTATAGGTCGGCAACACGACGAGCTCCCCTCCGCCCGGGGTGAGCTCGAGCCCGCGGTCGAGCCCGCGCTCGAGGTCGGGCACCAGCTCGATCCGCCCGAGGTCGAATCCCGCGTACCTGAACCTCAGCGCGAGCTCCGCCGCTCGGTCGCCGCTTACCACGACCCGTTCGAGCCCCGCGAGAAGCGGCTCGAAGTCGACGTCCCAGATCCACGAGACGTCCTTGCCGTCGGCGGTCGCGTCGTTCAGAGCCACCACCGCCAGCCGCGGCGGCGCGCCCGCGACTAGCGTCCGGACGACCTCGTTCGCCCCGGCCGGGTTCTTGATCAGCAGCATGAGCAGCGTCCGGCCGTCGAGAGCGATCCGTTCGAAGCGCCCGAAAGCGGCGCTCGCCCGCTCCAGCCCGCGCACGACCTCGTCCAGCGAGGCGCCCAGAGCCACCGCAAGCGCTGACGCAGCGAGAGCGTTGTAGACGTTGTAGAGCCCAGGCAGGCCGAGCTCGACCTGTCGCGAGCCCTCCGGCGTCACGAGCGAGAACGATGTCCGCTCGAGCCCGTGCAGCTCGATCTCGCGCGCCCGAACGTCCAGTGCGGGCCGCGCGTGGCCGCACCGAGGGCACTGGTAGTCGCCAAGGTGCCCGACGTACGCCGCCGAGTAGACGTAGGCGGTCCCGCACGCAACGCAGTACTTCGAGTCGGCTGCGTGCTGCAGCTCCGGCTGCGCATGTCGAGGGTCGTCGAGCCCGAACACGAGCGCGCCCGGCCGATCGCGCGCGAGGTCGCCGACCTGCGGGTCGTCGCCGTTGACGACGAGCCGAGTCTCGGCCGGAAGCCGACGCACGGCCTCGCGCCAGCGCTCGGCGACCAGCTCGAGCTCGCCGTAGCGGTCGAGCTGGTCGCGGAAGAGGTTGCCGAGGCAGACGGCGCGCGGCCGCACCCGCAGCGCCACCTCGGGGAGCGCGCCCTCGTCGACCTCGAACAGACCGAGCTCCGTGCCGCGCGGCGCGTCGAGCAACGTCGACGCGACCCCTGAGACGAGGTTCGCGCCCGAGCGGTTGTGCGCGAGCCGCACGCGAGACTCGAGGATCGACGCCGCGAGCGCCGCCGTAGTCGTCTTCCCGTTCGTGGCCGAGACGAGCGCGGAGCCGAGGGGGAGCCGAGCCGCGAGCCGGTCGATCGCGCCGGGATCGAGCTTCCACAGCAGCTTCCCGGGGAGCGTCGTGCCCCCGCCCGTTCGGGCGAGCCGCGACAGACCCCCGGCGGCGCGCGCGGCCGCGACCTCGACCGCCAACGGAATGGGTGAGCGCACGGATCGAGCCTATCTCCCTCGAACGAGGGAACTTGCGCTCGGCCTCACCCCGAAGGGGGATGAGCGGCAGACTCGACCGCGCCTAGGTTGCGCCCG
>Ga0209474_10004520_pt1 | contig 11998 bp, 10 predicted proteins | sample GraSoiAngelo_145_FD_185902 | JGI IMG/M metagenome (GOLD analysis project Ga0209474, IMG submission 185902) | Grasslands soil microbial communities from the Angelo Coastal Reserve, California, USA - 14_1009_05_20cm (SPAdes) (version 2) | ecosystem: Environmental > Terrestrial > Soil > Grasslands...
CTCACCCAGCTGGCGCGGTTCGCGCCACTCTACGATGTCCCGATCGAAGATGCGTCGGCTGACGTGCAGGCGACGTTCCGCAACACCCAGAAATACGACGTCGACGATGCTCCGGCTTTTTTCGAAGACGTGACGATCGAGCTGTCCGTCGTGAGCAGCGCACCAGGCACCAGTGTTCGAAAACTGGTCACTCATGCCGAACGAGCCTGCCACGCGGCGCAATCTTTGTCCCATGCGGTTCCCGTGACGGTGAGCGCAACGCTAAACCAGGCGCCGCTCGCCTAGCGTGGCCACTGGATTCGTCGAACGCCTGAAGAGGGGCGAGATCCTCGTCGCGGATGGCGCCACCGCCACCAACTATCAGCAGATGGGGATGGCGATCGGGGTCGCTCCGGAAGAGTGGGTGTTCGACGAGCCCGACAAGGTTCGCGGCCTCCACGCCTCCTTCATCGACGCCGGTGCCGACATCATCCTCACCGATACCTTCGGGGGGACCTCGCTGCGACTGCGCGAATCGCGCTATACGGGGCGCGCGACCGAGTTGAATCGCCGAGCCGCCGAGCTGGCGCGCCAGGCGTCGGCGGCGCGGGACGGCGTCCTCGTCGCCGGCTCGATGGGACCCACCGGGTTGCTGATGGAACCGCTCGGTGAGCTGACGGCCAGCGCTGCTGCCGATGCCTATCGCGAGCAGGCCGCCGCGCTCGACGAGGGTGGCGTCGATCTGCTCTTGCTGGAGACGTTCTTCGCGCTCGACGAGGCACTGGCGGCCATCGAAGGGATTCGGCGCGCCAGCGCGCTGCCGCTCGCCGTCACCTTCAGTTTCGACCAGGGCACTCGCACCATGATGGGATTGAGCCCGACCAGGATGGTCGAGGCGATCGCTCCGCTCGGTGTGGCCGCCATCGGCGCCAACTGTGGCCGGTCTCTCGCCGACATGGAACGGGTTGTCAGTGAGCTGGTGGCCGTCAAGGCCGGCATCCCGTTATGGATCAAGCCGAACGCCGGCCTGCCGCGCATGGTTGGTGACGCGGCGCAGTATGAGACGGAACCGGCGGAGATGGCCGATTATGCGATGCGCTTCGTAAAGGCCGGCGCCCGCGTCATCGGCGGCTGCTGCGGCACGTCACCGGAGCACACGCGGTGGATGATCGCCGCGGCGTCTGGGGGACGCCTCCAGGTCCGCGGGCACGACTGAGCCCACCTCCATGAGCTGAAAAGGCAAAAAAATCTGCAAACCGCAGTTGCCGCGGTTGGGTCGCCAGCCGACCGGCCCCTAGAGTGGAAACGTGACCGAGCCACGCGATGTCGTCGTGATCGGCGGATCGGCCGGGGCGATCGAATCGTTGAGCGCGCTCGTTTCCCATCTTCCCGCCGAACTCGACGCGGCGATCTTCGTAACGATCCACACTCTGCCGATTGCCGACGGCCTCCTGCCGAAAATCCTCAACCGGCATGGAGCGCTGGGTGCGGCGGTCGGCGTCGACGGCGCGCCGATACTTTGCGGCCGCGTCTATGTCGCGCCACCCGATCTACACTTGCTGATCGAGCCCGGACGCATCAGGCTGAGCGCCGGCCCGAAAGAGAACGGCCATCGCCCCGCGATCGATCCGCTGTTTTGCAGTGCGGCTCGCTCCTACGAGGATCGGGTCATCGGCGTGGTTCTCTCCGGCACCTTGGACGACGGAAGCATGGGCCTTCGCGTGATTCGCCAGCACGGCGGGACGGCCATCGTGCAGGATCCCGAGGAGGCCCTCTTTCCACAGATGCCTCGTAACGCGATCGAGATCGGTCATCCTCACCACGTGGCGCCGGTGGTGGACATCGCGCGCCTGATCGTCACTCACACCGGAGCCACGCCGACCGGGGAGCAGGGCACCGCCGGGGCGCGCCATGCACGGGGCATCCCGAGTGGGATCGCCTGTCCGGAATGCCATGGCGTCCTCCGAGGGTCAGCGGCTGGCTAGCTCGGGCTCGACCGCCTCCATCAACAGGATCACGCTCCGCGCGCCCTCGAGCCCACCCATGGCCGTGCACTGCACGCGGCAGGTGAAGCTCTTCCCCCGGCGATTGGTCGCCTGCACCGTCATTTCCTGCAATCCGTCGCCTCCGTTGAGACATTTCTTGATCGGGTTGGCCAGGTCCGCCAGCGGCAGCCCGATGTCGAGCCCGAGCAGAGGCTGGCCGAGGGTCTCGTCGGCCTGAAGACCCCATAGGTCGACGGCGCGCCGGTTCCATAGCTGGACCCGCAGGTCCTTGTCTAGCACGGCCACACCGAGCTGGAGGTTGGCCATGATCAGCTCCATGAAGGTGTTGACGCGGTCGAGCTGGATGCTGCGTTCCTGCAACTCGGTGTTGATCGTCTGCAACTCCGTGTTCGTCGACTCCAGCTCCTCATTCATCGTCTCGAGCTCCTCGTTGCTGGACTGCAGCTCCTCGTTGGTGGTTTCCAACTCTTCCACGGTCGACTGCAGCTCCTCGTTGGTCGTCTCGAGCTCTTCGTTCGTCGACTGCAATTCCTCGGATGCGGTCTCCAGGTCATGCTTGGACCGCTCCAGATCTCGATAGACGCGGTTGTATCCACTGACGTCGGTAAACGAGATGCTGGCGCCCAGTGGGGTCCCCTTGTCGAGCAGCGGGACGACCTCCACGTCAAAAAACTGGGTGTCGCCGTTCGAACCCCGCCGCTCCACGTCGTGGACGCTCGCCGGCCGGTGCTGTTGGTACGCCGCGTCGATCATCGATCGCAGATCCACCGGTCGGTAGGAAATCTCGAGATCCTGGAGCGGCCTGCCGATGTCGGGAGTGACCAGGCCAAAAGCGGTGCGCGCGCGTTCATTGACCGACGTGACAAAGCCGGCGGTGTCCACCACGATATGAGCGATCGGCAGCGCGTCGGCGACCAGCTCGCGGACGCGACCCTGGCGAGACTGATGGTTGGGGGGATCCAGGTTGCCGCCCTGGGCGAGGACGACGAGTCGATCCCGGATAGTATCCTTCGGTACTTTGGTGAAGACCCGATGCTTGAGATCGACCGGGGTGAAGAGCTCACCTCGCCGCAAGAGCATCTCGGCTTTCCCAAGGAAGAGGTAGCCCTTCTCGGTCAGGGCGTAATGGAGGCGCGCCAGGATCTTGGCCTGCGCCTCCGATTCGAAGTACATCAGCGTGTTTCGGGAGATCAGCAGATCGATCCGTGAGATCGGCGCATCCTGCAACAGGTCGTGGCGCCCAAAGATGATCGAGCGGCGCAGGTCGCCGCGGAGCAGGTAGTAATCGCCCTCGGCCTCGAAGTATTTCTCCCGCAGGGCGGCCGGGACTTCCTCCAGGTCCTTGGCGGCGGCTCTGCCCTGGCGCGCCCGGGTCAGCGCGTCGTCGTCGACATCGGTGGCATAAATCTTCGTTCGCTGCCGGTACTCCGCGACGCCGAGCGTTTCGCAGAGCAGCATGGCGACGCTGTAGGCCTCTTCGCCGGAGGCGACGCCTGCGCACCAGACGCGGATCGGCTCGAATTGGGCCTTGCTCGAAATGATCCTGGGGAGGATTTCCTGTTGCAGGTATTCCCACGCTTGGGCATCTCGAAAGTAACTGGTCACGTTGATGAGGATCGTGTTGAACAGGGCGGCGAATTCGTCCGGGTTCGCCTCCAGATATTCGACATACTCGGCATAATCCTTGACGCCGACTTGCGTCATCCGCTTGGTGACCCGGCGGACCAGCGTCATCCGTTTGTAGCCGCCGAAGTCGAAGCCACGGGTATCCCGAATGTGCTCCAGAAGACGCGCAAAGTCGGGACCCATCGGCTCCTGGCTCACCGAACCACCCCTTCCGTCACCAGGGTCGTGAGTGCCAAGGGGATTTCGTCGAGCCTCAGGATGAAATCCGCATGGCCCGACTTGATCGCCGCCGCCGGCATCCCGAAAAACTCCGCGGACTCCTGGTCCTGGGCGATGACGGTTCCCCCCATCTTCTTGATGGCCCCGATGCCAAGCGATCCGTCGCTCCCGGTTCCGGTCAGGACCACGGCAATCGCCCGCTCTTCGTAGCTCGCTGCCACCGACTCGAACAGCAGGTCGGCGCTTGGTCGGACGAAATGCACCAACTCCGAGTGCGAGAGCGACAGGCTTCCATCGCGATTGACGAGGAGGTGGCGATCGGGCGGCGCGACGTGCACCGTGCCCGGCCGGATCCGGTCACCTTCGGCGGCCTGTACCACCTCGAGCGGCGTGCGCCGCCGGAGAATCTCGGCCATCAGGCTGCGATGGCGCGGATCGAGATGCTGGACCACGACGATCGCCGCCGGAAAGCCGGCGGGCAGACTTTCCAGGATGTGGCTGATGGCCGCGATGCCACCGGCGGACGAGGCGAGGGCGACCACGTCGAACTGCGCGCCTGGAAAGTGCCGGGACTTTTGCGGCGTGTCGACGTCCTCCGGCGGCTTCGACCGTGACACCTGATGGACCAACTCCTCCCGCTCCCACGGTCATGCTACCCCTCCAATCTCGTTAGTGCGCTTCGGCCGGGGAAGCGTAGTATCGGGGTGATGGCCCGTGTGAATACGCCCAGCCAGCCTATGACCGAGCTCTACCTGATCCAGGGTGAGATGCCGGACACCAGGGACCTCGATGATGCGCGGCAGTGGGTCACGATCTACCGCGAGCTGGTTACGTTCGCCGACCGGACCCTGAGCCGGCTGCGACGGGAAAAGGGCGGCAACATGGAAGCCGACGGGTCGAACGCCAGCGACGCGGATGAGCGCGGGATAGAGGGCCACCTGCGGCGCTTGCAAGCGCGGCTCGATTTCTGGGAGCGGCGCCTCTGGGAACTGGCCGGCCTCGATCTCGATGTGCGGCGGCGCGTGCTCAACTACGCCGGTCAGCGGCTGACTCTGACGCGTCGGGAGGCCGAGTTGCTGGCCTTCCTGGCCCGGCGGCCCGGCCAGTTCTTCCCCGCGACGCAGCTGGTTAGCCTCGCCTGGGCTGCCCCCGAGCTTTCCGCGGAACAGCTTCGCACCTACGTCGTCCGGCTGCGGCGGCACCTGGCAACCACCGGGGTCCCCGCTCGGCTCGTCAGCGAGCCGCGCCGCGGCTACGGGCTGGTCTTCACCGCATGAGCCGCCCACTGCCGACAGCGAAGAAGGTGCTTCAACTTCGACCCCGGCGCCAGGCGGCCGACGAGCCCGCTTCCAGGGTGGCCATCACCGTTCGCACCCACCTGTCGCTGCTGCAGGGCTACGCCGACATCATGGAGGGCTTGTCTCCGGAGCTGACGCGGGAGATCCTCTGCGTCATGGCGGAAAAAGCCCGTGAGCTCGGTTCCGCCCTTCAACCGTTCGTGGAACAAACGCCGGCGGCTCGTCCGGCGATCGACGACTACCGTCGCGTCCGGGAGCGCACCCGTCAGCTGATGACGGAGTATCGCTCTCTGCTGGGGCGGCTTCACGACACCGTGTCGGAAGCGCACGGTCACGTCAACGGCGCGGGAGGAACCCTCAGCTAGCCGCTGAAGCCGTGACCGTCGTCGAGTTGCGTGTGCTCGACGGGCCCAACCTCTATTTCACAAAGCCCGCCATCAAGCTGACGCTCGGCGTCGCTCCCTGGCTTGCCATTACGGAGGAGCGAGCGCAGCGACTGACGAGGCGGACGGGCTTCAGACCGGTCGCCGCCCCGGGCGCGCCCAACAGTGACCAGCGCCGCCGCTACGCCGCCCGTTTCGCGGTGCACGTCGCACGCCTCCTGGCTGACGCCACCGCGACTCACCTCGCGATCCGGGGCCGGCCTGGGCCGGGCGCCGAGGAGGTCGTGATCGCCTTCGTGTGGCGCCGGCAGCGAGCCGCGGAAGCCTTTGCGCGCGAGCTCGCCCCGCTGCTCGAGCTGTGCCTCGACGGTCGACGATCGCTGGATGGCGCCATCGCCGCAGCGGCGGATCGCCTCGACCGGACCGAGCCCGGCCCGGCGCCGACGGTGCTGCGCCCCACCATTCCCATCATCTCGGTGACGGGAACCAACGGCAAGACGACAACGGTGCGCCTGATCGCGCAGCTTGCCCGAACGGCCGGGCAGAGCGTCGCCTACACGACAACCGACGGCGTCTATCGCGACGGCGAGCTGGTCGAGGCGGGCGACTATTCCGGGTTCAGCGGGGCAGCGCGGGCGCTGGCCCAGCCGGACATCGACCTCGCCGTGCTGGAAACGGCGCGCGGCGGGATCCTGCTTCGAGGGATGGGCACCGACCACAACGACGTGGCGGTGGTCACCAACGTCACCGAGGACCACCTCGACCAGTACGGGATCCGCACGCTCGACCAGTTGGCGGAGGTCAAAGCCACGATCACACGGATCACGAAGCCGGAGGGCTGGGACGTGCTCAACGCCGACGATCCGCGAGTGCTCGCGATGCGGCGACTGGCCGCGGGCCGGCCCTGGCTCTTCTCCCTCGACGCCGACCACCCGGCGATCCGCACGACCCTCGCCGAGGGTGGGCGCGCGATCTCCGTCCTCGACGGCGCCCTGGTGGTGATGACGTCTCGCCGCCACGCGCACCGGCTGCTGCCGGTCGAGGAGGTGCCGGTCACGCTGGCCGGGATCTCCAACCATAACCTGCGCAACGCGATGGCCGCGGCGGCAGCCGCGCTCGGGGCCGGCCTTCCCGAGGAGGCCGTCGTCGAGGGGCTTCGCACCTTCGTGCTGGATCCGGAACGCAATCCCGGACGGGCCAACCTCTTCGAGGTCGATGGTCGCGTGGTCGTCATCGATTACGCCCACAACGAAGACGGGATGCGAGGCCTCATCGAGATCTGCCAGGGCTTGCGAGCGCCGGGCGGTCGCATCTTCCTGGCGTTTGGCTCGGCCGGTGACCGGACCAACGCCATCCTCCACCGGCTGGGATACACGGCGGCGCGCGGTCCTGACAGGGTCGCCATCGCGCATCTTCATCGCTACCTGCGCGGCCGCGATCCGCAGGACCTGGCCGACCGGCTGCAGGCGGGACTTGCCGATGGCGGCAAGCCACGGGCTCCCGTATTTCAGACCGAGCTGGAGGCGCTCGAATGGATGCTGGGCGAGTCAGCAGCCAACGACGTGATCGCGATCACGGCCCTGGCGCAGCGGCCCGAAGTCTTCCAGTACCTGCGCGATCGGGGTGGGGCGCCAGTCGGGCCACCGCGTATCCGGGAACTCGTGCAGCGCGGCCGCGGCTAAGTTCCGGGCGAGACGGGGAGTGCCCGGCGTGCCTCGAGGTTGCGCCAGGTGTCGGCGGGCTTGTCGACGCAGAGCAGCACGACGTCGCCCGATGCCGCGCGGCCGAGCGCGGCATCGATTGCGGGTGCCTCGTCGATGATGATCTCGGCGCTCTGCACGCGGCTCTCGCCCGCGGCTTTGATGCCCTCCATCACGTGCTGGGCGATCTCGCCCCGCTGACGGCCCCGCGGGTTGGCGTCCTCGCGCACGATCAGGATGTCGAAGACGCGCGCCGCGACGCGCCCGAGTTCGCGCATGTCCTCGTCGCGACGATCGCCCGGCGTGGCGATCACGGCGATGCGCCGGCCCGGCTGCGGCCCGTTCACGCCAGGCGCGGTCAGCCGTTCGACGAAATCGCCGGCGAGCTCGAGGCCGTGCGGGTTGTGGGCGTAGTCGACGATCACCTTCACGCCGTGCAGCTCGAACATGTTGAGGCGCCCGGGCGCTTCGTGGAACGACGGGTGGAAGCTACGAAGGCCCTGCCGGATGTCGTGGAGGTGCGCACCGGCGGCGTGGGCCGCCGCAGCCGCCGCCAGCGCGTTCTGGACGTTGGCCCGCGCCCGCCCCTCGAAGGTGGCCGGGATCAGGTGAACCCAGGCGATCTGCGTGGTCCGCCGGCCCTCGCGCAACACCATCATCTCGCCCCCGCCCGGCTGCTTGGCGATGACAAACGCCTTGCGACCGCGACGCACCCAGCGGTCCACCAGCTCGTTGTCGTCGCGCATCGAGAAGAGGATCACTGAGCCGCTGCAGTGGGTCCGCATCTCGGCGACCAGCTCATCGTCGGCGTTGAGGACGGCGGTGCCGCTGCGTGGGACGGCCTCGACGATCACCCGCTTGATCGCGGCCAGCTGACGCAATGAGTTGACCTCCTTGAGGCCTATATGGTCACCGGTGACATTCAGTACGACCGCCACATCGTTGGCGCTGTAGCCAAGGCCCTCCCGCAGGATGCCGCCGCGCGCGACCTCGAAGACGGCGAAGTCGACGCGGGGATTCTGCAGAACCATGCGCGCCGAACGCGGGCCGCTGGCGTCGGCTTGCTTGACCAGCCGGCCGTCGATGTAGATCCCATCGGTGGTCGTCATCCCGACCTTATGGCCCAGGCCTCTGACAATGTGGGCGATCATCCTGGCCGTCGTCGTCTTGCCGTTCGAGCCGGTCACGGCGACGATCGGGATCCGTGCCGGCGTCCCTTGGGGAAAGAGCAGGTCGATGACAGCCTTGGCAACGTACTGCGGCTCGCCTACCGTGGGGTGGGTGTGCATGCGAAAGCCCGGAGCGGCGTTCACCTCGACGATGGCCCCACCGGTCTCGCGCACCGGCTGGCAGATATCGGGCGTGAGGAAGTCGATGCCCGCGACGTCGAGGCCGACCACGCGCGCCGCCTCTTCCGCGATCTCGACGTTGTCGTGGTCCGCCTCCATGGTGCGGTCGATCGAGATGCCGCCGGTGGACATATTGGCGGTGGCCGCCAGCTTGACGACGGTGTCCTTGGGCGGAATCTCGTCGAGGCCGAAGCCCTGCCGCTTGACGAGCTCCTCGGCGTCCTCATCGATCTTGATGCGGGTCAAGACCTTTTCGTGGCCGATGCCCCGACGGGGATCGCGGTTGGTGATATCCACCAGCTCACGCACGGTGTGCTCGCCGTCGCCGATGACGTGCGCCGGGACCCGCTCCGCGACCGCGACCATGTGACCACCAATCACCAGGACGCGATAGTCATTGCCCTTGATGAAGCTTTCCACCACGACAACGCCGCTGCGCGTCTGGCGGATGGCTCGCTCATATCCGCGACGGACTTCTTCCTCGGTCCGCAGGTCGAGGCTGACGCCACGCCCATGGTTACCGTCCAGCGGTTTGAGGACGACCGGGTAGCCGATGCGGGCGGCGACCGCGGCGGCCTCATCGGCCGACCGAATGGTTTCGCTTTTTGGCACCGGCAGCCCGGCGGAGGCGAGCAGTGACGTGGTCAACTTCTTGTCCCCCGCGATGTCGACGCCTAATGCCGAGGTGCGGGAGGTCATGGTGGCGCGGATCCGCTGCTGGTACTTGCCCTGGCCGAGCTGGACAAATGACTGATCGTTGAGCCGGATGTAGGGGATGTCCCGGCGGGCCGCCTCGTCGAGAATCGCCTGGGTCGAGGGTCCGAAAGCCGCCTGGTCAGCCAGCAGCACCAGGCTCTCGAGCTCGGCGACGAAGTCGAAGGTCGGATTCGCCTGCACCAGGTGATTGAGGAGCCGGACGGCGAGCTTGCCGGCCGCCAGCCCGACTTGCTCCTCGTTGTAGCCGTAGACCACGTGGTAATAGCCGGGCGTGCCCGCCCGGCGGGTCTTGCCGCGGGTCGTGGTCGCACCGGTCTCGCGCTGCAGCTCGAGCGCGACATGCTCGGCGACGTGCCCCATCCAGGTGCCGTCGCGGAGGCGCTCGATGAAGCCGCCCGGACGGTGGAGCGAGCACCCATGGTCATGAAGACCCGGCAGTAGATCGATCAGCGCGTCATTGAAGGCCGGTATGGTGTTCGAGGGCCAGTGCTCGAGCGAACCGAGGTCCACGAGCAGGCGGATCGCCGGGTCGTATGACCAGTAGTTGGGCCCGCGCAGCACCTGGCTCTCCAGGATCTTGAGATCGGGCTTTAGCGGCGGTTTCTTCTCGACAGGCTCGTGCTTGGCGTCCTCGTCGCGCTCGACTCGCGTCTCCGTGCGCGAACGGCTCACTCCGACGCCTTTCGATCCTCGAGACGGCGCACCATCTTCTTCACGCGGCCCTGCGCCAGCCGTACGATGTGCTCGTTTTTGGCGACGAGCAACGGCAGGACGCGTCGTGCGCGCAGGTCGAATCGATAACCCGCGGGGATTGAATGGAGGCGGGCGTTCGACACCATCATCGGCTTGTGGCCCGTCGTTTGGAACGCGTCGGTGATCACATCCGTCCCGTCGACGATCGTCACCGAGCCGCGCCCGATGACTTCGAGGACGTCGTTGGCGTCGATGACGGCCGCGGTGTCCTCGTCGAGTCCGAGGCCGATCAGTGACGGGGATTGCGCCACAACGGCGAGCAGCCGCCCGAGGCGCGTGCGCTGCTCGAAATGTTGATCCACGACGACGTTCACCAGCAGCCCGAGGCCGACGGAGACGTTCGCCATCCGGTATTTCGGAGTGGCGCCCGAGCTACCGAACGCCATCATGTGTGTGGCCACCGCGCTCGCGCCGGCGGATGTGCCGGCCACTACAGCGCCGCGGCCGTGGGCGTCGAGAATGGCGGCACCGAGCTTGGTGCCGCCGATCACCGAGGACAGCCGGAGCTGGTTTCCGCCGGTCATGAAAATGCCGGTGACGTCTTTGAGTGCCTCGAACGTTTTCGGGTCGTTCGCCTCTTCCCGGGTCTCGGGGCGCAGTCCGGTTACCTTCGCGGCGCCGGCTCGCGCAAAGACGTGGCGGTAGAGTTCGGTCGCCGCGTCGCCCAGGGAGGAGGCGGTGCTGATGACCGCGATCCGCGCCTGGTCGCCGCCCGCAAGCTCGACGAAGCGCGAGAGGATGACCCGCTCGCCCAGCTTGTCTTCGGCGCCGCCGATGACCATGACCGGCCCAACCGGGCCTCCGTCAGTGGTGGGGGCGAGCCGTTGCGGGGCCGAGGCGTCAGTCATTCACGACAGTGTACCGGCGGCCGTATTGCGGCGCTGCGAATTCTTTTGCGAATTCTTATATGATTGGTGTCACATCGTCGGAAGGCCGGTATTCGCGATCGGCCCCGCCCTGAGATCGTGCCGACGTCTGGACTATACGAGAATCGTAGAATAGCGATATCAGGTCGTGAATACGGTGATTCACTCAAATACGGCTCCGCCGGAGCGCCCCTTCCCCAACCGAGCGAAGTCACGCTCGGCGAACGAGCTGCTGCCCCGTGTCCTGGAAGTGTTGCCGGTCGGGGTCGCGCTCTTCGAGTTGGACGCGCAGGGGTTCAGGTTCCGTTACGGCAACCAGGTGTTTGCCCGGGTGCTGGCCCTCGACCGAATGCCGGCGGACGGGCAGCTGCTCGGTGAGGTTTTCAACCGGGCCGAGCACGATGCCGTCATCGAGCTCTTCAGGCTCGTGCGCGTCAGTCGCGAACCGCAGAGCTACTTTACCGCGGAGGGCGGGGGAGGGCCGACAACAAACCGCATCCTCAACATCGATGCCTATCCGCTGCTGACGGTCGGTCGCGTCAGCCATGTCCTGGTCCTGGTCGAGCAGACGCAGGAAAAGCTGGAAGCGCGGCATCGGCAAGAGCTCGAAGCGAACCGGCTGCGCAAAAAGGCGGACCAGCTCGCCAGCCTGGAAAAGGCGAAGTCGGAGTTCCTGCGCCTGGCGTCACACGAGCTTCGCGCACCGGCGGCCATGCTGGGCGGTTACCTCTCGATGATCGAAGACGAGTCCCTCGGGCCGGTGCCGCTGCGGTTGCGGCCGGTGCTGCCGATGTTGCGGGCCAAAGCCTCGCAGATCAACCTCCTCGCCAACGAGATGGTCGAGGCGGCACGGCTCGAGGATGGCCGGGTGCAGCTAAAGCGCAAGCGGGTCGATCTGAGGGAGATCGTCCGTCGAACTGTCGCCACGGCAGAAACGACAGCCACGCCCAGGCATCGAGTACGTTTCGACGACCGCATCGGCGGTGAGCTCTGGGTACTCGGCGACGTCATGCGGCTGGAAATCATCATCGCGAACCTGCTGGATAACGCCGTCAAGTACTCGCCAAAAGGGGGAGATGTCACCGCCTAACTGTCGATGTCC
>Ga0209474_10004523_pt1 | contig 11996 bp, 14 predicted proteins | sample GraSoiAngelo_145_FD_185902 | JGI IMG/M metagenome (GOLD analysis project Ga0209474, IMG submission 185902) | Grasslands soil microbial communities from the Angelo Coastal Reserve, California, USA - 14_1009_05_20cm (SPAdes) (version 2) | ecosystem: Environmental > Terrestrial > Soil > Grasslands...
GTCAGGATCGAGGTCATCACCAGGTACCAGATGCTGGCGACAATAAGCAGCTCCAGGACAGCATATGTGGCGGTGGCGATTTGCTGCTGCCGAGTGAAGAGCTCAGTGACCGAGGCGGCGAAGGCCAGCGAACTTGTCTTCAGCATTGAGATCGTCTCATTCCCAGTCGGCGGGATGATAACCCGCATTGCCTGGGGCAGCACGATGCGCTGCATAACCAGCAGGCGGTCCATGCCGAGGGCCTGGGCCGCCTCGGTCTGGCCGTGCTCGACGGAGATGATCCCGGCCCGCACGATCTCGGCCATATACGCCGCTTCGTTCAAGCCCAGCCCGAGTGTCGCTGCCATGAACGGCGTGATCAGTGTGTTGGTGCTCACCTGCCACCAGATCGAGGTGAACGGAATCCCGATGCCGATGTGTGGAAGGATCAGGTTAAGGTTGAACCAGAAGAAGATCTGCACCAGCACCGGCGTGCCCCGGAAGAACCACACGTAGAACCAGCTGACCGAGGAAACTACCGGGTTGGGTGAGATGCGCATCACCGCCAGGATGACGCCCAGGATGATGCCGATCACCATCGCCAGGACGGTCAGCTCAAGCGTCACGATGATGCCTTGCAAGATCAGCCGATGAAACACGTAGTGGCCCACCGCGGCCCAGCCGGAGCCGAATGCGGTGGGGTCGCTCTGGATCGCTGCGGCGATCGTATAAACGATGGCGGCGGCGATCGCGAGCACGACAATCGCCGCCACCCAGCGTCCCGGATGCCTGACCGGGACAGCCTTGATCGCCTCGGGCCGTTGCGCTACTGCATCAGCCACGTCGGCCCGCGACTAGCTCATCAGGACGGTATGCAGCTTGGTCCGATCGAGTTGTTGTCGTTGGTCTTGACGTCCGAGCTCTTGATGGCGCCATCCGCCACGCTCCATTTGTTGAGGATCTGCGTGTAGTAGCCGTTGTCGATCAGGTATTTCACGGCATCGATGACTGCCTTCTGCATCGAACTGCCCTTGGCCATCGCGATGCCGTAGGGGGCGACGCTGCATCCGTTCCCGGTAGTCTTCAGCTTGCCGCCGGTCACCTTCACTTGGTAGGCAGCGATCTGGGAGTCGAGAAAGCCGATGTCGGCGCGTCCGGACATCAACGCTGAGTTGGCGTCGGTCTGCTTCTCAAAGCTCGAGACCTTGATGGGCTGCTTGCCCGCTGCGGCGCAATTGTCCTTGGCGCCGGCGGTCGGCGTGCCGCCAATTTCCTTGCCCATGAACGCCCAGGCGTCGGTTTCCTCGGTGGTTCCCGTTTCGACCGCGACCGTATGACCGCACATGTCGGCGGCGCTATTGACGGTGAGGTTGCCCGAGGCCTTCACCACCCAGCCTTCTCCCGCCTTGTAGTAGCTGACAAAGTCGATGCCCTTGGCCTCGCGCTCTTGGGTTGGGGTAAAGCTGGAGATCCCGAGCAGATAGCGCGGCTCGCTGGCGGTGAGCTGCGGAATGATGTTCGAGAAGATGACGTTGTTGAAGGTGCAGGCGACCCCCATCACCTTGCAGACGGCTTTGCCGAAATCGATATCCCAGCCGACGATGTCACCGGTGTTCTCGTCGACGTACTCATCGGGCGAGTAGGTCGCATCGGTCGCAATCTGAATCGGCGCCTTTGACTTGATGGAATCCGGTAGCTCCGCGGCAATGCTCGCTACCTTGTTCGGCCCGCCCGAGCTCGCTGCAGGGCCCGCCGTCCCGCCTCCGCAGGCGGCGAGCGTCGCGGCCACGATGACCAGGGTCATTGGAAGACGCTTCATGTTCTCCTCCCCTTCCGTTTTTGGAACCTGAAATGAAGACGCTGCCAGAATTGTAGGCGAATGCCTAAGACAACCGGGAGGCGGTCATCCAACGGGCACGCGGGTGAGGTAATCGAAGATCAGCTGCGACCAGGACTCCATGTCCAGGTAGTAGCTGCGCATGGCGTCCAGCGGCAGAAGTGCGCCCGCCAATTTGTCAACCTCACGGATCGAGATTTCTGGACGATCACCATCCACCAGGAAGATGAAGCCGACGTGGACTCGCCCGACCGGCGTGGTCTGGTCGTTGATCGCCCCCAGCAGCCGGGTTGAGAACTGGCCGCCATAGACGACCTCTTCCTGCCATTCCCGCTGCAACCCGGCCTCGATCGGGTCGGCAGCCCCGGCGACATCTTCGGGATTGATGTGCCCGCCAACCCCCAGGGAGTAGAGATGCCGCAGCCGCCGCTCGCTGGAACGTCGTAGCCGGTGGGTCAGGAAGTAGCGATCATCGTGACGGAAGATGACGTAGGGAATGATCTGCGGCTCGGATGCGTCGTCCTCCACCTCGCGGCGCGGCCGGAATCGGTAACTGGCCCGCACGCGCGTCAGCAGCTCAGCCAGATCGGTATCACGAAAGCCAGCCCATTCGTTGCCCGCAAACAGGGCATCGCGGGGAACGACCAGGACCTCTTCGCGCGCGCCCACGCGCTGAGTCTACTGGTGCTTTCGACGCCGCGCCATCACCCGGCTAATGGTGGTGTTCATCATCCGAAGGCTCCGGCCGCGGCGTCGCCCGGAGCGTGGGCTGCGGAGTGGGTCGTGGCGTGGCTTGCTCGCCGATGACGAGCGTGGGCGACTCCGCGACCTCATCCTGTTCGATCCGATCGAGCTCGCCATTCGCGTCTGCGACGAGCTGTTTGACGTCCTTGTCGTCGTCGCCGCGGTCGGCGTTTTCGCGTTCGACCGCGTCCAGCTTCAGGTGGAGCGCCTGGAGAGCTTCCTTTGCGGACTTAGGGTCGGCCGGATTCTTCAGTGCGGCGGCGGCGTCATCGATGATCACCCGGAAGCCACGCAGGCTGTTCTCAGCCAGCGCCGGCTTGTGACGACCCGCCATCGCCTGGGCTTCCCGAAGCCGCTCATTCGCGAGCTGCAGTTGAATCGTCAGCCGCTCATTTACGGGCGCGAGCTCCAGGCGCAGGCTCTCTTCGAGTTGCTTGACCGGGTAGAGAGGGTTGTCCGGGAGCGCGGACGGCGCCGCGAAGGCGCTGACGCCGGCAGCAAGAACGCCGATCGCCGCCACCGCGAAGGCCATCCCCAGCCGACGGTATCCCGCAATGCCTGGTATCCGTAGCACCCGGCGGTGCGGCAAGACGGCCTGAAGGTTGAGCCAGAATGGCGCGAAGGCGACTGGCGGAGCGGGCGGGAGCGTGACCAGCAGCAAGTTCAGCTCGCGGACCTCGCGCAGCTCCCGTGCACAGCTTGGGCAACCGGTGATGTGGCCATCGATCCGGCGACGCTCGTCGACCGCGAGCATCCCGTCCGCGTAAGGGATCAGCCAGTCGCGGGTCGTTGCATGACTCAACATTCGAAGCACAGCCTCTGCAAGATCAAACGGCTCGATTTCATGCCGTATTCGCCTCCTCGGACGGGCGGACGAGGTCACCCAGGCGCTCCCGGAGCAGGCGCTTCGCACCGTTCAGGCGCGACATCACGGTGCCAAGCGGAATGTCGAGGGCTTTGGCGATCTCGTCGTAGCTGAGCTCACCAAAGGCCTGGAGCGCGATGGTGTCGCGGTAGTGTGGCGGGAGACTCGCGATAGCGTAACGGACGGCCCGCTGGAGGTCGTGGCGGGCGGCAACGTCCTGTGGATCGGAGCCGGCGCTGACGAGCGACTGCTCGAGCCCGTCGAGCGAGATCACCGGCCGGCGCCGCCGGAGCGAGTCGGTCACGGTATTGGCCGCCACCCGGTGCAGCCAGTGCTTGAAGGGTTTGTCGTGGCGATACGTCGGCAGGGCTTTGTAGACCTTGATAAAGACGTCCTGGGCGACGTCTTCGGCCAGCGCGAGCTCCCCCAGCGCTCGGAAGGCAACGTTGATCACCAACCGGTGGTAGCGGAGCACAAGCTGGCGGAAGGCCTCCTGGTCCCCCGCTGCGCTCCGATCGATTAACCGGCGTTCCTCGGCATCCCCCTCGGTTGAGGGAACCTCTTCCGACTGGGCCATCTCCCGACGATGTGACGCGGCCCAGCGGATGGGCTTGCGACGCGAGTCAGGAGGCTGGCTTGACCCGTAGTTGCGTCAGGAAGCGGCTGACCTGGCCGGCGGGATCATCTGGCGCCTGGGCAATGGCGTCCAGCAACGCGCTGGCGACGATGGCGCCGTCGGCTTTCCCCTCGAGCGCCGCCAGATGCTCCGGTTTCGAGATGCCGAAGCCAACCACGACTGGCAGCGGGGTATGCCGGCGCACCACCTCGATGAGCGGTAGGACCGCCGGATCCAGCTGCGCCCGCGCCCCGGTGACGCCCGTGACGGCGACACAGTAGATGAATCCGGTGGCGGTTCGGCAGGCCGCCTCGATCCCGGCGTCGCTGCTGGTAGGCGCCACGAAGAACACCAGATCGATGCCGGCCGCATCGGCCGCCGGGCGGAGCTCGCCCGATTCGGCCGGCGGCAGGTCGGGCACGATGAGCCCGTCGATGCCGGCCGCCTTCGCCGCCCGGCAGAAACGGTCGAGGCCGAAGGCCAGGATGGGATTGAGATAGGTCATGAACACCAGCGGCACCTGGGTCACCGACCGGGCCGCCTGCGCCGACTCGAGGGCGCCGGCAACCGTCATGCCGGCCTTCAGCGCCAGCTGCGAGGCGGCCTGGATGGTGCGACCGTCGGCCAGCGGATCGGAGAAGGGAATTCCCAGCTCGATCGCATCGGCGCCTGCGCCGGCCGCCGCCTCGACCAGTGCCGGGGTGAGCGCCGGTCGCGGATAGCCGACCGTGAGGTACGCGATCAGCGCCAGGCGCCGCTCCGCGCGGAGCCGGGCGAACATCGACGCGATCCGGCTCACGCCATTGCGGACGCGATCGCGTTCACGCGCCGGCGGCGTCCCGGACGATGTCGAGGTCTTTGTCGCCACGACCCGAAAGGTTGATGAGCACGATGTCGTCGGCGCCGAGCGTTGGTGCCAGTGTCATTGCGTAGGCGATCGCATGCGAGCTCTCCAGGGCTGGGATGATGCCCTCCATCTGGGAGGTCTCGTGGAAGGCCGCAAGCGCCTGCTGGTCCGTCACGCTGACGTATTCGGCCCGGTGCACATCGTGCAGGAAGGCATGCTCCGGCCCGACGCCGGGATAGTCGAGGCCGGCGGAGATGGAATGCGTTGCCAGCACCTGGCCGTCGTCATCCTGCAGCAGGTAACTGAATGACCCATGCAACACACCGGGCCGGCCGGCGAGGATCGACGCGGCGTGCGCGCCACTCGTCAGCCCACGCCCTGCCGCCTCGACGCCGATCAGCCGGACCGGATCGTCGTAGAACGGCGCGAAGATGCCGATCGCATTGCTGCCGCCGCCGACGCAGGCGACCACAACCGACGGCAAACGACCCGTCTCGGCCAGCATCTGGGCGCGCGCTTCCCTCCCGATCACCGACTGAAACTCGCGCACCAGCAGCGGATAGGGATGCGGGCCGACCGCCGACCCGATGACGTAATGGGTCGTCCGCACATTGGTCACCCAGTCACGGATCGCCTCGTTGGTTGCATCCTTGAGCGTTTTGCTGCCGCTTTCGACCGGCGTCACCGTGGCGCCCAACAGCCGCATCTTTTCGACATTGATCGCCTGGCGGGCCATGTCATCGACCCCCATGTAGACCTCGCAATCCAGGCCGAACTTTGCGCAGACGGTCGCGACGGCGACGCCGTGCTGGCCGGCGCCAGTCTCGGCGATGATCCGGCGCTTGCCCATCCGTCGGGCGAGCAGCACCTGGCCGAGCGCATTGTTGATCTTGTGCGCGCCGGTGTGACAGAGATCCTCCCGCTTCAGCCAGAGCGGCGCGCCACCTGCTCGCTGGCTGAGCCGATCGGCGCGATAGATTGGCGTCGGCCGCCCGCTGAAGGTCCGCGACAGTGAGTCGAAATCGCGCTGAAAGGCGTCGTCGCGTTGCGCCGCATCGAACGCGGTTGCCAGCTCGTCGACCGCCGCCGTCAACGTTTCCGGAATGAAGCGGCCACCGTAGCCGCCGAACCGCCCGCGCGCGTCGGGCCCTTTGGCCAGAGCAGTCACGGCTTGTCGAGCTCACGAACGGCCGCAACAAAGGCTCGTAGTTTGGCATGATCCTTGCGGCCGGGTTCGGCCTCGACGCCGCTGCAGACATCGACGGCCCAGGGATGAAGGGCACGCACGGCGCCATCGACGTTTGTCGGCGTCAGCCCGCCGGAGACGATCACCGGATAGCGGCGGGCCACCTCCTTCGCCTGGCTCCATGCCCACGTTCGTCCGGTGCCACCGATGGTGTCGGGCGCCCAGGTGTCGAGAAGGGGATGGTCGCCCTCATTGAACCGCATAGCCGCGAGCTCCTCGCCGGCCTGGACTCGAAACGCGGGCAGCAGGAGGAGGCCGAGCGCGCGATCGGCGGCGGTCAGCGGTCGGTAAACCTGGATCGCGGTCAGGGCGCATGCCTGCGCAACGGCGGCGATCTCCTGCGGCGGTTCATCGACAAAGACGCCCACCCGAGCCACCGTGGCCGGCACATCGGCAAGCAGCGCTTGCGCCTGATCGACGCGGACCTGCCGCTTGCTGCGGGTGAAGATGAATCCGAGCAGGTCAACGCCCAGCTCGACCGCGAGCTGGACGTCGGCGCGTTGCGTATTCCCGCAGACTTTGATCCTGGTTACCATCAGCTGAGCTCCCGAACCTTTGCGTCCAGATCAGCCGCGCGCAGCAGTGATTCGCCTACCAGCGCCGCATCGACGCCAAGCCGTTCGAGCTCGTCGATGTCGGCGCGCTGGTCGATGCCGCTCTCGCTGATCACCAGCCGGCCAGCGGGGATCAGCGCTCGCAACCTCGCGGTGGTCGCTTTGTCGGTCTTCATCGTGGTGAGATCTCGGTTGTTGAGGCCGATGATCTCAGCACCGACCCGAAGGGCGCGCTGCAGTTCCGCTTCCGAATGAACCTCGACGACAACCGACATCCCGAGCCGGGTCGCCGCTCCATGGAGGCTGGCCAGCTGGCCGTCCTCGAGAATCGCCGTGATCAGAAGAATGGCATCGGCTCCCACCGCACGGGCGCCCATCACCTGCACCGGGTCGACGATGAAGTCCTTACAGAGGACCGGGATTGCGACGGCGGCGTGCACCGCCTGCAGGTGATCGAGGTTTCCACCGAAAAATTCCGGCTCGGTGAGCACCGAAATCGCCGATGCGCCGTTGGCCGCGTATCGGCGCGCCAGCGCCACCGGGTCATAGTCGCGCTGGAGCAGGCCGCCGGACGGCGAGCGTTGCTTGCATTCGGCGATCAGGGCCACACCCTGCCGGCTGAGCGCGCGGCGAAAATCGCGTACCGGCGGTGCGGCGGTCACCGATTGCGGCAAGCCTTTCACCGCCCCGGAGGCTTTGAGTCGCGCGATCGAGGCGCGCCGTGCCTCGAGAATACGGTCGAGGATTGGCGCGGTGTGAGTTGCCATCAGCAGCCGGAGCCCCCGATTACGCCCGGGCTGCCGCCTTCTCCAGGACTCCTTTCATCCGCTTGACCCCCTCTTCGATCTGATCGACCGAGTTAGCGTACGAGAGCCGGAGATAGCCTTTCCCAGCTTCACCGAAGGAGGTGCCGGCGAGCACCGCGACGCCGCCTTCATTGAGCATCCGATCGGCCAGCTCGCGCTCATTCTGACCGGTCCTGGTGATGTTCGGAAACACGTAGAAGGCGCCCAGCGGCTTATGGCAGCTCACGCCGGGCAACGCGTTGAGCCGATCAACGACGACGTCCCGGCGGCGCTTGAATTCCGCGACCATGCCCTGAACAGCCGCGTCGGATCGGGGCGAGAGCGCCTCGATGGCCGCCATCTGGGTGAAGGCGGCCGCGCACGAGCTGCTGTTGATCATCAGCGTCTCCATCTTCTGCGCCAGGGGGAGCGGGGCAACCGCGAATCCGAGCCGCCAGCCGCACATCGCATAAGCCTTGCTCAGCCCGTCCGAATAGATGGTGCGCTCCACCATGCCGGGCACGGTCATGATCGAGGCATGGTGGCCGTCGTAGGTGATCTGGCCGTAAACCTCGTCGCTCAGCACATAGAAGTCGTGCTTTTGCGCCAGCTCGCCGATCTGCTCCAGGTCACGGGTTGACAGCACGCCGCCGGTCGGGTTCTGCGGAGAGTTGATCACCAGGAGCTTCGTCCGGGAGGTGATCTTTGATTTGAGCTCGTCGATGTCGAGCCGAAAATCGTTGCGCTCGCGCAGGGGGATTCCCACCGGCGTCCCTCCGGCAAGCGTCGCCACCGAGGCGTAGATCGGATACCCGGGGTCCGGAACGATGACCTCGTCGCCGTTCTCGACCAGGGCCAGCATGGTGAACAGCAAGACGTTCTTTGACCCAGGGACCATGACCACCTGCTCGGGCTTGACATCGACTTCGTACCAGCGCCGGATCCACTCGGCCACGGCCTGCCGGGCCGGCATCAGTCCGCCCGCCGGGGTGTAGTGCGTGTAGCCGTCGCGGAGCGCCCGCTGGGCGGCTTCGACGATGTTCGGGGGCGTCGGGAAGTCGGGTTCGCCAATCTCGAGGTGCACGATGTTGCGGCCCTGCGCTTCCAGCTTGCGCGCCTTGGCCAACACCTCGAAGGCGGTTTCGGTACCAATCTCATCCATGCGGCGGGCGAATTTCACGGCATTAGCCTCGTACTCCGAAGGGCCCGAGATCGCCTTTGAAGGACATCCATCTCACCCGAACGTCCTCGATCCGCGCCATGCGCGGACCTTGCCGAAGTAAGTCGAGGAACCGCTCCAGCGCCGGCGTGCTCCCTTCCGCCTCAACCTCCACGGCGCCATCGTAGCGGTTGCGCACGTAGCCCTGTAACCCGAGCCGGCGGGCGTGCGACTCGGCGAACATACGAAAGCCAACCCCCTGCACGTCACCGAGGATCTCCGCCTTCAGTCGACGGCGCTGGGGAGAATCGGGCAAGGTGGCTGGGCAATCAGGCGTGAGCCGCAGGTCCGGTCGTGACCACGACCTGGACCCGCTTCGGCGCGTCGGGAATCGCCTGCAGGGTCCGGCGCACGACCGGAAGATACGCCTGGACGAGCTGGCGAGCGGATTGCTCGGTAGGGGCGCCGATCACCAGCCGCTGGTCGTCGCAATGGCAACAGGTGGCGGTGCCTTCCCAGACGTAATAGGCAGTATCGGGCAGGTTGAGGCTGAGCAGGAGCTGGAGCTCCTTCCACACTGCACTCCCCTGCATTAACCGTAATCCTACTCCCGCAGCCCGCCCTAAGCTAGGGGCAAATGTCACTGACGGAGGCGCTCAAGGATCGGGCCAGGGCGCTCGGTTTTTGCGCCGTTGGCGTGACGGGTGCGGAGCCATTTGTCGAAGCCGAATCGGCCGCCACCACGCGCACGGCGGAGGGCCTGATGGATGGACTCACCTGGTGGAGTCCGATGCGCGCTCATGCGAGCGCGGATCCGCGACGGGCGCTGCCCGAGGCCCGCAGCGTGATTGCGCTCGCCTTTCCGCATCCGCTACCCGATTCCTCTTCGCCCCTGGTGGGCGGGGCCGGGGGTGAGGATTCACCTGGCGGCGATGGTCCGCGAGGCCGGATCGCCGGGTACGCCCTGGGCCGCGATTATCACGAGGTCCTACTCGACCGGATGCAGCCCTTGCTGTCGATGCTTCGTGACCGGGGATACGCCGCCAAGACCTACGTCGATCACGGCTGGATGCTCGATCGCGCCGCGGCGGCGCGAGCCGGTCTCGGCTGGCTGGGCAAGAACACGAACCTGCTCGTCTCCGGCACCGGCTCCTACGTTCTACTCGCCGAAATCGTGACGTCCGCGGCGCTCCAGCCGGATCAGCCGCTGAAGAAGAGCTGCGGCAGTTGCGACGCCTGCCTGCGGGTCTGTCCGACGGGCGCGCTCATTAAGCCGGGCGTGCTCGACAACCGGCGCTGCATTTCTTTCTGGACGATCGAGCACCGCGGCGTCATCCCGCGCGAGATCCGGCCGCTGATCGGCGAATGGATCTTTGGCTGTGACCTCTGCCAGGAAATCTGCCCCGTCAACGCCAGGCCCGCCGCTCCCGATGCCGAGGCGCTCACCGCATTCGGCCCGGTGGTGGAGCCACGACCGCGTCTCGAGGAACTCCTGCCGCTCGATGAAGAGACGTTCCGCGCCCGATTTCGTCAGAGCGCGGTCTGGCGGACGCGGCGATCGGGTCTGCTTCGCAATGTCTGTATCGCGCTGGGCAACGTCGCGGATCGCCGGTCGGTGCCCGCTCTGTCCCGCGCCCTGATCGACAACGACCCGCTTATCCGGGGCCATGCCGCGTGGGCGCTGGGGCGACTGGGTGGACCGGCGGCCCGCCAGGGGCTGACGCTCGCACTCAGCCGCGACGCCGACCCGTGGGTGCGCGACGAGTGCCACCTGGCGCTGCAGGAGTGCGGGCCGCGCGCCGTCCCGTCAGCGGTTTGACCGTTGTCCCCTCCTCCACGCGCGCCAGCATGAAGAGCAGGTCGGAGAGGCGGTTGACGTAGCGGAGCACTTCCGGATTCGTCAGGCTGCCGGACTGGTGCAGGCCGACGATCCGCCGCTCGGCGCGCCGCACGACCGCGCGGGCGACGTCGAGCGCAGCCGCAGGCTGGGTGCCGCCCGGAATCACAAAGGCGTCCGCTAGGGTGACCCGCCGCTCGAGGTCGGCGATCTCTTGTTCGCAGCGGGTCGTGAACTCGGCGGTGACGACTTTGAAGTGTCGCTGCAACGTGGCGTAGTCCGCCGCATCGGTGGCCAGCTCCGCGCCAACCGTGAAGAGCTCGCTCTGCACCCGCAGGATGATGGCGTGCCGTCCGCGATCGCCAACGAGCGCGCGCGCGGCGCCGAGCGCGGAGATCGCTTCGTCGACGTCGCCGTAGGCCTCGGTACGCGGGTCGGTCTTTGGCACCCGCCCGCCGTACAGCAGACCCGTTTCTCCCGCATCTCCAGTCCTGGTGACGATGCTCTTGCGCGCGATGGCCAGACGTCCTACGCGGCGCCGCGAGCCAGCACTTCCTGCGACCAGTGCTGGAGGATCTTGCGGTGCGACGCAAAGGCCAGAGGCGGCAACCGGTCCGGGCGAAACCAACCGACCTCCTGCACCTCGTCGCCGGCCGCGGGCTGACCGGCGACCAGCCGGGCGCGATAGGGCAAGATGACAATCCCTTCGTCATCGTGGATGACGTGCTGAACCGCAAGCAGCTCAATCGGTTCCGCCGTTATCAGCATTTCCTCACGGCACTCCCGCACCATGGCAACCTCGGGATGTTCGTCCCAGTCGACGAATCCACCGGGCAATCCCCAGAGCCCGCGCCCGGGCTCGATGTCGCGTAGAACCAGCAGCACCCGTCCCTGGTCCTCGATCAGCGAAGTGACCACCACCTTAGGGTTGCGAAAAAAAATCCGATCGCAACCTGGACACACACTCAGCGACTGCCTGGCCACCAGCCGGGTCGCCGTCTTCGACCCGCAGCTGGAGCAGTAAGCGATCACCGGGAACGACTCAGGCGCCAGCCGGCAGGCAGCACCGCGGCCGCCGCCGCGAGCTTGATCGCATCCCCGATCAGGAACGGGAAAAGCCCGAGTCCCAGGACGCTCGAGGCGGGCACGAATCGCGCCAGCCACAACAGGCCAAACACATAGATCGCGATTTCACCAGCAACCATCGCCACCACGGTGTGCGGCAGATCCTTCGTCCAGCCGCGATCCGCGAGCCAGCCGACGACGAAGGCCGCGACCACGAAGCCGGCAAGATAACCGTAGCTGGCCGCTCCCGGCGCGACGGCGAACACGGGGAGCCCGAGCATTCCCTCTGCGATGTAGGCGAGCATCGAGGCCGTGCCAAGGCGTGCCCCCAGTAGGGCGCCGCACAGGAGGACTGCGAACGTCTGCCCGGTGATGGGGACGGGCGTAAACGGCAATGGAATCGCGATATGCGCCATCAGCCCGGTGAAAAGGCTGAACGCGATCACCAGGCCGGCGTCGCTG
>Ga0209474_10004525_pt1 | contig 11992 bp, 13 predicted proteins | sample GraSoiAngelo_145_FD_185902 | JGI IMG/M metagenome (GOLD analysis project Ga0209474, IMG submission 185902) | Grasslands soil microbial communities from the Angelo Coastal Reserve, California, USA - 14_1009_05_20cm (SPAdes) (version 2) | ecosystem: Environmental > Terrestrial > Soil > Grasslands...
GCCGGCTGCCAGCGGGCGCCGTCCCACCACCAGTTGCCGTCAGCCGAAAGCCGGGTCGGTGAGCCCGCCAGGAGGGCGGGTTGAGCAGCGGAGTCCCTCATGTCCCCTGTCGGACATTGTGACACCTTCAGTGTCAGAACTGATAGCTAGAGCGGGCGGTGGCGACCCCCTCGGGAATGGCCTCGAGCGCGCGCGCAGGCGTCGCAGACGCCCACCACCAGGACCTCCGTGCGCACGGTGTGGAAGCGATGGAGGCTCTCCAGCTGATCCTCCAGTTCGCGCACCAGGTCGTGCTCGATGTGCAGGATTCCGTTGCATACCTGGCAGACCGCGTGCTGGTGCTCCCCGGTGGCCGGCTCGTAGTGGACCGCCCCTTCGCCCAGGCGCACCGCGTGCAGGGCGCCCGAGCTGGTGAGCGCGTCCAGCGCGCGGTAGACCGTGCTGCGCGGGAAGCCGGGCGAGCTCTTTTCGAGCTCGGCGGCGATCTCCTCGGCGGTGCAGTGCCCGCCCAGGCGCAGCACGGCCTCCCAGACCGCCTGCCGCTGGCGGGTGTGGCGCATGCCCTTGGCCAGCGGGGCGGACGCGACGCTCACGCCGGCACCACCCGCAGCCCCCGCTCGGCGCCGGTCAGCATCCGGGCGCCGTCCCTCTCAACGACCACGTCGTCCTCGATGCGGATGCCACCCCAGCCGGGGATGTAGACGCCCGGCTCGATGGTGAAGACCATGCCCTCCTCGAGCGGCAGCTGGGAGCCCGGATCGAGGCTGGGATCCTCGTGCACCTCCAGCCCCAGACCGTGGCCGATGCGGTGGATGAAGTAGGCGCCCTGCCCGCCGCGCTCGATGACCTCCCGGGCGGCGGCGTCGACCTCGCCGGTGGTGACGCCGGGCTTGACGCGGGCGACCGCCGCGTCATGGGCGTCGAGCACCAGCTGGTGCAGCTCGCGCTGGCGCTGGTCGGGCTCGCCCACCACCGCCATCCGGGTGGTGTCGGCGCGGTAGCCCTCCCAGGCGGCGCCGAAATCCAGCAGCACCAGGTCGCCCGCCTGCAGCCGGCGGCCGGTGGGGCGCAAGTGGGGCTGGGCCGAGTTGGGGCCGGACTGCACGATGGATTCGAAGGCGGGCTTAGCGCCTTCGGCGCCCATCAGCGAGGCCAGGACCATCCCGACCTCGATCTCGGTCTGGCCCGGGTGCATGGCCTCCACGATCTGGCCGGTAACGGTGTCGGTGACGGCGGCGGCGCGGCCCAGCCGCTCCAGTTCCTCCGCCGACTTCAGCAGCCGGAAGCGGCGCAGCGCCTCACCGGCATCCACCAGCCTTCCGGCGCCCAGCCGCTCGGCGACGGCGACCGTGAGGTGGCCCTTCTCCACCGCCAGCTGCTGGGGCCGGCCGATGGCCTCCCGCACCAGCTCGTAAGGGTCTTCGCCGTCGCGCCAGCTCAGCACCTCGACTCCGCGCGCACCGGCCTCCGCACTCTCGCGCTCCAAGCCGGGAACGATCAGCAGAGCGCGCCCTTCGGTGATCCCGAGGCCCATCAAGCGCTCGTGGGGATCGGTGTAGAAGCCTGTCAGGTAGGCGATCGAAACCGGATCGCTGACGTAGGCGGCGTCTGCACCCTGCTCCCCTATCCACGCTCGGAGACGGAGAAGCGGGGTCCCCGCAAAATCGCCTGATTTTGTGGGGTGCTCAATCAATCGCGGTGATCTTGACCGTGTACTTGAATCCGGTGTCGGTCACCACCTCGACTTCCTCTCCCACCTTGCCCTGCAGCAATGCCTTGCCCATGGCCGACTCGGTGCTGATGCGGCCGGCCTTGGGGTCGGCGTCGGCGGGTCCCACGAGCTGGTAGGCCTCTTCGGGCCCGCCGTCTTCGCTGAAGTGGACCGTCACCGGCTTGATCAGCGTGTGGTTGCGGACGATGGTCTCCAGCTCCTGGATGCGGCCCTCGACGAAGGACTGCTCGTTGCGGGCGGCGTGGTATTCGAAGTTCTCGGAGAGGTCGCCGTGCTCGCGGGCGGCCTTGATCTTGGCCACGATCTCGGGCCGCCGCCGGCCGGTCAGCTGCTCCAGCTCGCGCTTGACCTCGGCGAGGCCCTCGGACGTGATCGGGATCTCGGATGCCATGGTCATTGAGTCTAGTGGCCGGTATCGGCCAGATCTGGAGCAGGCCGGAGGCTCAGAGACCGGCGTTCCAGGCGGCCGGTGGCAAGGATGGGGTGGCGCAACGAGGAGCCCATCTCCAGATGGGTGACGAGGCGCGCCGGGGCCCCAGACGCAGTCATCAGCGCCCGAAGGGCGCCCGGCCGTCTGGGACGTCGGATGCTCAAGATCTGGCTGGTAACGACCACTGGTTCTGCATACACTGCGCGCCGGTGCGCCGCGCAGGGCTGTCGCTGGTGATGTTCGTGATCGGGCTGGCGCTGATCGGCGGCGCGCTCACGGTGCTGGTGCCCAGTGCGCTGGTGCCCGACACCTTCCGGCCCCTCGACCACTACGTGGGCACCGAGGGTTCGGTGGTCGGCGCCGTCTTCGGGCTGGGACTGGTGTGGGCGGCGGTCAACCCCGCCGGCAACCGGCTGTGGCTGCACCTGGCGCTGCTCTACTCGGTGCTGCTGGTGGTGCGGGAGCTCATCAACCCATCGAACGGCAAGTCGATCTCGCTGGCGCCGATCATCTTCGGGCTGGCCTCGCTGGCCCTGCTGCTGGCGCTCTACCCCAGGTTCGCTGGCCGGAAAGAGGTGGCCCCGGAGCCGACCCCGGTCACAACCCCCCCGGAACCAGCTTCTGAACCTCCGCGTACAGGCGACGCTGAAACAGGAAGCTGAGCCCGTAGACGGCCAGCCCCAGCACCAGGCCGATCACCGCGGCCAGGATGGTGTGCACCAGGTCGGGCCTGATCGGCAGCAGGGCGGTGACGTCGTCGCCCAAAATCACCGCCAGCGCCAGTGCGGCGGGCGTCAGTAGCGGTAGCACGCGCAGCCGCTTGACCACGTCCGGCACCGGCGGCTCGGCCCTTGGAACCATGCGCTGCCCCATCACGCCCACCGACTTCACGTAGCGCAGATTCGGGCTCACGGTCAGCACCACCGGCACCTGGTTGCCGGGAACCTTGTTGAGCTTGGCGGGGTCGACCAGGTACTGCTCGGCGCCACCGCGGGTCTGCACCATCAGCATGCCCAGGCCCAGCGAGGTGCTCATGTTGCTGGCGCCCATCAGCTGGCCCTGCACCAGCCGGGGCTCCTGGCGGCGGTCCTTTCGGGCGAGCCGCCAGCCCGGGATGATGAAGCTGGCCAGGAAGACGATCGGCACCAGCCAGGCCACGGCGGCCACCACCTTGACAGGCAGCCCGTAGGGCAGCAGCAAGGCCACCAGCGCACCGATCAGGACGCAGCCAATTGCGGTACCGGCGGCGTAGAGGCCGAGCCGCTGCACGAACTCGGGCGAGTAGCCCTGGAGCATGCCTCCGGACTGGACGTAGCGTTCCCGCTGGCGCTTCTGCTGGGCCGGGCTGGCCTGGGCCGGAACCTTGGGCTTGACCTGCCGGACCTGGCGGCGAACCTGCTTGGTTTGGACACGCCGCTTACCCATCGAGTGGGAGTGTACCCGTGCCCGGATAGGTCACCCGGTCCTCTGCGACCACCGCGAACGAGGTCATCCGATGCGGTTTGGGCGGGTGCTCGTCGATGATGTCCAGCACCTCGACGCCCCTCGCCAGGAGAGCGTCTGCGAGCAGCGAGCGATGGCAGCGCCAGGGCACGGCCTCGGCGCACATCACCGCGAGCCGCCGCCCCTCCTGCGCCGCCACCAGCTCCTCGAGCGCCGCCGCGAACTCGGGCGTCTGCATGTAGTCGGCGTAGCCGCGGAAGGCCTGGTTGCGCCAGGCGGTGTTGGCCGAATCCGGGCGTGGCTTGCGCAGTCCGCCCAGCTCCTTGACGTGCCGGTAGGCGATCCCGTGACGCGGCAGCTCGGCGCCCAATGACGCGGCGCTGAAGTGCGGCACCCGACGTGAGCCGGGCACAGTGCGGACGTCCCAGAGCTCCTCGACCCGGTTCTGCTTGAGGAGCGCGATCAGCTCCTCTAGTGCCCGCGTGGAATGTCCGACAGTGAGGACGGTCACGCCAGGCGCTTGAGCTGCGGGATCACCTCGCTTGCGAAGAGCTCGACCGCGGGCTGCGCCTGTGCGCGCGTCATGCCCGGGTAGTGGAGGCGGAAGACGATGTGCAAATCGCGACTGCCGTGGGCCTCCAGCCAGGGCCGCATCTTGTCCAAGACCTGGTCGGGCGTGCCGTGGGCCATGTTCGTCACCACCGTCTCGCGGTCAACCGGGCCGAGCTTGTAGGGGGCCTCCGGAGTGTCGGTGGGGATGCGCCAGGTGGCATAGGTACCGTACTGATGCCAGCCGCCGGCCACCACGTGGTCGGGGACCTCGCCGTCTTTGCTCACCCAGGCGTTCTGCAGGAAGCCGATCGGCATCCGCTGCGGATCCTTGCCCGCCGCCTCCGCCCCGCGGTCGAAGGCGCGCACCAGGGCCCCGAAGTAGCGGAGATCGTTGCGTGAGGCCAGGAAGCCGTCGCCCAGGCGGCCGGCACGCTCGGCGGCCTTTTCGACGAAGCCGCCCATCAGGATCGTGAGCGGGTGGGCGGGCGGCGGGGTCACCGCGACCTGCTGGTAGCGGTAGTACTTGCCCTCGAAGTCGAAGCGGCCGCCCGCCCACGCCAGCCGGCAGATCTTGACCAGCTCGGCGTTGCGGCCGACCCGCTCCTGGATCGGCATCCCGAAGGACCGAAACTCCTCTTCCCGCCAGCCCGGCGCCAGGCCCACTAGCAGCCTGCCGCCCGAGATGTTGTCGAGCACCGCGCAGTCTTCGGCGAAGCGGAGCGGGTGCTGGAACGGACCCAGGACGACGCCCTGGCCCAGCACTACGCGCTTGGTGACCGCGGCCATGGCCGCCTGCAGCACGGTGAGTGAGGGCAAATAGCCGTCGGCCGCCCCGTGGTGCTCGGAGACCCAGACCGAGTCGAAACCCGCGGCCTCGGCGGCCCGCGTCAGGCCCAGGATGTCTTCGTATTCCTGCGCCTGGGTTCGGCCGGACCCGGGCGGCACCTGCGCCGTGAAGAGTCCGAGGCCTACGCGAAGGGGGATCTTCGCTTCGCTCCGCTTCGCTTCGCGGGAAGAACCTGCGGTTCCTCCCGCGGACCTACCTCCCTTTTGGCTCCTCGCATCGTCCCCAACATAGGGAAGACGGACTCACACGCGCGGGCTGAGCCCGCGCTTACGGCGCCACCTGTCATGCAAATGGGGATTGCGGCCTCTCTTGCAGCTCGCCGTCGACGTAGAGTTCGACCTTCTCGTTGTAGAAGCAGAGCAGGTTCTCGATCTTGGGGATCTCGGGCAGCGGCGCCGGGTAGTACCAGACGAAGTTCTGGTAGGTCTTCCCGTTCACCGTGAGGTTGTAGTAGGAAGCGACGCCCTTGTAAGGGCAGTGGGTGTGCGTCTCCGACGGCGTCAGCAGGTCGAGGCGCACGTCCAGCTTGGGCAGGTAGTAGCGCGTCGGCAGATGCGTCTCGAAGAGCAGATGCGGACGGTGGCTCTCGGCCACCGTGACGCCGTCGACGACCACCTTGATGTGACGCGAGCTGTGCAGCACGTCGACGCGCGTGTAGGGATCGCGCGCGTGCACGAAGACTTCGTCGTCCTCCTCGAACCAGGCCTCCATGTCGCTCCAGCGGAAAGTGACGTGGTCCTTCAGTTCGGCCGCTTCGGGCAGTGGTTCGGCAAAGCCCCAAGCGGAGTCAGCTGCGCGCTGCTCGCCCACCTCGACCGACCAGAGGCGGGCCTGTCCCAGGCCCGGGTGGTCGACGCTGCGCGCGCTCTCCTTCAGGAACTCCCGGCGGACGTCGGCCAGCGGGAAATAGTAGGCGGGGATGCGCCGCGGCCCGGCGAAGACCAGCTTGACCTGGCGGCTGTCCGCGATCGTCTGCCCACCAAAGCGGACGCGGACCCGCCGCGCTGTGGCTTCGATCTGGGTGCGGGGTGGGGCAATCATTCCAAACCGTCTACAACCAGCTCGAAGCGGTCGCCATTCAGGCTGGGCTCGGCCCGAGTCTCCCAGAGCTCGGACAGCGCCGCCTCGCGCGGCCCCCGCTCGGCCGCATCCCGGAGTAGCCCGGCGATCCAGGCCTCTGACATCGCAAACGCGAGCCGGCGCCCGAAGCGCTGAGCGGCATCGCCATCGGCGCTGCCGACCGTGCCCAGCAGGTCGGCCACCTGGCCGCGGCCTGGCGAGCCCAGCCGCGTCAGCTCGTCCAGGAAGGCCTCGGCGATGCCCGGCTTGGCCAGCACCCGCAGGCTGTCCAGGCTGAGCACGTTGGTGGTGCCCTCCCAGATGGTCAGCACTTGGGCGTCGCGCAGGAGGCGGGCGATGCCGGTGTCCTCCATGTAGCCGGCGCCACCGAAGGCCTCCAGCGCCTCGGACGCCGCCGCCACTGCCTGGCGGGCGGTGTACAGCTTGGTGAGCGAGGTGCAAACCCGGAACAGCAGGCGCTCTTCCTCGTCTGCGACGCCGCACTCGACGCGCCCCATGAGGGCGGCCAGCCGCATGGTCATCAGGAGCGAGGCCTCCGCCTGCACCGCGAGCTGGAGCAGGACCTGGCGCTGCAGAGGCTGCTCCTCCAGTCGCTTGCCGAAGGCGCTGCGCTGGGCGGCGTAGCCGCGGGCCAGCATCAAGCCGCGCCGGATGGCCGCCGCCGAAGCGATTGCGTTATGCAGGCGCGTGATGTTGAGCATCGGCGTCATCTGGGCGAAGCCACGCTCGAGGTCGCCCACCAGCTCGGCGTGCGCGCCCTCCAGCGTGACCTCGCCGGTGGCCATGGCGCGGGTGCCCAGCTTGTCCTTCAAGCGATCGATCCGGTAGCAGTTGCGGGTGCCGTCAGGCAGGACCCGCGGGATCAGGAAGAGGCCCAGCCCGCGAGTTCCCGGCTGGCCGCCCTCAGGCCGGGCCAGCGCCAGCACCACCTCGCCGCCCACGTTGCTGCAGAAGTACTTGCGTCCGTGGAGGCGCCAGTGGCCGTTCTCGCGCCGCGCCTCGACCAGGTTGGCGCCGACGTCCGAGCCACCCTGCTGCTCGGTCATCCACTGGCCTGCCGTCCAGGCCTGCTCGGGGTCGCGGCTGACCAGGTGCGGCAGCACCTCCTGGCGCAGAGGCTCCGGCCCGAAGTCCCTCAGCACCCGGGCGGCGGCGTCCGTCATCGAGACCGGGCACATGTAGGTCGCGGTGCCTGGCTCGAAGAGGTAGCACAGGGCCGCGTGCACGACCCGCAGCTCGGGTCCTGCCAGCTCCAGTGAGTCCGGCTCGTAAGGCATGCCCGCCAGGCCGAAGCGGGCGGCCACCGCGCCCAACCGCCGCCAGGCTTCTGGGTAGACGACCTCGTCGACCCGCTCGCCCCAGGGATCGATCGGGCGCAGGAAGGCCGGGTGCCGCTCGCAGTCGTCACCCAGCGCGGGCAGCTCGGCCGCCGCCAGGCGGCCCATCTCCTCAAGCTGGGGCTCGGCCCAAGCCAGGGTTGCGGGCCGCAGCCAGGCCTTGAGCAAGGAGCGCAGCGCGGGGTCGGCGAGATAGGTGTTGCCGGGAAGCAGCCGCATGCTCAAACTCAGGCTAAACCGTGGTCGGGCCACGGGCCACAGAAGGGGGTACGAGCATGCGACGCGCACGCTGGCTGATCGCCGTCCTGGCCGCCGTCACCGCGCTGACGCCGGTGAGTGCGGCAGCCGCCACGGCGGCCTTTCACAACTTCGGTCCCAACCTGCAGGCCGACTGCCCGAACCCCGAAGGCATCGCGCTGGACCCGGCCGGCAACCTGTACGCGGCGTCCTTCCCGCTGCTGCAGACGCAGCGGACGCCCTCGGCCAACATCTGCGTGCTCAACGCCGGCGGGACCATGGTCGACAAGTTCGCCATCGCGCCGGGACCGGCAGGGGTGACCAACCTGCTCGGCGAGCTGTTCTCGGGCGGCAGCCTTTATGTGGTCGACTTCGCGAATGGAACCGCGCCCAACGGCCGGTTCCTGCGCGTCGATCCAAGCACCCACGCGGTGACGGTGCTGGCCTCCGGCTTTGCCGCCGCCAACGCCATCGCCGAGGACGCGGCGGGGAACTTCTTCATCTCCGACTCCTTCGCCGGGACCATCACGAAAGTCGCGCACGACGGTTCGAGCCAGCGGATCTGGAAGCAGGACGTCCTGCTCACCACGCAGGGCCAGCCACCCTTCGGCGCCAACGGCGTCGCCTTCGACCGCCTGCAGCGGTTCCTCTACGTGGCCAACACGGGCGACAGCCGGGTGCTGCGCATCCCCGTGTTGGCGGACGGCAGCGCGGGGCCGGTCGAGATCTTCGCCGACGGGGCGACCATCGACGCCCAGCAGCAGACCACCGAGGCCCTGCACGGCGCCGACGGGATCATGTTCGACGTGGCCGGGAATCTGTGGGTCTGCGCCAACCAGGCCAACGAGGTGCAGGTCGTGTCGCCCCGTGCCAGGCTGATCGCGCGGTACGACGGGGTTGGCGCAAACGCGCTCGACTTTCCGGCGAGCCTGGTCTTCGAGGGCCGCCGGCTGTTCGTGACCAACCTGTCGCTGACCGACGGCGGGGTGAATTCCAAGCTGTCCGTGATGACTGCGCTGAGGCCAGGGCTGCCGATCGGCTGAGGCCCGGCTCAGGCTTCGGGCGACCTCAGCAGGTTGCGCTGGTCGAGATAGAGAAGGAGTCCGATGGCGGGGCCGATCACCAGCGCCACCCCCGCCGCGACCACGATCAGGAGGACCTCCGTCGCGCCCGGGGCGGCCGCCTGCTCGATAGTCAAGCGGCCGGGCAGCAGGTACGGGGACTGCGCCACACCCCACGCGATCACCAGCGAGCCGACTGCGGCGACCGTCAGCAGGCGGTAGAGCTTGAACACGCGGCGCCAGAGCAGGCCGGCGGCCAGCGGCGTGAACACCATGGCCGCCAGCACGAAGGGCAGCGCCGCCGTGGTGAACATGGCCACCAGCAGCTGCGGCCGTTCGGCCGCGATCACGACCAGGGCCAGCGTGCCGAGCACGACCAGGGCCAGCGCGGCCGCCAGCGCGCGGCGGCGGAAGTAGTCGACCAGCTCCGGCGCCTGGCGCCGGGCGTCGCCGACCAGGAAGCTGGCGCCGCTGAACGCGGTGGCGGCCAGCGAGACCAGCCCGAAGGCCACAGGCATCGGGCCCCAGGGCTCGAGGTGGCCCGAAGCGATCGCCCCCAGGCTGGCCGCGAAGAAGAAGGGCGTGAGCACCGACGAGACCCCGAATACCAGGTCGGCGAGCCGCCGCTCGGACTGACCGCCGGCGACATGCCGGAAGGCGAAAAACGCTCCCCGCAGGATCAGTCCCAGGAGAGCCAGCGTGTAGAGCGGGTAGAGGCTCGAAAACGCGGCCTGGAAGAGGCTGGGGAAACCGGTCCAGCAGACCACGATGGCGAGCACCAGCCAGACGTTGTTGACCTCCCACACCGGCGCCATGGCGTGGTCGATCAGCTCCCGCGCCCGCCGGCCGCGCTCCTTGCGGCCGGCCAGGAGGTCCCAGATGCCGGCTCCGAAATCGACGCCGCCGGCCGTGCTGTAGGCGGTTACCGCCAGCAGCAGCGCGCCGGCGATGACGTCGGCGAGCGCCGTTCTCATCGAGGTGGCCCGTAGGGCACGCCCTGCTCCACGGCGGCCCCATCGTCGCGGCGCCAGCGGGCCGCCAACCCGAGCAGCACACGCACGAAGAAGAAGGCGATCAGCGCATAGACGACGACCAGCACGCCGAGCATCGTCCAGACGTAGGCCGCGGGCGCGTCGGTGACCGCGTCCGCAACCCGCATGGCGCCGTAGACGATCCACGGCTGGCGGCCGACTTCGGTGGTCATCCAGCCGGCCTCGACGGACACGTATGAACCGAGTCCGGCCAGGGCCGCCAAGCGGTAGAACCAGAACGATTCCGGGAGGCGCCGGTGCCGAATCAGCACGGCGAAGTACCACAGGGCCAGCACCGCCCCGGCGCTGCCCAGGCCCACCATCAGGTCGAACGACAGGTGCGTGAGGTTGGCTTCGAGGATGTTGGGCCGGGCGTTCTCGGCAAAGCTGCTGAGTCCAGGGGCCACGGCGTTGGGCGAATAGCCGACCAGGATCGAATCGAGCGCGGGCAGTGAAATGCCCAGATTGACGTGCCCGCCGGCGTCGAGCAGGCCGCCGATGACTTCGGGGTTGTGGTCGCGCGTGGTCCAGTTGATCTCCATGGCCGCGAACTTGGCCGGTTGGTGGAACACCAGGGCCCGCGCCGAGAGGTCTCCCACCAGGACCTGCCAGGGAGCCAGCAGGGCGCCCACGGCGAAGGGCACGCCGAAGCCGAGCCGCTGGTAGTGGTCGCGCCGGCCGCGCAGCCAGGCCACCGCGTACACCGAAGCGACCGCGAACGAGCAGGTGATGTAGATCGCGAGCAGGAAGTGCCAGAACTCGTAGCCGAGGGCGCGCGTGAATAGCGCCCCCCAGACGTCGACGTCCAGCACGCCGGTCGGTGAGACGCTGACGCCGCCGGGCGTGTTCATCCAGGAGTTGGCCGCCAGCACACCGAACGCACCCAGGAGGCCGGCGGGCGGCAGCACCAGCCCGCACAAGAAGTGCAACCGGGGCGGCAGCCGGCTCCAGCCGTACAGGTAGATGCCGATAAAGACGGCCTCCAGGAAGAAGGCCCATCCCTCGATCGCGAAGCCGAGTCCGAAGGCGGCCCCGAAGCGGCCCAGCATCTTGGGCCAGAGGATCCCGAACTCGAAGGAGAGGATGGTTCCGGTGACCGCGCCCACCGCGAACTGGACCGCCATCACCACCGACCAGCGGCGCGCGAGCTTGAGCGCGACCGGGTCCTTGCGCACCAGGCCGATGCCCTCCATCAGCAGCGTCAGCGTGGGTAGGGCGACGCCGAGTGGGACCAGCAGGATGTGGTAGCCGAGCGTGAAGGCCATCTGGATCCGGCTCGGAAGCAGCGCTTCGGCCGCCAGCCAGGTCATCCGGGGTCCCCGAAAAATCGCCAGATTTTTTGGGGTGGTCTCACGGCATCAGTCTTACAAGCCCACGTCGATCGGCGCCGGGGGCGGACCCTCCTTCAGCAGCTTCCTGAGCAGCGCGCCCAACCGGCGCGGCCCGAACGTCTCGGTCGAAGCCTCGATCTCTTCGACGCTCCACCAGCGGTGCTCGGCCAGCGCTTCGACCTCGTAATCGAGGTGGCCCGCGGTGCTCACCTCGAAGGGCTTGACGCGGGCCAGGAAGAAGCGCTCCGACTGCCGGTAGCGAGTGCCGTCCGGCATCGGGAAGACGTGCTCGCGGATCCAGACGCAAGGGCCGAGCACCACGTCCTCAAGGCCCACCTCCTCGACCAGTTCGCGCAGGGCGGCCGACTCGTGGGTCTCGCCCGGCGCCAGCCCTCCGCCCGGCGTGAACCACCACCAACGGCTGCCGCCCCGATCGACCAGCTTGAAAAGCAGGATGCGGTCGTCCGGGTCGAGGAGGACGATGCGGGCGGCCGCCCGCGGAATAGGTTCCGGCTCGGTCACCTCACCGCCAGGACCAGGATCTGCTTCTCGTAGGTCACGCCGCCCTGGGTGAAATGCCCGCTGTAGCGGATCACCGGCTCGAAGTAGCCGTACGTGCCGTCGCTGGCGACCACGTAGGTCAATGCCGCGCTGTCGAGCACTACGTTGGGCCCACCGCCAGACCCTATGTACACCTGTTGATTGTTGACGCTCGCGTAGCTGGCCACCTCCGGGCTCAGCGGCAGTGGGGCCTCGGCCATCTGGATCCCGAGGTCGCTGCCCAGGGTGGCGCTCCAGCCCTGGCGGAGCGGGGACAGCGCCCATCGCACCTGCACCTGGTCACCACTGCGAGTGACGGTGGGGCCTTGCGCGCTTCCTCCCGGCGCCACGTCAAAGCGCGAGAAATAGTC
>Ga0209474_10004528_pt1 | contig 11989 bp, 7 predicted proteins | sample GraSoiAngelo_145_FD_185902 | JGI IMG/M metagenome (GOLD analysis project Ga0209474, IMG submission 185902) | Grasslands soil microbial communities from the Angelo Coastal Reserve, California, USA - 14_1009_05_20cm (SPAdes) (version 2) | ecosystem: Environmental > Terrestrial > Soil > Grasslands ...
CTCGGTGTCACCGCAAGGCTGATCATGCGATTCGGCGCCCGCACCGTACTGCTGGCAGGGTTTGGTTTGATCAGCATCGCCCTTGTCCTGGCTGCGCGCGGACCTGTGAGCGCCGACTACCTGATGGATTTGTTTCCCGTGCTGGCGCTGCTCGGAATTGGCGGCGGCCTTGCCTTCCCCTCGCTTGGGGTCGTGGCGATGGCCGGGACGACGCCCAGCGATGCGGGGCTCGCCTCGGGCCTGCTGAACACGACCGGCCAGGTCGGCGGGGCGCTTGGCCTGGCGGCGCTCGCGGCGGTCTCCACGAGTCGGACCGGTGAACTGATTGCGCAGGGACAGAGTCCCGTTGCCGCCCTGAGCAGCGGCTATCACCTCGCCTGGGCAATTGGCGCGGCACTTGCCACTGCCTCGGTCGTGATTGCCGCGACGATCTTGAAATCCGAAACGCCGGTCACCCGCGATATGGCCAACGAGGACGAAGCCGAGGAGGCATGCGGCTGAGGCTCTAACGCTGCCCTCCCCCGCAGGGGGATGGGACTACTTTTGGGTGATTCGCTGACCCCGTTAGGTACTGGCCTCCGGTGCCTCCGATGAGCGGCGTGCTGTTAGCCGTATGCCCGGAAAATCGGTGCTAGCGGATAACAACAAACGGTCAGCCATGTACGACATGCCTGGCGGCCATGGAGGAGAGAGAGATGTCGGCGTTGAAAGAGATCTCACATCGTGGTATAGGACTGGCGGCGGCCATGCTGCTGGCGGTCGCGCTGGCAGCGTGCGGCGTGAGTGCGGCAGCCCCCGCAGCGAGCCCGACGTCGTCCTTCAAGCTGCAGTCGGAATACGTCAAGCTCGTCCAGGACGTCGGCCCCTCCGTCGTGTTGATCGAGACCAACGCCGGACTGGGGTCCGGCATCATCTTCGACGCCCAGGGCGACATCGTTACCAACAATCACGTGGTCGCGGGTTCGCAGAGCTTTCTGGTCGTGCTGAGCAACGGCAAGCAGTATCAGGGCAGCCTGCTGGGGAGCTACGCGCCCGATGACCTGGCCGTGATCCGGATCCAGGCGACTGGCCTGCACCCGGCGACGTTCGCGAACTCCTCGAATCTCCAGGTCGGCGACATCGTCCTGGCGATCGGGAATCCGCTCGGCCTGCAGTCGACGGTCAGCGAGGGCATCGTGAGCGCCATGCGCACAGCGATCCCTGAAGGAAACGGCGTCACGCTCCCGAGTGCCATCCAAACCACGGCGGCGATCAATCCCGGAAATTCCGGCGGGGCGCTCATTGATCTCAATGAGCAGGTCGTCGGCATCCCGACCCTCGCCGCGACCGACCCGCAACTTGGTGGCGGCGCGGCGCCAGGGATCGGTTTCGCCATTCCCTCCAACACCATCACCTTGATTGCCAAGCAGCTGATCGCGAGTGGCTCGGTCACCAACTCCGGCCGATCGGCCCTTGGCGCTCAGGTCGGCAACACCGGTGGGTCCGGTGCGCTGGTCACAACGGTGAAGGCCGGCGGGCCGGCAGCCATGGCCGGGATCAAAGTCGGCGACGTCATCAAGGCCATCGCTGGGCAGCCGGTGACCGGCGCGCAGGCCGTGGCTGACGTGCTCCTTACCCTCAAGGCCGGGCAGGAGGTGCCCGTAAACGTGGTGCACCCCGACGGTAGCACCGGAACTGTGACGGTCACCCTCAGCGAGCTGCAGTAATTTAGCGCGCCCCCCGGAACCCTCCCCCGCACATGGGGGAGGGTGTACCGTCAGATATGGGCAGCCAAGCGGCGAGGTTTCAGGAGGATGAGCGCCATGCCGGTCTATGAGTTCAATTGCTCGAAGTGCGGCGAGCGATTCGAGGTAATGGGTAACTACGCCGAGCGTGAGAAAGAACACGCCTGTCCGAAATGTGGCAGCACCGAGGTGAAACAGGCGATCTCACTCTTTTCGGCGGCGCCGCCTCGTTCGTACTAGGCCACGCGACGCGAGCTGGAGCGGTGGAGCGCTGACTGGAACGCTGCCGCCGCCGTAGTGGTTGGAATCCGATAAGGGTCCAGCGATTGAGCCGCTGCGCCGCAAACGGGTAAATCGGAATCCGGGCCCCCACCCTGCCCTCCCCCGCGAGCGGGGGAGGGGAACAAAGTACCCTCTCCCAGAGGGCGAAATTTGTTACGAGGCGGGGATGCTCTCGAGCGTCGCGGCCGAGGAGACGAGGCTGGCGGCGTGGGCGCCACTCGTCGGCGGGAGGCGAAGTACGAAGGTACTGCCCTTGCCCAGCTCGCTGAACTCGAGCTTGAGCGAGCCGCCGTGGCGCTCCGCGAGCTCGCGGCTGATGAAGAGGCCGAGCCCGGTGCCCGGCTGCGGGCCGAGGCCGGGATCATCGATCCGGAAGAAGCGCTCGAAGATCTTGTCTTGCTTGTCCCGCGCGATGCCGATGCCGCGGTCTTCGATGATCAGGGCTGGGCCGCCGTCGCTAACCACCGTCAGCTTGACCCAGGGCCGTCCGGCGCTGTAGGTCAGGGCGTTGTTGATTAGGTTGTCGATGATGCGCGCCAGCTGCTCCCGGTCTGCCGTAACCGCGACCGGCTCCTCCGGCTCGCTGTACGAGATGTCTGCCCGAAGCAGTCCGGCACGAGCCTCGGCGCGCCCCATCGCCTGGCGTGCCATCTCGCGGAGATCGAGCGTCTTGGCATCCGTTGGGACCGTGCCGCCTTCTATTCGGGCCGCCGTCAGCAGGTCGTCGACGATGCTGTTCAGCTCGGTAGCCTTGCCCATCAGCACCCGCAGCGGCTGCTCGGCCTTGTGCGGCGGGATGCTCCCGTCCTGGAGCATCGAGAGATAACCGGTGATGACGGAAAGAGGCGTCCGAAGCTCGTGCGCGGCCATGCTGAGAAACGCGCTTTTGCTCTTGCTCGCCTCTTGTGCCTCGGCGAAGAGGATCTGCGACTGCTTGAGGAGTTCTTCGGTGCGCATGTTGGCCTCGATGGTGTTGAGGACGACCCCGATGCCATCGGTGAGTTGATCGAGGAAGTCGAGGTGCGTCTCGCTGAACGGCGCAACCGAAGCGAGTTCGATCACGGCCTTGATGCGTCCCTCGAAAAGCACCGGTAAGACGACGATGGTGCTCGGCGAGGCTTCGCCCAATCCCGAGCGGATGCCGATGTACCCGGTCGGCACGGTGGTCAGGAGGATCCGGCGCGCGTCCCGGGCGCACTGGCCGACGAGCCCCTCACCCCAGCGGAAGGCCTTGCCCGCGATGTCACTCGCGCTGATGGCGTAGCCGGCGGTCATGCGAAGCACCGGCTCATCGCCCTCGCGGTTCTCGACGATGTAGAAGGCGCCGTACTGGGCCGACACCAGCGGCGCGGCCTCGGTCAGGATCAGGTCGGCGACGGTGCGCAGATCCCGCTGGCCCTGCAGCATCGTCGTGTGCTTGGCGATGTTCGTCTTGAGCCAGTCCTGCTCCATGTACTTCTGGGTGGTCTCTTTTAAGTTGCGGATCATTTCGTTGATCTTGTCGCTCAGTTGGGCCACCTCGCCGCTCGCCTCGACCCGGATCGAGCGGGTGAGATCGCCCTCCGTGACCGCCGTGGTCACCTCGGCGATGGCGCGCACCTGGCCGGTCAGGTTGGCGGCCAGCTGATTGACGTTGTCGGTGAGGTCCTTCCAGGTGCCGGCGGCGCCGGGCACGCTCGCCTGGCCGCCCAGCTCGCCCTCGACACCGACTTTTCGGGCAACCGTGGTGACCTGCTCGGCGAAGATGGCCAGCGTATCCGTCATTTCATTGATGGTGTCGGCGAGGGCCGCGATCTCACCCTTGGCTTCGAAGACGACTTTGCGGCGCAGGTCGCCGTTGGCGACCGCGGTCACGACGCGGGCGATGCCACGCACCTGGTCGGTGAGGTTGCCCGCCATCAGATTCACGCTGTCCGTCAGGTCTTTCCAGGTGCCGGCAACGCCCTTGACCTGTGCCTGGCCGCCCAGCTTGCCTTCGGTACCGACCTCGCGGGCAACGCGGGTGACTTCGGAGGCGAAGGCGTTGAGCTGGTCGACCATGACGTTGATCGTGTCCTTCAGCTCGAGGATCTCGCCCCTGACCTCGACGGTAATCTTCCTGGAGAGGTCGCCCTTTTGCACGGCCGAGGTGACGTCGGCGATGTTGCGCACCTGGGTGGTGAGGTTGGCGGCCAGCTGGTTGACGTTGTCGGTGAGGTCGCGCCAGGTGCCAGACGCGCCCAGCACGTAGGCCTGGCCGCCCAGGCGGCCCTCGGTACCGACCTCGCGTGCCACGCGGGTGACTTCCGAGGCGAAGGCATTCAGCTGGTCGACCATGCCGTTGATGGTGTTCTTCAGGTCGAGGATCTCGCCGCGGACGTCGACCGTGATCTTCTTCGACAGGTCGCCGTTGGCGACCGCGGTCGTCACCTCGGCGATGTTGCGCACGTGGGCCGTGAGGTTGCCGGCCATGAAATTCACGTTGTCGGTGAGGTCTTTCCAGATGCCGACGACACCGCGGACCTGCGCCTGGCCGCCCAGCTTGCCTTCGGTACCGACCTCGCGCGCCACACGCGTGACTTCCGAGGCGAAGCCGTTGAGCTGATCGACCATGACGTTGATCGTGTCCTTCAGTTCACGGATCTCACCCTGGACATCGACGGTGATCTTCTTGGAAAGGTCCCCGCGGGCAACAGCCGTCGTCACATCGGCGATGTTGCGCACCTGGGCGGTGAGGTTGCCCGCCATCGAGTTGACGTTGTCGGTCAGGTCGCGCCAGGTGCCAGAGGCGCCCGGCACGTGCGCCTGGCCGCCCAGGCGACCCTCGGTGCCGACCTCGCGCGCGACGCGCGTAACTTCGGAGGCAAAGGCATTGAGCTGATCGACCATGACATTGATCGTGTCCTTCAGCTCGAGGATCTCGCCGCGGACTTCGACGGTGATTTTCTTTGAGAGGTCGCCCTTCTGCACCGCGGTCGTGACCTCGGCGATGTTACGCACCTGGGTCGTGAGATTGGCCGCGAGCTGGTTCACCTGCTGCGTGAGGTCCTTCCATGTCCCGGAGGCACCCGGCACGCTGGCCTGACCGCCGAGGCGGCCCTCCGTACCGACCTCGCGCGCCACGCGCGTGACCTCGCCGGCGAACCCATTCAGCTGATCGACCATGCTGTTGATCGTGTTCTTGAGCTGGAGGATCTCGCCGCGCACGTCGACTGTGATCTTCTTGGAGAGGTCGCCCTGGGCGACAGCCGTCGTGACTTCAGCGATGTTGCGCACCTGGGCCGTCAGGTTGCCCGCCATGTAGTTGACGTTGTCGGTGAGGTCTTTCCAGACGCCGGCCACGCCTTCCACTTGCGCCTGGCCGCCGAGGTTGCCTTCGGTACCGACCTCGCGGGCGACACGGGTGACCTCGCGCGCGAAAGCGTTGAGCTGGTCGACCATGACGTTGATCGTGTCTTTGAGCTCGCGGATCTCGCCGTGGACGTCGACGGTGATCTTCTTGGAGAGATCACCGCGGGCGACGGCGGTCGTCACGTCGGCGATATTGCGGACCTGGCCGGTCAGGTTGCTGGCCATGAAGTTGACGTTGTCGGTGAGGTCTTTCCAGACGCCACCGATGCCGCGGACCTGGGCCTGGCCGCCGAGCTTGCCCTCGGTGCCGACTTCGCGGGCCACGCGCGTGACTTCCGAGGCGAAGCCGTTCAGCTGGTCCACCATGACGTTGATGGTTTGCTTCAGCTCGAGGATCTCGCCGCGAACGTCGACGGTGATTTTCTTGGAGAGATCGCCTTTGGCGACGGCGGTCGTGACGTCGGCGATATTGCGCACCTGAGCCGTCAGGTTGGCGGCCATCAGGTTCACGTTGTCGGTGAGATCCTTCCAGACGCCCGCCGCGCCTTTGACCTGTGCCTGGCCGCCGAGCTTGCCCTCGGTGCCGACCTCGCTGGCCACGCGGGTGACCTCGGAGGTGAAGGAGCGCAACTGCTGGACCATCGCGTTGACGGTGCGCGCGGTGCGAAGGAACTGGCCCTCTAGCGGCCGGCCGTCAAGCTCGAGCTCCATCGTCTGGAAGAGGTCGCCTTCGGCGACCGCGCCGATGACCCGGGCGACGCCGGAGAGGTTCCTGGCGTTGCGCTCATTGAGCTCGATGATGCCGTTGAGCTCGGCGGCGATCTTTCCTATGGCTCCGTTCGTCGTCAGCGGCATCCGGACAGAGAAGTTGCCCCTCCGGAGCTCCCGCAGGACGGTCAGGATGAGTTCGGCGTCCTCCGTGGCGATGCCCTGACCATGTCGTCGGTCGGCACCATTGGCCAACGAGCCATTTGCCGCGTTGGTGCCCGCGCTCGAGGTCTGGCGTCCCGTTATGTCGACTTTTGGGCGCCGCGGCTGATTAGTCCTGGGCACTGGCTACCTGTATACAAAAGGGTTGTGCCAAAGTCAAACAAAGCATGGTAGCCACGGTGACCAAGTTCAGCCTAGCTTATCAATCACCTGCGGTCGCGGCAAGGTGCACGCAGTGACAATTTCGGCGGCACCGGCGCCCCCGGTCCCACTCTATGGGACCCGGTCGCTGGGCGAGCTCGTCCCGTCGCTCCTCAGCGCCCTCGGTGTCGCCGGTTTTACGAATCCGCTGGCGATCGAGCCGGCCGCCCGCGTCTGCCTCGTGCTGGTTGACGGGCTCGGGTGGGAGCTCCTGCAGGCGAATCCGGGATCGGCCCCCTTCCTGAACTCGATCGCCCGAGAGCCGCTGACCGTTGGGTTCCCGGCGACGACCGCGGCAAGCCTGAGTTCGCTGGCCACCGGCGTACCGCCGGGCGAACACGGACTGGTGGGCTACACGATGGCGCTGCCGGGCTACGACCGGGCGTTCAACACCCTGACCTGGTCGCTCTACGGGGTCGGGCCCCGGGTTGAGCTGGTCGAGGAGCTGGCTCCGGAGTCCTTCCAGCCCCTCCCGACCCTCGCCGAACGGGCCGCCGGCGCCAGCATGCGGATCTACCACCTGGGTCCGGCCTTCCACGAGTGGTCCGGCCTGACGCGGGCGATCGGCCGAGGCGAGCGGTTCCACGCCGCGGACTCGCTCGAGGCCGTCACGGAAGGAGCGCTCAGGTTGCTGAATGCGCCGCGGACGTTTGTCTTCGGCTACCACCCCCGGCTAGACGCTGCCGGCCACGTACACGGGGTCGCCTCACAGGCCTGGGCCGACGAGCTGGTCGCGGTGGACCACGCCGTCCGGCTGCTGGCCGAGCAGCTTCCGAAGAAGACCTTGCTGGTCGTGAGCGGCGACCACGGCATGGTCGATCTCCGGCCGGAGGAGCGGCTCGACCTGGCGGACCATCCGGATCTCGCGGCCGGCGTCCGGATCCTGGGTGGCGAACCGCGGGCACGTTATGTCGGTACGGTGCCTGGCGCCACTGGGGACGTGCTCACTGCCTGGCGATCCCGGCTCGGTCATCGGATGTGGGTCTGGACACGGGAGGAAGCGATCGCCACGGGAATTTTTGGTCCGCAGGTTACCGACCGTGCCCGCGAAAGGATGGGCGACATCGTTGCGGCGGCGTATGGCCGCGTTGGGGTCGTTGAACGCAAGGTCGACCCGGCGCAGGCTCGGCTCAACGGCCACCATGGGTCATTGACGCCGGCCGAGCTACTCGTGCCGCTTCTGGTGTACGGGAATTAACGGCGATCAGCGAATCCGGCTCTGGATAAGAGGAGCGATCACGCGCGCCCAGAGCAGCCGAGCCACGATGAGCCAGCACAGGCCCGCGAGGATAACGAGTACGACGGTGCCGTCTCCAGCGCTTCCCGGAATCAGCACCAGGATGAAGAGGACGACGGCAAACACGAGAAAGCCAATGAACACGAAGGCGATGCCGCCGTATCGCAGCCGGCGCGTGCGAGCCATTTCCGATTTGTACGCTCTCCACGTTTCGTCCGGTAATTGCTCGCGTTGGCGCTGGTAGTACACCAGCGCACCGAGTGCAAGCAGGACGACTGCAATTACGGTGACGATCGTCCGGACATCATCCGGCATCGGGATGAAGTGAAGGCCGATGTCGATGATCTTGAAGAGCGCGAGGGCGGCGGCGAACCCGAGGTAGCGCTGCATCTCGCGAACCAGATTGCCGCTGGCCGGACGACTGGCCGGAGCAAGGGCGGCCGCGCGAGCGTAAGCCTCGACCGACTCCTTGTTCTTCTGCTGATGTTCGAGCGCGACGCCGAGGTTATTCCAGGCGGTCGCGTCGTTGGGTGAAATCGCGAGTAGGGCTCGGAGGTCTTGCTCGGCTTCGCTCCACCGCTGATGCGCCAGCGCAACCGCCGCCCCGGAGCGGTGGGTTGCGATCCGATCGTCGAAGGTCATGGTTGGTGTAACGGACGCCCCCACCCTGACCCTCCCCCGCAAGCGGGGGAGGGAAAAAGAGAACGCGTCCCCCGCAAGCGGGTAAGGAGAAAGATAGCAGCAACTCGATCTTCGAACGTCATGGGTCTGTAACGGAGCCCCCAGCCTGACCCTCCCCCGCGAGCAGGAGGGAAAAATCGAGGGCCTCCCCGCAAGCGGGGAAGGGGAATTGCATATGCTGCCCTGCGTGGTGGAAGGGGCGGGGAAGGAGAGGGGGGCCATTCGTGCCATCCTCTCCGACCGGAGCGTCGCCTCGGTCATCGCCCTCGCGCTCTTTCTGAATCTTGGCACGGGGATCGTCTTGCCGATCCTTCCTTTGTTTGCGCGGTCGTTCGGTGTCGACTACGGGCAGGCGGGGCTGCTTGTCGGCGCCTTCTACTTTGCGCGGCTCATGTCCGACCTCGCCGCGGGCGCGATCATCAATCGCTTCGGTATCCGCCGCTCCGCCGGGGCAGGCCTCGTCCTCCTCTCGCTCGGCGCCTTGCTCACCGGTCTCAGCCCGAGCTTCTCGCTCGCACTCATCTGCTGGGCCGCGGCGGGTGCGGGAGCGGGAACCGTCTTTGCGGCGATGTACAACGCCCTGCTCGCTGGGGTGGCGAAGGCGCGCATGGCGCGCGCGCTGAGTCTGTTCTATGGCGCCTTCAACGGCGGCGTCGTCGCCGGCGGATTCTTAGGCGGCCTGGTGGCGAGCCGGCTGGGCCTGGCAGCGCCGCTGTTCTTTCTGGCCGGCATCGCGGGCGCCCTCGCGATCGTCATGATGCGCGTGCTCCGCGAACCGGCGCGGACGATACCGGCGCCGGCAGAATCGATCGGAACCCTTCTCGCAAAGCCAGCCTCGGTTTTGACGCTGCTGCGGATCCCGGGCTTCGCGGCCGCCGTGATTGCCGCGCTGGCCAACCTCTGGGTGTTCGGTGCGGTGTTCAACACCCTGGTGCCCCTGTTCGCTCGCGACCGGTTGCACCTCAGCACGCTCGGCATTGGCATCCTCTACGCGATCTCGCTCGCGGTCGAATTCCTCGCGTATTACCCGGCAGGGAACTGGGCGGACACACGGGGCCGGCGCTTTGTGCTCATTCCCGCATTCGCCTTGCTGGTGGTCGCGACGGTCAGCCTCGGTTGGGCCACGACCGCCGTGGTCTTTGCCATCCTGCTGGCGCTGCTCGGCATGGCGTCCGCCTTCTCCGGTGTCCCGCCGGCCGCCATGATGGCCGATGTCCTTCCCGCCAGGGAATCGGCGCGCGGCGTCGCCATCTTCCGATTTGGCGTGGACGTGGGCTTCACGCTCGGGCCGCTCCTCGCGGGTCTCTCAGCCGGCGCCTTCGGCTTCAGTGCCGCATTTGCGATCGCCGGCGTCCCGGCCCTGGTGGCGCTGGCGGTGGTGAGTCTCAGCCGCGAGACGCTGGTGCGGGAGCGAAGCGCTTGAGCGACGCCTGGCGCGGCTCGAGGAATTTCTCGGATGTGTTCTGGGACCGCAGGAAGTCAAGCGCTTCCCGGAAGAGCGCCGCGCCTTCGGCCACGTTTTTCTCCCAGACGTTGCTCGACTCGGTGGGATCCTTCTCCAGGTCGTAGAGCTCGGGGGGCTCCGACGGCCCGCCCATGATCAGCGACCAACGGCGGTTCGATACGGTGACGGGCATGTAGCTGGCGATGCGCCGCTTGCGCGAGTCGACGGCACTGGTGAGCTCGCCCTTGGCGAAGTAGAGCGGCCACGAGCTCACGACGAAAGGACGATGCTCCGGCTCGGCATTGGTCACGACCTTGCGGACCGATCGCCCCTGCACCTGCGCCGGCTGGTCGACGCCAACAAGGTCAAGAATGGTCGCCGGGATGTCGGGCGCGGTGGTCAGCGCCTGCCGCCGGCCGGGCTTCACGCCAGGCACGCGAAGCAGGAAAGGCACACGGTAAAGCTCCTGGTAGAGCGGCGACCAGCCAATCGTCAGCAGCCATGACTTCGAAAACCAGGTCGGGACATCGGCGTCGGCCGAGAGAACGGCGTCGGGATCGTGGATCCACTCCGCCTTCCCGAAGTACTCGTGCTCACCAAAGTAGTGACCGTGGTCGGAGGTAAAAACCACGATCGTGTTATCGGCGATGCCGAGCACCTCGAGCTTGTTGAGCAGCATCCCGATCCAGCGGTCGACCATGGTGACTTTGCCGCAGTAGGCGGCGTGGGCGATGTCGACCTGGTCCCTGGTCAGGCCCGCATCCTTCCATTTCGCGTAGGCGGGATACAGGGCCGGTCCCTGAAAGTCCGGCCGGTAGAGCTTGCTGTAGTAGTCCGGCGGGTCCCACGGCTCGTGCGGGTCCCAGGTGTCGACGTAGAGGAAGAACGGTTTGTCGTGATGTCGCTCGAGCCAGCTGTCGGCGGCCGTCATCGTGCGTGCGACCAGCCGATCGCGCTCGGTCCGCCAGAGGGCTCGCGCGTCGGCGCGCTCCTCCGGACGCGTGTCGTCCCCCTGGCCGCGGACCCAGATGAAATCGTCAAACCCACGGTCGTAGCCATAGCCGTCCCGGATGAAGAAAGGCGTGTCCACGACGCCCATCGTTAGATAGCCTGCACGGGACAACATCGCCGGCAGCGTGTCGAGTTGCGGCGGCAAGGGCTCCCATCCCATGAACGTGAAAGAGAAACGCCCGGTCAGGAAATCGGCGCGCGCCGGCATGGTCGGGAACGACGAGATCCGGTGCTGATCGAAAACGATCGAGCTCGCCGCCAGCCGGTCGAGGTGCGGCGTGCGGATGGTGCTGTTGCCATAGGCGCCGAGGTGGTCGCGCCGGAATGTGTCGGCGACGATCATGACGATGTTGGGCTGCTCGGGCACAGCGATACTGTAGGGCCAGTGGCGTCAGGGCTCAAGACCCGCATCGGTGGGCACGTCGTCATCGAGTGCCTGGAGGCGCTCGGTGCGGATGTCGCCTTCGGGCTGCCGGGCATCCACGCGCTGCCCATGTGGGACGGGATCCGCTCGAGCCGATTGCGCACGCTCAACTTCCGCACTGAGCTCAATGCGGGCTTCGCGGCGGACGGCTATGCGCGAGTCAGCGGGCGCGTCGCGCCCTTGCTTCTCTCGACGGGCCCCGGTGCGCTCAATGCCATGACGGCCATCATGGAAGCGGCCAGCGCGCACGTGCCGGTCGTCGTGATCGCCAGTCAGATTCCGAGCGACATGATCGGCAAGCGGCGCGGCTATCTGCACGAGCTACACGATCAGCAGGCATCGTTCAAGCCGATCGTCAAATGGTCGGCGCGCAGTGAGCGAGTTGAGCAGCTACCAGAAGTGATCGCTGAGGCCTGGCGACGGGCGCTGACTCCGCCCAGTGGGCCGACCTACGTCGAGGTTCCGGTCGACGTGCTGCTGGCTGAGGCAATGATGCCGCGGGTCGACGCGCTTGATGCCAAACGCCCGCCGCCCGCGGCCGCACCGATCGGCCTATTGGCAGAAGCGGCGGGCTTGCTGTCAGCGGCGGAGCGTCCGGTGATCTGGGCGGGCGGGGGCGTGATTCGTTCCGGCGGCTGGGAGGCGTTGATCGAGCTGGCGGGACGGATCGACGCCCCGGTCGCGACCACGTATATGGGAAAGGGCGCCATCCCGGAGGATCATCC
>Ga0209474_10004532_pt1 | contig 11985 bp, 9 predicted proteins | sample GraSoiAngelo_145_FD_185902 | JGI IMG/M metagenome (GOLD analysis project Ga0209474, IMG submission 185902) | Grasslands soil microbial communities from the Angelo Coastal Reserve, California, USA - 14_1009_05_20cm (SPAdes) (version 2) | ecosystem: Environmental > Terrestrial > Soil > Grasslands ...
AACGTGGCGTTAGATAGACAATCTTGGTGATGAAATTAAAAAGCCAAAGTACATAAAGCAGGCCGAATAACGTGTACGCCATGGTTTGCAACGGCTCATCATGGCGAAGCCGAGCAAACATCTGCCGTCCGAACACGGTCAGCAGAAAAAAAAGCAGGACGGCGACTTCGAAGTCATAGGAATGCGCCGGTCCGATCTTGGAAAAATAATAGAAACTCCCGGCGAGCAGAACGGCGCCGCAAATCATTCCCGTGAACTTGAAATTGGGCAGGCCTTTGTGATCGAGCATTAGGTAGAATTCCAATAGCCCGATCAATCCGAACAGGCTGATCAGCACCCAAAACAGGATCTCGTATCCCGAGAACATGATCAGCAGAGCGATTGTCCAAAGCGCGATCGTGCTGATGAACCGCAGAATGAAAGTGGAGCGCGGCGTGATTACATTCGACTCGGTTCGCTCCAGCGTTGAAGACATGCACTTGCATCATCTCGGAGGAACGAATCAGGCGCAAGCGCAGATGAGCCACTGCGCGAAAGTGGAACGCATTTGGCATGGAAGGCTAATCGCCGCGGCAGCGACGCGCCTCAACGTGTTGTTAAAACGATGTATGTCCGGCTTATTCTTCCGTCGGTGCGAAGATGAACGCGAGTCAGTCGCCAGACGGCCGCCATGACGGCGCGTTCAGCTCAACACCGCGAACGCCGGTGGCCAGCGCCTCGGAGTTATTGCGGCGTAGGCGATGAAGTTGGCGAATCAGCCTCCGCCGCAGGAAATACCGCTTTGCCAGACATCTTCGCTTTGTCCAAATTCTGCTGCCATTGGCGCTGTAAGTCTTCCGGCCCAAGCTGTCGCGGGGCGGGCCGCGCTTGTTTTGCCGGGTCTCCAGCTGTTAACTTCGAGGGGTGGGGAATCAGGGCCCGAAACTCGTCGCGAAACTCTTGAATTCTCCTTTCTCTTTCAGCTTTGGCTTCCGCTGGGTCGCGAACCACGTCCTGTGACTGAGCGTCGGGAGGAACCGTCTGGACATTGGCCTTGGATTTTTCGTTTTCGGCGAGCGCATTCAATCTTTTATCCAACGCGTTTACTTTTTCATCCAACACATTCAGTCTTTCAATTAACGCGCCCTCGCGTGCGTCCGACTCCGTTTTCCGTTGAGCAAGTTGTTGTTCAGCGTCGGAATCTTGTTTTTGGCAGGAGCAAATCATCGCGAAAGAAATGACTATCGGAAGGATAAAATTTTTTTTCATGTCAGATGTAAACTGGGGTGCTGACCAATTCGCTGAACAAAATGGAAGGCCAAGAACTAGTCAAATGAAACCTGGTCGAAACCCGAAGCGGCATTATGCTTTCTACGCGAATTTCTCCGTCGTTTGAAGACCTGCTTCAACTTGGCCAAGCCGATGCGATCGAGCGACGGAAAATGGTGAAGGCGTTCGCCGCAGGCACGAACGCCTTTCCAAATCGCCTCGATGCCTGGCACACAAGGCCGTTTTACATCGCAGCTTTAGGGCTTGTTCGTGACCACTTGCGGCGCAGGTTTATTGACTTCAAGCTGAGCGCTCACTTTTTGGATTTGCGCGGCCTGTTCTTTGAGCTGGGCCGTGAGAACGTCTATTTGTCTCTGTTGCTGGGAGATTTGTTTCTGTTGGTGGACGATTTGTTTCTGTTGCTCCGCGGCCGTTGCTTGCAACTTCTCAACTTTGCGATTCAGCATGGCTTGGTGCTGGGCGCCATTGCCACGACGCAGAGGTGCAGAACTTTGATTTCCTTTGGCATTGACAAGGACCGTGCCCAAGTGCCCATCGGTATCGACGTACACGGCAGCGGCAGTGCCGGCATTAAGACTCGCCCCGTAGATGCCACCGATAAAGCAGTTTTGGTAAGGGGTCCCGCTGGCAGCGATACCGCCGATGGCAATTGTATTGGTGTCGCCGGCAAAACCCGTATCGCCGACGTAGATATTGTTGCTGACGATGCCTGGGTCGGTACCGGCGTTAGCGCCTAGCGCGGTGTTGTAATCGCCAGTGCTATTCTCAAGCGCCAGAGCGCCCACGGCAGTGTTGTTGGATCCGCCAACGTTGTTAAAGAGCGTGAAAGTACCGACTGCATTGTTACCTGAGCCAGTGGAGTTACTTAATAGCGCGCCCGCGCCAACGGCGGTATTCGAGCCGCCATTGTCGACAAGCAGCGCTCCCGCGCCTACGCCAGTGTCAAAGTTACCGTCGCTTAAGGATAGGACTGACAAGAAGCCAAATGCCGAATTGTATAGACCGGTGGTGAGGCTCCCAAGGGCGCCTTGCCCATCTGCTGTGTTGCTTGTGGGAAGAGAACCCCCTGGATCGGGTGTGTCTGTGGCGCTTTGCACCTGCTGGCAAAGCCCAAAGCACACAAGCGCGGACATGGCTGTCGTGAATATCATTTTCCGAATTTTCATAATTTAATTTTCTTTCGTTGTTTTTGGCCTTTCCTGATTTATCCCTGCCGCGCCGCCTGCTCCAGCTTGCCCGCCGTGGTGGGCGAAATACTTTCGGAGGAACCCCGCACTCGCGGGACGAAGCTGGGACTATCGCGTCTCATTTCTGGCCGTTTATTCATTTCTTTGAGGTCGTTGTGTCAGAAATGCGAATCGAATGTCAAGACAAAGAAAAAACATTAGAGGGAAGTTTTTTTCGCCGTCAGCGCAGAACCGAGAAAGTCTTTGGAGAGGGGCGCCCGAGCTTTTAATGGCACGTGACCGCCTGTTTCTGAATCATTTCACAGAACGTAGCGAAGGAAACGAAGATTCTAATTTGGGTTTGATTTGAAAGCCGGTTGAAACAAAAAGGCGCCATGCTGAAAGGCATGGCGGCTTCTTTGCTGCAGCCGAGATCGTTGATCTCGGTCCGCGATCAATGACCGCGGGTGCAAGAATCAGCTACTTGTTGGCAACGGTCTGCGGTGCAGGCTTGCTGACTTCGAGTTGGGCGCTCACTTTTTGGATTTGGGCGGCCTGCTCTTTGAGCTGGGCCGTGAGAGTCTCTATTTGTTTCTGTTGCTGCGCGACCGTTGCTTCCAACTTCTCAACTTTGCCAACCGTGCCATTGGGCATGGCGGGGCGCTGGGTAGGCGCGCCGGGCGCGCTACGACGTAGAGGTATGCTACGTCGCACAGGTGCGCTACCACCCTGGTTCGGGCCAATGTCCCAGCCAAGCTCGTCGGTCGCAAGGTCTAGAGTAACTTCAACAACGCTGCCGCCAACAGGCTGGAAGTTATTGAAGATACCACCGATGAAGCAGGCTAAGGACCCGGCCCCGTTCCCGTTCGAAAGGTCGCCGATGCGGATCGTACTGCTTTCATCAGGGGCGAGGGTACCGACGAAGTCGCCGATGTAAGTGTTATTGGAGCCCGTGACCACGTTTGGTCCTGCCCCTGTCCCCACGGCTGTGTTCTCACTGCCATCAACGTTATTGAAGAGCGTCGCACCGCCAACTGCTGTGTTGTTGTTGGCCAAACCCATTCCATCAAAGTCATTAAACGCGAGCGCGACATCACCAAGGGCGGTGTTTTCAGCGCCGATAACATTAGAGAAAAGCGCGGAGTTGCCAAAAGCGTTGTTGCCGAATCCGTTAGTGTTATCAACGAGCGCAAAGGCGCCGACAGCGTCGTCGAAGGCGCCATCACCGTTAGAAAAGAGCGCCTGAGTGCCAACTGCCGTGTTGCCGTTTGCTTTGCCGTTTCCGGTGTTGTCATTATTTTGGAGCGCTTGGGACCCCACGGCGGTGTTGCTGGAGGCGGTAACGTTACTAAAGAGCGCGAACGTTCCATTGGCCGTGTTAGAGGTACCGGTGGTGTTACTAAAGAGGCCTCCAGCGCCAACGGCCGTATTCTCGCCGCCATTGTCGACAAGCAGCGCCCCCGCGCCTACGCCAGTGTCAAAGTTGGCATCGCTTAGGGACAGGACTGACAAGAAGCCAAATGCCGAATTGTATAGACCGGTGGTGAGGCTCCCAAGGGCGCCCTGCCCATCCGCTGTATTGCTTGTGGGAAGAGAACCTGGATCTGGTGTGTCTGTGGCGCTTTGCACTTGTTGGCAAAGCCCAAAGCACACAAGCGCGGACAGGGCTGTCGTGAATATAACTTTCCGAATTTTCATAACTTAATTTTCTTTCATTGTTTTTGGCCTTTCCTGATTTATCCCTGCGCGCCGCCTGCTCCAGCTTGCCCGCCGTGGTGGGCGAAATACTTTCGGAGGAACCCCGCACCCGCGGGACGAAGGTGGTGCCATCGCGTCTCATTTCTGGCCGTTTACTCATTTTTTTGAGCCGTCGTTGTGTCAGAAATGCGGATGATGCGTCAAGAAAGAAAGAACGCCCGCAGTTTCCGCAGAAATCGAAGATCGAAACAAGGGCTCTTAGTCCGCCCGCTGAGGCGGGACGGAGCCGGTGGAACGCGTTGTCCTCGGCGCGCCGTAGCGCACGGAGGCGGCTTAACGCGTTGCTAAAACAGGTCTCCGAAAACATTCGGGGCTCACTTTTTACAAGAAGAAAAGTGGAAAAAGTAAAGGCGTTCGCCGCGCGGGACGAACGCCTTTCCAATTCGGCTCGGTGCCTGGCACACAAGGCCGCTCTATTTCGGGTTTTAGGGTTTGTTCACGACTACTTTTGACGCCGGCTTGTTCACTTCGAGCTGGGCGCTCACTTTTTGAATTTGCGCGGCCTGCTCTTTGAGTTGAGCCGTGAGAACCTCCATTCCCTTCTGTTGCTGGGCGACTGTTGACTTCAACTCGGCAATGTTTGCTTGCTGTTCCTCGACTTTCTTGTGTTCTTTTAGGAACTCGTTGAGCAACAGTATGGGGATCGTCTCGTAGCGCACGCCGGAGATCTCCCCTTGGGGATTACGCGTTATCCAGTTGAGGTTTACCTCGGCGACTTCTTCGGCAACCAAGCCAAATTCGGGTTCGTTAGTGTTGTCGGTCTTCCAGTGAAACGTCACTGGTCTAAGAGCCAGGATGCCTTCGCTCATCTTATCGATCGGTGCAATGTCCTTTTTGAATCGGCGTGAGGAAAGAGTCGCATCGGCGAGCTGATTATTGGGGCCAACTACTACACCATGGGAGCCGGCGGGCGGCGTTTGGTTGAAGATGCCGCCGATATTACAGGTTGAAGCCCCGGTCGTAGTTTGGAGGCCGTTGCCGATCGAAACGTTGCCAAACCCTAGCAGCGTCAATATGGTGATGCCCTGGGTGCTCAAGCCGGGGCCGATGGTGACGACGTTGGCGAGCGTGCTGTTGTTGATGACGTCAATGCCCCCGGACGACGCGCTGTCGCCGATGCGGATGGCGTTGCTCTCGCCCGCTGTGCCCCCCGTACCCGAGCCGATACAAATATTATTAGTTTCCCCTCCGGTATAATTGTCGCCGGCTCTCCAGCCCACTGCAACGTTGTTACTGCCACTAACGAGGGACTCGAGAGCCCGCCTGCCAACAGCCACATTTTCTTCGCCGCTTGTCTCGGCGCTGAGCGCTATGCTACCAAGGGCCGTGTTAGCGCCGTCAAAAGCGGTGGTGCCATTGAAACTTACCAGGGCGGAGTCACCCACAGCGACGTTTAAACCAGCAGTGGTACTGTTGAATAGGGCGAAGGCGCCGACTGCGGTGTTATCGGACCCAGTGGTGTTACTGAATAGGGCGCCCGCGCCAACGGCCGTATTCTCGCCGCCATTGTCGACAAGCAGCGCCCCCGCGCCTACGCCAGTGTCAAAGTTGGCATCGCTTAGGGACAGGACTGACAAGAAGCCAAATGCCGAATTGTATAGACCGGTGGTGAGGCTCCCAAGGGCGCCCTGCCCATCCGCTGTATTGCTTGTGGGAAGAGAACCTGGATCTGGTGTGTCTGTGGCGCTTTGCACTTGTTGGCAAAGCCCAAAGCACACAAGCGCGGACAGGGCTGTCGTGAATATAACTTTCCGAATTTTCATAACTTAATTTTCTTTCATTGTTTTTGGCCTTTCCTGATTTATCCCTGCGCGCCGCCTGCTCCAGCTTGCCCGCCGTGGTGGGCGAAATACTTTCGGAGGAACCCCGCACCCGCGGGACGAAGGTGGTGCCATCGCGTCTCATTTCTGGCCGTTTACTCATTTTCGTCACAAGCCTGTTTGCCAAAAATTCCGACACTCTGTCAAGAAAAAAGACTAGAAGATTCGATAGGGAACCGATGAATAGGTGCTGTGGCTGCTGAACTGCCTTGCCATAACCGGGAAGTTCCTCATCCTGCGTCTGTGCACCATTCACGCATCAGCTGCCGATAAACTGTCGCTCTACAAATTTTGTTTCATGCGTTCCCAATTCGCCTAATTTCTTGTCGTGCAGAAAATGATGAAAGCCGTCGTGAAGGCCAAAGCCGAGCCGGGGCTGTGGCTCGAGGAAGTTCCTGTTCCTGAAGTGCGCGGGGACGACGTACTTATCCGTGTCTTGAAAACCTCAATCTGCGGAACTGATGTTCACATTTACAACTGGGACGCGTGGGCGCAGAAAACGATTCCTGTTCCCATGACGATCGGCCATGAGTTCGTCGGCGTTGTCGACGACGTAGGCGATCATGTGAAAGGATTCGCGAAGGGCGATCTCGTGGTAGGCGAGGGGCACATCACCTGTGGACATTGTCGCAACTGCCTCGCGGGACGGCGTCACCTTTGCCCCAACACACAGGGCGTGGGCGTGAATCGTCCCGGCGCATGGGCGGAATTTGTAGCGATCCCACAGGATAACTGCTGGCACGCAGATCCCTCGATCTCACTCGATGTGCTTTCCTGCTTCGACCCGTTAGGCAACGCCGTGCATACTGCGCTCTCGTTCGATCTGGTCGGTGAAGATGTGCTCATCACCGGCGCGGGACCAATCGGCTGCATGGCCATTCCTATTTGCAAACGAGCCGGCGCGCGTCACATCGTGATTACAGATGTGAATCCGTATCGTCTGGATCTCGCGCGCAAAATGGGAGCCGATCTGGCGTTGGATGTGCGTACGGAAAAGGTCGCCGATGCGATGCAAGAGCTGGGGATAAAAGAAGGATTCGATGTGGCACTGGAAATGTCCGGCAATCCGAAAGCGTTCGCCGACATTTTGCCGAACATGTTTCACGGCGGCAAAATCGCGCTGCTGGGAATCATGCCGGGTAGCGCCGCGATTGATTGGAACCTGGTGGTCTTCAATCAGCTCACCATTAAAGGGATTTATGGCCGCGAAATGTATGAGACTTGGTACAAAATGACCGCGATGATCCAATCCGGTCTCGACATCTCGCCGGTGATTACTCACCGCTTCCCGTACACAGAATTCAAGGGAGCCATCGAGCTGATGAAATCAGGCAACTCCGGCAAGATCGTTCTCAATTGGGGCAATTTGTCATCCTGAGCGAAGTCGAAGGATCTTTCAAATCAACCACGGACTACGCGGATACCGCGGATCTTCGGGAATAGTTAGGGCTCCGGCAACGACAGTTTTCGGCAGATCTTTCGAGCGAGAACGTCGCTTAGCTCGCTGTGCCGCGGAATCGCTTGCATCTCATTTGTCTGCGGATTGCGCCACAAAGAAATGGCTGCCGCCTTCGCGTTTGAGCACGCATCCATGCCGCTGCAAATGTTGCAGCAGCTTGACCCGTTTCATTTTTCGATCGTCACGACTTCACGTAGTGCATCCACAGATGCACCCTTCAGGGCGTCGTGGCGACGATCTTCGAGCACAAGTTCAATCGCTGCCGCGAGGTCGCTCTTTGCTTCGTCGGGAGTGCGGCCTTGACCATTTGCTTCCGGCACTTCAGGACACTGCGCGATAAACCAATCTCCGTCTCGCTCAATGATTGCCGTGAATTCGTTGTGCATCAATCATCGACCTTACCGCAATGCGCGCAGGGCGACAACCCGTCTGCCCTTATCGCAACGCGGCCGCTTGTTTATGGTGACCTTCCAGTTCAAGTACCATTCGCTTAATGTGCTTGTAGTCCTGGTGCCGACTCAGGAATTGCAAACTTTCTTGCGGGTCACCCCATTGTAGAATCTGGATGGTTTCCTGGCGAGCGCCCCACGAATTCATTTCACGTTGATTCGGCATGTATAGGTCAATCGTGTTACGGCCAGCGAGCGCCCAGCCGTAATCGTCAACGCGATAAATTTGCCCAGTGGAGACCAGTCGGAACGCCGTGCCCGCCGGCCAGCGTGACCAATCAGCTGCAGCGCTGCCAATACGCGGTTTCGAGATTACAACGGCGCGCTTCACCGTACGAGTTGTTTTCGGCCCGCGTTTTGTCGTGCGCGTGACTGTTCGCTTTTCTTCAATCGAGAATGGTTGGAGCTGCGGTGAAAACGAATCGGTCTCGTCCACGGGCATAGCGCGGGGCACACCATCAACGGGAATCGCGCGCCGCGTTACTTCGGCTCGGTGGATAGGTGGGCCAGCTGCCTGCAATTCCCCGCCCAGAGCATTATGATTGCCGTACTCGCGGTGGTCTGACTCGGTGTGCGTGTACGCTGTCGTGCGGACATGTTGAAAATCCGTTTTTGCCAGCGGCGGCTCGTAAGGAGGCAGCGCATGGTGACTTGTCCCGCAACCACTGAGCAGAACAATGGCGATAAAAGCCGCAAGAATGGCCCAGGCAAGATTTCGACGGTCAGCGTAGGTCAAGGCTAAACACCGGGGAACTTATTAACAGTTATTCACAAGGCGCGCAAGTCCCTGTTTTAAGATGTTTTTGCTAGGAGCTTACGATTGCGCCTCAAAACCTGGCGCTGATAATGGGGATAAGTCGAAACTCAATTTCCTTGTCTTTCGACATTCGCCTGCCTCGCCGTAGCCAGAGCGAAGGCGGGTGCTTCGCCATTTATTAATCCGCGTAATGGCTCGCGAATTCCCATTGGCTCGCCCTCCGGGCTGCCGTCCATGTCGCTAGCTTCCCAGCGGCTCTATTCTGCGGCTTTGCGTTTGTTTTCCGCCAATCGGAAATCTGTGTAATCTGTGGACTCTATGGTTTCCGAATTCGAAAAGCAGGTCGCTCAAACTCTCGAAGAAATTAAATCCCAAGGTCTTTTCAAAACCGAGCGTGTCATCACCAGTCCGCAGGATGCGCACATTGCGATCACCGGCGGCAAGCGCGTGCTTAACATGTGCGCGAACAATTATCTCGGTCTTGCCGATCATCCCGCGCTGATCGCGGCAGCCAAAGAGGCGCTCCAGACCCATGGATTTGGGATGGCGAGCGTTCGTTTTATTTGCGGCACACAAGACATTCACAAGGCACTCGAAGCAGCGCTTACCAAATTTCTCGGCACCGAAGATACAATTCTTTATCCATCCTGCTTCGACGCGAACGGTGGTTTATTCGAGACGTTGCTTTCCGACAAAGACGCGGTGATCAGCGATGAATTGAATCACGCCAGCATCATCGATGGCATCCGGCTCTGCAAAGCGCAACGCTTTCGTTACAAGCATAACGACATGGCCGATCTCGAAGCGCAACTGCGCGCTGCAAAGGATGCGCGCTTCAGATTAATCGCCACCGACGGCTGTTTCTCGATGGACGGAACCATCGCTGACCTCAAGTCGATTGTTGAGCTCGCAGAAAAATACAACGCGCTAACGATGATCGACGACGCGCACGCGACCGGATTTCTCGGTAAGACAGGACGGGGCACACACGAGTATCGCGGTGTAATGGGCAAGATCGACATCATTACAGGCACGCTGGGCAAAGCGCTCGGCGGCGCAAGCGGAGGTTTTACCAGCGGGCGTAAAGAAATTGTTGATCTTTTGCGGCAACGCTCGCGCCCGTACTTGTTTTCCAACACGATTGCGCCGCCGGTGGTGGCGGCGTCCCTGAAGGCGCTCGAGCTTCTCACCGCATCCACTGAGTTGCGCGACAAACTTGAAGAGAACACGAAGTATTTCCGCGCCGCTTTGACCGAGCATGGCCTGACCATCAAGCCCGGGGTTCATCCCATTGTCCCGATCATGATCGGTGACGCGGCCAAGTCACAGAAGTTCGCTACGCGAATGCTGGAGAAAGGCGTTTACGTCATCGGCTTTTTTTACCCCGTCGTGCCGCATGGCACAGCGCGTGTCCGCACACAGGTATCGGCTGCGCATTCGCGGGAAGATTTGGAATTTGCCGTGAACGCCTTCGCGGAAGTAAACGAGGAATTGAAATAGGGCGAAGGGGTCTGCGGGAAGGTGATCGGCTTCTCCGAAGACGATGCCATCATGTAACCGCCGGAGGCGCGGGCATCGGCCCCGAACGCTTTCGGGGGATTTTTTGCCGACGCGTTGAGGACAACGCGTTCCACCTTTGCTCGGCCCATCGAATAGAGGTGGCGCAAGGCGACGTGTGGAGCAGATTGTGATGTGCACAAGATTGCTGCCAGCATTGTGGATTGGAAGGCCCTTCGCAAAGATTTCCCGATCCTACGCGAACAGGCGCACGGTCATCCGCTGATCTATTTCGATAACGCAGCCACCTCCCAGAAACCTCGGGCGGTGATCGAGGCGCTTCGGAACTTTTACGAGCATGAGAATGCCAACGTCCACCGTGGGCTGCATACTCTGAGCTCGCGCGCTACCGAAGGTTACGAAAACGCGCGCCAGCATGTTGCAGAATACATCGGCGCGGCGAGCTCAGACGAAATCATCTTCACACGCGGGACTACCGAGAGCATCAATCTGGTGGCCCAGGCTTGGGGCGGAAAATTTGTTCGCGAAGGAGACGTCATCCTCCTGACGGAAATGGAGCACCACAGCAATCTGGTCCCGTGGCAGTTGTTGTCCGAACGAACGGGAGCGCGCCTGCGCTTTGTGCCGGTTCTGGATGATGGAACTTTGGACCTCGGAAAGCTGCCTGTGTTACTTACGCCGGAGGTAAAACTCTTTGCGTTTACGCACATCTCAAATTCTCTGGGCACAATCAATCCCGTTGCCGAGTTGTGCGAGAAAGCGCACGCCGCAGGGGCACTCACGCTGGTGGACGCTGCGCAGAGCGTCGGACATTTGCCACTCGAGGTGCGGAAGTTAGGCTGCGATTTTCTAGCCTTCTCCGGGCACAAGATGTGTGGACCGACCGGAATCGGTGTGCTTTATGCGCGGAAGGAGATTTTGGAGTCCATACCGCCCTGGCACGGCGGCGGAGAAATGATTGTGAGCGTTGCTTTGGAAAAGAGCACGTTCAAGAAAGCTCCCCATCGATTCGAAGCTGGCACGCCAAATATTGCGGGGGCAATTGGTCTCGCCGCGGCCATTGATTACCTTGATCGAATCGGACGCGCAGCAATTTTCGAGCACGATTCGCAGCTGGCACGCTATGCATTCGATCGCCTGGGCGAACTCCCGGGGATACGCGTTTTTGGACCAGCTGAGGAGCGGGGCGCGTTGGCTGGGTTTGTGATGGACGCGGCGCACCCGCACGATCTCACCACATTCGCCGATCAATACGGACTCGCGTTGCGAGGCGGGCATCATTGCAACCAGCCGTTGATGCGGCGGTTTGGTGTGTCGGGGACGACGCGGGCGAGTTTTTATTTTTACAACACGATCGACGAAATCGATCGAATGATTGAGATCCTGCAAAAGGCCGCTCGCTTTTTTTCATGATGTCCGTGGTTATCTGTCATTCTGAACGTAGCGAAGAATCTTTGATTATCGCTCGGGCGATGTGCCGCGAGTCAGTCAGAGTGGTTTCGCTTTGCTCAACATGACAATGGCGTACGCAGTGCGTTTCTTTTCATGATTCCGGAAATCGAAGAGCTATATCAGGAAGTCATTCTCGATCATTCGCGCCGTCCGCGGAATTTCGGGGAGCTGCCCGATGCCGCGGTTCGCGTGCATGGCGACAATCCGGCGTGCGGCGATGAAATTCATCTCGCAGTCAAATTCGATGCCAGCGGTGGTTTGGAGGACATTAAGTTCTCCGGACGCGGGTGCGCAATCAGCCAGGCGTCAGCGTCGTTGATGACGATGAAACTGAAGG
>Ga0209474_10004533_pt1 | contig 11979 bp, 8 predicted proteins | sample GraSoiAngelo_145_FD_185902 | JGI IMG/M metagenome (GOLD analysis project Ga0209474, IMG submission 185902) | Grasslands soil microbial communities from the Angelo Coastal Reserve, California, USA - 14_1009_05_20cm (SPAdes) (version 2) | ecosystem: Environmental > Terrestrial > Soil > Grasslands ...
AGCCGATTTCAATGGTGCGCGCGGCAGATTCTTTGCGAAGCGCATGGTCCATGCCGCCCTGGACGATCCCGAAGAGGGCTTGAGTTCCCTCATAGCTGATGGCTGGAGGCTGAGAGCTCTTCCAGGGCACCTCGTTCCTGTGGTCGTCGAAATATTTCTTGCTGCGAGCAGCCCAGCGAAGAGTCATTTCCATGGAGTCGCGATTACGGGGTGGGCCGGCGGGATATTCGGTGCATTCGTCGAATGCCATGATGATGTCTGCGCCCAGGCCGATTTGTGCCTCTATGGCAGTTTCGGCGGAGAGGAAATGCGACGATCCGTCGAGATGCGAGCGAAACGTCACGCCATCTTCAGTGACTTTCGTGAGGTCACTCAAGCTGAAAACCTGGAATCCGCCGGAATCGGTGAGGATGGCGCGCGGCCACGACATGAATCGATGCAAGCCGCCGAGCTTGCGAATCTGATCAATGCCGGGGCGCAAAAAAAGATGATAAGTGTTGCCCAGCAGAATCTGAACGTCTAGTTGTTCCAGCAAATCCTGAGGCACGCCTTTGACTGTGGCGGCAGTGCCGACCGGCATGAACACGGGGGTTTCGACCTCACCGTGAGGGGTGAACAACTTTGCTCGACGCGTCGGGCCGCTGGTTTTACTGATTTCGAACTGAAGAGACATTGATGGGGATTCTAAAGGATTCCGCACAGCCTTCCGTATGTGCCTCGGGAGAGCAGGTTCCTCACGGCTAAAGCCGTTCGGAATGACATCAGATTGGAGAAGGAGATTCGTTGTGGCAAAAGGGGAAAGAGCAGGTTCCTCACGGCTAAAGCTGTTCGGAATGACATCGGATTGGAAATGGAGATTCGTTGTTCAAAGGGAAAAGCAGGTTCCTCACGGCTAAAGCCGTTCGGAATGACATCGGATTGGAGATGGAGATTCGTTGTGCAATAGGGAAAAGCAGGTTCCTCACGGCTAAAGCCGTTCGGAATGACATCGGATTGGAGATGGAGATTCGTGCAATAGGGAAAAGCAGGTTCCTTACGGCTAAAGCCGTTCGGAATGACATCAGTCGATTATTTATTTTGCGAATTTGCTGCTTAGGGTTTATCGACCGTGGCGGGCTGAATTTCTTCTACGTCTACGATATTGGTTGGATACCGGCCGGTGTAGCAGGCGGTGCAGTAAGTGGTTTTCTCGCCGTCGTGGCAGGCTTTCTTCAGGCCGTCCAGCGAAAGATAGGCCAGAGAGTCGGCGCCAGTGTATTCGCGGATTCCTTCGATGGTGTTGTTGGCGGCGATGAGTTCTTTTTTGCGCGGAGTGTCAACGCCGTAAAAACAGGGAGATATCGTTGGCGGACAGGAGATTCGCAGGTGCACTTCGGTTGCGCCGGCGCCGCGCACCATGCGCACGATTTTTTTGCTGGTAGTGCCGCGCACGATAGAGTCATCGATCAGCACGACGCGCTTGCCCTCAAGCAGACTGCGGACCGGATTCAGCTTGAGCCGGACCCCGAAGTCGCGAACCGACTGGTGCGGCTCGATGAAGGTGCGACCCACATAGTGGTTACGAATTAGACCGAAGCGCAGCGGAATGCCGCTTTCAGCAGCGTACCCCATGGCCGCGGTCACACCCGAGTCAGGCACCGGCACAACCAGGTCAGCATTTGCGGGAGCTTCGATGGCAAGCTGGCGGCCAAGCTGCTCGCGGCTTTCCTGGACCGGACGTCCGAAAACACGACTGTCAGGCCGTGAAAAATAAACGTGCTCGAAGATGCAGCTTGACTGCGCCATGGCGGGCGCATAGAAACGCGAGCTAATGCCTTCCGGGCCGACGATGACGAGTTCACCCGGTTTCACTTCACGCTCGTAAGTTGCGCCGATCAGGTCGAACGCGCTGGTTTCGGAGGCAAAAACAATCGTGTCCTGAAGACGCTCGCCTTGCGCCTTCATGCGTCCCATGGCCAGTGGACGGAAGCCGCGGGGGTCGCGGGCTGCGAAGATGCGGTCGGGACTGATCATCACCAGAGAAAACGCGCCTTCAACCCGGCGGAGCGCGTCTGCAATGGCTTCGGGCAACGTCTGCTCGCGGGATTGCGCGATAAGGTGCACGATGACTTCGGTGTCGCTGCTGGTCTGGAAAATCGAGCCTTGCGCTTCCATGCGGGCGCGGATTTCGCCGGCATTTGTGAGATTGCCATTGTGCGCCAGCGCGATCATGCCTTTGTTCGATTGCACCATGATCGGCTGGGCATTGAGCAGAGCGGAATCGCCGGCCGTCGAATAACGGGTGTGTCCGATGGCGAGGGTGCCGCGAATACGCGAGAGCTTCTTTTCGGTAAAAATGTCGGCGACCAATCCCATGGATTTGTGGATGTGGAGCGACATGCCATCGGAGGTGACGATGCCTGCAGATTCCTGGCCGCGATGTTGCAACGCATGCAGGCCGAGGTAGGCGAGCGTCTCCGCCTCAGGATGCGAGTAGATCGCTACCACACCGCACTCGTCGTGAAATTTGTCGTTAGTAAGCATTCAGCACTCAGCAGTTAGTTTTCAGAGTCTTAACCAGCAGCGGCATGCGCCGGTTCGCTCCTTAGTGCCCGCTCCAGCGCGCTTTCGTAACTTTCATTCAACTCTGAAACCGAACCTGAAACGACGACCTGGCCATCAACCTTGATATCCAGAGTACCAGGAACCGTCTCACCAAGCTGGTCCGCAAAAATACCGTGTTTCTGGGCTACTTGTTTGATTCGCGCCAGGTGCGCGGGGTCGCAGGAGATCACGATCCGGCTGGCATCTTCGCCAAACAGAACGAATTCAGGGGCCAAGCCATTCACGCTCAATTCGACACGGCAGCCAATTCCCTTCTGGAAGGAAACCCGGGCCAAAGCCACGGCCAGACCACCGTCTGAAGAGTCGTGGGCGGAATCGATCAACCCGGCAGCGATCAGCTCGACGACGGCCTTCTGCAGGGCGGCTTCTTTCTCGAGTTCGAGAGCAGGAGGGAATCCCCAAAGCTCGCCCAGAACTTCTTTCGCGTACTCGGAGGAGCCAAACTCGACTTCGGCGTCGGTTGCGTCCCCCGGTTCCGAGGCTCGCAGCAAAACCACAGCGCGGCCGGCCTCGCGAAAGTGCGGGAAAGCGGATTTGTTCACATCTTCAAGAATTCCGACCACGCCAAGAACCGGCGTGGGATAGATCGCCTCGCCGAGAGTTTCGTTATAGAAGCTGACGTTCCCGCCCGTAATGGGAATTTCGAGTTCTTCGCAAGCCTTGGTGATGCCATCGATTGTCTGGGAGAACTGCCACATGATTTGCGGCTTTTCGGGATTGCCGAAATTCAAACAGTTGGTCGCGCCAACTGCCGTTGCCCCTGAGCATGCCACATTGCGCGCGGCTTCGGCCACGGCGTGCATCGCACCCAGCTTGGGATCGAGATAACACCAGCGGCCGTTGCCATCGAGGGCCATCGAGAGTGCACGCTGCGATCCCTTTATGCGGATCACGCCGGCATCACCTGAGCCCGGGCCCTCGACAGTGTTGGTTTGCACCATTGAATCGTATTGCTGGTAGATCCAGCGCTTGCTGCAGATGTTGGCGCTCGAGAGCAGGCGCTTCAGATCATCTGTGAAATCGATCTTTTCGCCGAGCTTAATGTGTTCCGGCATTTCACTTGGAACCGGCGGCTGCCAGCGCTTTAGCGGGCGTTGATAGACCGGGGCATCGTCGGTAAGCGCGGTATTCGGAATTTCGGCAACGACCTGGCCGTGCTCGAGCACCCGCATGCGGTTTTCGCTGATCACGCGACCGACTTCGACCGCGTCGAGTCCCCACTTGCGGAACACTTTGTAAACTTCTTCTTCGCGGCCTTTTTGCGCCACCAGCAACATGCGCTCCTGCGATTCGCTCAGCAGAATTTCGTAGGCGCTCATGCCGGTCTCACGCTGCGGGACGCGGTCCATCTCAATCTCAATTCCAACGTTGCCGCGTGCGCCCATCTCACAGGTGGAGCAAGTGAGCCCCGCGGCTCCCATGTCCTGAATGCCGATGACCGCGCCGGTCTGCATGGCTTCAAGGCATGCCTCGAGCAACAGCTTCTCTAAAAATGGATCGCCAACCTGCACATTGGGCCGCTTGGCTTCCGATTCTTCGCTGAATTCTTCGCTGGCCATGGTGGCGCCATGGATGCCATCACGTCCGGTCTTCGCGCCAACATAAATCACCGGATTGCCTTCACCGGCGGCCTTGGCGTAAAAAATTTGATCTTTGCGGACCAGGCCGAGGGCGAACGCATTCACCAGCGGGTTGCCGGAGTAACTCGGCTCAAATTTGGTTTCACCGCCAAGATTGGGGACACCGAAGCAGTTGCCATAAGAAGCGATGCCGCTGACCACGCCTTCGAGGATGGAGTGGTTCTTGTGGAGTTCCTGGTTGGAGATTGCCGGGCCTCCCTCGGCTGAACGGGCGAGGGCGCCCGTCGCTCCGGTTCCAGGAGAGACCGGGCCGAATCGCAGCGAATCCATCACGGCAACGGGCCGCGCGCCCATGGTAAAAATGTCACGCAAAATACCGCCAACGCCGGTAGTTGCACCCTGAAATGGCTCAATGAAAGAAGGATGATTGTGTGACTCAATTTTGAAGGCGCAAGCCCAGCCATCGCCGATATCAACGATGCCGGCGTTTTCTCCTGGGCCTTGGAGCACACGGCGGCTGCGGGTCGGCAATCGTCTTAAATGGACGCGGGAGGATTTGTAGGAGCAGTGCTCGCTCCACATCACGCTAAAAATGCCGAGCTCGGTAAACGTTGGTTCGCGGCCGCCCAGCAGGGACTTGATGCGGTCGTATTCTTCGGAAGTCAGTCCATGGTCGCGCAGGACTTCAGGTGTAATGGCTAGGGTCGCCGTGGACATTTGGGGAAAGTCTATTGTCGCATTTTCGGGAGAAATTCAAAAGCATTTAGCCGCAGATTCAAATTCAAGAGCTTTTAACCGCAGAGATCGCAGAGACTTGACCGAGAGGACGCAGAGAAAACAAATGCTGGATCTTCTCTGGTTGCTCAGCGTACTCAGTGGTTAGAGGATGGATTCTGGCGATACTTCAAAATCAAGAGCTTTTAACCGCAGAGATCGCAGAGCTTTAATTGAGAGAACGCGGAGAAAGACAAATGCTTGATCTTCTCGGCACATTCCGCGAAGTCGGCGCACTCGGCGGTTAGAGGATGGATTGTGCCGATACTTCAAATTCAAGAGCTCTGACCACAGAGAGCACAGAGGTACACAGAGGGGAAACACAGAGGGGTAACACACAGGCGAAACACAGAGGCGAAACACAGAGCAGACATGCCTAGATGAGAAGCGGCAGTGGTGTTTCTGACGCATATACTCAAATCCGATGAAGTCCATCATCGTGGGCACCGCCGGGCACATCGATCATGGGAAGACCGCGCTGGTCAAGGCGCTCACGGGAATTGATGCCGACCGACTGCAGGAAGAGAAACGCCGCGGCATCACTATCGACCTGGGATTCGCACACGCGGAGTTGTCCGGCACATCGGGAGAGCGGCTGAGATTTGGCTTTGTCGATGTTCCCGGTCATGAGCGTTTCGTCCGAAACATGCTGGCCGGGGTAGGCGGAATTGACCTGGTGCTGCTGGTGATTGCCGCCGATGAGGGCATCAAGCCACAGACCCGCGAACATTTCGATATTTGCCGTCTGCTTGGAATCCGGCATGGAATAACCGTGCTCACAAAATCGGACCTGGTCGATGCGGAGACGCTGGAAGTTGTGCGCCTCGAAGTCGAAGATTTCTTTCGCGGATCATTCCTGGAGAATGCGCCGATCGTTCCGGTGAGTTCTCTGAAAGCAAGCGGCCTGGATGAACTGAAGCGGCAACTGGTTCGGGTTGCGAGTCAGTTGCCGGCGCGCGACTCGAATGCAATCACGCGTCTGCCCATTGATCGCGTTTTCACGATGAAAGGCTTCGGCACCGTGGTCACAGGTACTCTGGTTGCGGGCGCGATCCATAAAGAAGATGAGCTGCAGCTTTTTCCCGCCGGAAAGAAAATTCGAATTCGAGGCGTTCAAGTTCACGGGGCGTCGGCGGACAAGGCTGTGGCAGGGGAACGCACGGCGCTGAATTTGGCGGGAGTTGATAAAGCCGAACTCGAACGCGGTATGGTGCTTGCCCCGCCAGAAATGCTGCGGACTTCATCTCGGATCGATGTGAAACTTTCACTGCTGCCTTCCCCGAAGCCTTTAAAAAACCAATCGCGCGTGCACTTTCACACGTTTACCTCTGAATGTGTTGCGACTGTTGCCCTTTACGGAACTAAACAGATTGAGCCGGGAGGAGAGGCATTCGCGCAATTGCGCCTGGACCGACCCGTGCTGCTCCTGCCCGAAGACCACTTTGTGATCCGCCAGTTTTCACCCGTGTTGACCATCGGTGGAGGCACGGTTCTTGACGCCGCGCCGTTGCCGAAAATCGCCGCTGCGGAACGATTGGAGTTTTTGAAAATTGAGGTCGATCCTCATAACCCCGATGAAACTAAATTGCTCGGCAGAATTCGCCGCCGCCGCGATCAGGGGCTCTCGGTTGCTCAGTTGATAGCTGAGGCGGGACATCCGGCGGATCGCCTGGAGACTGCACTCTCAGTCCTACTTCAGAAAGAACTGATCTATCGGCACGGCGACCTGCTCATCGATCATTCTGTTCTTCACAATGTGGCGGAGCGATTGCATTCGCTGGTCGCCGGCTTTCATCGTCAAAATCCGCTGGTTACTGGTATTCCAAAAGAATCGCTGAGAGAGGAAGCGAAACTGTCTCCGCAGGTGTTTGAGGCGGCATTCTCGATTGGGAAGGGCACGGTTCCCAGCCGTGCCGAAATCAGCAGTGCCCGACTTAGCGGAACGACTGCAAATCGTGCGCTTCCCGCCCATGCTACGGGGAAAAGCGCGTCCCAATCGGCATCTACGCCAGCAAAGCACCTTGAGATGATCGGAGACCTGGTTCGCCTTCCCGGCCACGGCGTGGTGATGAAAGATGAAGAGGCCGAATCGAAGAAAACCATTGAGCAGGCGTTTGCGTCAGCGGGATTGAAAGTTCCTGCATTGAAAGATGTCCTGGCTGGATTAACAATCGACAAAACGCGCGCCCAAAAGCTCGTCACTCTGCTGCTGCGTGACAAAGTGCTGATAAAAGTTTCTGATGAATTGGTTTTTCATCAGGCGGCATTAAGCGATCTGCGGAAGAGTCTCGCGACCCAAAAAGCACAGTCACCAAAAATCGACGTCGGTAAATTTAAGGATCTGACTGGTGTGAGCCGGAAATATGCCATCCCATTATTGGAATATCTTGATCGTGAGCGAGTGACGCGGCGGGTGGGCGATGAGCGAGTGATCCTTTAATAAAACCGCGTGGCTTTAGTTACGCGCTAGCTGGAGGCGGGCCCGCGAATGGAGAGTCTTTCATCATCGCTCCCTGCAGGGACTCCAGATAATTATTCAATTTGCTGGCACCGTCTTTGGTGAGGTGAACAAATTTGAACCCGTTGCCAAATGACGGATGCTTGCTAACCACCTGGGCCTTGACGAAAATCTTCGTGTCCTCAATCCAGAGGGCGATGTCCACCCCGGTTGCGACTTCCTGGGTGAAGATCATCTCAACGTAGCATCCCCCCAGGCCGATATCTGCCGTCTGTCCTCGCAGCGGTGTCGTCACGCCATCGGGACGGAGCTCGATTGGAACCGCAGCTTTGAATCTGGCGTATTGCCGCTGTTTCCATTCCATAACTGCTCCCTGCTTCAACGTGACTGGTGGCTCGAACATCTACCTTTATTAATAGCAGGTGTATTGCCATAACGAGCGATGTACAAGTGACTGATTCAAAAGAATGACCGAAGTTGATGAATCAATGACATGACAAATTTTGTCATGTGCTTCCGTCAATCTGCCACTGAGTTACACTACTGCCAATTCTGCGTTGGTAGAGAGCGTCCATTGCAAGGAGAACAGTTGGATGGCAAATAGAACGTGTATGGGAACTCCGGCGCAGTGATCGCGACCTTCATCTCTAATTCTGAAGTTCACTTACTGCTCGCCTACGGGATTTTTCTCGCAAGCTATTTAGTCTTTGCGATCGGCCGTTTTCCGGGAACCAAGATCGACCGGCCTGCTGCTGCCATCATTGGAGCCGCTCTGATGTTTGCATTCCGGGTAATTAGGCCAGACCAAGGCATCCGCAGCATCGATTACACAACGATTGTGCTGCTCGCTTCCATGATGCTGATTGTTTCCAGCCTGCATTTTGCGGGGTTCTTCGAGTGGGTTGCCGCGCTGGTTGTGAAGTTCGTCTCGCCGTCTCACTTGTTGCCGGGCGTCATTTTCACCAGCGGAATACTGTCTGCATTTCTGGTGAATGATGTTGTTTGTCTGGTGATGACGCCTTTGCTGCTGAAAATTTGCCAACAGTTTTCGAAGCGGCCGATGCCTTATTTGCTGGCGCTGGCCACGGCTTCGAACATTGGCAGCACCGCCACGATCACCGGCAATCCGCAAAATATTCTTATTGGATCGATCTCGGGAATCAGCTATCGCTATTTTCTTTCGGCTTTGGCGCCAGTTGCCGTGATAGGCCTGTTCATTGATTGGTTGGTGCTGCACTGGCTTTATCCGAATCGCGAAGGCGGGTTGCGAAAGCCGACTGCGAGTTCTTTTCAAATTGCCCCGATCAACCGCAGGCAGCTTGCATTTCCACTGATCATTCTGGCCCTTGTGTTGGCAGGTTTTTTGGCCGGATTACCTCCGGCATTGGTGGCGGCACTGGGCGGGGCGGTACTGCTGGTGCGGCGTTCGCTGCATCCGGAGGAAATTTACAAAGAGGTCGATTGGCCTCTGCTGGTATTTTTCATCGGGTTGTTTGTGATTATCGGCGCGGCCGAACAGGCTGGGATTGCCCAACAAATGCTTACGCTGGCAGAGCGCATGAATCTACATAACGCGTGGATCTTTGCCGGAGTAGTGGCGCTGCTCTCGAATATTGTGAGCAATGTGCCCGCTGTCATGCTGCTCAAGGACCTGGTCCCGCAATTTCACAATGCGACTCAGTTCTGGCTGCTGCTGGCCATGGCGAGCACGCTGGCGGGCAATCTGACCGTGACCGGCTCGATCGCAAATATTATCGTGATCGAAAAAGCGCGGCCGGAAGTGGAAATTAAGTTCAAGGATTATGTGCGGGTCGGTTTGCCGGTTACGCTGGGAACATTGGCAATCGGGGTTTTATGGCTGCGGTATTTTAAGGGTTAGAAGGAGTTGAAAATAGCGGCCAAACCGGCCACGGTCACACTAGTTTGGAATGACTGGGGTCACCATATAACTGCCGTGTCCTGTGGCTGTTACCCTAGTTTCCCGACCTATAGTGTTTCCTGTATGGCCATGCGATGGGTTCACATTCGAACATTGATTGCGGCTCTCTGAACACTTATGGCTCATACGCGACGCGGCACACGAATACCGGTACACATCTCGGTGACAGTCACTAGCCTGGACGCAACCAACTGGTTCTCGGAATCGGGACTAGTCGTCCTGGCGAACCAGCACGGGTGCGCTGTCAGGATTCCACGTCCTGTTTTGGTGGGCACTGGCGTTATCTTGGAGGGTCTCCCTGTGGATAGGCAGATGGCCTCCGCGAAGGTCGTCAATTCCATCTCGCTGGGTGAATACGAGAGATTCTGGCTTCTCGGACTGGAACTGCATCAACCGGGAAATGTTTGGGGAATTGAAACGCCACCTAACGACTGGATCGTCTATGACCAGCCCGGTACCCTTGTAGACCGGGTCCTGACCATTTGGCAGACGATTTCGTTAAAGAAGAAATCGGACGAGACAATAGTCCACTGAAATTGGCAGTGTCCGAGGTATTTGGTCCTCTTTAGATGACCGGGGTGCCTGGCTTCGAGTTATCCGGGGCACGACCCATGAATGGATATCCCGTTCTTCGCGTCGTGACGAAGGGCGGGATTAACGGACTTGTGAGTAAGTCTTAAATTCCGATAAAGGCGGAGAGTTCATGTGTACCCACCCTTGCAAAGAGCGCAAGGATGGCGCACCCTCGTCATCGGCTTCCGAGAGATACAACGAGTAAAGGTGGGCCACCCGCCCAGATTCCCTCGACCAGGGTTATGTGCGATTTTGCAGCAATAAACCGGTGCAGTTCAGCGAACGTTTTTTTTGCTCCACAGCTTCGTGGACGTGGACGGTCCTTACTTCTTCGGAAAGTTAGGATCCGCCTTGATCTCGCGAATTTGCTGGATATGCCGCTCGGAATGAGTGGAAATTTCAAGCATCCACTGCCAGGAATCAATCAGTTCTTGTTTTCCAAAGCTGTGCGCGCGCAAATCGTCGTCGGTGGTTTTGATGTATGCGATCATGGTGGCCCGGAGCGACTCGAACTTGGCGAGGGCTTCGCCTAGGTCCTTATAGGTCTCGACCTTCTCATGGCCGCCATCGGTTTTCGTATGCACCACTCGATCGATGCCGTACCACATAATGTCGGCATCGGTTGCCACCGATTTTTTGTCCTTCATATCGGGGGACGCCTTGACGGCCTTCTGCAGATCGCGCCAGTAGTCGGGCTCGGCTACCGCCAGGTGAGAAACGCATTCCCGAATGGACCAGCGGTCTGGGGACGCCTTGTACTCCAGTTGGGCAGGCGACAGCCCGCGCACCTCCTCGGCCAACATGCTTCCGGTCATCTCAAAATGCACCAGCAGGTGTTCGCGGTCCTCGGCCGTCATTGGAGCCGCATACAGCCGAAGCGTCATCGCTAAAACAAGAAATGGCAGTGCTCGGATGGTTGTCATGACCGGCATGGTAGCAACAAACCTTTCCGGGATCCACGGAAAATGTGAGGTGCGATGGAATAGCACGTTCGATCAAATATCGTAAGGTGACGGATTACCGTAAAAACCAAAAGGGCCGGACGCGTGGAGCGCGAATAAGGGACATCCTGATATGACGGCAATTCCTGTTGCTTCGGTTGATGAAAAGAGTAGGAAAATTACGCTTGAATTCAAGTTTCAGGAATCCGATTCATCGCAACAGGTGCCCTAACTGTTGTGAACAGGCGATTGCACTCACTGATATTGAATGACTGAATACCTACCAAAAAGGCGAATGGAAGGGGCAAACTTGTGGTATCGCATGTTATCAACAGTCACTTCCGAATTCCCTATCAACTGTCCATGATAGCTTTCAACCGCGACGAGATAGGCGGTTTGCCGAGCACCCAGGATTTACCCGTTTTCGCCGCTGAGGCACGCCTGACGCTCGTCGTACAAATTTGAGGAAGAAGTGCCCGTTTGATCACAACGCTCGTGTGTCACGGTTCAGAAGCTGGTCACGTTTCCGGCGAGACAAAGGGGGCTTGAGCGTGCTACACAATCTGAAACAAAAAGGTGGTAATAATCTCGGCATAGGACAAAACGGAGGACGGTATGAAACGTGAGCGCGCGTTAAAGGTAGTGCTGGTGTTGTGGGCGTGTTTTATTGCTTTTGGGGCTATCTCCTGTTCGACGATCTGTGGCACTCCAGGTGGCTTAGCGGGCATAGTGACGTCATGCCGATGTTCCTGAGCCTTAACACGGCGCTTGGGGTCTGTCTGTTGGTGGCCGTTAATCAGCCGGCCAAGCATCGCTTGATGATCGCCTATGGGGCGTGGTCAAGCCTTGCCCATGGGTTCACGATGACAATCATGTCGGCGCAGGCCGTGGCGCACGGGATGCACAGGAAGGATAGCCCCCAGGACATTGTGATCTTTGGCGTGATTGGAGTCACGCTGCTTGCACTCCTCCCGGCAAAACAACCATCGCCGGCCGGCCGCCTATCAGTGAGCCGCGCGTTGCCGAACGCTAGAGGACCTGGTCCACCGCCGCGCGCATACCGAGATGCAGGGCGCTCGTGGCATCCAAAACGGCTCGTGAATACCCTGA
>Ga0209474_10004535_pt1 | contig 11977 bp, 10 predicted proteins | sample GraSoiAngelo_145_FD_185902 | JGI IMG/M metagenome (GOLD analysis project Ga0209474, IMG submission 185902) | Grasslands soil microbial communities from the Angelo Coastal Reserve, California, USA - 14_1009_05_20cm (SPAdes) (version 2) | ecosystem: Environmental > Terrestrial > Soil > Grasslands...
GGGAAACATTAAACTACACCGCGCGTTTCCCTCGAAGTTTCTCGGGAACCGGCGCGACATTTTGGTGTATCTGCCGCCGGGTTACCGGCGATTCTCATGGCGGCGGCATTCAGTACTCTATTTGCACGACGGACAAAATGTATTTGATGCAGCAACTTCCTTTGGAGGCGTCGAATGGGGTGTGGACGAGACAGCGGAGCGCCTCATTCGCACCAAAGTTCTCGATCCGCTCATCATTGTCGCGGTGGCGAACATCGGCGAAGACCGAGTGCACGAATATACGCCCACACCCGGAGTGATCGAAGCAAAGGGGAGACGGAAGAAACGCAGCCGCGGTTTGGCGCGATTGTATGGCCGTTTTCTGATGGACGAACTGAAACCGTTTATCGACCGGAATTATCGGACTCGGCGCGGCCCGACATTCACGGGCTTAGGCGGCTCATCTCTGGGCGGCCTCGCGACACTGGCGATTGGCATGTTGTACCCGGAAAAATTCCGCCGGCTGATGGTGATGTCGCCATCCGTCTGGTGGGATAACTTCGCGATTTACCGGCTGGTCGATTCTATTGAGCAAAAACTACCATTAAAAATTTGGCTCGACACCGGCACAGCCGAGCCCGGCTGGGAACAAACACGTGAGCTATATAAGCGACTCGTCGAGAAAGGGTGGAAACCGGGCAAGGACATCCAATACATGGAAGCCGACCACGGTGATCACAGCGAAGCGGCGTGGGCAACGAGAGTGGAACCGGCGTTGCGGTTTCTGTTTCCACTAGGCAGGTAAGACTATAGCCGCTTCCCTGTGGGAAACGCCAGGCTGATGTGACCTATTGTTGCGTCGCCCCCAGGGCGACTGCTACAGTTTCGCTACCGGCGCCGGCGACGGATTCGGCGGCAACGGCTCGGGTGGAGGTACAGGGGGCTGCGGAGTTGGTCTAGGCGGAGCGGGATTCTCTGGCATGGAGCTCTCATTAGAGAATCGCTTTTACTGCAGCGGTTTGCCGTAAACCTGATAAACGCGAACAAAGCCGCCGATAAAATCCCAATCCTTTTGATACGAGAAGGCGCGATCGTGTGCAGACCAGGTAAGGTCGCGCGGCGACTCTGGATGATTAGGATCGTACACGAGATAGCGATCAACCCCGGGATTCGGTGATGAAGATTTCAGCTTATAAATCAAAACCGAATGATTGATGCTGAACCGGGGGTACGTGGTAAGAAATGCGATAAACAACTCGCCGCGCGCCAAAGCCGCATTCAGTCGAGCATGAGTCCGTTCCTGGTAGCCACTGCCGTCTTGAAACATCATCCGGGCATTGCTGACTCGGAAATAACTCGGCCAACCATGACCGATATTTAATTGCACAAGTTCGCGATGCGCCTTGCTCATTTCCTTCAAGTCCTTGTATCCCGGAAAGACAATTCGTTCATTGTCCGGCAACGGCTCCGCCCAAGCCGCCTGGCGTGTCACAGCGCGAATGCGAGCCGCCAGTGACGCATCATCCAAGGGGGTACTTCGCGGCTCGAACCGCGCAAATTTCTTGAATTGGAGGGCCGTGCGGGACATCACGAAGCAGTGACGATCGTATGCGTCGCGCTTTGTCGCCGATGATTTTCGTAAAGAAGCGTGTCCTTCATGGTATTCGAACACCGTTTGATTCGCGAAGGCGAAGGTGTCGCGATCAAAACGGAAACCCGACGTTGTGCTGCCGGCTTGTGCGAATGTGACAGCGGCAAAAGCCCCGAGCCAGCAAGCGCCCACTGATTTGCCCCAAATCCCAAACATCACATCAAACGCGGATCGGGGTAGTGACAGTTTTGCCTTCGGAAAACACACCCAACCGCCGAAATTTTTGATATCGTTTCTCCAATAATTCCGTGACCGGAATCTGGCAAAGTCGCTCCAAGCCCCGGCGTAGCGCCTCTCCAAGATTCGCAGCAGCAGAACCGTAATCGCGGTGTGCGCCGCCCTCCGGCTCGCGGATAATTTCGTCCACGACTTCCAATTTCAGAAGGTTCTGCGCAGTTAATTTGAGCGCCTCAGCGGCTTCAGCAGCATGTCGACGGTCTCTCCACAAAATCGCAGAACAGGCTTCCGGACTAATGACTGAGTAGTAAGCGTTCTCGAAAATCAATACGTGATCTGCGACACCGATGCCCAGTGCACCTCCCGAGCCGCCCTCGCCGATTACCGCGGCGATGACTGGGACGCGCAGCTTCATCATCTCACGAAGGTTCACAGCGATTGCTTCTGAGATGTGGCGTTCCTCGGATCCAATCCCTGGAAAGGCGCCGGGCGTATCGATTAGGGAAATCACCGGCATCCCGAATTTTTCGCTGAGACGCATTAAGCGCAGCGCTTTGCGGTAGCCCTCCGGATGCGCGCACCCGAAATTGCGCATCACGTTCTCCTTGGTGTTACGCCCTTTTTGGTGAGTGATGACGACGCAACGCTGGCCTCCGAGCATTGCCATACCGCATGGCATCGCGCGATCGTCGGCAAAGCGGCGATCGCCGTGCAACTCGACCCAGTTCGTAAAACAGCGTTGAATGTAATCGAGCGCGAACGGCCTTTGAGTGTGCCGGGCGATTTGGACCCGCTGCCAAGCTGTCAAATTGTCGTAAACGTGACGGCGCGTTTCCCGAAGCTTTGCCTCAAGTTCGTTCACCGCCGAGCCGAGATCGACGTCATGCTTTGTGGAATGACTCTTCAAATCCTGCAGCCGCCGTTCCAGTTCAAAGACCGGCTTTTCAAAATCGAGCGGTTGCCATTCCATTGTTAGGGTAAAGGATTACTACGTTAGCTGCCTCGCGGAATCAGGTTCGTTGGGCTGCTTTGTAACATTGTAACTGTTTTAACTTTTGCTTCAGTCAAGAATCGTCACGGGTGTGCGATTGTTTACAAGCGTGCTTAGTTCCTCGAGATCAAGGGCGGCCAGACCAAGACCGGTCGGCGGGGGCGGTTGGTCGAGATTGGGGTGCGTTGCATCCGGCACTGCGTACAACGTATAAGCGGGTGCACCGGCCAACCTGATCCACTTTGTGCTGGCCAGGTACTCCTTGCTGCCGAGGCCAACGCGTTTGCCACCTTTCCAAGCCATCGTTTCGGCAACTTTCGCCATGATTTTAGCCGGTTGCTTCTGCGGCAGCTTTGCTTCGCGCACGTGATATTGCTTGAAAAACGCGGCGTGGTTCAACAGCACAATCAGGTTCGATTTGCGCTGGATCACCATCGAGAAATCGGGATGCGAGATCAGCAGCCGGTCTCTAATCCGCAGCATGGTGCCGTTCATATTGTTCATACGCATGATCATCTCCGGTGTCGTCTTCAGCTTGCGCGCAATCTTCGCCAGCACGTCGCCGGGTTTTACAATGTATTCGACCTTTTCCGGAGAGGGATGACGCGACAGCAAAATTTCGGTGTTCACTTCCCCAAGGATATCCCGGGCTTCATCGAGGTGTTTCCCATTGGGATACTTTTGGATAAAAGTCGCAAGCGCGTCACGCGCTTCAGTGAGTTTTCCATCCTGCCGCAGTTTAACGGCCGCCTCAAATTCCGGCAGGCTGACGTCCACCGCAGGCGGCGGAGTGACTTCCCCCCGCTGCTCCTTTTGCACTTCGATTTCTTCTTTAACGAATGTGTTGTAACCGAACCAGGCGGCGCCACCGAAAATAGCGAGCGCCAGCAGTAGGACGAAAAGCCATTTCATGACTTCGATGAAGTTAAAGCGTTGAAGCGTTGAAGCGTTGAAGCGTCAAGTCACCGCGCCATGGTCCCGCTTTAACGCTTCAACCGTTCAATGCTTAATGGCTCTGCGCTTTAGCCCTGTTCGGCTTCGCTTCCAGGAAAGAACCGATGCCAAAGGCGTCCGATCGAAGGCTCTTCCCGGTTTGTCCAGGTAAAGTGGCAATCGTGACAGTAAAATTCCTTCGGAATAATTTTCAGCGCGCAGAGCACGCCGACGAGTGCGGGCGTGAGAAATTTCCGCGTCATCTGCGGGTACTCGATATTTGAAGAGTTGCATTGCGGGCAGCGAATAAGGGCAGCGGAGATGTCTGGATCAGTCGATTCCCATTCGATCATCAGACCTTGCGCCTTTTCAAAGTCGTTATCCTCCACCATGACTTTGGCGTTCGCTTGCGGCTTGGACATGAACCCGAACTCTTGCAACCGCGCCTCATTGTGAACGTCGGCCTTGATCCCTGAATCCTGAAAGCGCCGTTTAAGCTGACGCGCTTTGACGGGCTCATTAAACGTGGCAATGGTCACCATAAGGTCTCCTTCATGCGCGGCGGCACATCGCCCTGATCAAACATCAAATCGCCGTGAAGCGCAAGAGTTTGACATCGAAGTGATTTGACGACCGTCGCTGGTTAATGCGGAGGTGGAGGAAACCATTTGTACAGCATTAAATAAACGAGAACTCCGGTGACGGATACGTACAGCCAGATTGGAATCGTCCAGCGCGCGATCCGCTTGTGCCGGTCCCATCGGCGACGAAAAACCGGAACAAGCGTCAAAATGACTAACGGCAGCGTCACAAAGGCTAGCAGAACGTGCGAGGCAAGCATCGGAAAGTAGACCCCCGCGAGCCAGCCGGTGTATCCGGAAGATTTCTCGCCAACGCGCGCATGATAAGTGACATAGCCAATCAGAAAACAAACAGACGAGGCGAGCGCTATGATCATGCACACCATGTGACGGCGCCAAGCGCCGCGCCGAATGAAATACCAACCCGTGGAAACAAAAATAGTGCTCACGAGATTAAACGTGGCATTGAGAGCAGGCAGGTCTGTGGTTGAAATCACGTTGAAGCGGCTGAACCGTTAAGCCGTTAAGTTGGTCTATCCCTCCCACGCTTCAACGGCCTTATCAGGACATGCCCGTCGCTTTGGAACAATCGCAGGTTCAGTATTCTCCGCAGACGCCACGCTTGCGCCACACGCGCCGCGTTGTTGGAATTGCAATTCGTCTGACAATTCTCGCCGCGTTCGTAGCAATCTTCGCCGGCGGTTATTATCTGGCGCGAAGGGGTTTTGGCCGTGAATGGCGGTACCGCGTCGTGGAAGAGCTACACAAACGCGGCGTCGAAGCCCAGATTGGACGGCTAACACTGGACCCGTTCCGCGGTCTTGTGGCAAAACACGTAAGGATTTTCGATTATAGAAACCGCGAAAACACGCTAGCCCTGATTAGCGAAGTCTCTCTCGATATTAATTACGCCGCACTAATCCATCACGAACCGTTTCTCAACGCGCTGGATGTGCGCGACGCGCAGATCACGTTTCCAATCAAGACCGCTGAAGGAAAGGCCACTCGCGCGCAACTGACTAACCTACACGCGCACATTTATTTTCCGCCGGAACAGATTTACGTCAGTCAGGCGGAAGGAATTTTTTGTGGGATTCGACTGTCAGCGAGAGGACAATTAATCAAGCGCGGCGATTACCAGCCGTCGGCAGCGATCACACCCGAAGAATGGCAAAAGCAATTGTCCCTGGCCCAGCGTATGGTGACTGAATTGCAAAAGTTCAGTTTCCCCGCAGGGCCTCCTTCTTTGCAGTTGAAATTCAGCGGGGACATCGCAGAGCTCGAAAACGCTAGGGTCGAGGCGACCTTGCGCGGGGACCGACTACAACGGGGTAGCTACGAAATTAATAATCTTTCCGCCGGAGCTGAATGGAACAACCAGCGGTTGGATATCGGCTACTGTGAATGGAGTGACAGCAAAGGCACTTTTGCCGCTCGCGGCGATTGGAATCGAGAAAGCAACACGGCCAAATTCCAGATTCACAGCACTCTTAATTTGAAAGCATTCCTCGATGCTTTCGGCGTTGGTGGACCGATCCTAGACCTAGAATTTCATTCGCCGCCTCTGCTCGAAATCATCGGTTCGATGAAAATAGGCGCCGAGCAATTTCGACCGGACATGATTGGACACGCCGCTTTTGGACCCTTCACGTACAAGAAGGTACCATTTTCTGAACTCAGCGCGGATTTTTCCTGGGATGGCGAACGCACTTTGGTTCGGGAGCTGCGCGTGCGCCATCAGACCGGGCAACTCCGAGCGGATCTCTTCGATGCGCCCAACGATTTCCGGCTGAACCTTGAGAGCACGATATCGCCAGAGGCAGTGCGCGCGGTCGTTCCGTTACAGGCAAACGAATTTCTGCGCGAATGGCAGTGGCAACGTTCGCCTGCAATTCGGATGTCAATTCGCGGCACAAATCGCGATCCCGGCAGTTGGCAGGGGGACGGCACAGTCACTTTGGGGCGCACTCGGTTTCGCGGAACATGGATGAACGATGCCAATACGCGGATTCATTTCGCAGAAGGCGCAGTCACTTGCGAAGATATTCATGTCACGAGAGACGAAGGCAGTGGGTCGGGCAGTTTCACATACGATTTCAAAAAACATGAGGTACGGATCTCGAACATCCGCAGCTCATTGTATCCAGCCGAAGTAATTTTCTGGATCGACCCAAAGACTTCGAAAACTGTTGTTCCTTACAAATTCCGGCGTCCGCCGAATGTTGTCGCTAACGGTGTTTACCAGTTTCGGGGAGGCAAAAACACGCGGCTGGAGATCAAGGTCGATGGCGGAAGTGGAATGGACTATGTGTTTCTTGGCAAAACGCTGCCATTCGATCGTGTATCGGCACGATTGCTTTTCACGAACGAACGCCTGCAAATTAGCGATGTTCGGGCGGATCTTCTCGCCGGCACGCTGCGCGGGAATGCTGACATCTCGCTGGCACGAAACGATCCGCGTTACCGCGCAAATTTATCGATAGGCGAGATCAAATTTCCGCGCCTCACTGACTTGTACTTCAACTATAAGACTGCGCAGGGCCTGTTACGCGGCACCTATGAGTTCAGCGGTCTGGGCAACGATTGGCGGACGATGCGCGGCAGCGGAAAAGTTGAAGTAAGCAATGGCGACGTTTTCGCCATACCGATTTTTGGACCGCTTTCAGGAATTTTGAACCACATCGTGCCTGGCAGTGGATACAGCGTCGCCCACAAAGCAAACGCCAAATTCACCGTCGAGAACGGCATCATTCACACCGAGGATTTCGAGGCCGCTGGCTCTCTCTTCAGTATGCTCGGCAACGGCGACATTCATTTTCTCGATGACAAACTCAATTTCAATCTGCGGCTGGACATGAAAGGGCCTGGCATAGTGCTCATGCCGATGTACAAACTTTTCGAATATGCCGGCGAAGGGAGCCTCAAAAAACCCGATTGGCATCCAAAGAGATTTTAGATCTTGGATTTGCGATTTTCGACAGAGCAATGGCGCGGGCTGAGAGGAAATCGCAAATCGGAAATCGCGATTCGCAAATTGTCCTCGGTGCGCACATGTCGATCCGCGGCGGGGTGAGCATGGCCATCGAGCGCGCGCGATCGATCCGCTGCACCGCGATGCAAATCTTCGTGAAAAATAACATGCAGTGGTTTGCCCGACCGCTGACCCGCGAGGAAATCCGCGCTTTTCTCGATCACGTCCAGCGCGGTGAATTGTTGTCGGTGTTCGGGCACGCCAATTACCTCATCAATCTCGCTGCGACCAACCCGCAATTTCACGCCAATTCCATTCGCGCGCTCGCTGAAGAACTGGTCCGGGCAGATCAACTTGAACTCCCGTTTTTGGTATTGCATCCGGGTGCGCACCTCGGCGCTGGCGAAGAAGCCGGTTTGAAAAAGATCGCTGATTCAGTCGATGAGGTGTTTTGGGAAATTCCAGAAGTGAAAACGAAAATCGCACTCGAGATCACAGCCGGCCAGGGCTCGTCCATCGGTCATCTATTCGAGCATCTCGCGCACATCATCGCGAACGTGCGCGAGCCGGAACGATTGGGCGTGTGCCTCGACACTGCGCATCTTTTCGCCGCGGGTTACGAGATCGGCAGCGAATCAGGAGTGAGGACAACATTTCATAAATTCGATCGCGTCATCGGTCGCAATCGTCTCGTTGCGATTCATGTAAACGATTCGAAGACTAGTCTGGGTTCGCGAGTAGATCGACACGAGCATATTGGCAAAGGCCGGATCGGTCTGGACGCTTTCCGCTTCATCATGCGAAGCCCGAGATTCAGCAAAATCCCGAAAGTGCTGGAAACGCCAAAAGGAAAAGACCTCGCGGAGGACGTGATAAATCTAAAAACGTTGCGGCGATTGGCTGCAGTTAGACGGCGGTAGCGCTAGCAACGCCGTCACTTGATCAGTCGGATCGTGAAGGGATACTGATAAAATTTTCCTTCGCTGGCCTTAACCGATGCGATGATGACGAGTACGGTGTTCAGCACCCAGAGCGCTATTAAGATTGGAATCCCGATCAGGAAGATGCAGAGAATCGCGGCGATCGCGTCGTAAATCAGCATCGAGACCTGAAAATTCAACGATTCCTTTCCGTGTGCATCTATTTCAGGCGAGTCGCCGCGTTTTATCAGCCATACGGCAAGCGGACCTAGAATGTGACCCAGAAAGTGAAAAAATAATCCGAGCAATGCGCTGGCGTGACACAAGACGCACCACGTTCGAACATCAGAGGAAGTGGATGGAGTCGGCGGAGGTTGTGGATCCATGTGCAACCTTTCGCTCAAGGACACGCTGCTCGCCAGTAGAAGAGGCAGAAAAAATACGCGGCTACTCTGATTTCACCCGTTCGATGTGCGCGCCGAGTTCCTGCAGTTTTTCGTCAAGATGTTCGTAACCGCGGTCGATGTGATACACGCGGCTGACTTCCGTGACGCCGTCTGCTTTTAGTCCCGCCAGCACCAGCGCAGCAGACGCGCGCAGATCACTTGCCATGACCGGTGCGCCAAGAAGGCTATCCACTCCTTCAATCACCGCAGTGGCGCCTTCCAATCGGAGCTCGGCTCCCATGCGTTTTAGCTCAGCAACGTGCATATAACGCTGCGGAAAAATGTTTTCAGTAACTGAACTCGTTCCTCTGTTCGTCGAAAGTAACGCGCACATTTGCGCCTGCATGTCTGTCGGGAAACCAGGATACGGTTCCGTCACGATTTCCAACGCGCTGCCATCGCCGTTAGGCAGAACGGAAATGGAATCTCCCGCGATGTCCACGGCGTAGCCGCACTTTGCGAGCGCATCAGTAACCGCACGCACATGTTCGGGATTGACGCGTTTTACGGTCACTCCGTCTCCCGCGATCGCGCCTGCTACCAGAAACGTGCCTGCTTCAATTCGGTCCGGAATTACGCGGTGTTCCGCGCCGTGCAACTCGCGTACGCCTTCGATGACGATCCGGTCCGTGCCGGCACCTGCGATCTTTGCGCCCATTTTGTTGAGGAAATTTGCCAGGTCCACCACCTCGGGTTCGCACGCTGCTCCTTCGATGACAGTCACGCCATCGGCTAAAACAGCCGCCATCATTACATTGTCTGTACCAAGCACGGTCGGACCGAACTTGCCTTGCATGTCGATCTGTGCGCCCGTTAATTTCGATGCGAAAACTTTGATGTCGCCGCCTTCAACGCGCACCGCGGCGCGCAACGCTTCGAATCCTTTCAGATGCAGATCAATCGGTCGATCGCCAATGACACAGCCGCCGGGCAACGCGACGCTGGCTTCCTTGCACCGACCCAGCAACGGTCCAAGAACACAAACGGATGCGCGCATTTTGCGGACGATATCGTACGGCGCCACACAATGGATCTTCCCGGCAGTCACAGTCACGGTGCCACTCGCGCGTTCGACCTGCGCACCGAGGTGAGCGAGGATTTGGAGCATGTAATTCGTATCGCTCAGATCGGGCACGCCGTGAACGACACACGGCTCCCGAGTCAGCAATGTCGCCGCGAGAATCGGCAGTGAGGAGTTTTTCGAGCCGCTCACCTTAATGGAACCGGAAAGCCGGCGGCCGCCGTGGATCAGAATTTTATCCATACTTCGCGAACAAGAAACGTATCACACCCGAGTAATCCTTTTCCGTCCAAATGTCGCGATAATTTTTCTCTGCCAACACTGCCACAAGTGCCTCGCTTTGACTGATCCCGATCTCCATCGCCAGCATTCCGCCCGGCCGAAGCCACGATGGCGCTTGCGTAATCAATTGCCTCACCAGCTCGTCCCCGCGCGCGCCTCCGAAAAGCGCCACTTTGGGATCGTGCAACACTTCGCGAGAAAGATTCTGCCGGTCTTCTGTCGAAACGTACGGAAGATTCGCGACAATCAGATCGAAGCCTGGTTGGACACTTTCAAGTAAGTTGCTTCGCAGGAATCGGACACGATTGACCAGGCCGAGTCGCTCGGCATTTTCGCGGGCGAGCATGAGAGCATCTTCGGAAATATCGACCCCGACGATCTCGACTTTTGGAAATTCGTCAGCCAGCGTGAGCGCGATAACGCCGCTGCCGGTTCCAACATCGATCGTGCGAGAATGTTCAATTTTGGATTTGCAATGTGAAATCAGCAGCTCAATAAGCTGCTCGGTTTCAGGTCGCGGCACCAGTGCGCGTTTGTCGCAGCGAAAAGTGCGGCCGCAGAATTCAACCGTGCCAAGCAGATGCTGGAGTGGTTCGCCTGAGCCGCGGCGCCTCACCAATTCGCGCAACGGCGCAAGTTCCGATTCCGCCAACCCTCGCTCGAACTCCAAGTATAAGTCTATCCGCTTCCGGCCCAGCACGTGCGCCAACAGGTGCTCCGCGTTCAAACGTGGACTGTCGATATGGCGCTTCTGGAAATAGCCCGTCGTCGATGAAAGGACCTCAAGCACAATCATGTGGCAACTTACCCACGGAGGCGCTTCTCGCGCGGAGCTGTTTGCGACAGACATCGCGCAGCTACACCGACTTCAGATACTTCCATGTTGTCAATCTTGACGCATGGAGTGTCCTCCCCGTGACCTTATTAATCGAGAGCCGCAGCGTGTGTGCGAAGTTTCGAATTTCCCGTTGCTCCAGTCGTTCCTGGTTCTATCGTTAGGCCGACAGAGCAGCGGCCGCCAAGGATCAGCTCAATTGCGTTACGAGACGCCAGAAGTGTGGTCGGAATATCGAACGTGGAGAGCGCACGTTTAGGGTTGCGATTGTAGTCTTTGGCCCGGATGTAAAAGGTACCCTAAGTCTGGCGCGTCTGCCAATTTCGGCACCCTGGCATCATTGATCCTTATGAATTAACCCCATCGATTAATCCGTTGAACGGCCTTGGAAACATCTTGGTTACCCGCCGCCTTCTCGCCGCAAATGAGTTAGTTGGTCGATTGCCTTCAGAAGCGCGGCCTACCGATTCCTTTCGTCCGGCAGTGTTTCTTTCTCGGAGCTCTCAAGTCGCTATGTTGAAGCTTGAGCAGTGGGATCGCGATCACGGTGCGATCGAGCAGAACGGAATCGAACGGCTTGACCTTTGGTTGTTCTTCGGGAGGAAGATTGAAGAAGGCATCAGTTCATCCTTACGTTTGCGTAAACCCGTGGTAAGCAAACGTCCAAGCGAATTACATCGTGAGATTAGAAAAATCTGGTTTTTTGTCCAGCCCCATTGGGAGGGGGCAACTGGCGCAACGCGATCATTGTGGGGAAGAAGTTAAATGTGAGACGTACATTAAATCAGAGTCGTCCGTCCAGAAACTTGACTGCCGGGATTAATAGACGCTGCACTACGCGACCGCGAGATTCTCTGACCCGAGTGGTGGTAAAGGTGGCGCCTTCAATATCGATTTCTTCACAGGTTAAACGCCCTTCAGCGAAATGCTGTGCCGATTATGCCGCGGCCGTTGATTGTTCAACCGCTCAGCGACATCTGCGGCTTGCAGTGACTGAATCAGCTCACCGAGATCGCCATCCATTACTCGATCCAAATTGTAAAGTGTGAGGCCGACGCGGTGGTCGGTCACACGGTTCTGTGGAAAATTGTAGGTGCGAATTTTCTCTTCGCGTCCACCGGTGCCGATCTGTCCTCGGCGTTGCGCGCTGTATTTCTCCGCCTCCTCGCGCTGCTTATGCTCCAACAACC
>Ga0209474_10004537_pt1 | contig 11976 bp, 11 predicted proteins | sample GraSoiAngelo_145_FD_185902 | JGI IMG/M metagenome (GOLD analysis project Ga0209474, IMG submission 185902) | Grasslands soil microbial communities from the Angelo Coastal Reserve, California, USA - 14_1009_05_20cm (SPAdes) (version 2) | ecosystem: Environmental > Terrestrial > Soil > Grasslands...
CTAAGGGGCTGCGCATAAATAATTTGGCATTTTGTCATCCTCAGTTGGGGCGAATTGTGTAGTTCCATGCCGGCAGTTCTGAGTGGTTCGATAAGGGAATCGTTTTGAACATGTGATCGGGCACTGCCTTGCCTTTGGCGTACTCCCGTTTATTGAGAAGAGCTTTCACTTTGAGGCCGGTCTTGGTGGTTGTGCTTTCAATGTAGCTCATCATGGCCTCCAGCGAGCGGAGCGGGTGGCCGGCCCACTCCAAGCTGATGAAACTGAATAGGCGATGCTCGACCGGGTTCCATTTCGAAGCAGGAGGGTAGTGGCACACCGTAACGGTGAGGCCGTGGGCTCGGGCAATGGTTTGGTAGAGACTGTATTTCCAAAGGCGTGGTCGGTAGCCATTGCTGCCTCCGCTGTCACAGAGCAACAGGATTTCCTGCATGCGGGGATAGGTGGTCCAGCCGAATTCCGCGATCCATCGGTCCAGGCAGTCCACGGCGAATTCCGGAGTGTCGGCGGAAGTGCCGATCACGATCGTTCCGCGATTCCCAACCGGCTCATAGAGTCCATAGGGCGAAACCAGGGCCGATGCTTGGCTCCGGAAATCGTGCTGGTTGACCTGCTCGGGCTCTTTCTTCCAGGTTTGTCCCGCATTCTTAAAGTTGCCGATGAGTTCCTTTTTCTTCGTATCCAGGCTGACAATCGGACGGCTGGCATCTTCGAATCGCTTGCGGAAGTCGGCGATCAGTTCGAATTGTCGGTTGCGGTCGGGATGCTGGGTCTCAGCGATGCTTTTGCGGTTGACGCGAAGGGAGTACTGACAGTGCTTCAGCAGCTGGCCCGCCGTATTGGGGCAGAGGGGCACTCCCCGGGCAGTCATTTCCTGACTGATCGATCGCGTGTCTTTCCGGCTCCACTTCTTGTCACTTGTGGGGTCGCCCGCCGTGTCTTCTTGCATCAGTTCCTCGAGCAGGGCGATCACTTCGGTTTTTTTTTAGCGCCGGGCGGCCGACTCCCGCCTCCCGGATCCGCTCGGCAGTAACGTTGCGCGCGAGCAACTGTCGACGTCCCTGGGCAACCGTCTTCACATTGACTCCGGCCATCCGCGCGACCTCGAAGTCCCCTCCATGCCCGAGTCGAATCGACTCGAGTCCCAAATAGAGACGCCGCTGCTTTTCGTTGAGAACCGAGAGCAAGACATGGATGCTTTCGTGCAGTTCCTGGGGCACCTCTGGACGGCCGACTGCTCCCCGTTCGTGGGCCTGTCGGATCGCTTCATAACGCCTCTCCAATTGCTCCTTCCCCGTCGTCTGGGAGAGGTAGAGATATTGGTCCACCAGCTGCTCGCGGTCCAACCGCTGGGCGGCCGAGAGGCGAGCCAGCGCGTTGTGGACACGGACTTGAAGCAGGGCCTCCAGTTCCGAGGCAAAGTACCCTTGCTGGGAATGTTCCACCAAATAGGCGATCGTCTCCTCCAGGGTTCCGTGTCGAGAAAAGCGAACGCCACGGAAGCTCCACAGGCCGTTTTTGTCGTAGGCCGCGAGCCGGTCCAGGGTGTGATAGTGGCCCCGATGGGAGTAACACGACCGCGCCTCCAATTGGGCCAGCTTGCGAAAAACCGTGATGCGGGAGGGGTTTCCCAAGGCCTGGGCGACGCGCTCCCAAGTCAAGATACGCATTTTTTCGAACCAGCGAACGAGTCGAGAGGTACGGTATTTTTCTGGGCGCATTATGACACCTTGGGGCATGTAAAGCGGACAACATGCCTGAAAGTATCATAACACACTGTAAATCCTCAGTGCTCGTGAGAGTGCTTGTTTATTGGGCTAAAAGCAACTATTCGGCGAGAAGAGGAGCTTCCGTAATGATACTGTAGTGTATAAAGGATACCGAATTATTTATGCGCAGCCGCTAAGCACAAGCGTTATGGCAAAGATGTTATTGGATGGTTTGCCTGCTGGACGAACGACAGCCATTCCTTGGCCACTCGACGATTAGCTGGCCAGCCAGCGGGAATCATGCCGTCGGGGAGTGCTGATCCCGAATGTCGTATTCTTGCGTCACGCACCTGCCATGTTTTCTCGCCCCAGTCATCCTTTGTCTCACTTTCTTCGGTTGCAATAAAAGCGCTCCAACCATCTTAGTATCAATGCCCCTTAAAGAGCGGTCTGACGCTAGCCTCTCTTCCAGCATCGCCTGAAGCCACAGAAGGATTAGCTTGTCACGAACGCCCATGGTCCTCCCTGATCGAAATACTTCCGGAAGTATTCCTACGGCCGCTTCGTACCCGAAACTGGAGCGGCGCTACCCGTGAGAATCAATTGCGGTATTGCCAACGCGGTTTGAGAAAGATTCACGGTGTCCATTCCCAGCGGATCGAACTGAGACGGATCCGCAGGAATCGCAGCGATCACGCGGTCTGGCGCGTAACCCGCAAGCCGTGCCACAAGAGAACCGCCACCGGAGAAGCTCATAAGGATCAGCCTCGCCGAGGCGAGTTCTTGGTGGCCCGAGGGCTCGGCGAGCTGTTCGAGCGCTGTAAATAAGGCCCGTGCAATGCCTTGGGGGGGGTCAACATCCATATCCTCGTAGCCTTTCGCTCGGCAGTGGAAGGGAAGCAGAAGAGCCAAATCCTCACGATACGCAAAAGTCTGGACGTCAGGGTCTCCGTAATAACGAAGCATGTCTCGGCCCTGGTCGAAGATGACCCACACCGCCCGGATAGGCTTTGCCGGATTGAGGATGGTGATCTCATAGTGGCAAGCGTCGAGGATGTCTTCGTCCGGCTTGGGCGCTACCGAAGTCTGAAAAACGACGCCCTGCGCGGCTGCCTCCAAAGCGGTAAGCAGCATTGATGGCCAGCGCTAAACGCATGGACACCTCTCAGGCTAGACGCCACATTCCCCTCACAGGTGCAAACAATTCTCTCCAAAAGAATTAGAAACCGTCCGTTTAATAAGTGGCCTCGTCAGGCACGACTGCCGTGCCGAAGATATTCTCGAAATTTGGGGTTTTAAACCTGAGAGCGGCTTTGCTAGCTTCTTACTCGATTGGAGAAAGGGCTCGCGGAGTTGCTAATTCTTTCTTCTCTTGTCCCACTTCTTTGTAGAATTTTTCGATTTTCTTTTTGATTTTTGCGGCCTCTTCGGCGTGTGGATACAAATCGAGATACCGCTGGTAGGACTTAATGGCCTGCTTCTTCAGCCCCTTTTTTTCCTGCGCTTCACCGAGATAACGGAAGGGAATCGCGTAGCCCGGCTTGGCTTCGATGGCATCCTGGAAGCGGTCGATCGCCGCATCGTAATCGCCCTTGTGCATATAATGCTCGCCGACCTCGATGTCTTTTTCGGCGCGCAATGGATCCCACATGGGCTGGTCGGGAGCGTTCTTCGCCGCGGAATCCTTGTTGGCAGAATCCTTGGCGGATTTGTCCTGCTTCTTCGCCGGCGCGGGAGCCGCGCTATCCGGCGGTTTCGACGACGACTCCTGCTGCGGCTCCTGTGCATAGACCGGGCACGCCATCGTCTCAACGCCCAAAACGCCAAACCAAAGAATGAATCTTGCGGATCTCACGCCAAACACGCGGCTCTCTCCCTCTCTTTCGATTCCCTTTAGTATGATGGAAGTTGTACCGCGAAAACAGAACCATGTTAGAAAGACCGCGCACATTGAGTGTTGTTGTAAAAAGGACAAACGTCGTGTCCTCCCGAGCGAAGCGTGCCTTTTGCGAAGCGAGGGATCTGCTTTTCGCAAACGTCGGCGGAATTCATCTTGTGCCGGTTCTTTCTTTACTTAGAACTGACAGATAACGAAAACTTCTTCCCATGGAACCCCGCGAAAAAGCCGCCCAACTTCCCGAAAGCCCCGGCGCGTACCTCTTCAAAGACGCCACTGGAACGGTATTGTATGTCGGCAAAGCGCGCAACTTGCGCAGCCGTGTGCGTTCCTATTTCACCGAATCGCGCTGGATCGATGCCAAAACCGGCTCGCTGGCGCGGGAGATCGCCGACCTGGAAACCATTGTGGTCGGCAACGAGCGCGAAGCCCTGGCCCTCGAACACAACCTCATCAAGAAATACCGCCCAAAGTTCAATGTCCTGCTCCGCGACGACAAGACCTATCCCTACATCAAATTCACTGCTGCAGAGAAGTATCCGCGCGTTTATTTCACCCGCCGCATCAAGAAGGATGGCTCGCTCTACTTTGGACCGTATTTTCCGGCGGGCCTCGCGCGCCGCATTCTGCACTTCATTCACAAACGTTTTATGGTCCCGTCGTGCACCGTGGACCTCACGCGCAGCCATCCGCGGCCTTGTCTGCAGTATTACATCAAGCGTTGTCTTGGCCCCTGCGTGGCGGGGTTTACCACCGACGAGCGTTACGTCGAGGCGGCGCACGATGCGCGCATGTTCCTGGAAGGGCGCCGGCATGACTTGATGAAGAGCCTAGAAGAGCGCATGAACGCCGCGGCAGAGAAAGAGCTGTTCGAACAAGCCGCGGCCTACCGCGACTTGCGGCGCACACTCGAAGACATTGAAGAGCGCCAGCGCATTGCCGCAGCGCAAGGAGACGACACCGACGTTATCGCCTACTATGCCGAGCCGCCGCTGGTGGCTGCCAATCTCTTTCACCTGCGTGGCGGGCGCGTCGTGGACCGCCGCGAATTTTATTGGGAAGACCTCGAGGAGTTTGAGCCCCGGGAATTTGTTCCGTCGCTGCTGAAGCAGCTTTATCTCGAAGCCGAGTATTTGCCGAAAGCGATTCACGTTTCGGAGGATTTTGAGGAACGCCCTCTGCTTGAAGAAACGCTCACGGAGCGCTCCGGGCACAAAGTCGAAATCTTCACACCCCAGCGGGGCTCCAAGCGCGCCTTCCTGGATTTGGTCGAGAACAACGCGAAGCATTCCTTCGAACAGCGTTTCCGCGTGCTGAAGCCGACTTCCAAAGCCATCGGCGAAGCGCTCCAAAATGCTCTGAACTTGCTCGACGAGCCAAAGCGCATCGAAAGCTTTGACATTTCGCACATTCAGGGAACCGACACGGTCGCGTCCATGGTGGTTTGGGAGAGCGGGCGAATGAAGAAATCCGACTACCGCAAATTTATCATTCAGGGCGAAGGCCGTGACGCAGGCAACGGCGCGCTGCCGCGCTTGAACGATGATTTTTCCAACATGCGCGAAGCGGTCACGCGCCGCTACCGCCGCTTGCAGGAAGAAAAAAAGGAACTGCCGGGCCTGATCCTCATCGACGGCGGCATTGGGCAATTGCACGCTGCGGCGCAGGCCCTCGAATCACTTCAAATCATCAATCAGCCCGTCGCCAGCATCGCAAAGAAAGAAGAGATCCTCTTCGTCCTTGGCCAGGAAGACGAGCCCATCGTCTTGGAACGCCATTCGCCGGTGTTACATCTAATTCAACAAATTCGCGACGAGACGCACCGCTTCGCCGTGACTTTTCACCGCCAGCGCCGCGGCAAGCGGCAAACGCACAGCGCACTTAGCGACATTTCCGGTGTTGGGCCAAAGACCGCGCAAAAGTTGCTACAGGAATTCGGCAGCGTCGCGAATATTCAAAGAGCAGGCTTAGAAAAATTGAGTGAGGTTATTCCACGGAAAAGCGCGGAAAAGATTCTGGCGGGGCTCGCTCAGCCCACGGAGCATTCGAACGACCAATAACCGTTTCGGAACTCCCATGCCGGTTAGGTGCCATTGCAGCCTCACCCTTGCTGTGTTAGCGTGTCTTTTGGAGGTTGCCATGGCGGACAGTGTAGGCTCCAAGGTGACGTACTTTCTGGTGGGTCTCGGCATTGGCGCCCTTGTTGGCGTGCTTTTTGCGCCGAAGGCCGGCGAAGAGACGCGCGACTTTCTTTCGAAGAAGGCTGACGAAGGCAAGGAATATGCGCAACGCAAGGCGCGCGAACTGCGCGAGCGCGCCGATGAATTGATCGAGCGCGGAAAAGAAGTAGCAACGCGCAAGAAGGATTCGATTACCGCTGCCGTCGAAGCAGGGCGCGAAGCGTATCTGCGGGAGTCGAAGCAGTCGTAAGGACCGTATAGCGGGAAAGCAGGTTGGCCCTTAAAGGGCGTGCGGGGCACAAATGCAGGTGTGGCTCGAAATCTTCAGTATTGTTGCGGCGCTGGCTCTGGTTGTGCAAGTGGTGATCCTCACGGCGTTGCTGCTTCAGATGCGACGCACCACAGAGAACGTAAACCGCCTCGTGGGCGAGATGCAGTCACGCATGGGCCCGATTCTTACTCGTGTGCAGATCCTGCTCGACGACACACAACCTAAAATTTCCAGCATGGTGAACGACGCCTCGCACATGGTGTATCTGGCGCGCGGGCAGGCGCAAAAAGTGGACCGCGTGTTCACGGAAGCAGCGGATCGGTTGCGCGGACAATTGGTGCATATGGATCGCATTTTGACAGGTGCGCTGGAAGCCGTGGAAGAAGCAGGCTCGCAAGTGAAACACAGTCTCTGGCAGCCCATGCATAAAGCTTCGGCGCTGGTACAGGGAATTAAAGTCGGCCTCGATCTTTTGCGTTCGCGGCGCCGCGGCTCGGACCGCCACGGCGATCGCCGCCGCGGCGATGAACCCCGCGAACCCCAAGAAGAAGAACTCTTCATTTAGTTCTCCGTTGTTGGTTCTTAGATGTATGTAAGAGCTGAAGCCAAAATGGCTTGTGGTGTGTTGGTCTTCGCCCGCGCTTGTTTCGAGCTCCAAGGAAAAAGACACAAAAGCCGTTCCTTTGGCGTTCTCAAAACTGTGAGATGCTGCGGTTCTCTGTCTCGGAGGATTCTTTTTTACTCTGAAACGGTGAACTGAAAATCTACAACTCAACTCGCTTTAGCGGATCCAGGCGCCGGCGAGGACGCGGTCGCCGTCGTAGAAGATGGCGGCCTGACCGGGAGTGATGGCGCGCTGTGGCGTGTCAAAGGTGATGAGCGCGCGTTGATCATCAAGGGCTTCGATGGTAGCGGGAGCGGGCTCGTGTTTATGGCGAATCTTGACGGTGGCACGAAACGTTCCCGATGGCCGCGCGATCGAAACCCAGTTCACGTTTTCGACTGCGAAGGCTTGCTTGCGCAGAGCTTCGTCTTCGCCGACAACCACGCGGTTGTTTTGCGGATCAATCGAGAGAACGTAGAGCGGCTTGCCGGCGGCAAAGCCCAGACCCTTACGCTGGCCAATGGTGAAATTGTGAACGCCAGTGTGGCGGCCGATCACTTCGCCGTCGTCGTTCACAATTTCGCCTTCCACGTCATTTAGAGGAGTTCCGCGCTCGCGCGAGTACGCGTGGATGAATTGCACGTAATTCCCATTCGGTACGAAGCAAAGCTCCATGCTGTCCGGCTTTTCCGCGACGGGAAGGTTCACGCGGCGGGCCAGCGCGCGGACCTCTTCTTTTGTCAATTCGCCGAGGGGAAACTCGCTGCGCGAAAGCTGCTCTTGCGTGAGTCCCCACAAAAAATATGACTGGTCTTTGGTTTCATCGCGCGCACGCAACAATTCCCAGCGGCCGGACTCTTCGTTCTTCCAAATGCGAGCGTAGTGGCCGGTGGCGAGGCGTTCCGCGCCGATTTGCCGCGCCATGCGCAGAAGCGGCTCGAACTTCACATCGGTATTGCAATGGGTGCACGCGATCGGGGTGCGGCCAGCCAGGTACTGATTCACAAAAGGACGCACGACGCGCGACTCGAACTGCTGCTCGAAGTTCACGACGTAATGCGGGAAATTCAGATGCCGCGCCACGGCCTTTGCGTCGTAAACATCGTCAAGCGAGCAGCAGCGATGCCGCGCGGGACCGTCGCCTTGTAATTCGGGCAAGCGGCGCTGGTTCCACAGTTGCATGGTGAGGCCAACGACGGGGCGGCCTTGCTGCTGCAAGAGAGCGGCAACGGTCGAGGAATCGACGCCGCCGGACATGGCCACGGCAACCAGGCCGCGCTGGATTTCCGCTCGCTCCGGAAGAGTGTCGAATTGGGAGGCGGCATTCATAGCGATGATTTCATTGTAACGGATTCAATTTGAGCGTGACGCGGCTTTTCTCAACACCGCGTTGACAGAAGGCACAGAGAGGAAAAGAGAAAAAAACAAAACGCAGAGGCGCAGAGTACACAGAAGCGACGCAGAGAAGAAGAAAAAAAATCAGTCATGGGTGACGGCCCGCTGGTAGGTCGGGGAAAGTTGGCGAAGTTGGGCAACGGCGGCGGGAACGATCTGTATGGCGAAGTCAATGTCGGCTTGCGTGGTATGGCGGCCAAGGCTGAAACGCAAGCTGGCGCGCGCTTCTTCCGCGGGCAAGCCGATGGCGGTGAGCACGTGCGAAGGCTCGACGGCGCCAGACGAACAAGCCGCACCTGTAGAGCAAGCGAGACCCTTGAGGTCGAGAGCGATGAGCAGCGCTTCGCCTTCAACACCGGGAAAAACAAGATTGGCCGTGTTGGGAGTGCGGGGAGCGCGTCCGCCATTGATGCGGGAATGGGGAGTGCAGTTCACCAGGCCGTGCTCGAGTTGGTCACGGAGTGCGCTGAGGCGCTTCGCATCGTTGGCGAGCGAGTGGCGGGCGATCTCGGCGGCTTTGCCGAGTCCGACGATGCCGGCAACGTTTTCCGTGCCGGGACGAACGCCGCGCTGGTGGTGGCCGCCGTAAAGCAGCGGCCTCAAGCGTGTTCCGCCGCGAACGTAAAGCGCGCCGACGCCCTTAGGCCCGTACAGTTTGTGGCCGGAAAGAGAAAGCAAATCGAGCTGGAACTGGTTCACATCAATTGGAATTTTCCCCGCGGACTGCACGGCGTCGGTGTGGAAATAAACGTCGCCTTCTTTGGCGATCCGGCCAATTTCCTCGAGCGGCTGAACCGTACCGAGCTCGTTGTTGGCGTGCATGATGGTGATAAGCATAGTTTCCGGACGAAGCGCCGCCTGCAAATGTTGGGGATCAATTAAACCGTCTTGATCCACGGGAAGATAGGTGACGGAGACACCTTGCTTTTCGAGGGCTTGGCAGGCGTTGAGTACGGCTTCGTGTTCCACAAACGAGGTGATGACGTGCGGGTGGGACTTCGGAGAGATGGCGGTAGAGCCAACGATGCCGAAGACGGCGTGATTGTCCGATTCGGTGCCGCCGCTGGTGAAAAAGATCTCCTGGGGACGCGCGCCGAGGAGTGTGGCGACTTGCTCCCGCGCCGCTTCCACGGCAGCGCGGGCGTTTTGCCCGAAGGTGTGGATGGAGGAAGCGTTGGCGAATTCGGCCGAGAAATAGGGCAGCATGGCGTCGAGCACCTCGGGCTCGACCGGTGTGGTGGCGTTGTAATCGAGGTAGACGCGGTGCATGGGTGAGCTTTCAGGATAGCCCTGCGAAGGCAAGAGGTAAAGGAAGCAAAGGAGGTGTGAGAGGAGGTGCGGTGTGCGACAAATTCGTAGGTGGAAACCTGCCAGATGTCACCCAATGGCACGTTGCTCCCAGAATTCCTCCCAGCGACGGCTAAGCTGGCAGCAACGGTTATGCCGATATCGGTATAAGCGCTGTTGCATTCTCTCTGGTCGATTTGAAGACTTTTTGGCCTCTCGCACTCCGCAGCTCCCCCTTTTATCTCGTACACCCATTGCGTGGAGAAGTTGGCGAGGAATATTTCCTACGGCTCTCGGAAGGCCAACACCCGATGACTGGCGAGCAACTCGTGCGCCATCAAGCAGCGCGGGAATACGTAAACAGGCACGGTGAGAAGGTAAGTCCTATGGAGCACCGTGCGGGATGGGATGCGACGTTCTCGGCACCGAAGAGCGTATCACTGATCGCTCTTGTAGGCGGAGATGAACGAGTGCGGGAAGCACATCGAGAAAGCGTCAGCATCGCGCTCGATGAATTGGAACGATATACCCAGGCCCGCATCGGGGGGAATCTTCCGGCGGAACGGCTATGCCGTAACGAGCCACAGCAGCCAGGGGCAAACCGCCGACCGTGTGCTCATCCACGTAGACAGCGAGCGGGCAGGAGAAAAACTCGTCAATCGACGCTTGGCATACGTCGCGGTATCGCGTGGCCGCTAGCCCATGTATAAGGTCGTCGGCGTTGTCAAGAACTCTTTCTGCAATTTTTGACACACCTCTGCCGCGCGAGCCCCGCGAAGCGGGGCCGTTTATCGAAGACCCTTGACACTGCGGACGGCTCGCCACCATGGACTGCCGGACGAAGCGGAGCTTCGTCCCTATCAGGAATCTTTTGGTTCACCTCGACCAAGGCTCGCTCCTCAGAATCCTACGGGGAATTTAACTAACTCCACCAACCATGTATTCGATCTTCAAACTTCGACCATGATTCTTTCTCCGAACTCCCCTTTCCACTGCCAGGGGAGGCAGGGCGCTCAATCAATTTCTCGATGGAGTTGCCTCCACCATTAGGCTAGTCGGGCTACCCTGCATGCGAGCAGCGGTGTTCGGCTGCGCTACTTCACGCAGCTTCCAGTACAGCCGCACCGCTAACTTTCGCGCGATGGCCACTTTGGCCACCCCGCTGATACCGCGACGGAACTTTAACCGCAAGTAGTCCCGCCGCAATTCCGGATCGAACTTCACGGCCGTCTGAGCAGCTTCGCTCAGCAAGTGGCGCATTATGGAGTTGCCTTGCTTACTGATGGCCCCCAGACGTTGCCGGCCTCCACTGCTGTCCTCGCCGGGATTCAACCCCAGATAACTGACCAGGTGTTTGCTCGTGGGGAAACGCTCAACTGCCCCGATCGTGAGCACAAAGGCGAGTGCGGTCACGGGTCCCACGCCCCGCTGCGTCATCAAGTGCACGGCAGCTGGACGCTTCTCGGCCTCCTGGATCACCACCTTGTCCAACTCTTCGATCTGCGGGTCGAGCTGGTCGAATAACTGGAGTAGCTCCCGCCGGCGACGGCTGGCCCAGGGATCCAGCGGCAGACCTTCGAGCTCCTTGCGTCCCGCCTTCGTCCAGAGCTTTGCCTTGCGGCACAGACCCTGGCTCATCGCCAAGGCGTGCAACTGGTTCTGGACCGAGGTGCGTATGCGAACCAGCTTGTCCCGATGACGCAGCATTTGCCGCAGGTCACGATTCTCAGGTGACGGAATCCAGATCCGCGGAAACTTGTCCCGCACTAGCAGGTCGAGAATATGCAGCGCATCGCGATCGTCGGTCTTCTGCTTCCGCACCGCGGCCGCACGGATCTGGGCCGCGTCCCCGACCCACAGCTCGTGGTGATATTCCTGGAGCAGTCTTTCAAACCATTGAGCGTTCATCGTGGCTTCCATCCCGACGCGAGCCGGACCTGGAAGCGTCGCGTAAAACGCCCGTGCCTCATCGTTCCCATGTTCCAGTCGACGCTTGGCGATCTCTCCTGTTTCGGTATCGACCATTGCAATCTTCTGAAACCGCGTGTGAAAATCACAACCGATAATTATCATCGCTCGGCTCCTTTCATCCGAGCCTTGGTCGAGTCACAATCGCCAAGTTTACTCGGCCCGGAAGGAGCCGACGACCTTATCCAATCAACTTCCACGGTTTTGGAAGTTGGGCTAGGTGCTAGGACGCGCAGCTCTACACCAACGACAAGACCCACCTTGCCGGAACTCTGAGCCGCGAGGTCTCCCATCAATCTGCAGTGGAACCGACACGCGCAGCAGGGCCAGCGCTCGCACAAAAGACCGAGACGCCCTCTTCCCTGATTCAGGAGAGACAGCGAACAATCGAATGAGATCTCAGCCCTAGCCGGTAGACACGCTCCTTGCTCCCACGGTCTCATGCCTCAGGCTCCTCTTCCGGCCCTATAGTTTCAGCAGCGCATCCATGAGTTTGTCGATCTTTCTGCCATATCCAAGGCACGCCGCGCACCAGACGACGGAATCACAGGCCGCCTAGACAGCCTTGACAATGGTATCGTATGTGTTACCATTAGGTATGGTCGAAGTACGCGAATACCTTGACCGGGGCGGACGCAGCCCGTTTGCCGCTTGGTCTGACCGTC
>Ga0209474_10004539_pt1 | contig 11975 bp, 11 predicted proteins | sample GraSoiAngelo_145_FD_185902 | JGI IMG/M metagenome (GOLD analysis project Ga0209474, IMG submission 185902) | Grasslands soil microbial communities from the Angelo Coastal Reserve, California, USA - 14_1009_05_20cm (SPAdes) (version 2) | ecosystem: Environmental > Terrestrial > Soil > Grasslands...
CCGACGTGATCATCATGCGCGTCATCGACGTCATGTATGCGTTCCCTCGCCTGCTGTTCGTCATCCTGGTCATGTCGATGCTGGGGGCCGGCCTCTTCAACATCTTCATCGCCATCGGGCTCACCGGCTGGGTCGGCATCGCGCGGCAGACGCGGGCGCAGGTCCTCGCCCTCAAGGAGAAGGAGTTCGTGGATGCCGCCCGCGGGCTCGGCGTGCGCGGCGGCCGGCTGCTGCTGCGCCACATCCTGCCCAACGCGCTGACGCCGATCGTGGTATCGGTGACGTTCGGCATTCCCGAGGCGATCTTCACCGAGGCCGCCCTGTCGTTCATCGGCGTCGGCATCAATCCGCCCATACCGTCGTGGGGCCAGATGGTCGGCGAGGGGCAGCAGTTCATCCGCTCGTACTGGCATCTCTGCGTGTTCCCGGCGACCGCCATCGCGATCACCATGCTGTCGTTCACCTTCTTCGGCGACGGCGTCCGCGACGCCCTCGACCCGAAGATGAAATAGGCATTCCACTCAGGAGGATTCCATGACGCGTCCCCGCATCTCCGATGCCCAGATGGACCTGCTGGCCGAGCGCCTGCGCGCGGTCGGCGTCGGCCGCCGCGACTTCCTGCGCGTCGCCGCCGGCCTCGCCGCGCTCGGCACCGCCGGCTTCACCGCGCGCGCCGCCGCGGCCGCGCCCAAGCTCGCCCCGGGCGAGAAGCTGGCCCGCGAGCAGCACCTCCGCTTCGGCGGGGGCGGCCTCTACCAGAGCGAGCCCTCCAGCCACGACTTCAACAAGGATCTCTACTGCTCCGGCGTTCCGGCGCTGTTCGCGGGTCTCATGAAGTTCAACGTCGGCTTCGAGGCGGTGCCGTACGTCGCCGAGAAGGTCACGCCGAACAAGGACGGCTCGGTGTGGACGTTCACGATCCGCAAGGACTCGAAGTGGTCGGACGGCAGCCCGTGCAGCGCCAAGGACTTCGAGTGGTCGTGGAAGCGCCAGCTCGATCCGGCGTCGGCGGCGCCCTACGCATCGTTCCTCTACGACATCAAGAACGGCGAGGCCTTCAACAAGAAGCAGCTCGCCGACGCCTCCCAGGTCGGCGTGCGCGCCAAGGACGACTGGACGCTGGAGGTCACGCTGGAAGGCCCGCGCGGCTACTTCCCGGTCCTCACCGCCTACCTGGCCGCCCTGCCGGCCAACAAGGCGGCCGTCGACAAGCACGGGGACAGGTGGACGGAGGCCGGCAACATCGTCTGCAACGGGCCGTTCGTCCTCGAGGCGTGGGAGCACAACAAGTCGATGGTCCTGCGGAAGAACAAGCATTTCTTCGGCGCCAAGGACGTCACGCTCGAGAAGGTGACGATCCCGATCATCCCGGTCGCCTCCGGCGCTCTCTCGTACGAGAACAACGAGGTCGACCTCACCGCGCTGCAGACCGGCGACCTCAAGCGGCTGCAGACCGATCCCCGGACCGAGAAGCAGGTGTTCCGCTACCCGTTCCCGGGCACGTGGTACCTGACGCCCCAGGTCACCAAGCCGCCGTTCGACAACCTGCAGGTGCGACGCGCGGTCGCCCATGCGACCGACCGCGAGAGCGTGGTGAAGGTCGCCCAGGGCTTCGCCATCCCGGCCCACGCGATGATCCCGCCCGGCTTCCCGGGAGCGCTCGACGACAAGAAGACCCGCGACCTGCAGAGCTTCGACCCGAAGCTCGCCATGGCCCAGCTGAAGGGCACGCCCTTCGAGGGCGGCAAGAACTGGCCGCGCATCGTGCTGTCCATGCGCGACGAGGCGCTCGGCAGCAAGCCGCTGGCCGAGGCGGTGCAGTCCGTGCTCCTCGAGCACCTGAACATGAAGACCGAGCTCGAGGTGCTGGAGCCGCGCGTGTTCCGCGAGCGGCTGTGGAAGCAAGACCTCCAGTTCGTGTGGATCCGCTGGTTCATGGATTATCCGGATCCGCACAACGAGTACTTCGACACCTTCTACGGCAAGAAGACGACCGGCAAGCGCCAGGCCTGGAGCAACGACGCCTTCGACAAGGAGCTGGAGGCCGGCCGCGACACGCGCGACACCAAGAAGCGGCTGGCGAGCTACGCGAAGGCCGAGGAGATCTTACAGTCCGACGTCGGCTACGTCCCCGTCGCCTGGGTCGCGCGCTACGCGGCGGCCAAGCCGACCGTGCGCGGTCTGGAGAAGAACAAGCAGGGCGAGTACGTCATCGACGGCAACATCTACGTCGACATGCTGCCTCACATCTACATGGTCGAGAAGGCCTAGCGCGACCGGGGGGCAGGGGCGGGCTGACACCGGAGGTTGCTGATGAGTGATGAGCGGCGGTTGAGGGAGGAGCTGTATGCGGCGTTCAAGAATCGGGCGATGGTGTATCGGCATTTCTTCGAGATGCTGCGGGGCGAGCATGGAGAGGCGCGCGCGACGGAGATGATGGGGCGGGCGATCTATGCGCGGGGGACGGAGATCGGCCGGCGGTTCGCGCGCTACGCGCCGGCCGACCTCGCCGGTCTTCGCGACGCGTTCGTCGGCGGGGTGCCGGACGAGGGACGGATGTTCGCGCCGAAGGTGACCCGTTGCGACGCGGGCGGGCTCGACATCGAGCTGCAGCGCTGCCCGCTGCAGGACGCCTGGCGCGAGGCCGGGCTGCCGGACGCGGAGATCGCGCGCCTCTGCCAGATCGCTGGCCGGATCGACAACGGGACCTTCGAGGCCGCCGGCTTCGAGTTCTCCGCCGACACCTGGCAGCCCGGGCGCGACGGCTGCTGCCACCTCCACATCCGGCCGGGAGGCACGGGAAGACACTAGCGTAGAGCCCGCCCTGGGGGCATGCTGCGGCCGGCGGCCATGAACAAGGTCTTGCTCCGCCTGCTGCCGGGCGCCGCATTCCTGCTGGCGGTGACCATCGCGCTCCACTCTCCCTCCCTGCGGGCCGGCCTGTCGCCGCTCGTGCCCGCCTATCCGCTGGTCGTCCTCGGCGGCGGCATCCTGCTCGGCTGGCGCTTCGATCGCAGCCGGCTCGTGCTGGTGCTGGCCGTGCTGCTCCTGGCCGACCGCGCGCTGGACGTGTGGGCGCCGATCGGGGGTGGCGGCGAGGTCGGCCGCGCCGTCTTCGGCGCGCTCGCGATCCTCGTGCCGCTGGACCTCGCCGCGCTGGCCTGGCTGCCCGAGCGTGGACTCGTGGCCCGCCACGGCCGACTGGTCTTCGGCTTGCTGGCGGCGGAGATCGTGTCGATCGCGATCCTCTGCCAGCCGTTGTTCCTGCCGCTGGTCGGCCGCATGGACGCCCCGCGCGGCCTCGGCGCGCTGTCGCCGGCGGCGCTCGTCGTGTTCGTGCTGGCGTTCGTCGTGCTGGCCCGGCGCGCCATCCTGCAGGTGACCGCGCTCGAGAGCGGCGCCGTCTGGAGCCTGGTCGCCGCCTTCCTCGGGCTGGGCGCCGGCGGCGGCGGACTCGACTCGAGCGCGTACTTCGCCACGGGCGGACTGATCCTCGTGCTGTCGCTCATCGAGACGTGGCACGGCATGGCCTACGACGACGAGCTGACCGGGCTGCCGGCCCGGCGCGCCCTCAACGAAGCGCTGGCGCGACTGCGCGGCGTGTACACGGTGGCCATGATCGACATCGACCACTTCAAGCGCTTCAACGACCAGCACGGCCACGACGTCGGCGATCAGCTCCTGAGAATGGTCGGCGCGCGGCTGGCCGACATCGGCGGGCGCGCGTTCCGGTACGGCGGCGAGGAGTTCGCGGTCCTGTTCCAGGGCAAGGATGTCGACGAGACCCGCGGCCATCTCGAGGCGCTGCGGCGCACGATCGAGGGCTCGCCCTTCACGCTGCGCGGTCCGGCCCGCCCGCGGACGAGGCCGGAGTCGCCGCCGCCCGCCGCCGCCGACCGCCGGCGAATCGCGGTCACCGTGAGCATCGGCGCCGCCGCGACCGACGGCACCGAGCCGAGCGCCGAGGAGGTCGTGCGCGCGGCCGACCAGGCGCTCTATCGGGCCAAGGAGGCGGGGCGGAACCAGGTCTGTACGTGAGCGCCAGGACGCGCCGCGACGGCTTCGTCTCGCCGCTGGCGACCTGGTTTGCCGGTCCCGCCGCCGTCGCGCGCTTCCGTCGGGCCCGGCTGGGCCGGGCGCCGGTCGTGCTGCCACCGCGCAACCGGGACTGGCGACACCTCGCGCCCGACTTCGCTGGCGCAGTGGCCATGGCCGCCTGCGGCCTGCCGTTCCAGATCGCGTTCGACCGGCGCTACGACCGAAGCGCGGACCCGCGTCGTCTCCGCCGGGCGCTGACGAGCGGCGGGACGGTGTTCCTCCCGCAGGTCCACCAGGCGCTGCCGCGCCTCACGCGGCTGATGGTCGCCCTCCGGGTGGCGCTGCTCGGCCCGCGGCGCGACGAGTGCTCGTTTCTGTTCCTCGTCGAGGGCCGGGGCCGTACCGGGATGGGGCTGCATCACGACGGGGCCGTCGACGCCTTCTGGCTCCAGCTCGAGGGCCAGCGCACCGTGACACTCGGGCCACGCGTGACGCCGGGCACGCCAGCCGATCTCGAGCGGCCGGCGCGACCGGGCGCCGGCTGGCGCACGCTCGAACTGGCTCCGGGTACGCTCTTTCACCTGCCGCCGTGGACGCCGCACGACGTCGTCTGTCACGGCCGCTCGCTGGCCTTGTCGCTCACGTGGAGCCGCCCTGGACGCGCCCGGCGCGGTGGAGCTGCGTGGACCCGCGCGCTCGTCGCCTGGGACCTCGCCTCCGGGCGCGTCGACACGATTCCCCCGATGTCGCGGTCGCGGCTCTTCACCCAGGTGCCGACGGCGCTCCGCGGCGCGCGGCTCGTCACCGCCGACGAGACGCTCCGGCTGTCCCCGGCCGCGCGGCGGCTTGCCCGGCGGCTGGCGCTCATGCCGAGCTTCCCCGCGCCCGCCGGCGCCCGCGCGCGCGCCGCGCTGGAGCCGCTGCTCGCGCACGGAATCGTCGCGCCCCAGGAGCTGCCGCTCCGGATCGCGCCGGCCAAGCCGCGAGCGCTCGACGGCTGGCGGTTTCTGTGATGATGGGGGGCCTTGACCGGGCCCCCCAAGAGGCTCGGCCCCGCCCCGGCGCAGCGTGGCGGTCCTTGGAATCGCAGCTGTGAAGGAATAGGGCCTTCGACCGGCCCCCCAAGCCCCCACGGAGGCTTGAGCCGCCCCGGGGGAGCTGTGGCGCGGCCCTCGTCATCGCGGCTGTGAAGGAATAGGGGCCTCGACCGGCTCCCCAGGCTCCGCCGGGGCGGCGCTCGTTATCGGGCGCTGCGCAGCGCCCGGACGCGGCAGATCACTCAGCCGGCGGGGGCGCCGTGGCGGCGGTGGCGGCGGCCGCCGCGGCGGGAGCGCCGCCGCCGTTGACCGTCGGCCGGGGCGCTCGCGTGAGCCGCCGGCGCGCCGACCGGCTCCTGGCGCTGGAGGGCCTCGACTTGCGCTCGGCGGGCTTCGAACGTGCGCTCGTCTTCGCCGTCCTCCCGGCGGTCGTCGGGCTCGGAGGCGGACGCGCGTATGCTCGGTGCGGGAGTCTCCTCGGGCGCCAGCGCCTGGCCGCCCTCGACGAGCGTGATCTGCCCGGAGCGGCTCACCGACAGCTCGCGGATCCGCCGCAGCCGGGTGATGAGGCGTGGGGAGCCGGCCGGCCGGCTGAAGCCGCGCGCCTTCAGCGCGTTGGCGAGCGAATCGAGCGTGACGGTGGCGCCGGGCGAGCGCTGGATGAGATCCCGCGCCACGCCAAGCAGCTCGTCGTGCGGCGCGGAGTGGGGCTCGACTCCCGCCGCGGGCGCGGCCGGCGCCGGGGCGTGGTGGACCGGCGGGCCCGCGTGTCGGCGTCCGCCGCGCCGCCCGCGCCGCCGGCGTCCGCCGCCCTGCGACGGCTCGGCCGGCGCCTGTGGCTGAGGCTCGACGACGGCCGAAATGGGCGCCGGCGTCGGCAGACCGGTGAGACGGCGATACGAGAGCCGGCGGAACGTGATGCCAAGGCTCGTCGCCACGTCGCCGACCGCGTCGAAGGCCCGGTCGTCGGAGATGATCTCGAGCGCGTCACCGGGCCGCGCCGTGCCGAGCCAGACGCCGGCCGCCACCGCGATCCGGAGATCGCTCCAGTCCTTGACGCCGACCGACGGGGCGCTGTGCAGCAGCTGGGCGCCGTGCCCCGCCAGCAGGCGCGCGGTGTCGTGACCGATCACGCGCCAGTTGCCGACCGCGATGAAGTCGGTCCGCCTTCCCAGCCGGTCGACCGCGAGGTGATCGATGACGCGCGAGATGTGCTGCACACGGCTCGTGTTCTCGACGTCGAAGAAGATCGCGCGACGCGTGGTGGGCAGCGGCCGCTCCGGCTCCGGCGGCCGCGCTGCGGCCCGCGCGGCGAAGGCCAGCTCGGGCTCGGCCAGCGGCAAGGGGCCCTGGCTCGGCTCCGGCGCCAGGTCATCGAGCGGCGGCGGTGTCTCGGAGGCCGCCGCTTCAGGCGGCGGCGCCGGCGCGCGAGGTCGGCGGCGACGACCGCCGCGGCGGCGTTTCGTGGGCTTTCTGGATTCCGTCGTCACATCGCGGCCGTGAATTACCGTGCGGAGTCGAGCGTATCACGGATGGCGCAGCGTGGCAGGCCGAGTGTAGGATGCGCCGCATGAGCGAGGACCCACGGTCGCAGGAAGCCGACGCGCTGTTCGCCCTCGTGCGAAGCCGCTATGGCACCCGCCTCACCGCCGAGCAGCTCGAGAGCGTACGCCGCGGGGTCGCCGCCCTCGTCGAGCAGGCGGCCGCGCTGCGTGCGGTGCGCCTGTCCAACGCCGACGAGCCGGTCCAACGGTTCACACCTTACCGAAGCGACGAGTGAACCCGGTCTTCCGGCCGGTCCGCGAGCTCGCCGAGGCCGTCCGCGCGCAACGGGTGTCGCCGGTCGAGCTCGCCGAAACGTTTCTCGACCGCCTCGAGCGGCTGGGCCCGCGTTACAACGCCGTCGTCACGCTCACGCGTGAGCGGGCGCTCGTCCAGGCGCGGCGCGCGGAGGGCGAGATCGCCGCCGGTCGCTGGCGCGGCCCCCTCCACGGCATCCCCTACGGCGCCAAGGACCTGCTGGCGACGGCCGGCATCCCGACGACCTGGGGCGCCGCCCCGCTGCGCAACCAGACCTTCGACTTCGACGCCACGGTGATTCGCCGTCTCGAGGAGGCCGGCGCCGTGCTCGTGGCCAAGCTGGCGATGGTCGAGCTGGCCGGCGGCATGGGTTACCGCCAGCCGAACGCCTCCTTCACCGGGCCCGGCATCTCGCCGTGGAGCGCCGAGGCGTGGAGCGGCGGCTCGTCGAGCGGCTCAGGCTCGGCGGTCGGCGCCGGGCTGGTGCCCTTCGCGATCGGCTCGGAGACGTGGGGCTCGATCCTGTCCCCCGCCGCCTACTGCGGCATCAGCGGGCTGCGGCCGACCTACGGGCGCGTGAGCCGACACGGTGCCATGGCGCTCTGCTGGACGCTCGACAAGCTCGGCCCGCTCGCGCTGACCGCCGATGACTGCGGCCTCGTGCTCGGGGCGATCGCCGGTGCCGATGCGCGCGACCCGAGCGCCGTCGACCGGCCGTTCGCGTACGAGGCGGGCGACACGACGGGCCGGCGCTTCAGGTTCGGCGTGCTGGGCGACGTTGCCGAGAACGCCGAGCCCGCGGTGCAGGCCAGCTTCGCGCGCTCGCTGGAGATGCTGCGAAAGATCGGCACCGTACAGGAGGTGACGCTGGCCGACCTGCCCTACGAGGCGATCACACGGACCATCCTGTTCGCCGAGGCGGCGAGCGCGTTCGAGGACCTGATCGAGAGCGGCAGCATCGCGGGCCTCACCGCGCCCGAGGACCACCACACGCCGTACGCACGCGACGCGATCCTCGCCAAGGATTACATCAAGGCGCTGCGGCTGCGCGCGCTCGTGATGCGCGAGGCCGATCGCGCGCTCGCGCCCTTCGACGCGCTGGTGGCGCCGGGACGGCCGGCCACGGCGCCTCCGCTCGGCCAGGAGTTCCGCGACCCCCATCGGCCGGCCCGCGATCCGATGGGCGCCGTCGGCAACGTCGCCGGACTGCCGGCGATCGCCGTGCCCAACGGCTTCAGCGAGCGCGGCCTGCCGACCTCGCTGCAGTTCATGGGACGCGCGTGGGAGGAGAACACGATCCTGGCCGCCGCTCGCGCGTGGCAATCGATCACCGACCACCATTTGAAGAGGCCATAGACATGGGGGCCCCGAAATGGCCCCCAAACCCCGAGCGTTCGGCGCGCCCCGGCAAAGCCGGGGCGCTCCTCCATCGTGCGCGTCACGTGCCGGAGGACGGACTCGGCGGCGCGTGAAGATCTCCGGCGGCCGGCCGACCAGATCTCCCGCACGCGCGCTCAGGCGCCGGTGCGCGCCAGCGCCCGCTGCGCGGCGGCCACAGCGGCGAGGATGCTCACGTAGCCCGTGCACCGGCAGATGTTGCCGCGCAGGTGCTCGCGCACCTCGGCCGGCGTCGCCGCCGGCGCCTCGTCCAGCATCGCGGTGACGGCCATGATCATGCCCGGCGTGCAGAACCCGCACTGGAAGCCGGAAGCCGCCAGGAAGGCCTCCTGCACCGGGTGCAGCCGCTCCTCGCTCGCCAGGCCCTCGATCGTGAGCACCGTCCGGCCGCGGGCCTCGTACGCCAGCACGGCGCACGCGCTGACCGGCAGACCGTCGAGCAGCACCGTGCACGCCCCGCACACCTGCACGTCGCACGAGCGCTTGCTGCCCGTCAGCCCGAGGTCCTCGCGCAGCACGTCGAGCAGCACCGCCTCGGGGACGACGTGGAGGGTCACCGGCCGCCCGTTGACGGTCGTCGGCAGGCGCAGTCGCCGATCGGGCGGCGGCGGCGCCTCGATCTCGAGCCGGCTCATGTGTCTGCCAGGTGGGGGGCCCCGATATGGCCCCCCACACCCCCCCGCGCGCGGCGAGCCGCCTGGGCGAGGGCGCGCTTGACGAAGACGCCGGCCATGGCCCGCTTGTACTCCGCCGAGCCATGGAGGTCGCCGACCGCGTCGAGACGCTCGCCGGCCGTCTCGGCCGCAGGCCAGCCGGCTTCCAGCGTGGCGAGCGGTACGCCGCGGAGCGCGTGCCCGACCTCCGGCAGCCGCGCCGCGACCGGCCCGACGCAGCCGATGGCGACGCGCGCCTCGGCGACGGCGCCCCGGGCGACGTCGGGCACCAGCAGCGCGGCGACGCCGACCGTGGGCCGCTCGTGCAGGCCGAACTTCAGATACGCGGCGGCCGCCCGCGGCGGCGGCAGCGGGACCTCGACGTGGGTGAGGATCTCGTCGGGGCCGAGCGCGCTCTCGTAGGGTCCTACCAGGAAGTCGGCCAGCGCCAGCCGCCGCGGCCCCGCGCCGCCGTGCAGCACGACGCGCGCCTCGTGGACCAGCAGCGCGGTCGGCGGATCGGAGTGCGGCTCGGCGAAGCAGAGGTTGCCGCCGAGCGTGCCGACGGCGCGCACGCGCGCGTTGGCGACCTGGCGCTCCATGTCGGCCAGCATTGGGAAGTGCGCACGGAGCAGTGGCGAGCGCTCCAGCGCGCGATGGGTGACGGCCGCGCCGATCACGAGCGCAGCACCGTCGGGCGCCAGCGCAAGCGTGTCGAGGCCGCCGATCGTCTTGACGTCGATCAGGTGCTCGAAAGCGCCCAGGCCCTCCTTCATCGCCAGCAGCAGCTCGCTGCCGCCCGCGTAGAGCGCGGCCGACTCGCCGTGGCGCACGCGCAGCGCCACGGCCTCGGCCGGGGTGGCCGGCTGATGGATCTCAAACGGCGGCAGCATCGCCGCCCTCGAAGAGCGCCGCCAGGTTCGCGGCGAAGCGATCGAGCGTCTCGCGCGTCTTGCGCTCGATGACGCCCTGGCCCAGCGCGGCGAGCTTGCCGCCGACGTCCCCCTGGCCGACGAGCGCCACGCGCGTGCCGCCGGCGGCGCCGGCCTCGAGCGTGACGGTGAGGTGCACGGTCACGGGGCTGCCGAGCACGCCGTCGCGTCCGGCCGCGTCGACGACGAGGCGGGTCGGCGCCGTCGCCTCGACCCGGACGTCGAGCGGAATCGCCAGGCGAAACGGCCCCACGCGGTCGCGGATCGTCGCGCGGTAGCGGCGCTCCGCCTCCAGCGTCTCGACGCCGTCGCAGCCGGGAATGCACGCGGCCAGCCGCGGCACGTCCCACAGCCGTCGCCAGACGATGGACGGCGCCGCCCTGAGCGCTATCACGCGACGCAGCTCGATCACGCGCGCGGCCGGGCGCCAGCGGCCCGGAGCGCTGCCCACACGCGCTCCGGCGTGAGCGGCAGGTCGCGCAGACGCGCGCCCGTCGCCCGCGCGAGGGCGTTGGCGATGGCGGGCGCGACCGCGAGGTTGCCGCCCTCCCCCATGCCCTTGGCGCCGTAGGGGCCGGCGCCGTCGCCGTTCTCGACGAGCACCGCGCCGAGCGCCGCCGGCAGATCGACCGTCAGCGGCACCCGGTACTCGATCATCGAGGCGCTGAGGAGCGAGCCGGAATCGGAGTACATCATCTCCTCGAACAGCGTGTGGCCGAGTCCCATGACGACCGCGCCGACGTCCTGCTGCTCGCAGAGCTGCGGATTGATCGCGCGGCCCACGTCGGCGAGGCCGGTGTAGGACAGCAGGCGGATCGCTCCGGTCTCGCGGTCGACGTCGATCTCGACCCCGCCCATGCCGATCTCCCAGAAGGCGGGATCTGCGCCGAGGTTGCGCACGTAGCCGCGGCCGATGATCTCGCCGGCCGGCCGCCCAAACCATCCGCGAACGACGTCGGCCGGTGACAGGCTGCGGCCGCCGACGTGCACGCGGCCGTCGCGCCAGACGGCGTCCGCGCCCGGCACGCCGGCGGTCTCGGCCGCGAGCGCCAGCAGCTGGGCCTTGATGTCCTGGGCGGCGCGCTGGACCGCGGTGCCCACGATCGTGACGCCGCGGCTGGCGCCCGAGGACCAGTCGTAGGGGCCGAAGCGCGTGTCGGGGGACACGACGAGGATCGCGGCCCGCGGCACGCCGAGCTCCTCGGCCACGATCTGGGCGAGCACGGTGTGCAGCCCCTGGCCGACCTCGACCATCGAGCAGAGGATCGTCACGCTGCCGTCGTAGTGCAGGCGCACGATCGCAGTGGAGATCGGCAGCTCCGCCGGGTTCGAGATCCCGACGGCCACGCCGCGGCCGGTGGCCTCGGGCGAGGCGGCGTCGTCCATGGCCTTGACGAGCCGCTTGAGGTCGTCGCCGAGGTCGGCGTCCATGGGGCGAAGCCCGGGCCGTACCGTCTCGCCGCGGGCCACGAGGTTGACCAGCCGAAGCTCGATCGGGTCCATGTCGAGCGCGGCAGCGAGCTCGTCCATGATCGACTCGGTGGCCCACACGCTCTGGGGGCCGCCGATCGAGCGGAAGGCGCCGGCCGGCGTGGTGGTCGTGTAGACGTTCTGGACCTCGATCGAGTAGTGGGGCATCCGGTAGGGCCCGAGCAGCCGGACGCCGGTCTTCTCGGCCACGACGGGCCCGAGGTCGGCGTAGGCCCCGCCGTCGAGCAGCACGCGGGCCTGCTTGGCGGTGAGCGTGCCGTCGCGCCGGGCGCCGAGCTTCACGGTGACCCGCGCGCCGTGGCGCCGGTTCGTGCGCATCGAGCCCTCGACGTCGTTGACGACTTTCACTGGCCGCCCGACCGTGGCCGAGATCACCGCCGCCAGCGGCTCCAGCTTGGGAAACGACTTGCCGCCGAAGCTGCCGCCGACGTACGGCACCACGACACGGATGCGGGCGAGATCGAGCTGGAACATGTCGGCCAGCTCCTGGCGGAGCTGGTACGGATGGCCGGTGTTAGTCCACACGGTCAGCTCGGCCGGCGTCGCGCTCGCGACCGCGCCGTGGGGCTCCATCGTGTAGTGGAAGACGCGCGGGAACGTGTAGGTCCGCTCGAGCACGACATCGG
>Ga0209474_10004540_pt1 | contig 11974 bp, 10 predicted proteins | sample GraSoiAngelo_145_FD_185902 | JGI IMG/M metagenome (GOLD analysis project Ga0209474, IMG submission 185902) | Grasslands soil microbial communities from the Angelo Coastal Reserve, California, USA - 14_1009_05_20cm (SPAdes) (version 2) | ecosystem: Environmental > Terrestrial > Soil > Grasslands...
AAAGATGCTGGAAATCGCGCGGGCGCGCTATTCGACCGATCGCTGGAACATTTACGGCGCGCAGGCCTCGGACGGCGACAATTACGGCGCCGACAGCAGCCGCTGCGTGTCGTTGCTCGGCGGCGACGTGCTGCCGCTCTGTCAATATTTTGCCTATGTCGAGGTTGGCGACAATATGGGCGGCAGCCTGACCGGGCTGTCGCGCGATAGCGATTTGTGGCGCGCCTATAGCGAGGTGGCGCCGGCGCATGCGCATTTCGCGATGCGGCGGGTCGGCGATCCGGGCCAGATCTTCACGGTGTTCCACGAATTGTTTGCCAAAGGGGGCGTGCGTGCTTAGCACAGGTTACAGCAGCGCCGCGCAGCTCAAGGCCGATATGCCGCTGTTCACCGGCCCCAACTGGGATTACGGCTCCCTGCGCCGGGTGTATGAGGCGGTCGAGCGGATCGCCTTCGACGAGCTGGGGCTCGACATCTACCCGGTGCAGATCGAGGTCATCACCTCCGAGCAGATGCTCGACGCCTATTCCTCGGTCGGCTTGCCGCTGATGTACCACCATTGGAGCTTCGGCAAGCGCTTCGCCTATCACGAGACGCTGTACCGCAAGGGGCTCCAAGGCCTCGCTTACGAGATCGTCATCAATTCCAACCCGTGCATCTGCTACATCATGGAAGAAAACTCCATGACGATGCAGACGCTGGTGCTGGCGCATGCCGCGTTCGGCCACAACCATTTCTTCAAGAACAACTATCTGTTCCGGCAGTGGACCGATGCCGACGGCATCCTCGATTATCTGAGCTTCGCCCGCGATTACGTCGCCAAATGCGAGGAGCGTTACGGGTTCGAGGCGGTCGAGCGGGTGCTCGATGCCGCGCACGCGCTAAAGGAGCATGGCGTCAACCGCTATGCGCACCGCTCGCGGCCGAACCTGGCCGAGGAGACAAGGCGCGCCGAGGAGCGCCGGGCGCACGCCGAAGCGACCTATAACGATCTATGGCGCACGGTGCCGAAGCTCGGCCCGGATAAGGATGCCGAGGACGACGAGGAGAAGCAGCAGGAGCAGCTGCGGCAGCAGCTCGGTCTGCCCGAGGAAAACCTCCTCTATTTCATCGAGAAGCGGGCGCCGCGGATGGAGGATTGGCAGCGCGAGCTGATCCGCATCGTCCGCCACGTCTCGCAATATTTCTACCCGCAGAAGCAGCTGCAGATGATGAACGAAGGCTGCGCCACCTTCTGCCATTACGAGATCATGAACCGGCTGCACGACAAGGGCCTGATCACCGAAGGCTCGATGCTCGAATTTCTGCATTCGCATTCGAGCGTGATCTTCCAGCCGGGCTTCGACGACCCGCGCTTCAGCGGCCTCAACCCTTATGCGCTCGGCTTTGCGATGATGAGCGATATCCGCCGGATCTGCGAAAAGCCGACCGGCGAGGATCGCGATTTCTTCCCGGAGATCGCCGGCTGCGGCGATCCGTTCGGGGTGTTGCGCGACGCCTGGGCCAATTATCGGGACGAGAGCTTTGTCCTGCAATACCTGAGCCCGGCGATCATCCGGCATTTCCGGCTGTTCCAGATCGCCGACGACAGCAGCAAGCCGTCATTGCGGATCGAGGCGATCCATGACGAACTCGGTTATCGCCGGGTTCGCAGCGCGTTATCGCGGCAATACGATCTCTCGCGCCGCGAGCCGGACATCCAGGTCGCCGATGTAGATCTGACCGGCGACCGTTGCCTCGTCCTCGCCCACTACGTCCATGACGGCGTGCTGCTCGACGAGAAGACCTGCCGCGCGGTGCTGCGCTACACCGCCTATCTGTGGGGCTATAACGTCAAGCTCTTGGAGATCGAGGCGGCCACCGACAACACGCTGAAAACCTACGAATCCGAGGCGAAGTAGGCTCGCCGCCCGGAAACTCCACCGCACCGCGCCCGCGGCAGCCTTTTTGGCCGACCCGGAGATCGCAAATTTATTTCCGCGGGTCCCGGCTCGTACCGCTGAAGAGTGGGTCCCGGCTTTCGCCGGGACCGCCGTCTTCCTAATGGTCCGCCTTGCTGGGTCCACGGCCAACTAGGACGCCATTGACGTCGATGTTGTCCAGGATCGCAGCGCCGAACTGGTCGGGCCCGCCGCTCGGGTCCTGACCTTCATCGAATACGATCGCCAGCTCCGTCACGGTCCCGGTCACCGGCGTCAGGACGCCGCTGGTTGTGAAAGCCATCAGAGGAGCCATGCCGCCCCAGCGCAGCCGCTGCCAGCCTATACCGGGTGTGGTGGTGGTCGGCGGTGGGGAGTTGCACCCCAGGAAGAAAAACCCGGTCGTCGTCGTTATATTGAACCGAGGGGCGCCGGCACCGCAGTGAGACCCTCTCGGGTCATTCTGGTTTAGGCCGGGCTTCCGAATATCGTAGCCGAGCTCTGTCAGGACGAGGCGCTTGGGTAACCCCTTGAGCTCCGCAACCGCGGCGGCGAAGTTCGCCGTCGGTCCGGTTTTCACCAGCAGCAGGCCTTGGTTGTCCTTGTCCTTCGGATCCCCCGTCGGGCAGGCCGGGTCGGTAAAGGTGCCGTCCGGCTTCTTGCCGCCATTGCTGGAGGTGCCTGCGTTCGTCGGGCAACCGGTGCCGCTCAGCCAGGTCGACTGCACCAGATCTGTGTCGGCGGGGTCGAACACCCGCGGGATGACCTGGAATTTGCCGTCGTTATCGTGGTCGTCATCGGCGCGCGCGACGGCCATCGGCAATGCCAGCGCCAGCGCGACCGAGACTATCCCGATATGCCGCGCGCTTAATCCAAGACTTGACCAGCGATGCTTCATCGAATCCTCCCCTTGATAGAGATTGAGGACCCGAGAATGCACGCCGCGCGAGAGCACGGAAAATCCTAACGCATCAAATCTCCGCAAACAGCGAGAGATCTGTGGCCAAAAGAGGCCGAAGTCTACGTCGCCTCCTTCAATAGGCTGCGCAATACGTATTGCAGGATGCCGCCGTGCCGGTAGTACTCCAGCTCGTCGAGCGTATCGATGCGGCAGATGACCGGCTCGTCCCGCGTGGAGCCGCTGGCGTCGCGGATCCGCAACACCAGCTCCTTGCGCGGCCGCAGCCCGTCGGCGACGCCGACGATGTCGAGCACCTCGTCGCCATTGAGCTTTAAGGTCTGCCGCGTCGTCCCATCCTTGAACTGCAACGGCAACACGCCCATCCCGACCAGGTTCGAGCGATGAATGCGCTCGAAGCTCTCGACGATCACAGCCTTGACCCCGAGCAGCAGCGTCCCTTTCGCCGCCCAGTCGCGCGATGAGCCGGTGCCGTATTCCTTGCCGCCGAAGATCACGAGCGGCACGCCGCGCTTCTTGTATTCCATCGCCGCGTCGTAGATCGGCATCACCGTGCCGTCCGGCATCAGCTTGGTCATGCCGCCCTCGACCCCGGGCACCATCTCGTTCCGGATGCGGATGTTGGCGAAGGTGCCGCGCATCATGACGTTATGGTTGCCGCGGCGGGCCCCGTAGGAATTGAACTCGCTCGGCCGCACCTGATAGCTGATCAGATATTCGCCGGCCGGGCTCTCGGTCTTGATGAAGATCGCCAGCTCGCGCGCTCCGATCACGTCGCTGACTGCGCCGGGCTCCTTCGGCATGTTTTCGAAATAAGGCGGCAGCGCGAGATAGGTCGAGCGGTCCTCGAATTCGTAGGTCTGGCCGCCGGCGCCGGTGACCTGGCGCCACTCTGGCGGCCCCTCGGAAACATTGCCGTAGCGCCGCTTGAAGCTGTCCCGGGTTACCGAGCTGGCGACCGTGTCGGCGACCTCACGGTTCGACGGCCAGATGTCGCGCAGATAGACGGGCTGGCCGTCCCCGCCCTCGCCGAGTGGGTCCTTGGTCAGATCGGTGCGGATCGTCCCGGCCAGCGCATAGGCCACGACCAAAGGCGGTGACGCCAGGTAGTTCGCCCGCACCTGGGCATGGATGCGGCCCTCGAAATTGCGGTTGCCCGACAACACCGCGCAGACCGCGAGGTCGCCCTCGTCGATCGCGTCGGCAACTGGCTCGGGCAACGGCCCGGAATTACCGATGCAGGTGGTGCAGCCATAGCCGACGACGTTGAAGCCGATCTTATCGAGATATTCCCGCAACCCGGCCTTCTCGTAATAATCGCTGACCACCTGGCTGCCCGGCGCGAGGCTGGTCTTGACCCAGGGCTTGACCTTGAGCCCCTTCTCGACCGCCTTCTTGGCGAGCAGGCCGGCGCCGAGCATCACGCTCGGGTTCGAGGTGTTGGTGCAGCTGGTGATCGCGGCGATCACGACATCGCCGTCATGCAGATCGTAATTCGTGCCCCGAACCTTCTGCGTGCGCAGTGCATTGACCCCGGCAAGCCGCGGCAATTCGGCGTCGAAGCCCTTGCCGGCGCCGGACAGCGATACCCGGTCCTGCGGCCGGCGCGGCCCGGCCAAGGACGGCTCGACACTGCCGAGATCGAGCTCCAACAGATCGGTGAAAACCGGATCGGGGGTATCCGCGTCGCGCCACAGCCCCTGTGCCTTGGCATAGGCCTCGACCAATTTGACCCGCGCCGGATCGCGCGCGGTGATGTCGAGATAACGGATTGTCTCGGCATCGACCGGGAAGAAGCCGCAGGTGGCGCCATATTCCGGCGACATGTTGCCGATCGTCGCGCGGTCGGCGAGCGCCAACTCGGCAACGCCCGGCCCACAATATTCGACAAAGCGGCCGACCACGCCGCGCCGGCGCAGCATCTGAGTGATTGTCAGCACCAGATCGGTCGCGGTCGCGCCCTCGGCCAATTTGCCGGTCAGACGCACACCGACGACTTCGGGGATCAGCATCGAGATCGGCTGGCCGAGCATCGCCGCCTCGGCCTCGATGCCGCCGACCCCCCAGCCGAGCACCGCCAGCCCGTTGACCATCGTCGTGTGGCTGTCGGTGCCGACCAGCGTGTCGGGATAGGCGATCGTCTTGCCATCCTCATCGGTCGTCCACACCACCTGCGACAAATATTCGAGATTGACCTGATGGCAGATGCCGGTGCCGGGCGGCACCAGCCGGAAATTCTCGAACGCCTGCTGGCCCCAGGCGAGAAAGCGGTAGCGCTCGCCATTGCGCTCGAACTCTTTCTTGACGTTGGCGGCGAAGGCTTGCGGGTTGCCGAAATTATCGATCTGCACCGAGTGATCGATGACCAGATCGACCGGCGACAGCGGGTTGATCTTGTTCGGGTCGCCGCCGAGCTCGACCATCGCCTGCCGCATCGCCGCGAGATCGACCACCGCCGGCACTCCGGTCAAATCCTGCATCAACACCCGTGCCGGGCGAAACGCGATCTCGCGGTCCGAGCTCTTGTTGGCGAGCCACTGCCCCATCGCCTTGATGTCGTCGACCGTCACGGTGCGGCCGTTCTCCAGCCGCACCAGGTTTTCCAGCAGCACCTTGAGCGAGAACGGCAGCCGCGAGATGTCGCCGAGCCCCGCCGCCGCGGCCGCCGCCGGCAGGCTGAAATAGTCGTAGCGCCGGCCCTCGACCTCGAGGGTGCGGCGGGCCTTCAAACTGTCGTGACCGGTGACGTTCACGGGGGCTCTCCTTCAGGGCGGCGCTATGGCAGCGCGCGGCAGGCGAAACTCGGCCGGCACGATACTCCGCGCCGGTGGGCGATCAAGCGAGCGATTTGCGCCGCGAAGATGCCGTCGCTCTTGCGGTTATGCTCAGGCATGCCGAGATCCGGTGTATGATCGCGTTCGGTGACACGGCCCGGACCGCAAGATGACGACCTCCTCTTTGGACACGCTCGACATCGCGAGGCGGCTCAAGAGTGTAGGTTTCAACGACGCTCAGGCCGAAGCCGTCACCGAGATCATTCGCGACGTTCGGACCGCCGACCTCGCAAATCTTGCGACACGAGCGGATATCGAACGGCTCGAAGCGAAGCTGGAGATCTTTCGGCGCGATATGACGATCCGCCTTGGCAGTATGATCGTCGTTGCGACAGGCATTCTGCTCGCCGCGAAATTTTTCGGCTAATTCCGGGATAAGCCCGCCTCCACTGCATCCAGGCGCGCGTGGCCTTGCGCCGTCAGCTCGAGCCGGCCATCGGGGCCGTGCGCGACCAGATCGTCGCTGATCGCGTCTTCCCAGGCGCAGTTCAAGGGACAGGTGCTGCTCCAGGCTTGCCGCGCCTCGGTGACGCTGCGCGGCCGGGCCGCGACCCATTTCAGGAATTCGAGCGTCAGGAGCTTCGCTTCACTCGCCATGACCTTCTCCCGCTGGCGCCGCGATGACAAACCTATTTCATCCGGCACCTACCTGTCCAATATATCGTTGGCCGCATTCTGATATATTTAAAATATGGAACTGCGCCACCTTCGTTACTTCGTCGCGGTCGCCGAGGAGGGGCATGTCACCCGGGCGGCGGAGCGGCTCGGCATCCAGCAGCCGCCGCTGAGCCAACAAATCCGCGCGCTCGAAAGCGAGCTCGACCTGCAGCTGTTCCACAGAAAGCCGCGCGGCGTCGAGCTGACCCAGGCCGGCGTGACATTCTTGGCCGAGGCGCGGGCGATCCTGGAGCGGGTCGAGCATGCTGCGGCCGCCGCTCGCCGGACCGCGCGCGGCGAAGCCGGCCGCATCGGCATCGGCTTCACCAGCTCGGCCTCGTTTCATCCATTCGTACCCCGTGCGATCCGCGCGTTTCGTGAGGCGCAGCCGCTGATAGCGCTGAGCCTCGAGGAAGGCGGCACCGCCGAGCTGGTGGAGATGCTGCGCGCCGAAAAACTCGACGCCGCCTTTGTCCGCTCGCCGATCGGCCAGGCCGCCGGGATCGAAGTCGCGTTCGTGCTGGAAGAGGAGATGGTGGCGGCATTCCCGGCCGGGCATCCGCTGAGCACCGGCGCCGCGGCCGCCCGGCTGCCGCTGGCGGCGCTCGAAGGCGAGACCTTCATCCTCTACCGACGGCCGCTCGGGCCCGGGCTCTACGACGCGATCATCGCCGCCTGTCAGCGCGCCGGCTACAGCCCGCAGATCGGCCAGGAAGCGCCGCGCATGCTGTCGACCCTAAGCCTCGTCGCCACCGGGCTCGGCGTCACGCTGGTGCCGGATTCGATGCGCGGCCTCGGTGTCGAGGGCGTCGCCTACAAACGGCTCGACGCGAGCGCCGGGCTGGTGGCGCCGCTGAACCTCGCCTATCGCCGCGGTGAGAGCGGCGCCGCCGCGCGGCGCTTCATCGCGCTGGTGCGGCAGCGCCGGGCTTGAGGCCGCTTGTTAGCCCGCCGCAACGAAATGCGTGCACCAGCCGCGCGGGCTGATCCGCCCCTCGACGATCTCGCACCCGTTCGGCCGCACGAAATGCGAGCAGCGGCCGCAGCGCTCGCGGCCTTTCGGATGGTTCTGATAGCGCGCCTCCCGCTTCGATTCCTTCGCGGCCGCGACGGGCGGCGGGGGCGCGGGTGCGGCCATCGGCGGCGGCGCCGGCGGAATCACCGGGGCCGGAGCCGGCGGCGGCGCCGCGGGCCGGCTCGGCGCGCAGGCGGCTAATGCGGAAGCGCCGACTGCGCCAATCACCCCGGCTGCCTTGCGCAGCATCGACCGCCTGGAGAATTTTTGCTCGATCTGGGTCATGACAGCTTTCCGATTGTCGCGACGCGCGAGGAACGTTGATCCCAGGTTAAAGTTCCTCGGATGGCGTCAGTTCGCCGCCGCCTCGCTCCTAGACAGGAGGGGGGCGCCATCCCAAATCTGCCCATGCCAGACGGTCGGATGGCCGCTCTTCGTTATTCGCGGAGGGAGGAAAGTCCGGGCTCCACGGAGGCACGGTGCCGGGTAACCCCCGGCGGGGGCGACCCTAGGGAAAGTGCCACAGAAACACACCGCCGAGCCCGACTGCCCTCACGGGCGGCGGGCGGCAAGGGTGAAATGGTGCGGTAAGAGCGCACCGCGCTGCCGGCAACGGCGGCGGCAGGGCAAACCCCACCGGGAGCAAGGCCAAGTAGGAGCGGCAGGCAGCATTCGTGCTGCCGGGCGGGCCTTTCGCGCCGCCGCTCGGGTCGGTCGCGCGAGGCGTTCGGCGACGAACGTCCCAGATGAATGGCCATCCCCGCTTAACCGCGGGACAGAACCCGGCTTACAGACCGTCTGGGCCTTCTGTATAATAGAACGTAATAAGAACATAAGTCGCGGCCCGCTTCCGCGGAGACCGCTACCTTCCGACTACGTCGGATCTAGAGATGGTGACTTGGGAGAATTTTGGGTCCGCCAAATTTCTCTGCGAATTGCATTGACTTCCCAAACTGTCCCATGATATCCCAATTCCACCCATAGGCGAGCGTCGTCGGTTGGGGGGAACGTCGGACGGCGCTACCGGGCCGCCCCTTGCCGGGCGCCTATGGGCGAGCGTTGGGGGAAGCAAGTGGAGCTGTTTCTATCCACTTACGTGAATAAGGTCGACCGCAAGGGGCGTGTTTCAGTGCCGGCGACCTTTCGCTCCACACTCGCGACCAATCGCGAGCCCAACCTCGTCGTGCTTTTGCCATCGAATAGATCGCCCGCCCTCGACGGCACCGGCAGCGACTATGTCGAGGAAATGAAGGATCGGCTCGAAGCCTTCGACCAGTTCTCCGACGAGCATGAAAATATCTCGCTCCTCTTTGCCGACGCGCACCCGCTGACGATGGACGGCGAAGGCCGCATCGTCCTGCCCGAGCCGCTGAAGGAGCACGCGCAGATCACCTCCGACGTCGCCTTTGTCGGGCTCGGCGCGATGTTCCAGCTCTGGGAGCCGGGTCGTTATTCCGAGCATCGCGCCGCGGTGCGCGAGCGCTCCCGGCGCCAGGGCACGACCTTGCCGGCGCGCGGCGGCGCGGCGCGGCGGCCGTCGTGAAACACGGACGCCGGCCGGCGGCGCGATCCCGCCGCGGGCCAAGGCCGTCGCCTGTAGAAGCCCCGCAAACCGGAGCCGAGCATGTCCCGGTCTTGCTCAAGGAAATGCTGGACGCGCTGGCGCCACGCGACGGCGCCATCTACATCGACGCCACTTTCGGCGCCGGCGGCTACAGCGCGGCCTTGCTCGAAGCCGCGCAATGCCGCGTGCTCGGCATCGACCGCGATCCCGAGGCGCGGCGGCGCGGCGACGCTTTGGCGGCGCGGCATCCGGCCCGCCTGACCGTCATCGAGGGGCGGTTCGGCGATATGGAGCGGCTCGTCGCCCCGGTATCGGCCGGCCCGATCGCCGGCGTCGCCTTCGATCTCGGCGTCTCCTCGATGCAGCTCGACAGCCCCGAGCGCGGATTTTCTTTCCGCGCCGACGGCCCGCTCGACATGCGCATGGGCACCGATGGGGAAAGCGCCGCCGACCTCGTCGCGCGGCTCTCCGAAGCCGAATTGGCCGAGCTGATCCGCAACCTCGGCGAGGAACGCTATGCCCGCCGGGTGGCGCGCGCGATCGCCGCCACACGCCTCCAGGCGCCGATCCGCCGCACCGCGCAGCTCGCCGAGATCGTGCGCGCCGCGATCCCCGGCCGCGAGCCGGGCCTCGATCCGGCGACCCGCACTTTTCAGGCGCTGCGCATCGCGGTCAATGACGAACTCGGCGAGCTCGACCGCGGGCTTGCCGCCGCCGAGCGGCTGTTGATGCCGAGCGGCCGCCTAGCCGTTGTCGCCTTTCATTCGCTCGAAGATACGCGGGCCAAGAACTTCCTGCGGCAGCGCAGCGGTACGGGGGCGGGTGCATCGCGGCATCTGCCGCCGGCAGCGGCGACGCCGCAGCCGAGCTTCTCGCTCTTGACCCGCCGCGCGATCCGGCCGGGCGCCGACGAGATCGCGCGCAACCCGCGCGCCCGCTCGGCCCGGCTCCGGGCGGCCGAGCGCACGGCCGCACCAGCATGGCCCGCACTTCCCGGCAGCCGCGGCGCCGCCGGACATGTCGGCGCCTGGGGAGCGGCGTGATGATCCGCATCGGTGCGCTGTTCTGGCTGGTGCTGGTCGTCGCCGCGGGCTTTGTGACCTTCAAGGTCAAATACGCGGTCCAGGACATCGAGGACGAGCTCAATCGGGTGCGCAAGCACACCATCGCCGAGCAGCAGGAAATCCGCGTCTTGACCGCGGAATGGACCTATCTGAACCAGCCGGAACGGTTGGCCGAATTGAACCGGCGCTTTCTGCAGCTGGCGCCGGTCGGCACCAAACAGCTGCAACGCAATGTCGAGGACATTCCGTTCCGGCCGCTGCCGGTGCCGCCGCCGAGCGCGCCGCCTGACATCCTCGTCGCTGCCGCGCCCGAGCCGCCGGCTCCGCCGGCCGCGGCATCCACCCCGACAGTGGCCGAGCCCGCACCCGGCGCACCGACTGCCCCCGCCAGCAGCGCATCCGTGCTGGCGGCGCTCGGAATCGGCCAGGCCACGGCCGGCGAGTTGTCGGCCCCGGCATCGGCGGCTCTCAAGCCAACACCGGGCAAACCCGCCGCTCCGGTACAGCTGGCCAAGGCCGCCGCGTCCCGGCAGCCGCGCTCGCTAGAAGACCTGTTCTCGCAAATCGCCGAGACCCGGTGATGAACGCGACACAACCTATCGACGAAAACCCGTGCCGGCCGCGGCATTTCAAACCGCCGCCGCCCTGCGCGCCGGTGGTGACCGACGAGCGCGCGGCCCAGCTCTTGGAAACTTGCCGAAGCCGGCTGGTCGCCGCAGCGGCGTTGTTCGCCCTGGTGTTTGTCGTTGTTGCGCTACGCCTCGCCGAGATTGTCGTGCTGTCCGCCGGCGCCGCGGAATCGCATGTCGGTCGCAGCCGCCCGGTGACACCGCCGGCGCCGGTACGCGCCGATATCGTCGACCGCAACGGTTCCTTGTTGGCGACGACCCTCGACAGCCCGTCGCTTTACGCCGATCCGCGGCAGATCCTGGATCCGGGCGAGGCGACGCGCGCGCTGATGACCGTGTTGCCGCAGCTCAACCCGGGCGAAATCCAGGCCAAGCTCGGCTCCGGCAAGAGCTTTGTCTGGCTCAAGCGCCACCTGACGCCGCGGCAGGTCTACGACGTCAACCGGCTCGGGATTCCGGGCTTCCAGTTCGAGCATGAGGAGCGCCGGGTCTACCCGTTCAGCGATCTCGCCGCACATCTCGTCGGCTATTGCGGCATCGACAACAACGGACTCGCCGGGGTCGAGCGCGCGCTCGATGGCCAGGTGAAAGGACGCCGCGGCCCCGTCGAGCTGTCGCTCGACGCCCGCGTGCAATTCATCCTGCACGAGGAATTGGCCCGCGTCGTCAGCGAGTTCAGCGCCAAGGGCGCCGCCGGCATCGTCATGGACGTCCGCACCGGCGAAATCGTCGCGATGGTGTCATTGCCGGATTTCGACCCGAACCACCCGGGCAAGCTCACCCCGGCCGAAGCGAAAGAGCGGATCTTCAACAAGATCACGCTCGGCGCCTACGAGATGGGTTCGGCGTTCAAGATCTTTAACACTGCGATGGCGCTCGACGTCGGCACCGCGACGATGACCAAGAACTACGACGCCATCAACCCGATCCATATCGGCCGCTTCACGATCACCGACTATCACGGCAAGCACCGGATGCTGAGCGTGCCCGAGGTCTTCATGTATTCCTCGAATATCGGCTCGGCGCGGATGGCGATGGAGGCCGGCGCGACGCGGCAACGGGAATTTCTGGGCCGTCTTGGATTGCTGAGGCCGGTGCCGATCGAGTTTGAGGAGATCTCCAGACCGCAATACCCGGCGCAATGGCGGGAAGTGAACGTCATTACCATCGCTTACGGCCATGGCATCGCGGTTAGCCCGCTGCATGTCGCGGCTGCGGTCTCGGCAGTCGTCAATGGCGGCACCCTGCACCCCCCAACCGTGCTCAAACTACCGCCCGGCAGCGAGCCGCCGGGTGAGCGGGTAATCTCGGAAAAGACATCGACCCAGATGCGCAAATTGATGCGTCTCGTCGTCGAAAACGGCACCGCCAAG
>Ga0209474_10004541_pt1 | contig 11973 bp, 9 predicted proteins | sample GraSoiAngelo_145_FD_185902 | JGI IMG/M metagenome (GOLD analysis project Ga0209474, IMG submission 185902) | Grasslands soil microbial communities from the Angelo Coastal Reserve, California, USA - 14_1009_05_20cm (SPAdes) (version 2) | ecosystem: Environmental > Terrestrial > Soil > Grasslands ...
CGCCTCTGCCGAGATCGTTGGTCTACAGGCAACCGGTCAAAGAGTGTTCGACTATAAGTATCCTACCCACTTCTGCGACGAAATTTTTAATGCCTTCCCTATTCACCTTGAGCAGCTCAGCTTTTAGGCAGCTCGGCTCGTTGCGGGTGGGGCGAAGCCTGTCCCACCCAGGCTTCAGTTAAAATAAAGGTGCAAATAGTAAGGAATGACTCCCTTTCCTTCCTACGACGCAGACGCTTTGGCAAAGATGTTTAGAGAATGGAAAGACCGGCTGATCTTGCGGCGAAGCAGTTCATGGCAGAGTTGCAGCCGCGGATCGAGTGCGAGAAGGCGGAACATATCAAACGGATTGTGGCGATCGCGAAACGTGGTTTCCTCGAATCGAAAAACTGTGGGACGAAAACGAGTCACCCAAAGCGAGGTCAGAAACCCTTGCTGCCGCGACGTTGGATAAGCATGACACGATGGTCAGGCGCACTCTCGGAATGAACGAGACTGTCGGCTGGCTCGTGTTCGCTTAATTTGCACGTCCTGACTGGTGGCCGCACAATAATCACACCTCAGCAGGCGATAGATCAGAGTGGTGGGGTCGTGCCCGAGAAGACTATTTCTCAAGAGCCAGCTCACTGAGGTATCGTTTCTAAGATGACAACGATTTGCGGTCGCCTGCGGGTCAAAAAAAGGATTGTTCCCGGCCAAAGGGGGTGGGCTGCCGCTACCCGGTATGGCCCGTTGTCATAAGGAAATACCATACCGCCCAGCGGCGGGAGTGGGACGACGACTTTGATGGCGTTGCCTTTTGTCTCCCTGATCCAGGACCTGTCCGGCTTGGAGAGTAAAGAAGCCAGTGTTATCAGGCATAACCACAAAATCAAAACGTGTCAGTATCAGTCGCGGTATTGTTAGCGAGGTTGGGGTCGCTAACTCCGCTGGGAACCCTAACCGTTGCGGTATCAGAAATAGAACCGTTAGCTGAGGCGCTGATAGTTCCGGTAGCCTTGTAGGTAATTTTGCTTCCATGGGGTATCACTACGGTGTCATTGATGTCGCCGCTCCCGCTCGCCGTGAACCCAGAAGCTCCCCCTGATTGGTTGCCGGTGAATGTTACATTGGTAAATGTTGCTGGAAAACTGTCCTGTATCGCGGTCCCAGCGACATCGCTCGGCCCCAAGTTAGTAACGACGATTGTGTAAGTAATTGGCTTTCCCACAATCGCCACGGTTTTACCGTCTGTGACAGTCACTTTTAAGTCCGCCTGAGAGTTGATCGCATCAGTATCGGTGGCGCTGTTGTTCGCGAGATTTGTGTCGGTCACCCCACTCGGTGGCGTCACGGTGGCCGTTTCGGAGATCGAGCCGGTAGCAGACGGGCTGATAGTGCCGGTCGCCTTGTAGGTAATTTTGCTTCCATGGGGTATCACTACGGTGTCATTGATGTCGCCGCTCCCGCTCGCCGTGAACCCCGAAGCTCCCCCTGATTGGGTGGCGGTGAATGTTGCACCGGTGAAGATTGCTGGAAAAGTATCTGTCACAACAGCTCCGGTAGCCGTACTAGGCCCAAGGTTAGTTACCACAATTGTATAGGTGTTCTTCTGTCCGGCGGAGACGTTACTTTTAGCGTCGGTGATGGTCAGGGTGAGATCAGCGGTAGGGTTCGGATTGGGATTGACAGTAATTGCCACTGTATCAGTGCCCGTGAACACACTATCGCTCGCCGTTAGTTTTAACGAATACGTGCCCGCAATCGAGAACGTGGCCGTCGTTCTCGCTGCGTGCGCATCGGCGAAACCCACTGTCCCAGGACCACTTACTTTACTCCATGTGTAGTTTACTGTGGCAGGTGGATTGGGTATCCCGTCGTCGGTCGCGGATCCGCTCAATGTCACCGTACTCGGTAGAGTGATTGTTTGGTCGGGACCGGCGTTAGCGGTAGGTCGTTTGTTCACCGTGAGAAGGACCGTGTCGTTGCCGGACAAGGCACCGTCGGCTGCTGTAAGTTTCAGGTTGTATACTCCTCCCGCAGAAAAATTGGCTGATGTGCCTGCCGCATGTGCATCCCCAAAGGAGACTGTGCCAGGTCCAGTCACCTTGCTCCAAGTATAGGTCAGGGCTCCGGGTGGGTTCGGTAGCCCATCGTCCGTCGCGGAACCGATCAGGGTTGCGCTGTGAGTTGCTATCGTTTGGTCAGGTCCGGCATTTACGATAGGTGCCTGATTTGACGGTGTTGGTGTGGGGGTCGGGCTCGGTGTGGGAGTCGCGGTCGGACTGGGCGTGGGTGTGGGTTCCGTACCGCCGCCCGCGACGAATTTGAAAGTGCTGCTCGTCGATAGAGTCAGTGAGTCGATTGACCGCGCGGTGACAAACGAGGAAAGATCAGTCGTGGACGTTACGATCCTGTACTGAACAGCGGTCCCCGCCGGCTGCGGAGGTATTGTCGCCGAATAATTCATTCCCGAGCCGGTTGCTTCGACGATGTGCGATGTGATGAAGAAGTCCGTTGACCACCGGAGATAGATTCGTTCCTCTGCGGATTTGACTTGGTTGGTGAGAATACTGACGACTACCGGCTCGTCAGGCGCTGGCGTTTCTGGCGTTTGCCCGATTTGACCGACTGATACAGGCGGTGCAGAAGTCTTCATTACCGCGATCGTCAGGGGATCGATGAGATGAGCCATGTGGTCGATCACGCGAAACGAATAATAATACCCGTCGTCGAATGAGATGTTGTTCGGCGGTCCGAGTGACGTTCCGGAGAAAGAGGGAATGGATGTTGTCCCGTCTATATTGATGGTTGCCCCTCCCCATTGATGCGAATATTTGCTGTCAGCGACGACAGTAAAGGAGTGCAGGCCTGGCGTTGTATCGCCACCAACACTGGCTACATGTATGGTGTTAGTTAACCAGTCGAAAGCATCAGGGGTTGCAGTTGAAGCAGACGCAGCAAACGGTGTAAATTTCCACGGTGCCGTTGGATCGTCCTTGTTAAAGCTATTCCAGTCTCCTGGCAAACTCATCGATCCAGCCACGGCTGCGTATCCGTCAGAAGACATAATCCAAAGAGGATAAATCAACTGCGTAGCCCATTGCGCGTAAAGACTGTTCAACGCGTCTACATCCGCCGGTTGGCTTGTCGCCAGGTTGATCGTTTCGCCAACATCATTCGGCAGATTGTAAAGCGCAGGCGCTCGGGTTCCGGTTTGCTGTGCCTTCACAAGCTTCAGTGGACCACGACGCACCGCCCATATTGTAGGTTGCGAACCGGGAGGGCCACTGCTGCCTAACCCGAACACGCGCCAGAACAGAGTTCGTTGTGGGCTGGTTTGTTGCCCAGTCAAAAACGGTATGACGTTGAAGCCATCATATGCACGATCGGTTGGTAGCAAAACTCCGGCAGCAGCGGCTGCCGTAGCTACAACATCCAAAGCTGAGATCGGTTGGGTGTACGTGAGGTGCGATGGCAGTTGCCCATTCCATTGAACAGCAAAGGGCACACGGATACCGCCCTCCAAGGTATTGAACTTCCAGCCTCGCAGAGGCGTATTTTGCCCATAGCCTCCCGAAAACGCACCATTGTCACTCAGAAAAAAAATCAGAGTGTTATTAAGAATGTTTTGGGCTTGCAAGGTCTGCAACAGTTGTCCAACGCCGTCATCTAGCGCCGCCACCATTGCAGCGTAATTTCGCCGATTAGGATCTGCGATGTTCGCCACCCGATCCATATAGACCTGCGGTGGCTGAGCATACGGCTCGTGCGGAGCATTATAGGCCATCAGCAAGAAAAACGGCTGCCGGTAATGGCGATTGATGAAGGAGACCCCCTCTCGTGTAAATGCGTCTGTCAGATAAGACGTCTCGATGAGAGAAGTTGTGTTTCGGAACACCTGCGCGTTGTAGTAAGGTGACCAGCCGCCCATAAAACCAAAGAACTCGTCGAAACCGCGATCTGTTGGTCTTAAGTTGTTACCCAGGTGCCATTTACCAATTAATCCAGACACATACCCTGCGGGTTTCAAAAGTTGTGGTAGCAGTAATTCCCCGATAGGTAGTCCAGGTGGATCATGCGTGTCATCAAACACTCCAGGGACGCTCGATGGTTGATGCTCATGCCCGAACCTCTGCTGATACCGGCCCGTGAGTAAAGCGGCACGCGAAGGACTGCAAAACGGGTGCGTCACATACCCGTCTGTGCAGAGAACGCCATTGCTTGCCACAGAGTCGATATTTGGCGTTGGGATGTCGGGGCATCCGTTGAAACCTACATCTCCGTAACCCAAATCGTCTGCTAGAATAATTACTATGTTTGGATGATCTGGCGGCGGCGTTTGGGCCGAGGCCGTGGAAGCAACACCGGCAGCAATGAACAGCAAACGTAGAAGGAATCTCTTTATTGTAGGCAGTCGAGTCGGGGAAAGTTTTGAAATCTCTCGTCCTGTTTCAGCGACACTGATCGAATGCGCCGATAACCCTGCACGAATGAGTTGATTTGGTTTTAACATGCCAAATCCACGCGAATACGAGTATCATTCATTTTCCAGCGACCTGCGTTTCCCTGCGGGAAGAGGGTTCAAGTAGCTCGATTAAAGCTTCCTGAGCGAACTTAGCGCCCCAACATTATCTGTTTATACGATGCAAACGTAATTGTCTACTTTTAGTTTGTCGCCGCTTCCAGCTTACCCAATCTCACTATAGGAGGTCAAAGGAACTTACCCACGACCACCCGGCAGCACTGAGCTTGTCAGCGATGATTTCCCAGTATTTCACTGGCGGCATGATGCCAGAGGCAGCGAATCCCACGCAACCGGGTGCAACGATTATGGAGATTCGGCCATTCCGAGGCGGCGATGGCCTTCTGCAAGACGGGAAAGTGGAACAAGAAGATACGGATCATTGACCAAGAGAAAGACTAACTATCGAGAAACAGTCACTGATCCTGACAATGGTGAAATCATCCATCACCAAGAGCACAAGCTAAGCGAGCATCGCGGTTATGGCTCAGCCAAGTCTCCGCCCAAGAAATAGCCCCTAACCAGACGCTGCATCCGACGGGTCATGCCTTCGGCGTGCCTCTCCCCTCGCAACCTGGGCGCTCAGCGCGGTTGAGCTTGCTCGTTAGGCCGAAGAAAAGCCGTCCGTAACCATCGACGTAATTTCTGCACAAGCCACTGAAACCACGGTGTTTATAAAGCTAAAGGACGGCGCAGAAATTGCTCTTTTTTAGAGTCCATAAAGCGCGAAATCGAACCCCAATTTCGTGACCCACCAGAAAGAAAGGATCCGCGTCCAAACGAGTCGAAGCGCGAGCTGAAATGTCAGCTAAAAGAGCTCAGGGCATTCCGTCCCCAAACCAGTCCGGGTTGCGCGCACTGCGAACACGTCGAGGGCGAATCGTACCTGGAGGCCAGACACCAAGTAACCACGGAGCGCGAACCAGGAATGACGGAGAATACAGACTGCAAACAGCGAAACAATCACTGCTTGCCGCTTTGGGGCGTAATTGCAAAAGTGCGACCGACGCCCGAACATCCTTCATATTACGACTGGCAGCATGGATTCCTGGTGATCGTTCTTTACAGTAACAAGCCAGACTCTGCGTGCGCGATTGCGAAAAGTATTATCGAACAGCTTCCGTACGAACTCGTTGGCGCCAAAGTTGCCGTGCTAACTGCTGAACGGCTGGCGAATAGATGCGCGGGCGCGATTACTGGTGGGCAGCAACTTGGGCTCGGGCTTTTGCTGGTCGCGTTTGCGACCGGTTCTGAGGCAGCGGAGTTCGAGACGATGAATTTTTACTAAATGCTCGCCTCCGTTGTGTGCGTGTCATCGGACGAAGTGAAGGCGCTTGTTACCCCTCAAAGGTAGCAGTTTCATCCCACTTTCATGAAAACTCGCATCGTCCACCATGTGGCAATTTATCTTTTTATCGCCCTCACCGGCTACGGCATTGGCGCTTGTCGCCAGAATGTAATGCTTAGTCCCAATGAGGAGGATCTCCTCGTCCTCAACGGTTGCGTCATCTCGGCTTGCAATTATCTGGCGGCGGTCAAAACCCAGCACACCTTGGAGAAAAACTTTTGGGCGAAAATCCTCCTGGTCCGTTATGTCGACCATCCAGCCGGTCACGCCTATTGCGTTTGGGAAACGGACGGAACGATCTATGGATACGATCGGAATGCCGGCGGGTTCCCTATTCCGGTTTACACGCGGGACGCTAAATCGATTGCGATTGTTTTGGCTCAGGAATTATCGAAGCATATTCACGAGAACCTCGCAGTAAGCCAGGCGAATTTCGTGGAGCCGTCGAGCAAGGTGCAACGCTTCTAGCGCATTTCCAAAAGCTTAGAGCGGCGAGTTTTCGGTTCCCGCCGCTCCTCACCCTGCCCTCCCTCCTCATAGAGGGGAGAGGGTTAAGGTGCGGGTGAATCGCGTGTCACTAAGCGTTGACCAATGAGAAGCCTAACCAGAACAGCACAAATGAAACTATGGTATACGCTGAAAACCCATGAGTCTCACATGGTTGATTATTCTCGGCATTTGCTTTCTTATCAGTTCATCTATTGCAAGTGTGCAATTCCTACTCCGCAGTCGCAAGAACCGTGTTATTACCGGATTCCTGGTAGCTTCCATTGCCGCTATTGTCGGCTGGGCGATCTGGATGTTACTCCCCTTTGTTGGCCAATAGCGGTTGCGCTAGCTTCTTTCCGTGACTACGGTCGTGTTTCGCACTCTCTCTGGTCCAGTACGGGCTGAACGCCCGGCCCCTCAAAACCCATGAAGTAGCTTCGCTATCACTGACGTTCAGCGTATAATGTTCGATTGAACATAATGCGCGCTGCACGCCTTCAAGACGCACTCGAACGGCTCACTGCGGCGATCCACGATGTTGAGGCTGAGCTTGCGGCAATGAAAGCCGAACACGACCCGCTCGCGACGCACATCTTTGTGTCGCGTCGCCATTATCGGAACGCCAACAACACAAAGAGCGGGAAGCGCCGCGAGATCAACGCACAGTTGAGCTTCAACACCGCCTGCGAGCTTGGCTTTCGCGGGAGTCTCGACGAATGGGAACGGCTGATGGGCGCGGTTGCGAAACGTTAGTCCCTCGCCGCGCGCGTGGAATCAGTCCGCGTTGTCGTCATCAAAACAGCTTTTTCGGCTTGCTCCCGCCGGGGACTCGTCGCTAAAACCGTTGCTACGAAATAATTTGGGGGAGGCCATTTGAACATGAAGACACAAATCCCAAACATCAACAGCGTTCGATCAGGTGCCCGTGCGTCGGAGGCTATGCAACCGCGATTGCAATCAAATTTTTGTAAGAGAGTTAGTAGCAAGCAGAACCCGGGCTCTCTCACGTGCGCGCGCGAATATTGGTCTGCAAACCTCCATCTGCGATGACACGGAAGCAAGATTTTTTGGTTGATGATCTAAAGCGGTTAATTCTATCGATCAATGGCGGTCGGGCGGCGAGACTCGTAGATGCCAACCGACTTTATAGATGCGAAATACCATTTGAGGCTAACCCGAAAGTTGGATTCAAGGAATCATACTGGCAATTCAATGCGAGGTTGAAGAAATGGGCGAAAGAAATGTGTTTCGTCGTTGTTGCCTCTAGTTGGATGATCCGCGTGCACGGACTGGGCGATTTGAAAATCGCATTCTACCAAAATGTCCTGCCTGTTATTGGTTCCAACGCTGCAAACACCAAACTGGGCCAGATGCTTCCAGGAGCAGGACACCGGGTCTAGTTTCGTTTCGCGACAGCGTTTTTGAGCAAACTGCGGAAATTTGTCGAGACTAAAACCGTCAGCCACGCAACAGCGTCGCTTCGAGCTCCAGAAATGACGGCTCCACGCACGCGTGTAACGGCCATCTCACAGGCTAGGGCCTGCGTAAAGCGAGCTTGTCAGCGATAACTTCCCAGTATTTCACGCGGCGGATTGTGCCGATTTTGTTCTACGCATGCCAATGACAAAGTGATATATGCAATCCAGCGCACCATGCCATCTAATAAACAGATTACCGGAATGCGCGGCGTTTATCTTGTCGCAGCCGAGTTGTCGAAGCACGGTTTCATCGCCTCTCCGACCTCGCGTAGTGCGCGGGGTGCAGACATATTGGCTACCGACGCGGAGTGCAAGCGTGCTTTCTCAATCCAAGTCAAGACGAAGTCTACCCAAGCTTCTTATTGGCTGCTGAGCGCTGACTACAAGCGGTTCATCTCCGATTCGCATATCTACGTTTTCGTCAGTATCAGACAGAGCGGCATTCCCGCTGAGTTCTTCATAATCCCTAGTAAGGTGTTGGCAAAGAAGGGGCATGCTGGGCCGTACGGAAAGGATACCTGGTATTGGTTCAACGTGGAGGATGCAAAGCCATTACCAGGACAGGTGGGAAGTATTCAGAGGAAAAAAGTAACAAAATTTGATCTCGGCTGATCAAACGCGATCGAAAGCGATGCTGGTTGTCCGGCGGGGTTTTGATTCTTTGGCCGCCCCCGCCTCCCACCGAGCAAATGTTCAAAGATACGCTTCATTTCCTTCCCGCGCCGAGCTTAGCGAACTTTGCCTCTTTTGCTCTCCACACCGCAACGACAAAATGTTATTGAACGGTCGCAACGACGCAGGCCGCAACGTTCAAGATTGCCGCAATCGCGTTGGTTTGCATAGCGGCAGCGCCGCCTGTCACGTTTGAATCGTCCTGCTCATGTCATGACAATCACGGCAAACACCGCTGGTCAGTAAAGATTGATCCGTCACTTCCGCCCACCGATGCAAACGCGATTCAGTCCGTCACGCCCAGCGATATCTACAGTTGGCGTGGCCCGGACGCTTTCTCTTCATTGGTCGTAAATCGATTTTGCCTGAGACGAGGTAGCAACATGAAATACTGGCAAATCGTCGCTGACAAGCTTAGCGCCGCTGGTTGGTCATGGGGCTATTGTAGCGCGGTGACAAAAGATGGCTGGCGTTGGATCGTTGACGCGCATCGCGAAGGTCGCCGCTACATCCTCCAATCTGACGAACTGCTGACTGCGTTTTTAGAACTGGAATCAACGCTGTTGTAGTGTTTTAGCCACCCGAAGTATAGGATTTTGCTCGACAATGGGTCGCGAATCCTGTCAAAAGGCGGCTTAAATAAGACCTAGATGGGGCCGGGACGTTTTTGCTCCCGGGAGCGCCCTGACCTTGTTCAGGTTTGCAATCAAAGGATAAATACCGGGAGAAGAAAGAAGCTCCGTATGTATCCTCCAATCCAATTAGCAAAAATAAGTTCAGCAGTCGCAAACGCAGTCAGGCAGCTGAGGTGGCGACGGGGCTTTTTTGCGAGCGTTCTCCTGCTCACCTATGTTGTACTTTCCCCTGCGCCGAAAGCGGTCGCGGTTAGCCCGCCCCCTGACGGAGGATATTCCGGCGACAATACCGCCGAGGGTGATACTGCACTGTACAGCCTGACCAGCGGGAGAGCCAACACCGCGCTCGGCTCCGCAGCGCTCTTCAGCAACAGCACCGGCAGTAGCAACACGGCCGTTGGCGTTAGTGCGCTCTTTAGCAACACCATCGGCAGTGGCAACACGGCCACTGGTGTTAATGCGCTCGCGAACAACACGACCGGCAATTTTAATACCGCGACTGGTGTTACTGCGCTCTTCAACAACACCACCGGCGAAGACAACACGGCCAACGGTGACGATGCGCTCTTTGCTAACACCACCGGCAGCAACAACACGGCCAACGGTAGTTTTGCGCTCTTCAACAACACGACCGGCGACGCCAACACCGCCAGCGGTGATTTTGCGTTGTATCTCAACGGCACCGGCCACTCCAACACCGCCAACGGGGTGGATGCGCTCATCGCCAACACAGGCGGTAACGCCAACACTGCCAGCGGTGCTGGTGCGCTCGGAAGCAACACCACCGGCTCTAACAATACAGCCTATGGTACGGATGCGCTCTCTAGCAACCAGCATGGCAACAACAATATCGCTTTAGGTAATTTAGCCGGTGCGAACCTCACTAATGGCAGTAATAACATCGACATCGCCGCGCCCGGGGTCGCGGGCGAGGCTAACACCATCCGCATCGGCACAATAGGCATGCAGAGGAGGACCTTTATCGCCGGCATATCTGGTGTGGCAGTGAGTGGCAGTGAGGTAGTAGTGAACTCCAATGGCAGACTCGGCGTTGCTACTTCCTCCGCCCGCTTCAAGCAAGCGATCAAGCCAATGGACAAGGCGAGCGAAGCGATTCTGTCACTTAAACCTGTTAGTTTCCGCTACAAGGAAGAGATTGATCCGGAAGGCGCACCCCAGTTTGGCTTGATCGCTGAAGACGTAGAGAAGGTGAACCCTGATCTGGTAGCGCGCGACGCAGAGGGGAAAGTTTACACTGTTCGTTACGAAGCCGTGAACGCAATGTTGCTCAACGAGTTCCTCAAAGAGCACCGCCAAGTGCAGCAGTTGAAAGCAACCGTCGCACAGCAACAGGAGGAGTTTCATGCAAAGTTCGCACAGCAGCAGAAGCAAATTGAAGCACTCACTGCGACTATCCAGAAAGTGAGCGATCAAATGAAGTTAACCAAAGCTGCGCCGCAAATCGTAGCTGACAATCAGTAAGTTTCGCGCGGGATCCCAGTCGCGGCATACCGACACTTAAATATAGAGCTTTACTTCACGCCAAACCAACCGAATCTGGCAGTGCGTTAAGTCCGTCAGGCGTCTCTAAGGAGCAACCTCACCTCTTGCCGCCGGCAAACCGCGAATCCAAGGGCCGGTTCGCACCCCAAGGTGTTCCACATGACAATCACTGAAACTGCGTTTTTCGCTCGGTTAGAGCTACTAAGCTCCAGCGTTTTCGCGAACGTCGGTCGTGAGGCCGGCGGTCCAGCGCAAGAAAATTCAACTTCCTCCATACACCTATGAAAACTCGGATTGATTCGGATCATCGTGGCCGCGGCTGCGACAACTGCGGCTGTAGTCACGCTGGCCTTTGCCGCCACCGTCGGCCAGGGCGTCACGGTTTGCTTTAGCTCCAGCGACTGCAGCTCGGGCCAGGTTTGCGAAGACGGCACCTGCGTGGCCCCCGGCTGCGGCAGCAACTCCGACTGCGGCGCCGGGCAGATCTGCTCCGGCGGCGCCTGCGTCGCGGCTCCGACGGCCTCGTCGGTCGCCAGCTGCGACGTGACGCCAAACCCTGCGCCGGTCGAGGCGGGCAGCACGGTTGCGCTCAAGGCGCTCGCCCGCGACTCGGCGGGGCGCGGGCTGCCCTTCGCGGGCTTCACTTGGAGCGCGAGCGGCGGCTCCGCTACCGTGAGTGGCGACGGCGTCGTGACCGGCGCGGGCACCGGCGTTACCACCATCACCGCCGCCGCCGGGAACAGCACGCGCTGCACCGCCACCGTGACCACGTTCCCCCCCATCGCCGCGGGCCAGCTGCGCGTCGTGGTGATAGACGCTGACACCAAGTTGCCCATCCAGAGCGCCATCGTCGTTGTGGACGGTACCGAGTTGTCGAGCACCACGGACCTGCAAGGCCAAGTCACCGCCGCCGTGGGCTCGGGCCCCCACGACGTGCACGTCTTCGCCACCGCGCACGACTACGTCTCCATTCTCCACACAATGAACACGGACCTACTTGTGCCGCTGTCGCCCTGGGCGCCGCTCGTGTCGCGGCCCTACTTCCAGGGGACGATGAGTGCCGCCGACTTCGCCAACCTCTCCGCCCAGGGCGAGAGCCTACACGTGGCCTTCTTCGGCAGCAGCATCCCGGGCAGCCCGCTCGACATCAGCGTGCCGACGTTGCTCGGACCGCTGTCGCCGGTGACCAACCTGCCCTCGGGCCTCGTTATCGGCACCGGGCAGAACATGTTCACGGACCAGTACAAGATCTATGCGCCGGCGGGGAAGCGCGCGTTGTGGGGCTTCGGCGGCAACCTGAGCCTGACCGCGCTGGTGGGAGCGCCGTTGCTCGTGGGCAACGTC
>Ga0209474_10004543_pt1 | contig 11970 bp, 7 predicted proteins | sample GraSoiAngelo_145_FD_185902 | JGI IMG/M metagenome (GOLD analysis project Ga0209474, IMG submission 185902) | Grasslands soil microbial communities from the Angelo Coastal Reserve, California, USA - 14_1009_05_20cm (SPAdes) (version 2) | ecosystem: Environmental > Terrestrial > Soil > Grasslands ...
AGCCGAGGGTCGGGGAACGAGTACCGGGTCCAGACGATCCCGCTCCAATCGAAGTCATACGCCATGGGCCAGATCACGCCGGTCCCTTTCTGCTCGAACAGCACGATGTTGTGCAAGCCGACCAGTGACCAGTCACTGCCGCCGATCATGTATTCGAAGGCCGAGACCAATGCGCCGAGTTGGGGGTCCACGACGTCCCAGGTCGCACCCTTGATGTCGAGCACTTGGGCGTTGTACCGAGCGGCCGCCCGCTTCTCGTTTTCGATGAGGAAGGCGTTGTGGGTCAACGAGTCCTGCTTCCCGACCGTGTCGACATACGTGGCGCGCACCAGACGAGTACGCAGGTTCACCGGGGTCAGCAGGTCGGCGAGCTGGTACACCAGATATTCCCGGAGCACGTACTGCTCGAACTCGGGGTTCTTGCTCCGGCAATGGGTCACCAGCTTGAGAGCGCCCTGGCCTGCGAAAATGGTTCCGGCCCGAGCCCCTTTGGGAAAGTCCACCTCGATCGGTGCGAAGTCGCAATTCCTCCGCTGCCGTCGCCAGTGCCCCCGCAACTTGAGCTCTGTCTCGATCGAGACCCGCTGGCCGTCATTAGCCACGTAGGTCAAGGTGCCGGGATGTGGCTTCAGCTTCAGGGAATCCCGTTCTTGCATCAGGGCCTTGAGGTCGGTCGCGATCCGCAGCTCCAGCACGCCCTTCGAATCGAAGAGTTTCTCGCTCCCCTGGGCAGCGGCCCGGTGGGAAACGGCCAGGCACAAAAGTGCCGCGGATAAAGACAGCTCCGGTCGCATGGAGTACCAAGAATACGACCCAGGCGGGGAACTGGCGAGCCGCTCGCGCGCGCCTGTCGCACTTTCGTGACGCTGCGCCCGGTCGCCAGCAGTGTTGTCGACGCACAACGCCGAGCGGCCGCAACGGTGTGTCCGCGGCTCCGGCATTGCAACCGTCCCTCGTAACATCCGCGTAACGTCGATGTGACGTGCGCGTGACCGACGGGGACGTGATACTCCGCACGCCGTTCATATGGTATGGGACTTGCCCCGTCTCGACTGGTCGGATGCGCCGGGCCTATCGTGACGAAACTCTCGACGAAAAATGCGGTGCCATGGATGCCGGGGTTCTGACAGCGACCGGCGACGGAGGGCGAGTGCGGATCGGATTCTTGATGGGCCGGTCATTCACCGACAAGAGCAACATCTCGGCGACCGTGGCACTGCTCGCGCAGTGGGGCGTGACGGCCGAGCCGCTGCATCTCGGGGACGACCTGATCGACGTCTCGCGGGTGCGCCTCGACTATGACCTGTATGTGCTCAAGAACCGGCGCGACCTGGCGATGAGCGTGGCGGCGGACCTGCACGGCGCCGGGGCCGCGCTGCTCAATCCCTACCCCGTGTCGGCGCTGCTGCGGGACCGGATCGTCACGTTTCGCGTGCTCAAGGCGGCGGGGGTGCCCGTGCCCGAGACGTTCGTGGCGTCCCACGTGAGCCAGCTGCTGCCCGCGCTGGACCGCGGCCCGCTGATCCTCAAGTCGTCCCGCCGCTCCCGGCGGCCGGGCGTCGCGGTCGTCACGAACGCCGCCGAGCTCGCGGCGCTGGCCCCGATCGAGGAGCCGATGTTCGCCCAGCGCTACCAGGCGCCGGATGGGCCGGATCGCAAGATCTACTCGATCGGCAGCGAGCTGTTCGGCGTGCTCCGACCCCCGTTCGCCCGCACCTCCGACGAGCAGGAGGGCCGCCCGTTTGCACCCTCGCCCGAGCTGGCGGCCTTGGCGCGACGCTGCGGGGCGGCGTTCGGCATCGACCTCTTCAGCGTGGACGTCGTGAAGAGCGATGGCCGCGCGTACGTGGTCGACATGTCGAGCTTCCCCGGCTTCAAGGGCGTGCCGGATGCTCCGCTGCGCCTCGCGAAGTACATCTACGCGGCCGCCCAGCGTGCGGCCCGGGGCGAGCCGGTCGTGCCCGCCGAGCTGCTGGCCGCCCCAGCCGCCGCGCGCCGCGCCTTCAAAGGCTCGACGCTCGAGCTCGTGCTCCGCGCCCTGTCGCTCACGCCCGCGACGCCGCACGAGCTGGACCGGATCGAGAACCTGGTCGACGAGATCCGGATCCGCTCGCGGCCACCGAAGTCGTCGCCGCGGCTGTTGCCGGCACGGGCCCGCGCCGTCCCGCCCCCGACCCGCGAAACACCGGCACCCCGGGTCGCCATGTACTCGCAAGGGATGCTGGGGTTCGGTCACATTCGCCGCAACGCGTCGATCGCCCAGGCGCTGCGCGGCTCCGCGCTGCAGCCGGCCATCGTGCTCATCGCCGAGGCGTGGCAGGCCGGTGCGCTGCTGCTGCCTGCGGGAGTGGACTGTGTCACCTTGCCGGCGCTCCGCCGGGAAGCCGACGGTGGCTTCAACCCCCGTTTCTTGCTGGACGTCTCCGACCGGGACCTCATCGCGCTACGGACCAGGGTGATTCGCAGCGCGATGGAGGTGTTGGAGCCGGACGTGCTGATCGTGGATTACTTGCCGCTGGGTGTGGCCGGTGAGCTCGCCACGACGCTCCAGCGGCTGCGCACGCGCGGGAACACCCGCTGTGTGCTCGGTCTGCGCGACGTCCTCTACGATCAGGAGACTGTACGGCGCCACTGGGCCGACCGCGCCAACATGGACGCAATCCGGGATTATTACGATGCCGTCTGGATATACGGCGATCCGGCCGTGTTCGACCCCGTGCGCGAATACGGTCTCGCCGAGCACGTGGCGGCGAAGGTGCGCTACACGGGATATCTGGACCAGCGCCCGCGCCTCGACCTCGCCGGGCCTCAGGCCGCTCCCCTGTTGGAGAACTTGCCGCCCGGCCGGCTCGCGCTCTGTCTCGTCGGCGGTGGGCACGACGGTGGTGCCCTGGCCGATGCGTTCCTCCAGGCCGACTTCCCCCCCGATACCACGGGCGTGCTCGTGACCGGGCCGTTGATGCCGTGGGAAAGGCGGCAGCGCGTGCGCGACGACGCGCAGCGACGCTCCGACATCCACGTGCTCGACTTCGTGCCCAACCCGACCCCGCTGATCGAGCGCGCCGACCGGGTCATCGCGATGGGTGGCTACAACACGATTTGCGAAGTCCTCTCGTTTGAGAAGCACGCGCTCATCGTGCCGCGCGTCGAGCCGGAGCCCGAGCAGTGGATTCGCGCTCAGCGCCTGCGCGATCTGGGCCTGGTCGACGTGCTGCACCCCGACGGCTTGAGCCCGCAGGCGCTGACCGACTGGCTGGCCCGCGATCCGGGTCCGCTCCCTGCCACCAGCGGTCGGGTCGATCTGGGCGGCCTCACCCGCATACCGGGCCTGCTGGCGCAGCTGCTGGGCCTCCCCGCCGGCGCGCTGCAGCCGGCCGCCCCCTCCGCCCCGGCGGCGGCGAAGGTGGGCTGACGTGACGCGATCCGGGGCGCCACACACACCGACCATCCTGCTGTACGCGCAGGATCACCAGGGGCTGGGCCACATCACCCGGACGCTGACGATCGCGCGGCGCGTGCTCGCGGCCTATCCCACCTTCGTCGCATACATCGCCACCAAGTCGCCCGTCGCCGCCAACTTCACTCTCCCTGAGCGGTGCGACTACATCAAGCTGCCCACGCTCCTCACGGCGGAGGGTGTGGAGCGGTCCCCGGCAGAGGAGGAGGCGGCCAAGCAACGCTTCCGGACCATCCGCGGTCAGATCCTGTGTGCCGCCGCCCTGGGATTGGCCCCGGACCTGGTCCTGGTCGATCACGAGCCGCTCGGCGCCAAGGGTGAGTTTCGCGACGGCCTGTATGCCCTCAAGGCGCAGTGCCCCGGCACGAAGTTCGTGTTCGGCCTGCGCGACATTATGGACGACGTCGGCCGGATTCAGGGGCAGTGGCGTGAGCTGGGAGTGTACGACGCGTTGGAGCACCTGTACGACGGCATCGCCGTGTACGGCTCTCCGGCGCTGTACGACGTGGCGGACGCCTACGACATCCCGGCTGCGGTGCAGCCCAAGCTGCACTACTGCGGATACGTCGTCCGCGATCCACCGGCACTCGACCCGGCCAGGCTGCGCCAGGAGCTCGGGTTGCCGCCCCAGGGCCCGTTGCTCGTGGCGACCGTGGGCAGCGGCAGTGACGGCTATCCCGTGCTCGAGGCCGCGCAGGCGGCGGTGGAGCAGCTGCGCGCCCAGGTCCCCGAGCTGCAGGCGGTCATGGTGACGGGACCGTTCATGCCGGCCGAGCAGCAGGCGGTGCTGCAGGCGCGGGCGACGGCGACGTGTCGCGTGAGGTCGCAGGCGGACAACTTCCAGCTCATGGCTGCCGCCGACGCCGTGGTAAGCATGGGCGGCTACAACAGCGTGTGCGAAGCCCTGGCCGTGGCGCGACCTCTGGTGATCGTGCCGCGAGCTACGCACAAGGTCGAGCAACAGATCCGCGCCGAGACGCTGGCCGCCCGCGGGTTGGCCCGCTGGGTCCACCCCAAGGACCTGGCCGGTCCGCAGTTGGTCGAGGCCCTGCGGTGGGCGGTAGGCTGCGATCGACGCGCCCACGCAGAGCGGGTGCGCGAGGTGATCCCCTCGTTGGACGGCGCCGCGCAGCTGGTTGCGTACCTGGCCCGCTGGCTCGGGGGCGACTGATGCGCTTTCACTTCGACCCCACTCCCGAGCAACGCGCCGCGCTCGAGGCCCAGCTGGCCCGGCTGCAGCAGCCGGCGGCGGCGCTGGAGCTGCTCGAGCCGATCCTGCCGGCCGGGTTCGCGCCGGCCGGCTCGATCTGCACGCTGCAGAGCGCTCACTCAGATCGGTTCGTGCTGCAGGTGCGCGTGTGCTCAAATGGCGGCGCCGAGCGCGTGTACGCGCTCAAAGCGTACTCGGACGACTTCGGCGAACGGGTGTGGGCGCACGCGCAGCAGCTGGCGGAGCACCTCCCGCAACGGCCGCACCGGCCGTGTTTGCCGATTCACTATGAGCGCCAGGAGCGCGTGCTCGTGTTCGACTGGGTCGAGGGCCAGAGCCTGGGCAAGATCGTCGACGGGCGCAAGCCGGAGCTGCTGCGACACGCCGCCGCAGTGGCGGCGGATCTGCATCGTGTGCCGATCGTGCCCGAGCAGCTCACGACCCCGCAGATGCTCGTCGACGAAACGCGAGCGCGGTGCGACAACCTCCGCCCCGCCTGGCCGGGGACGGCGGACATGGTCGAGCCGCTGCTCGCCGAGCTGCAAGCGGTGGTGCCGCAGCTCGATTCGACCGACCCGGCGCTGATCCATGGCGACATGGCGGCCGGGCAGTTTCTCTGGACCGGCGATCGGCTGCTGCTGCTCGACTGGGACATGTTCGGCTATGCCGACCCGGCGTACGATGCCGGCCACTTCGTGGCGCAGCTGGAGCGACGCTGCGCGCTCGATCGCACACTCCCGCCCGAGGCCGGCTGCTGGCCGGGCTGTTTTCGGGATGCCTATCTCGCCGCCATGCCACAGGTCTCGCCGCGCAACGTGTCGTTCTATCGCGCCCTGACGCTGCTGCAGAAGACCTACACCGTCTGCCGGCGCCAGCCAGCCGAGGGTCCGCAACAGGCGGTGCGGCTGGCCGCCTGCGCGCGAGCCGCACTCGAGGACGTGCGCCGCCAATGAATGCGGCGCTGGTCTCGCCGACCGGAGCCGACGAGCGGGACGTGCTGAGCGCCGCGCTGCGCTTGATGCGCGGCCCCGATGCGTCGCTCGAAGACTGGTCGGCCCAGCCGCTCACGAAGCACGGCAAACAGCGCGTCGTTCGCTACGACCTGCGCGCCCGGGCGGCGAGCGGCGCCGTCGCCTACCAGTGGGTGGGCAAGTTGTACGAGGACGACGGTGCCGCGCGGCGAGTCGCGACGGTGCTGCGACAGCTGGCCGCCAGCGACTGCGGCGCCCGAGGGGAGATGGCGCTGCCGAGCGTCGTCGCCTACGACGCCTCGCGCCGGCTGCTGCTCCTGACGTACGAGGCGGGGGAGTCGGTCGTCTCCGCGATCGCGCATCAGCACGGGCCGGTGGTGCCGGCGATCGGACGGGCGCTGGCGGCGTTGCATGGGACCCCGGTTTCTCTGGAGGCGATCACGTCTCCCGCTGACGTGCTGGATGATCTCCGGCCCCGCGTCACCGAGCTCTGTGCCCGGTTCCCCGCCCACGCCGGCGCCCTGCGATACACGTTGACCCGACTCGAGCAGGAGGTCCCGCCCGCGTCCGCCGCGCCGTCATTCCTGCACGGCGACTTCGGCACGGCGAACCTGCTGTGGCGATCGGGTCGCCTGGTCGTGCTGGATTTCGACCGCTGCACGCGAGGCGACCCGGCCTTCGACCTGGGCTATCTGCTGACGCAGCTGCGCCGCGTGACGGTGCGCAAGCCGGGTAAGCTGCCGGAGTTCGCGTCGCTGCACGGCGCGATTCTCGACGCGTACCAACGCGGGTCTCCGCCCGACCCGACGTTGGGCCGGCGGGTCGCCTGGTACGAGCAAGCGACGCTGGTGGGCAAGATTCACGTTCTGGCTTTCGATCTGACGCGCCACCCGGAGCCCGAAGCGCGGCGGCAGCGACAGGTCGAGGCGGGCGAGTTGCTGCAATGCCTGGCAGACGCACGCGATTCCGACAGATCTTCCTGACCCATCTGGGTCAGGTCAAAGGGCGCCTGGCCATCGCGGCGGTCGGCACGCTGGGGGCCACCGCGATGGAGCTGCTGAAGCCATGGCCGCTCAAGATCATCCTCGATCACGTCATTTACGACAATCCCTTGTCGCGCGCCCTGCGCCTGTTGCCGCACGCCGTCGCTGACGACAAGGTCAAGCTGCTGGTGACGGCGTCGGCCGGGATCCTGGTGATCGCGTTGGGGAGCGGCCTGTTCTCGTACGCGCAGATCTTCATCACCTCGTCCATCGGCTACCGCATGGTGTACGCCCTGCGGCGGGAGCTGTTCTCCCATCTACAGACGCTGTCCTTGTCCTTCCACAACCAGTCGCGGTCGGGCGATCTCCTGACGAAAATCGCGGGCGATACGAACACCCTGAAGGACATCTTCGCGGACTCGATTCTCAAGTTCACCACCTACGTCCTGACGGTCGCCGGGATGTTCGCCGTGATGTTCGCCCTCAACTGGCGGATCGGCCTCATCGCGCTGGCCACGATGCCGTTTCTCTCCTACAGCCTGTTTATCGCGCTGGCCACGATGCCGTTTCTCTCCTACAGCCTGTTTCATCTCTACCGCAAGACGAAGGCGTCGGTCAAGACGCAGCGTCGGCAGGAAGGGAAGGTCGCCTCCCGGATGGCCGAAGTGCTCTCGGCGATCCCCTTGGTGCAGGCGTTTGCTCGCGAGAAGTATGAAGAGGAGCAGTTCGACGCAGTCACGGCTGACACGGTGCGGGAAAGCATCCGCGTGGCGCGACTGGAGGCCGCGGCCACGCGATCGTCGGAGATCATCACGGCGGTAGGGACGGCGGCGGCGGTGTCGTTCGGCGCACTGCTGGTTCTGAAGCACAAGATGCTGCCCGGCGAGCTCACGGTCGTCGTGGGCTACCTGACCAACATGTACAAGCCGATGCGCAGCCTGGCCAAGCTCTCGACCGATTTCTCCAAAGCGATGGCGAGCGCGGACCGCATTTCCGAGGTACTCGACACGGAGCCGGAGATCCAGGACCGCCCGGACGCCATCGAGCCGGTCTCCATGCGAGGCGAAATCGAGTTCCGCGGCGTGTCGTTCGATTACGGCGACGGCAAGGACGTGCTACGGCAGGTCTCCTTCAAGGTAGCGCCTGGGCAGCGGCTGGCCCTGGTCGGGGCATCGGGCGCCGGCAAGTCCACCATCGTCAGCCTGATCCTGCGTCTGTACGAGGCCCAGGAAGGGGCGATCCTCATCGACGGGGTCGACATCCGCCATTATCGCCGCGAGTCGCTGCGGCGCCAGATCGGGCTCGTGCTCCAGCAATCGTTGCTGTTCGGCGCGACCATCCGGGAAAATATTGCGTACGGCCGCCCCGAAGCGAGCGCGGACGAGATCATCGCGGCGGCCAAGGCCGCCAACGCCGAGGGGCGCGACCCTCTCCGGCGGGCAGCGGCAGCGCATCGCCATCGCGCGCGCGCTCATTCGCAACGCCCCGATCCTGATTCTGGACGAGCCGATGACCGGTCTCGACGTGGAAAGCGAGGCGACCGTGCGCCAGGCACTCGATCGCCTGATGGCCGGTAAGACCTGTCTCATGATCACGCACGACCTGCCCTCGATCACGGACGCAGATCTCGTGCTGTTGCTGGAGGAAGGTCGCATCATCGACCGCGGCTCGCACGCCGAGTTGATGGCGCGGAGCGGCCGGTACCGGCGCCTGTACGAGCTCAATCTCGGGCAGCCGGCGGCCGATCTGCTCCCGTGAAGCAGTCGATGCGGGCGACGCGCCAGGCCCCGCGAGCCGCGGTCCACGGGGCCAGCTTCCCCGCCGACCCGGACTTCCCCCAGCTCGCGGTCGCCAGCGATCCGCAGCGGATGCTCGAGCTGTTCCGCCGCCATCTCGAGCCGGCGGCGGGGAAACGCTATCGCATCGAGGACTGCGTCCCGTTGCGGTTTCGGTGCCGCCAGTCCACCGCACGTTGCGTGCTGCAATACACTTTGCACCTGCTCGAGCCCGGCACGGGCCGGCGCTGCGACCAGGGAGTGACCGGCCTGTTGTACGCCCAGAAGGGCGTGGCCGAGCGGCTGTGGCGGGAGCTGCAGGCTGCCGATCCATCCCAGGGGATCCCAGACGACTGGCTCACGTTTCAGCCGGTGGGCTTCATTCCCGACCTCGAGATGGTCGTGCAGGTGTTCCCCTACGACCGCAAGCTCAGGAATCTCAGGCTAGTCCTGGGCGGCGGGCTAGTGCTGGGTGGCGCGTTGCGCGATCTCGAGCCGCAGCTGCTCGCGCGCCTGGCGCCGGGTGAGTGGCGTGTCACGGAGCGCACCATGGCGCCGACGCGCTACCGCACGGAGCTCGGCGCCGCGCTCAACTACACGCTGCAGGCGTGCGACGCGGCGACGGGGCGCGCCGCAACGCTGCGCTGCTTCGTGAAGGTGTATCGCAACGACCACGGCGAACACACGTTCGAGCTGCTGCAGTCCCTCGGACAGCGCGTTGAACGGGGCGAAATCCGCTACTCCGTGGTCCGGCCCGTCGCCTACCGCGCGGACCTGCGCACCCTCGTGTTGGAGGAGGCTCCCGGCACCGCGTTGCAGCGGTTGCTGCGGGGCGGTCATGATGCGGCCAATGCGCTACGCATCACCGCCCGGGCCGTGGCGGCGTTCAATCAGGATGACCTCGGGGGCGCGAACGTGGCGGAGAGCCCCCTGGCCGTTCAGCTCGAGGAGTTGCGGCGGGGGGCGTCGATCGTCGAGTGGGCGCGGCCCGAGCTCGCCGCCCAAGTTCGGGCGATTACCGCCGCCGTAGCGGCCGGGCTGGAGGAGGTGGCGCCCGCGCCGATTCACGGAGATCTCAAGCCCGACCATGTCTTCTTGGCGGGCGACCGGGTGATCTTCATCGACCTCGATTCGGTGGTGCTGGGTGATCCCGTGCGGGACCCCGCTCATATGTTCGCGTATGTCGCCGGCAGGGTCGGCCTGGATGCGATGCCGGCCGAGGAGGCGCGCGCTGCTGCCCGGCTGTTCGCGGCGGAGTACTTCGAGCACGCGCCAGGAGCTTGGCGCCCGCGCTTTGAGCTGCATTGCGCCGGGGCGCTCGTCGAAGTGGCGAGCGCGATCTTCCGGCGGCAGGAGGCGCAGTGGCCCGAGAAGGTTGCCGCGGCGGTGGCGGCGGCGCGGGACTGTCTGGGGTAATCCGGATGCGTGCGCGACCGTCGCCGCTGCTCCTGGCGCTGGCGCTCTCGCTCGCGGCGTCCCGCGCCGCCGCGCAGGTCGGGACGACGACCGAGATCATCACCGGCACGGTCGTCGGGCCCGATAGCCAGCCGCTGGCCGGCGCGCTCGTGCAGGCCCTCTCGGTCGAGACCCAGATCACGCGCCACGCCACGACCGATGCGCGCGGCCGCTTCACCATCGTGTTCCCCGATGGCGGCGGACAATACGACCTCACGATCCGCTTTATCGGCATGGCCCCCGCCACCGTCAGCGTCGCGCGCGAGGGAGACGAGGACCGGCTCCCCGACGGCGGCGGACAGTACGACCTCACGATCCGCTTCCTCGGCATGGCGCCCGCCAACGTCAGCGTCGCGCGAGAAGGAGACGAGGACCGGCTCGTCGCGAACGTGCAGATGGGGGCGTCGGCCGTCCCGCTCGAGGCCGTGACCGTCAGCGCCCGGCGCGGCTCCCGCCTGGTGGAGCGCGTGGGACCGGGCGCGGTCGGGCGCAGCCTGTCCGCGGACCAGCTGTCGCGCCTCCCGGTCGACGCATTGGACCTGAGGACGGTGGCCGCCCTCGCGCCCGGCGTCCTCTCACTCGCCGCCACGGATTCGACGGAGGCCGATTTCTCGGTGGCGGGCCAACGCCCCACGGCAAACGCGATCACGCTCGATGGCCTGTCGCTCGGCTCGAGCAGCGTGCCGCAGGATGCGATCCGCTCGACCCGCGTCGTCACGAGCAGCTACGACGCGGCCCGCGGCCAGTTCTCCGGCGGCCTCGTCGCCTCGACGACGCGCAGCGGCAAGAACATCCCGCAGGGGTCGTTCACCTACACGCTGCGCGACCGCTCGCTCGCCTGGGGACAGGTCACCGCCTCGCCATTCGGACAGGGGTATACTCAGAACCAGGTGAGTGGCGGGATGGGCGGTCCGCTCGTCCGGAACCGTCTGTTCGTGTTCGGCGCGCTGCAGGGACGCTGGCGCGGGCAGGCCCTGCCGTCGCTCACCTCGGCTGACGCCGCCAGCCTCGCGCGGTTGGGCGTGAGTCCGGATTCTGCCGCCCGATTCCTGGCGCTGGCCGCGGCGAGCGGTGCGCCGGCGCAGATCCGTGGGCTCTCGGACGAGCGCACGACCGAAAACGCCATCGCGTTCCTGCGGTTCGATTGGAAGGTGTCGGAGGCCCAAACGCTCACCCTGCGGCTCGACGGGCGGTGGGACTCGCAGCAACCCACGCGCGTGAGCCCCCTCGGCCTCCCGCCGACCGGGGGGACACGCACGGAGCGGGGCGGCGGGGTAATGGCGTCGCTCACGTCCCACTTCGCGGGGAGTCTGATCAACGAAGTGCGCGGCTATCTCTCGGCGGATCGACGGGACGCGACCGCCCTCGTCACCGTGCCGGCCGGGCGAGTCCAGGTCGCCTCCGATCTCCCGGACGGTCGTCAAGGCGTGGCGACGCTCGCCTTCGGCGGCAATTCCGGCCTGCCGCAACGGGTCGACAACGTGAGCCTGGAGCTGAGCGAAGAGCTCTCCTGGTTGCCGGGTGGCGGTGGGCACCGTCCCAAGCTCGGCGCTCTGTTGAGCGGCACCGGCCTGGACCAGAACCAGACGCCGAACCAGCTCGGCACGTTCGTCTTCCCGTCGCTCAGCGCCCTCGCGGCCGTGCCGGGTGGCGGTGGGCACCGTCCCAAGCTCGGCGCCCTGTTGAGCGGCACGGGCCTGGACCAGAACCAGACGCCGAACCAGCTCGGCACGTTCGTCTTCCCGTCGCTCAGCGCCCTCGCGGCCGACAGCCCGGCGAGCTTCTCGCGCATCTTCGCCCCCGTGGTCCAGGGCGGCACCGCGTGGAACGGCGCGTTGTACCTCGCGGATTCCTGGCGCACCGGCGGCCTCCAGCTCACGTACGGAACCCGGCTCGAATCGGCGCGCTTCAGCGGCGCGCCGCCCTACAATCGCGCGGCGGATTCACTCTTCGCGTTACGAACCGACCGGATTCCGGAACACACCCGACTTTCGCCGCGCATCGGCTTCATGTGGACCGGTGGAGGTGGAGAGGGCGGGGGCCCGACGATCCTGCGCGGTGGCGTGGGCGACTTCCAGAGCCCGACGCCCGTCGCCCTGTACAGCGCGGCCCTCGGGGC
>Ga0209474_10004544_pt1 | contig 11967 bp, 14 predicted proteins | sample GraSoiAngelo_145_FD_185902 | JGI IMG/M metagenome (GOLD analysis project Ga0209474, IMG submission 185902) | Grasslands soil microbial communities from the Angelo Coastal Reserve, California, USA - 14_1009_05_20cm (SPAdes) (version 2) | ecosystem: Environmental > Terrestrial > Soil > Grasslands...
GGCGTCCCAGGCGGCCTGGGCGCGCTGGTGGGAGCGGGCGGCCCATTCGTCCTGCTCCTCTCGCGAGATCTCCAGCTCGCGGTTGACGTCGTCCGAGGACTCGCCCATGTGCGCTTCCAGGAAGGTCGACCAGAGCCCGTCGTGGACCATGGAGTCGACCATCTCGGCATTGCCCATGCGGACGCCGAAGCGGGCCTTGGGCACCAGGTAGGGCGCCTGGGACATGGATTCCATGCCGCCGGCCACCACCACGTCGACCTCGCCGGCCCGGATCAGCTGGTCGGCCAGCGCGATCGCGTTCAGGCCCGAGAGGCAGACCTTGTTGATGGTCAACGCGGGGACCTCGATCGGGATGCCGGCGGCCACGGCGGCCTGGCGGGCGGTGATCTGCCCGGCGCCGGCCTGCAGGACCTGGCCCATGATCACGTAGTCGACCTCGGACGCGGGCACGCCCGCGCGTTCCAGCGCGGCCCGGATGGCGATGCCGCCCAGGTTCACCGCTGGCAGCCCGGCCAGACCCCCGCCGAACTTGCCGATGGGGGTGCGGGCGCCGCTCACGATCACCGAGCCGGGCATCGCCCTCTGATCTTAGGCAGGCGGGGCTGAACGTGCGAAGTGAGATATCGGTGCGCTATTATGAGTTGACAATATCGGTATCACTTTCTACCGTTGAGGTAGCCATGCGAATACGCAAGGTAATCGACAGGAAGATCCGGTCCCAGCGCGAGGGACTCAACGTGGCCGGCGACATCCAGGGGGTGATCGCGGCCAACATCAACGAGCCTGGGACCACGGTCGTCAGCAGCACGAGCCACAACCGGATCGTGCAGAGGTCCGGCCGCCGGACCAAGAAATCGAAGGAGGTCTGACATGCAGGACCACGACAGGACCCACGACGAGGAGACTCCGGAAGTCAAGGACGAGGAGCTCGAGCAGCAGTCAGGTGAGGAGCTTCCCGACCGGGAGGCCATGTCCCTCATCAACGCCAACGTGGCGGCTCCCGTCAACGCGGCGGTGGCGCTGAACGCGCTGAGCGACAACTCGGCGGCGATCGCCAACGCCGAGCAGACCAACGACATCACCCAGACCAACTAGGAGGTCACATGGACAAGCGCGACGAGAACACCGAGCGCGAGCTCCCGGACGTCAAGGACGAGGAGATCCAGCAGGAGACCGGGGAAGAGCTTCCCGACCGGGAGGCCATGTCCCTTGTGAACGCCAACCTCGCCCTGCCCATCAACGCGGCCGTCGCGGCCAACGTCCTCTCGGACGGCTCCGTCGCTTACGCGGACGCCGCGCAGGGCAACACCATCGACCAGGGCAACGTGACCCAGAACCCGCTCGGCGGGTAGAACCCATAGGAGGTCTGTATGGACAACGAGACCCGTCAACCGGAAGACATGGAGCAGCAGCAGCCTGAGATGTCTCAGGAAGAGCTGGAGCGCGAGAGCGAGGGCGAGGAGCTCCCCGATCGCGAGGCCATGTCTCTGATCAACGCCAACCTGGCGGCGCCCATCAACGCCGCGGTGGCGGCCAACGTCCTGTCTGACAACTCGATTGCGTACGCCAACGCCGAGCAGTCGAACCAGATCACGCAGGGCAACTAACCGATCGACCTGGCGGGCGGCCTGCGGGCCGCCCGTCTCTACTACTAACAGGGGGGAACCAACGACTTGGCAGTAGCCCGCGCACAGGGCGTCGAGCTGATCGGCGAGTACGAGGACTCCGGGTTCAAGGAGCCGCCGTACCTGGCGCGCCGTTCCGACGGCCAGGTCGTGCAGATGTCGAAGCTGCTCTTCGCCGTCGCCGAGGCGGTGAACGGCAGCGCCGGCTTCGCGGAGATCGCCGAGCGCGCCAGCAAGTCACTGGGCAAGCAGCTGAGCGCCGAGCAGGCGCAGTACCTGGTCGACAAGAAGCTGCGGCCGCTGGGCCTGCTGGCCAACCCCGACGGCAGCACCCCGCGCCTCAAGCGCATGGACCCGATGCTGGCGCTCAACTTCCGCGCCGCCCTGGTCCCGGAGGGCGTCGTGCGCGCCATCACCGTCATCTTCCGGCCGCTCTTCTGGCCGCCGGTGGTGGTGGCCGTGCTGGCCGGCCTGGTGGCGCTGGACGCCTACGTCTTCGCCCTCCACGGCGTCGCCCAGGCCACCCGCCAGATCCTCTACCAGCCGATGCTGATGCTGCTGCTGTTGGGCTTGATCATCCTCTCGGCGGCCTTCCACGAGTGCGGCCACGCCACAGCCTGCGCCTACGGCGGGGCCAAACCGGGCGTGCTGGGGGCGGGCATCTACATGGTCTGGCCCGCCTTCTACAGCGACGTGACCGACGCTTACCGCCTGGGCAAAGGCGGGCGCCTGCGCACGGACCTGGGCGGGGTGTACTTCAACACGATCTTCATGCTGGTCACAGCGGCCGTTTACTTCTGGACGCGCTACGAGCCGTTGCTGGTGGTGATCGCGCTCCAGAACATCGAGATCGTCCACCAGTTCCTGCCCTTCTTGCGCCTGGACGGGTATTACGTCGTGGCGGACCTGACCGGCGTGCCCGACATCTTCGGGCGCGTCAAGCCCGTGCTGCACAGCCTGGTCCCCGGCGAGGAGCCGGAGAAGGCCGTCACCGAGCTGAAGGGCTGGGTGCGGGTCGCGGTGACGATCTGGGTGCTGATCACGGTGCCGCTCGTCCTCTTCATCTACGCGGTGCTGATCCTGAACGCGCCGCGCATCTTCGCCACCGCCTGGCGCTCCCTGAACCTGCAGTTCCACAATGCCGCACAGGCCGCCGGCCAGCACAGCTGGCTGTTGGTGGTGCTCTTCGCGCTGCAGGCGGTGCTCCTGTTGCTGCCCGTGATCGGGCTCGTCTACACGTTCTTAATGAGCGGCCGCAAGGTGGCCGGCGTGGTGGGTGAAAAAACCGAGGGCCGGCCGGCTCTGCGCGCCGGAGCGGCCACCCTTGCCGGATTGCTCGCTGTGATCGTGGTCTGGGCGTGGCTGCCGCACGGCCGCAACTACACGCCCATCACCCCGACCGAGCGCGGCACCGTCTTAACGGCTTACACGCAGCTGCTGAGCGCGCCCGCCGCGCTCACCGGCGTCGGCGCCATGCCGCAGGCTGCGGCTTCCCCGGACACCACGAACACCACCACCACCACCACCACCAATCAGACCAACACCGGGACCAATGTCCAGCCGTCGGCGTCGCCCAGCGCCGGAACCGTCACCAACTCCTCGCCGCAGCCCACAGTGGCGCCGAGCCAGTCGCCGTGATCGTGCGCAAGCTACTCCGCCGGATCGCGACCCTGAAGAACCTGGCCGGCGCCATGGCTGTGGCCGTCGCGCTGGCGCCTAGCGCCGCGCTGGCCGACAACGTGGCGATCGCCGTCAACACCAAGAACGGCTCCGACATGATCCGCATCGCGTTCAAGATCGAGCGCTTGATGCAGGACACCGTGGCGCCGACCAATGCGGCGATCGCCGTCTCCAGCTGCTCCTCCTGCCAGACCGTGGCGATCGCGATCGACGTCGTGTTCGTGATGTCGGATCCCCACGTGTATGCGCCCACCAACCTGGCGCTGGCCATGAACATCGGCTGCTCCAACTGCAACACGCTGGCCGATGCCTATCAGTTCGCGATGACGACCGGCGGTCCGGTCCATCTGACGCCGGAGGGCGAGCGAGAGATCGCGCGCATCCGGCAGCAGCTGGAGCAGATTCGCCACTCGGACGGAACCATCTTCGACATCCAGCAGCAGGTGAGCCTGCTGATGTTGCAGCTGCAGCAGGTGCTCTCCACCGAGGTGGTGTCGGTGCCTCCGGACCAAAACCAGCCGCCGGCCGACCAGGGCCAGACCCCGCCGGCGGTGGCCAGCCCGGCGCCCAGCGCCAGCCCGGAAGCAAGTCCACAGCCGAGCGCGACGCCGCTGCCGGCCTCGCCCTCGCCCTCGCCGAGCCCCACCTAGATGAGCGAGCTCGAGCTGCACACCAGCTCGGCGCGCACCCCGGTCTTGCTGGCGGCGTTCGGCGAATGGGTGACCGGCCTCCCGCTCTACGGTTCCATCGCGGCCACGATCTGGATTCCCTACCAGGTGCTGCAGGTGCTGCTGGCGCTGGTCCTGGGCGTCCCGGCGGCCGCCGACGCCGTTCAGGCCGCAGGCAAGGCCGCCGCTGCCGACCAGCCCTTCGACGAGTCGGGTGCGGTGGCCGCGGCCGGCCGCCTGCTGCTGTTTGGACTCGTGACGCTGGCGCTGGCACTGGTGGCGGCCGCACTCAGCCAGGCTGCCACCGCCCTGGCCGTTGCGGGCCGGCTCCGCGGCGAGAGCCCCCCTCTGGGTTCCGTGCTGCGCGCGGCCTGGGCGCGCACGGGCGCCGTGCTGGGCGCGACCTTCCTGATGGCGCTGGTGGGGCTGCTGGCGGTGATCGTGGTGCTGGTGGTGGGGCTGCCGCTCACATTTGCCCTCGGCCTGGCGCACCTCGGCGCGGTCGGCACCGGCCTCACCGCCCTGGGCTTGATCGCGGGCCCCGTGGTGCTGATCAGCGCCTTCGCGGTGGCGCCGCAGGTGGCCGCGATCGAAGGCGCCGGCCCGCTGGCCAGCCTGCGCCGGGCCCGCAGCCTGATCGGCCGCCGCTGGCCGGTCGCCCTCCTGGTGCTGGTCGTCCTGGGCACCCTGGCCTGGCTGGGTTCGGCCCTGCTCACCGGGGTTTTCGAAGCCGCGGTCGGGGGCCGGCCGGGCGCGGTGTCGCTGCTGGCGGGCGCGGCCGCGGCGGCCCTCTCGGCGGTGGTCTTCGGGCCCCTGCCCCAGGTCGGATTGACGCTTCTTTACGACAGGCTCCGAACCCGAGAGGGCGCCTAGACCGACATTCCCCCGACGATCGGGGCCCGTGCGTTAACGGCTTTTCGCCACGGGCTCAGGGTGACGTCTGGCGCGCGGGCCATCTTCTTGGCCCGTGCTCAGCAAGACCCTCCGCCGGTCTGCGGCCCTGCTGGCCGCGGTGGCCGGACTCGTCCTGACGGCCGTGCCGGCCGCAGCCAGCGGCGACTACATCACCACCACCGGCGGCTCGGACATCTCCTGGCCCCAGTGCGGCCAGCCGATGCCCCCCATCGACGGCAACAGCTTCGGGATCGTGGGCGTCAACGGCGGCCAGACCTTCTCCATGAACCCCTGCTTCCGCCAGGAGTGGGCGTGGATGCAGGCGGGCGGCGCGGCGCCGCCCTCGGTTTACATCAACGTCGACTTCGGGCTCACCAGCGACGGCTACGACAGCTGTCTGACCGACGACCAGGTCTGCGGCGCTTACGACTACGGGTACAAAGCGGCCGAGTTCGCCTACACGCGCGCCAACTACGAGACCAACGGTGGCTCCCTGAAAGCGTCCACCTGGTGGCTGGATGTGGAGACCATGAGCAACTGGAGCGACAACACCGGGCTCAATGCGCGGGTCGTGGCCGGCGCCATCGACTACTTGAAGACCACCGGCCACCGGATCGGGGTGTACTCCACGCGCAGGCAGTGGAACGAGATCACCGGCGGCTGGAACCCGGGGTCGGGCATCGGAAACTGGGTGGCCGGCGCCGACAGCCTGGACGACTTCTCCCGTTGCGGCGCCAACCTTTGGGACGGCGCGCCGGTGTGGGTCGTCCAGTACCTGAATTGGGACCTCGACCTGGACCAGGACCGGTCCTGCTAGAGCCCTAGCGCTCTCCTGATCCAGGCCTCGCTGAGCTGATTGGCGCGGTCGAGATCGGCGCCCATGAAATCATGGTGGGCGCCTGGAAACCAGACCAGGTCGGTGCTGATGCCGGCGGTCTGCATGGCGTCATGGCTGGTTTGCGTCCAGGCCGCCGGGATGTCCTCGTCGGCCGTGCCCTGGAGGAACAGCACCGGAGGCTGGCCGGCGGCCAGGTAGTTGCGCGGCGAGAGGTGCCGATACCCCTCCGGGTTGGTCTCCGGGCGGCCGATCGAGCCCGGGCCCTCCGGCCGGTTGATCCACCATTTGCGGCCGTTGTCGGCCATGTCGGTGCTGACGGGCGCGAAGAGCACCACGGCTTTGATGCGGGGATCGACCACCATCGCGATCTCGCTGATGCCCCCGCCGTTGCTGTGGCCGATGAAGGCCAGCCTGGTGGGGTCGGCCTTGGGGTAGGAGTAGAGCGCGCTCACCAGGTCCAGAGCCGCCACCACCTGGCCGGCGATGGCCGGCAGGTCGGGGGGCGCCGGGCCGGAACCGGAATAGCCCGGCCAGTTGGGCGCCACCGAGATGAAGCCATCGGTGGCCAGCGGGTCGCCGAAGATGCCGGAGTCCTGACCGATCCAGTAGCGCTCGGGCGGGATGAAGCCGTGGTTGACGACCACCACCGGAAAAGGTCCGTCGCCGTCCGGGACCGAGATGGTGCCGGTCATGGTCTGGCCGCCGCTGGGCCAGGTCATGTGGTACTTCGTGAAACCGGCTCCCCGGAACATCTCGTCCTGGATGTCCAGGCGGCCGGGCGGGTAGGGCCGCGCGCGCAGCGACTCGATGTAGTAGGCCGGCAGCTGCGGGGTGGGGCTGGCGCGGGGCGTGGGCGTCGGACTCAGGCTAGCCGCGGCGGCCTCCGGACTCGTCGTGGCACGTGCCGTGGGGGCCGCCGATCCAGTGCAGGCGCAGAGCATGAGGAGCGCTGTCGGAAGAAAACGCTGTGCGAAAAACTGATAGCCTTGGTATAAGAAGAACATGCGCTTGTCCATGCTCAAGCGCGATTGGGCGCTGGCACTCGCCCCCAAAGAGCTGTCCGGCCGCCCGGAGGGCTTCATATTCGCCTGCCTGTGCATGGCCGTAGTGGTGCTGGTGGCGATTGCCGACGTGCGCACGCACCAGTACGGGACCGTCGGCGGCATCGCCTTCATACCGGTGCTGGCGGCGGCCTGGCTGCTCTCCGACCGGATGACGGCCGTGGTGGTGGGAGTCGCCATGTCGCTGGCCCTGCTGGGCGCGCTGCTGGGGCCGGTGGCCATAGTCACCGCCCTGACCCGCGTCATCCTGATCCCCATTCTGGCGGTGCTGGCGCGGCTGGCGGCGACCACGGTGGTGCGGATCCACCGATCCGAGATGCAGACCCGTGAGGCGCGTGCGGCCGAGGAGCGCATGCGCGAGCTCGAGGGCGCAAAGTCGGAGTTCTTGCGGCTCGCGTCTCACGAGCTGCGGGGGCCGATCGCGATCCTGCGCGGTTACCTGAACATGCTGGAGGACGGCACTCTCGGCCCGCTGCCGCCCACCGTCGACAAGGTGGTCCCCGTGCTGGTGGCCTCGGCGGCCGGCATCAACCAGACGATCGACCAGATGCTGGACGCGGCCCGCCTGGAGGACAGCCGCCTGCAGATCCAGCGCCGGCGCACCGATCTGGCCCAGCTGGTGCAACAGACTGCGGCCAACGTGCAGCTCCTCCACGGCGACAGCCACCACGTCTCCTGCCGAGGCTGCGAGCAGCCGGTGCTGGTCGACCTGGACGCCAACCGGATCGCGACCGTGGTCGGGAACCTGGTCTCCAACGCCATCAAGTACTCACCCGTCGGCAGCCAGGTCGACCTCCTGGTGGAGAAGGGACCCGCGCACGTGCGCGTGCACGTGCGCGACCGCGGGATGGGCATCCCGGCCGCGGACATGCCGCGCCTGTTCACGCGCTTCGGGCGCCTGGAGCGGCCGGAGACCAGTGACGTCCCGGGGACGGGACTCGGCCTCTACCTCTCCCGCGAGCTGGCGCGCATGCACGGGGGCGACATCAGCGCCGTTTCCACGCCGGGCCAGGGCAGCGTCTTCTCGCTGGAGCTTCCGCTGCCGGCCGCGAAACCGCAGGCCGCGAGGGCCGAAGCCAGCACCCCGTCTAGAGGGCGTCCGGAGGCGAGGTTTATGGGCGCGCCATCAGCAGGCGCAGCTTGGCCGTCGTGGCGTCGATGAACACCAGGTAGCGGGGAGAGGAATAGCAGGCGCGCAGCTGCATCGTGGCCGCGGCCCTGGACGAAGGCGCCGGGCACACGGCGTTGCCCACGTTCGGCTCATCCACGGCGACCGCCCAGAGCAGCCCGTGAACGGCCAGGCCGTTGGCGGTCGAGCCGGCGGGGATGTCGCCCCAGGCCAGCACCGCCTCGCGAACCTGGACCTGCCCGCTGCCGGGGGCGGCGTCCGCCGCCATGCTGGGCACGCGCAGGAACCTGGGCACCGAAGTGGCGGCGGTGGCCTGGGCCTGGGCCTGGGTGATGGGGCAGCGCCCGGGCAGGCTGAGGCGCAGCCAGGCGGCCGGGGTGCATTCGGGAGGGAGCGCCGAGTGGGTTAGGCGGATGCCCATCTTGTCCAGCGCGCCCGGCGTGACGGTCTTGAGCGTCACCGGCTGGGAGCTGCCCGGACGGGTCGCGAGGCCGCTGAGCGACACCCCCGCCACCGTCGCCAGGAGCACGGCCGCGCCCAACGCCACCAGCGCGGGCAGCCAGGATTTCACATGCGACCCAACGCCTGAGGCGGCCGCCGGGTAACTCGACGGCACGGTCACAAGATCACGTTAAGGGTTGACCTCGCGCAAAGGTCGCTGTTAGCCTGACCCGCGACTCAGGTGGGCCCGCGGCTCGCCGACCAACCGGGGGGTAGCACTCTGCACTTGGCGCTCGGCCGATACCTGACGCACGCCGTCGTGCTGCTGGTGGCGATGGTCGTCTCCAGCTTCGCGTCCGTGGATCGGAACCTGCCCGCTTCCTTTGCCTTGAGGCTGGGTGCCGTCAATGCCGAGGGATTGGTCGGGGGCGAGGGCGGTTCGGTCGGCCAGGTCTCACTGGGCCGCACCAGCACCATCATCAAGCCCATCGCGGTACCCACCTCGGCGCCCAAGCCCCACACCGCCTCGGTCTACACGGTCGGCGACGGCGACAGCCTGCAGACCCTGGCGGCGCGATTCGGGGTTTCGGAGTCGGCCATCCGGTGGTCGAACTACTCGCTGCTCAGACGGACCGACTCCAACGTGGCCAAGGGCCAGCAGCTGGTGATCCCGCCCGTGGAGGGGATCGTGGTCACGATCCAGGACGGTGACACCGCGGCCTCCCTGGCGGCCAAGTACCAGACCGATCCCCAGGCGATCGTCGACTTCAACTACCTGCGCGACCCGGTTTCGCTGCCCGCCGGGGTGGCGATCGTGATCCCGGCCGGGAAGGGGCCCGACTTCGAGAAGCCGCCGGCGCCCCCGCCGGTGCCGATCCGCACCTCCTATGTGAGCGCGCGGCCAACGGGATCGGCCTACTCGGTATCCGCCGGAGGCCCCTCGGCGGGCAGCTACGGCAACCGCTTCGCCTACGGGTACTGCACCTGGTACGTGGCTTCGCGGATTCCCGTGCCCTGGCTGGGCAACGCCTGGGAGTGGTTCGGGCAGGCGCAGGCCTACGGGTGGGCGACCGGCCAGACGCCGCGGGCGGGGGCGATCATGGTGACCTGGGAAAGCGGATACGGGCACGTGGCCATCGTGGAGCGGGTCAACGCCGACGGCTCCTGGACGGTGTCCGAGATGAACTTCGTGGGCTGGGGGATCGTCGACCAGCGCACCATCTTCCCCGGACACGTACCCCTGATCGGGTTCATCTACCACTAGAAGCTGACGCCGGCTGCCAGGACGGTGGCTGTGACCGCGGCGGCGGCGGCCAGGGTGAACCGGAAGGCGAGCTTCGGTTTATCGGCCACGGCGGCCACGGCGGTTGCGGCCAGCAGTCCCATCGCTGAGGCCAGGCCGACGTAGAGAAGCGTGCTTCTGTGGCTGGCGCCCAAACCAACTGTCAGCGCGGCCGCCGCCATCAGGGCAGGCCCCGCGATACTGGTGGCGCGGCGGCCGAGCCGGGCCGGTAACCCTTCCAACCCGGTGAGTGTCTGCGTGAAGTGGGCGCCGGCTCCGAGCAGCGCGGCGGCGGCCGTGGCCCAGAGCGGCGGGGCGTGGGTGATGGGTGGGCCTTCTGTCACGAACGCGGGGACCATGCCGAACGCGAACGCATAGGGCAGCACGCTGTACGGCGTGCGCTTGAGCGAGCGGTTGTACTCGGCCGCCGCCAGCAGGGCGGTGAGGTGGGCCAGCGCGCTTACGAGACCGGTCGCAATGCTGAGCGGGATCGCCAAGACCAGGGCCGTGTAGGCCGCCCGTTTTACCGCGGCTTCGGAGATCTCGCCGGTGGCCAGGGGTTTGTCGGGGCGACCTTGTTCCCGGTCCTGGGCGGCATCGACCAGGTCGTTGGTCCAGCCCACCCACAACTGGCCGGCGAGCACTGCGGCGGCCATCAGGGTGGCGTAGGTCGGGCCGCGCCCGGCGGTCAGGGCCAGGGCGGTGACGATCACGGTGACCGCGAGGACCGATTCGGGGTGGGAGCAGCGGAGGAGAAGCCAGGCCGCGCGCGTGATTTCTTCTAGCCGGCGGGGACCGGGGCCGGTTCCAGCTCGGGCTGGACCCCGGTGCCGCGCTGGGCCCAGCTCTCCTCGGCGCGGGTCACGTCGTCCTCCACGCTGCGCAGGGCGAGGGCGGCCAGCAGGGCGGCGACCAGCAGCAGGGGCGTCGAAGTGATCAGCAGCGCCAGCTGCAGGCTGTGCAGCTGGTCGGAGATGAACCCGACGTCGAAGGTCGAGTGGGAGTCGCCGACGACATGCGAGACGAAAAGCAGCATGGTCACCACGCTGGCCCGAAGGCTGGGTGGGACGCAGTTCTGGCTGACCGCGGTGAAAGGTCCGCTGTAGAGGTAGATGCCGACCACGGTGATGAAGAACGCGGGGATGAACACGGGTATGGAACCCAAGGTCATGGGGGCGGTGAGGGCGACGGTGATGAAGACCGCGCCGATCAGGTAGCCGGCGATGCCGACCTCGAGGTAGCCCTTCTGTGACTTGCGGGCCCGGCGGTCGGCGAGCCAGCCGCCCACCAGGGTGCCGACGAGGCCGCCGGCGACCAGCACAACCCCGCTCAGCAGGCCGGCGGTGCTGGTGTCCATGCCGAAGCGGCGGTTGAGGTTGATGGGCAGCCAGTAGGCGTTGGCCGCGAGCACGAAGAAGAGCACCGTCTGGCTGAAGATCGTGTAGCGCACGGTGGGTATGCGCATGAGGTCGAAGAAGGCGTGGCGGCCGGAGTCGAACGCCTTGGCGACCTGTGGACCCTTGCTTTCAGCGGCCCCCCGAAGGGGCTCCCTGAGAGTAAAGGCCAGGAGGGCGAAGATCAGCCCCGGTATCGCGGTGAAGAAGAAGGCCGTGCGCCAGCCGAAGTGCTGGCCGATGTAGCCGCCCCCGGCGAAGCCGACCGCGATCCCCACGGCGGTGCCCGCACCCCAGTAGGACATGGCGCGGCCGCGGGTTTCCTTCGGGAAGTAGTCGGCCATCAGGGACGTGCCCGCGGGGTAGTAGGAGGCCTCGCCGACGCCGACCGCCGCCCGGGTGACGAAGAGCTGGGCGTAGTTGGCGACCAGGCCGCTCAGCACGGTGGCCAGCGACCAGATGGCGACGCCGGTGCCGACGATGGTGCGCCGCACCCCCCGGTCGGCCCAGTAGCCGAAGGGGAGGGCGCAGACGGCGTAGACCAGCAGGAAGGCGGTGCCCAGGAGACCGACCAGCGTGTCGCTGAGGTGGAAGTCCCTCTGGATCAGTGGCGAGACCGCGGCGCCCAGGTACCGGTCCATGTAGTTGAGGAAGTTGATCCCGAACATGACCGCGAGCACGTAACGGGCGTAGCCCTTGGGCACGTTGGAGATGGTAGGGGCGCCGGGCGCCGCTGGGCCGTTGGGTAACATGGCCGAGGCGCCGCCGCGGGTCGGCCGGCGCGCTCACCGGCGTGGGTCGGCAAAGGGCATGTGGCGAGCCCAACGGTCTGTAAAACCGCCGCGAAAGCTGTGGGGGTTCGACTCCCTCCCGGCCCACCAGCGCAGCCTGTGGAAAAGTCCAGCTCCGGGCGCTACTCTGAATACGAATCCGGTCCCTCGGGGCCGGATTTTCG
>Ga0209474_10004547_pt1 | contig 11958 bp, 9 predicted proteins | sample GraSoiAngelo_145_FD_185902 | JGI IMG/M metagenome (GOLD analysis project Ga0209474, IMG submission 185902) | Grasslands soil microbial communities from the Angelo Coastal Reserve, California, USA - 14_1009_05_20cm (SPAdes) (version 2) | ecosystem: Environmental > Terrestrial > Soil > Grasslands ...
GCTCATCGCCGGCGGCTGCTGCGCCGGCGCGGCCGGCGTCTGCGCCGAGGCGCTGGCTGCGAGAAGGCTCAGTCCGATCGTCGCGAACAACGCTCGCCTCATGTGTACTCCTCTTCTTGATCGGGATTCTCGCACGACGGGTTTCTATCTGTCCGCCATGATTCGCATGAGCAGCGGGATCTGATCCGCGGGCGGAGAGGCCGGCAGCGACTTGATGTAGGCGAAGAGATCGGCCGCTTGCGCGTCGGTCAGCACCTTCTCGGTGTAGGGCGGCATGCGCCGCGGGCTGCGGATGAACGAGGTGAAGCGCGTCGCGGTGAGCGCCAGCGGCACGAGCCGCGCGCCGGCGCCGCCGTGCCCGTCGTACCCGTGGCACGCATAACAGCTGTACTTCAGGTACAGCTCCTTCCCGTGCTGCACGTCGCCTGCAGGAGCCTGCGCGCGAACGTTCAGCGCGAGAAGCGCAATCGATGTGACGACAACGAGCAGTGACAATGCTTGTTCACGCATTGCTTGTTCCCGCATTCCAAATTCCAAATTCCAAATTCTGAATTCTCTTACCGCGGCTGCGTCACCACGTCGACGAGCGCCGGCTCGCCGCGCTTCACGCGATCGAGCGCGCGCCTGAGGGCCGGCGCGAGATCCAACGGGCGTTCGATCGGCCCCTCGCCGTACATCCCGTAGGCCTGCGCCATCTTCGCGTAGTCGATGTTCGGCTCGCGCAGCGTCGTGCCGATGTGCGCGCGGTCGGCGCCGCGGCTGCGCTCGCTCGCCATCTGCTGCACGAACATCACCTCCTGATGGTACGCGCGGTTGTTGTGCATGATCGTCAGCAGCGGGATCTTGTGGTGGCACGCCGTCCAGAGGACGCCGGGCGCGTAGTTCAGATCGCCGTCGGTCTGGATGTTGATCGAGAGCCGGCCGTGCGCGCGGTTGGCGAGCGCCGCGCCGACGGCGGCCGGCGCGCCGTAGCCCATCGCGCCGGCGCCCTGCCCGCCGATGTACCGGTAATGCTTGTCGAAGTTCCACAGCCGTCCCGGCCAACCGCTGATGAAGCCCTGCCACGAGACGAGCGACCAGTCCTCGGTCCTGATCTGATCCCACAGCTCGGCGCAGAGGCGCGCGACGCTGATCGGGCTCGAGTCCCAGCCGAACGCCGCGGTCGCGATCGCCTGCTGCCGCGCCTCGCGGTGCGCGTCGGCGAACTTCGCGCCGCGCGCCTGCGCCGCGCGCGCACGATCGGGCGTCATCAGCCGCTTCACCTCCTCGATGAGCAGCGGGAGCGTCGCCTCGGAGTCGGCCGCGATGTCGACGTCGGCGTCGGCCATGTGCTGGAAGTCCTGCAGGTTGCTCTTGATGAAGAGCCCGAGCGACGAGATGTTGATCGTCTTCGCGTTCGCCGCGCGCTGCGCCGCCGCTGGCGCGGGCCCGGCGGCGCCCTGCACCTCGAGGTTGAGGATCACGTCGGCGGCGCCGGCGCCGATGCCGGCGAGCGGATGCCGCGACGGAAAGTTCACGCGATCGCCGCCGCCGTTGACCGGCGACTGCAGCAGTTCGGCGAGCTCGACGATGAGCGCGATTCCGTTCGGCGTGCGCGCCGCGCGTCCCGCGTTGATGCGCGGACTCTCCGCCGCGACGAGCAGCCGCGCCGCCTCGCGCACCGCGCCCGTCTCGCCCGCCGGGGGCGACGGCATCACCAGCCGCGGGATCTTCGGCGGCGAGGGCGTCGGCCGCAGCTGCAGATCGTGATCGACGACGAGGAGCACCGGCTCCATCGGCGGCGTCATCGCGATCTTGTACGCGCGCACCGCCGACTCCGCAAACGCCGGCAGCGACGCCGGTTCGTCGTCCCACTTCACGTAGTCGCGGACGATGAGCGCCATGTCCTGCGCGCTGTGGTAGGAGTTGACGCCGTTGTTGCGCGTCCCCGCGTCGCGCCAGTTGCCGGCGATGATCATCACCGGCACGCGGTCGGCGTACGCGTTGTAGATCGCCATCGACGCGTGCTGCAGGCCGATGTTGCCGTGCACGACGGCGAGCATCGGCTTGCCGCTGATTTTCGCGTAGCCGTGCGCCATCGCCACCGACGACTCCTCGTGGCAGCACGTCAGCAGCTCCGGCTTCGCGTTCCCGCCGTAGTTGATGATCGATTCGTGCAGCCCCTCGAAGCTCGAACCGGGGTTCGCCGCGGCGTACTCGATGCCGAGCGTCTTGATCACGTCGACCATGAAGTCCGACGCCGGCTTCTCGACGAGCCGCGGCGACGCGCCGGTCGGCGGCGGCTCCGTGTCGGCGCGCAGCTGCGCGCCGACGGGTGCCGCGGGCGCGCCGGCGGGACGCGCGGCCGCTTGATCCTGCGGCGCGGCGTCGACGGGCGCACTGCGCGCGACGAGCGCGGCCGCGCTCACCGCCGCGCCTTTCAGAAACCGCCGACGCCCGACTGCGGATTCGCTCTTCGCCACGCGTCCCCCTCTCTTCGGCCGGGCCTCTGCTGTGGGCTCAGCCGACCCGCGAAGGTATTACAATTCGCGACAGATGATATGCCAGTTCATCGGCTAACATGTAGTCTGGACTGCCGTACGGCGTCCTCCATTGCACCCGTTCGTGCGGCTGGGAGCGCCAACCGATGATCAAGAGGCTCGCGGCGTTCGGATATGTGGCGGTGCTCGTGCTGGCGTTCAGGACGCCCGCGCCGAGCGCCGCAGCGCAGATCGCCGCACAGCCGGCCACCCCTGCCGCCCAGTCTGCCGCGCCCGCGTCGCCTCAGCGCGCCCTCGTCGATCGCTACTGCGTCGGCTGCCACAACCAGCGCGGCAAGGCCGCCGGGCAGGAGCCGGCGCGCAAGATCACGCTCGACGATCTCGACATCGTCCACGTCGCCGACCACGCCGAGGCGTGGGAGCGCGTCGTGCGAAAGATGCGCGCGGGCATGATGCCGCCCTCCGGCGCGCGCCGCCCCGATAAGGCAACCTACGACGGCTTCATCGCATGGCTCGAGGGCGAGCTCGATCGCAACGCGGCGCCGTACGCGCCGCAGCCCGGCCTCCATCGCCTGAACCGCACCGAGTACTCGAACGTGATTCGCGACGTCCTCGATCTGGACGTCGATGCCTCCGCATATCTGCCGTCGGACGACTCGACGCACGGCTTCGACAACATGGCGGGCGCGCTCGGCATCTCCTCGACGCTCGTCGAAGCGTATGTGTCGGCGGCCGGAAAGATCAGCCGCCTCGCAATCGGCGAGCCGGCGACGCCGGGCCTCGTCGTGTATCGCACGCCCGAAGACACGTCGCAGGACTATCACATCGAAGGCCTGCCGTTCGGCACGCGCGGCGGCATGCTCGTCAGGCACGTCTTCCCGTCCGACGGCGAGTACACGATCACGGTGACGCCGATCTTCGGCGACAACATGTCGCCGACCGGATTCGGATCGGTGCCGTGCGAGAAGATCGAGATCCTGCTCGACAGTGAGCGGGTACAGCTGATGGACTGGCAGGGCAGCCGCCGCTTCGGCTTCCAGGACAGCTGCGGCGGCGAGAAAGGATCGACGCCCTCCGCAGGCCAGCGCGGACGCGGCGCGGCGCCGGCCGGCGGGCGCGGCGCGGGCCGCGGCGCGGCGGGTCCTTCCGGCGGCGGGCAGCAGGGGCCGGAGGCGTTCTTCGGCGGCCGCGGCGGCACGCCGATGCGCGCGCGCGTGAAGCTGACTGCTGGTCCGCACGCCGTCGGCGCGACGTTCCTCGCGACGAACCTCGCGCCGCTGCTCGATCTCGATCAGCACTTCATGCGCGACACGCTGCAGACCGGGCCGACGCCGGGCTTCACCTTCTTCCCGCACGTCGGTACGGTGCGCATCGAGGGGCCGTTCAACGCCACGCCCGCGAAAGAGTCGCCGAGCCGCCAGAAGATCTTCGTCTGCTATCCGGCGTCGCCGGCGGAGGACGCATCGTGCGCGCGAAAGATCGTCGGCGCGATCGCCGCGCACGCCTTCCGCCGTCCGGTGGCGTCCTCGGAGCTGCAGGCGCTGATGGCGTTCTACGACGGCGGCCGCAAGGACGGCGGCTTCGAGCACGGCGTCGAGATGGCGCTCGCGCGCGTCCTCGCCGATCCGCGCTTCCTCTATCGCATCGAGACCGAGCCGCCGAGCGCGAAGCCGGGCCAGCCGTATCGCGTGAGCGATTTCGATCTCGCCTCGCGCCTCTCCTTCTTCCTGTGGAGCACGGCGCCGGACGAGGAGCTCGTCACGCTCGCGACGCAGGGCAAGCTGAAAGATCCGGCGGTCCTCGAGCGGCAGGTGCGGCGCATGCTCGCGGATCGGCGGTCGGAGGCGCTCGCGATCAACTTCGGGGGTCAGTGGCTGAACCTGCGCGGCCTGCAGAGCACCGGGCCGCTGCCGCTCGTCTATCCCGACTTCGACGATCCGCTGCGCCAGGCGATGCGGCGCGAAGTGGAGCTGCTCGTCGACAGCATCGTGCGCGAGGACCGCAGCATCACCGATCTGCTGACGGCCGACTACACGTTCGTCAACGAGCGGCTCGCAAAGCACTACGGCATCCCGAACGTCTACGGCAGCCAGTTCCGCCGCATCACGCTCGGCCCCGACATGGACGTCCGCCGCGGGCTCCTCGGCAAAGGCGCGTTCCTCACGACGACGTCGAAGCCGGAGCGCACCTCTCCCGTGACGCGCGGCAAGTGGATCATGACGAACATCCTCGGCATGAGCCCGCCGGATCCGCCGCCCGACGTCCCGCCGCTGAAGCCGAAGTTGAGCGATGCGGCCGGCAACGCGAAAGAGCCGACGATGCGGCAGAAGATGCTCGAGCATCGCGTGCGCGCCGACTGCGTCCAGTGCCACAGCCTGATGGATCCGATCGGCTTCTCGCTCGAGAACTTCGACGGCATCGGCCTCTGGCGGACGCGCGATGAGGACACGCCGGTCGACGCGTCGTCGCAAGTATTCGACGGGACGAAGATCGACGGCCCCGCCGGGCTGCGCAGCTGGCTCGCCGGCTATCGCACGCAGTTCATCGAGGTGGTGACGGAGAAGCTGTTGACCTACGCGCTCGGACGCGGCGTCGAGTACCAGGACATGCCGCTCGTGCGCGCCATCGCGCGCGACGCCGATCGCAGCGGCACGCGCTTCTCCTCGCTCGTGCTCGGCGTCGTCGGCAGCAAGCCGTTTCAGATGAATACGAAAGCGCGCGAAGCGCCGACGCCGACGTCCGCGGCGGGAGCGGCGGAGAGCCGCAAGGGAGCCCGGTAGTCATGTACATCGCCAAGAGGCATATTCCGCGGCGGCGGTTCCTGAAGGGCGCGGGCTGCACGCTCGCGCTGCCGCTGCTCGATGCCATGCTGCCGGCGTCCACGGCGTTCGCGGCGACGGCCGGGACGCCCAAGCCGCGCTTCGTCGGCATCTTCTTCCCGCACGGCATGGCGCCAGGCTACTGGGAACCGGGCGCAGAAGGCCCGCTGCCCGCCAAGCTGCCCTACATCCTCGAGTCGCTCGGCAAGGTGCGCGATCAGACGGTCGTGCTGAGCGGGCTCTGGTCGAAGTCGGCCGAGCCGCCGGAGGGGACGACCGGCTCGGATCACTGGGTCGCCGCCGCGTATCTCACCGGGATCAAGCCGCGCAAGACGGCCGGCAGCGACGCGACGGTCGGCAGCCCGACGATCGATCAGATCATCGCGCGCAAGATCGGCCAGGAGACGCTGCTGCCGTCGCTGCAGCTCGCCGTCGAGGATCCGAACTCGAGCTCGAGCAACTGCGGCGAAGGCTACAGCTGCTCGTACACCAACTCGATCTCGTGGATCGATCTGCCGACGCCGCCCAACGAGCCGCTGCGCACGAGCCCGCTGCCGATGGAGCTGAACCCGCAAGCGGTCTTCGAGCGGCTGTTCGGCAGCGGCGCGACGCCCGAGGTCCGCGCCAAACGGATGCGCGAGAACCGCAGCATCCTCGATTCGATCCTCGACGAGCTCGCCAGCCTCAATCGCGAGCTCGGCGCCGGGGATCGCCGCACGATCAACCAGTACACGCAGGAGATTCGCGAGATCGAGCGGCGGATTCAGATCGCCGCGAGCGCGACGAAGGAGATTCCGGAGATCGATCTGCCGCCGGGCATCCCCGACTCGTTCGACGAGCACATCAAGCTGCACATCGACATGACGGCGCTCGCCTTCCGCGCGGACATCACGCGTGTGGCGACGCTGCTCGGCGCGCGCGATCTCACGGCGCGCAGCTACGTGTTCCCGAAGAGCGATCTCTTCCCGAACGGCGGCCAGAGCCCGAGCTTCCACGGCGCGTCGCACCACCAGGAGGATCCGGTGCAGATCCGCCGCTACGCCGACATCAACCGCTATCACGTGTCGACGCTCGCCTACTTCGCCGAGAAGCTGAAGTCGATTCCCGACGGCGACGGCACGCTGCTCGATCGCTCGCTGATTCTCTACGGCACGAACATGGGCAACTCGAACCAGCACATGCACTATGACGTGCCGCACATCCTCGTCGGCGGCGCCAACGGCCAGCTGAAAGGCGACCGGCACATCGCGCTCGAGCGCAAGAGCGTCACGACGGGCAACCTGCTGCTGAGCGTCCTCGATCTGTACGACATCCATCAGGACGTGCAGGGCGACAGTACCGGCCGGTTGACGAAGCTGGTGTAGAGCCATATGAGACGCGACGCGATCCATTCAGTCCTCGCCGCCGCCCTCGTCGCGCTCGTCTCGGCCTCCGCGGCCGCCGCCGCGAAGAGCCAGGTCGCCGACGCGGCGATGAAGGGCGACAGGGCGGCGCTGCGCGCGCTGCTGCAGCAGAAAGCGGACGTCAACGCGCCGCAGGTGGACGGCGCCACCGCGCTGCACTGGGCGGTGTATCGCGACGACGGCGAAGCGGCGGATCTGTTGATCAAGGCGGGTGCGAAGGTCGACGCCGCCAATCGCGAAGGCGTCACGCCGCTCGCGATGGCGTCGCTCTTCGGCACCGACGCGATGGTGGAGCGCCTGCTCGCGGCGGGCGCCAACGCGAAACAGCACGGCGCGAACGGCGAGACGATGGTGATGCTCGCCGCGCGCAACGGCAACCCGGTGGTGATCAAGCGGCTGGTCGCCGCCGGCGCCGACGTGAACGCGAAGGAGCCGCTGCGCGGCACGACCGCGCTCATGTGGGCGGCCGAACAGCGCCACGCGGCGGCCGTCAAGATGCTGCTCGAGCTCGGCGCCGATCACGCGGCGAAATCGGGACCGGCCGGCCTGCCGCGCAACTACATGGCGCCGCGCGTCAATACCGCGGCCGTCCGCGACGCGCAGCGGCGCTACAAGGAAGCGGTCGCCGCCGGCCGCACCTACGAGGAACAGCTCGAGTACGAAGCCTCGCACGGCGCCAAGATCTCGCTCGGCTTCCGCGGCATCCTCAACAGCCGGCGGCCCGAGCTGAATGGCGGCGCACAGCCCGAAGGGACATCAGCCTCTCCGGGGTCGCCGGCCGCGCCGGCCGCTCGGCCGTCGCCGACGCCCGCCGCTCGTCCGCCGGCGCAGACCTCCGCGGCCACGCCCGCTGGCGCGCCGGCGGGCACTCCGCCTCCGGAGGCGGGCGACGACGACGCGGACGTGATCATCGCCGGGCTCGTCGGAACGGGCGGCGGCGGCCTGACGCCGCTGACTTTCGCGGCACGCGAAGGCGATGTCGAATCGGCGAAGTACCTGCTCGATGCGGGCGCCGACATCAACCAGACGACCGAGTACGGCTGGTCGCCGCTCCTCACCGCGACGAACAACCGGCATTACAAGCTCGGCGCGTTCCTGATGGAGCGCGGCGCGAACGTCAACGTCGCGAACAAGGGCGGCTGGACGCCGATCTATCTCGCGACCGACAACCGCAACATCGAGGGCGGCGATTATCCGGTGCCGAAGCCGGACCTGGATCATCTCGAGTACATCCGGATGCTCCTCGACCACGACGCCGATCCCAACGCGCGCGCGAAGGACAACACGCTCACGCGGACGATCTTCACGATGCAGTGGTTCTACGAGGCCGGCTGCACGCCGTTCATCCGCGCCGCCCAATCGAGCGACACCGCGCTGATGCGGCTGCTGCTCGACTACGGCGCCGATCCGTTCATGGCGACCGACAACGGCGACACGGCGCTCACGGCCGCGGGCGGCATCGGCTGGGTGGAGGGCGTCACCTACGAGCGGTCGGCGAAGGAGAACTTCGAGGCGATCCGGATGCTGGTCGACGAGGTCGGGCTCGATCCGAACATCGCGAACAAGGAAGGGCGCACGCCGCTCATGGGCGCCGCGCTCAAGGGGCGCAACGACGTCATCGAGATGCTCGTCGCGCACGGCGCGCGGCTCGAGACGCGCGACGGCGGGAGCCGCGACACCGACACCAACGTATCGGCGATCTCCGGCCACACGTGGCAGGCGCTCGACTACGCGGACGGTCTGGTGCGCGTCGGCGTGCAGTCGGCCGTGCAGCGGCCGGAGACGGCGGTGATGCTGCGCAAGATGATGACCGAGCGCGGCCTGCCGGTGCCGCCGGCCAACCGCGTCATCGAATCGATCTGCGTGGTGGAGCTCTGCGCCGAGCGAGTCCCCAGGAAGTGACGGAAAAGCAACCACAGAGAACACAGAGACCTCAGAGCATTTGGACCACGCCGTTGACGTTGGCCGCTGTCCATGTGGCCACCCGATCGCGAATCGGCGCCGCGCGCTACTCTCTTCGCCAGCGGGGCTTCGCGCGAATCCTTAGTTGAGTCACCAACTCGATCAGGATGGCCGCTGCTCCGGGCCCGAAGGCTATCCAAATGGCGTGATCCAAGAACCATCCGTCATCGCGGCGATGGAGACAATCGAGCGGCTGATTCGGCTTTCGAAGCTTCGAGGGTTTCTCTTCCTGTGGGTAGCATCTCGCCGCAGGTCAGAGGATCGTCGTCTGGAAAGCGTCGGACGTAGATCTCGAGGAAACAGGTCTCCGCGCGCTCCGTGTGCTCTGTGGTTGCTTTCCCCTCAGGGTCGGAAGTTGCGCGCGAGATAGCGCAGCACCGCCGCGAAGTCCTTCTCGGTGAGCGGCGCGCCTTCGTTCAGCATCGTGTCGAGAATCTCGGCCCAGCCTTCCGCGTCGAGCCGCGTCCGCCGCACGCGCTGCAGGTCGTGGCACTGGGTGCAGGTGTTCAGCACGACGTCCTTGCCGGGCCCCTCGGGCAGCGGCCCGTGGTACCGCGCGAGGTAGTCGACGAGCACGGGCACATCGTCGCTCTTGACCTCGGCGCCCCTCGCGATTTCGCCCTTCACGACTTTCGTCCAGCCCTCTTCGTCGAGGGCCTGCGTGTCGACGTGGCGGCTGTCGTGGCAGCTCTGGCACGCCGCCGTCAGAATCTTTTCGCCGGCCTCGGGCTGCCTGGCCGTCTCCTGCGCGCGCACGGCCGCTGAGATTATGGGGAGCGCCGCGACGATCGTCAGCGCGGCGCGGCGGACTGCGAGCGTCATCGCGAACGATTGTAACGCGCGCGCGATCGCGGAATCACGAAGCTCTTTTGTACAAAGAATTCTTCTTCGTGCTCTTCGTCTTTCTTCGTGCCTTCGTGGTTCCGTCCGTTGCGATCGACAGACAGCGTGACAGCGTGCAGACCGAATCCCGAATCCCCAATCCCGAATCCCCGGCAGCGCCAGGGACGCGGCTAGTTCTCATCCGCGTCCGCACTATCCACGTACTGAACGCCGAGCTCGGCGAGCTTCGCGCGCCAGCCGTAGATGTCGAGGCCGAGCTCGCCCTGCCGCAGCCGCTCGCGCGACTTCTGCTCTTTCGCGACGCGCTCGGTCCCGAGCCGCGCGACCTCCGCCGCCGACGAGCGCGGCACGACGACGACACCGTCCGTGTCGCCGACGATCACGTCGCCCGGCTCGACGATCGCACCGGCGCAGACGACCGGCACGTTCACCCACCCCGGCGTCGCCTTCACCGTGCCCTGCGCGCTGATCGCCTTCGCCCACACCGGAAAGTTCATCGCCGTGATGTCGGCGACGTCGCGCACGCCCGCGTCGATCACGAGCCCGACGACCCCGCGCGCGCGCGCCGAGACGGCGAGCAGCTCGCCGAACATCCCGTCGGTCGACTCCGCCGTCGTCGTCACGACGAGGACGTCGCCGGCAGCGCACACGTCGAGCGACGCGTGAATCATCAGGTTGTCGCCTGCCTGGCACGAGACGGTGACGGCGCTGCCGGCCACGCGCGCGGCCGGGTAGATCGGGCGCATGCACGGCCGCATCAACCCCACGCGCCCCTGCGCTTCGTGAATCGTGGCGACGCCGAGCTCGCCGAGCGTGCGGATTGTCTCGGCATCGGCGCGTCGGATGGTGCGAACGATCGTGGGTTTCATGTCGTGCGTTTTTGGGCCGGGCAGGTCAGGCGGGCCTGGCAGGCCGGGCTGGGCCTGGCAGGCCGGGTGCGCCTGGTAGGCCGGGCTGGGTCTGGCAGGCCGGGTGGGCCTGGTAGGTCGGGTGGGTGAGGACACAAAGTAATTCTCTCCGACCCGCCCGGCCCGCCCGGCCCGCCCGGCCCGCCCGGCCTGCCCGGCCTGCCCGGCCCGCCGGCGCGTCAGCGCCGGCCGATAGCGTACTGCAGATCTTCGGCGAGCTTGGCGCGCGTGCGCATGACGGTGAAGCCCCAGCTGAGGAGGCCGTCAGGCGTCGTGCCCCACGTCGCGCCGCGATCGAACAGCAGATAACTGTCCCAGAGCGCGTCCACCTGCTGCGGGAAGCGGCCGTCGCCGCCGCGCGACGGCTCGAGGTCCGACAGGTGCGTCATGAACCAGCGGCCGGCCGACTTCGGCTCGTCCCACGTCTGGACGATGCGGCCGTCCGCGAGGATCTCGCGCGGCCAGCGTTCTTCGGCGTCGCCCGGATACATCCGGAACCAGACGACGAACACGCGCAGGTCGGCCGTCGGATTCTTCGCGAAGAGCTCGTTCTGCGCCCACCGGGCGCCGGCGGTGCAGGTCGGTCACGTCGGCGACAGGAGCAGGATCAGCCGAACGCGGCCCTTCTCGGCGTTGAACCAGGTGCGAATGTCCTCGACGCCGCGCAGATGCGGGAGCGTCGGCGCGGCGAACGGACCGGCCGCGACGAGCGCCGCAAGTGCGGCGGCGGTGCAGGCGATCCGGACGCGGCCGATCATCTATTCGTTGCCTTTCGCCGGCGTACGGGCGGGCGCGTTGAACGTGATCTTCGCGCCGGCGCCGGGGAAGTAATGATCGTAGGTGCCCTTCATCGCGCGGTCGAGCACCTTGAGCGAGTAGCCGCCCGGATCCGGCGCGTAGTCCTTCAGGTAATCGCCCGGCGCGTTGATGCCCGGCACTTCCGGAATCCAGTCCTCGGTGAGCAGATAGTCCGGGTCGCCGTAGCGCGACGCGAGCGCGCGCACCTCGGGGTTGTCGAGGCTCGTCATGTGCCCCTTCTCGAGGAGGTTCACCCACTTGTTCGCGTTGCGGAGCCGGACGCGGTAGGTCGTGAAATAGGTGTGCGTGTGCCAGCCGTGATCGAACGGCACGTTGTTCTTCTCGCTGAACTCGCGCCACACCTTCGATTCGGTCGGCGCGTCGGGATCGTGCCACAGCCGGATCCCGAGGCCCCAGTGGATCACGCCGCTGCGCACGCGGTCGGGGCTCGTGTTGCCGCTCTTCAGCAGCGGAACCGGATGGCGGAAGGCCTTCGGGTGCGAGCCGAACGCGATCTCGTACAGATACCAGAACCCCGGCTGGTTGTGGTACGGGTAGGTCATCGTGTTCAGCTTGTCCCAGTGGACGAACTCCTTCAGCGCTTCGCCCTGCGCGCCGCCGCCTTTCACGTCGGCGATGAAGCCGTCCTTGAACGTGACCTCCCAGCGCGGGTAGAAGCCGCCGTGCCCCTGCGTGCCGGCGATGACGCCGTTGATGCGCGCGATCGGTTCGCGCGGGAGCCACT
>Ga0209474_10004549_pt1 | contig 11956 bp, 8 predicted proteins | sample GraSoiAngelo_145_FD_185902 | JGI IMG/M metagenome (GOLD analysis project Ga0209474, IMG submission 185902) | Grasslands soil microbial communities from the Angelo Coastal Reserve, California, USA - 14_1009_05_20cm (SPAdes) (version 2) | ecosystem: Environmental > Terrestrial > Soil > Grasslands ...
GACACCCGAGAGCGCCTCGCGCTCGCGCGGGCACCTCTCGTCGACGCGCTGCGGCGCCCGGCCTCTCGCCACCGGAAGCGGCGCGACGGCGCGGAAACTACGCCGCTCGTTCTTGACAACCGCCGGGAAATCGTCCCATAGGCCCCCGCATGCGACGAACCTGGGCGCGGGCGGTGGTGTTCGGCCTCGTCCTCGGGGCTGCCTCGAGCGTACACGCTTACTTTCTAGACGAGGCCCGCAACTTCGAGATACGCCTGCGCGCGTACGCGGGGGTCAACATCGCCACCGAGAGCTCGCGCGAGGGGCCGCGGGACCCGGCCACCGGGAGGGAGCTGGCGCATTCACCCGACATCGCCCCCGGCGACATCTTGTCGCAGCGCAACTTCTACAACCCGGAGTTCGATGCCAAGCTGACCGACTACACCCGGTGGACGCAGGACGTGCCGGGCTTCTCGCTCATCAGCCCCGAGGAGTTCAAGTTCCACTTCGCGTGGTGGGGCTTCTACGACGGCATCTTCGACTACGCCAACCCGAAGTGGCGCGACGCGCTCGACGCGGCCCCGAGGGCCCGGCAGTCGGAGAGCAACGACATCCCGGGCGAGAGCTTCAACTTCAACGACGAGAACAAGAATCCGCGCAACATCCTCGGCAAGCGCAACCGCATCAACGAGCTCTACCTGGACTTCACCAAGGGGCGCTTCTTCACGCGCATCGGGCGGCAATCGATCGCCTGGGGCGAGTCCGACACGATCATCCTCCTCGACGTGATCAACAACTTCGACCTCACGTACGGCGCCCCCGGCTTCTTCCAGGACCTGGAGGAGGCGCGCATCCCGTTCTGGGCGATGCGCAACACGATCAAGCTGATCGACAACTGGGGCTCGCTCTCGAGCGTGTTCACCGACATGTACGTGGTTCCCGGGCCGGTCGACACCACGGTCCCGATCACGGCGCCCGCGTTCTTCGGCTTCCCCTACTCGCAGCCGGGTACGGACCCGCATCGCAACCCGGGCTTCTCCTACCTGGTGAACCCGGTGCCGCTGCAGGTGGTGATCGTCGACCGCATCCCGAAGAACATCTGGAGCGAGACCCGGTGGGGCGTGCGCCTGGCCGGCGTGGTCGGCCGCGAGCACACCGTGCAGGGCTGGTTCTTCCGCACCTATCCGACCGCTCCCGTGCCGCTCCTGCTCGGCTCGGTGCCCTCCATCAGCACCACGGCGCCCTTCCCGCCGACGCTCATCGACGACCGGGGCTTCCGCACGCCGGTCTGTCTGGACTCGAACGGCAACCAGATCAAGTTCGGCAAGGGACACACGCCCGCCGGCCGGCCGTGCAAGTTCGCGCGTCCGATCGTCACCGCCCTCTACCGCCGGCTCACGTCGGTCGCCGGTCTCGCGGACTCGTATTACAGCGGCACGCTCGGCGGCATCATCCGGGCCGAGGCCGAGATGTTCATCAACCAGGACGCGTTCATCCCGAGCGAGAACCTCGACCCCCAGGTGCAGGTCCCGGGCGGCTCGAAGAAGGTCAACACGATCCCGAAGGCCAACTACCTTCGCTACTCGGTCGGCTACGACCGCTTCTTCTTCTTCCGGCCGCTGAACCCGTCGAACTCGTTCATCCTGGTCGCGGCGATCAACGGGCAGTGGAACACCAGCTCGGGCCGGCACAAGGACTTCCGGTACAACGGCCTCGCCAAGCCGTCCAAGAACCAGGTCGAGGGGCAGATCATCCCCGGGGTTGCGGTGTGCGCGCACCGGCCGCCCGACGGGAAGTTCCCGCTCGCCTGCCAGCAGGCCCCGGCGAAGAACTTCGAGGACGAGTACGAGGTCGAGCAGTTCCTACAGGTCGCGCTGCAGACCGACTACCTGCACGGGCGGCTCGAGCCGCGCATCGTCTCCATCCTCGACCCGAGCGGCATCTTCGGCTTCCAGACGTCGTTCACCTACCGCTTCACGGACTACCTGCTCGGGAACGTCACCTTCGTCGCGGTCGAAGGGTCGCGCAAGGCGGGGCTCGCCGTGTTCCGCGACCGCGATCAGGTCCAGATGAAGATGATCTATCAGTTGAACTGACGGTCCCCGCGGCGCCGGGCGCCGCGGGGACGAAGCGGACGGCCCGTCAATCCGCGAGCTGCATGATGTTCGCGGTGTCGAACGTCTGACCGCCGAACGACACGTCGCTCAGGATGAAGGGTGTGAGGAGCACGCCCGGGCCGCCCGTGCCGGTGAACGTACTGCAGTCGAAGGGCTGGCCGGTCCGGGTGATGGTCGCCGGGTTGCCCTGCCGCGGGTTCTGGACCGTCGCGGTCACCGTGCCGGTCGTGAGCGCCAGGTCGAACATGAAGCCTTTGGAGTAGTCGACCATGCCGGGCTTGTTGCAGTCGTCGGCCGAGTTCGGCAGCCCGCCGGGGCACGCACCCGGGATGCCGAGCACGCCGGCGCAGGTCACCGCCACGACCGCTACGTGCACGTAGCCGTCGCCGGGGCGGCCGGGAGCCCCCTGCTCGAAGGTCGAGGTGGTCGGCCCGTTGGGGCCCGCGCCCATGCTGTCCTGGGTCATCGTGGTCCCGACCAGCGTCCCGCCGTCGCAGTCGATCTTCCCCTGGGCCGCGCAGCTTCCCGTACCCGCGCCGGTGCAGCACGGGAGGGGAGCGCCCGCGCCGGTGCAGAGACTGCTGCCGTCGACGAGGAACTTGACGCATTCCGCGCCGCCGCCGATGTCCTTGAAATGGACGGTCGAGTCCTGGGAGAGCGTGAGCGTCGCTACGCCGTCGGTCCCGGGCGTGCCAGCGGTCAGGTGGAGCGTACCGGCGAAGTCGCTATCGACGGGCTGACCGCCCGGCAGGTACGAGGTGAAGAAGTGGCTGCTCTTGGGGTTCGAGGGGGTATAGGAGACCGCGAACGTCCTGTCGCCCGGAACCGGGCCGCCGGTGCTCGGATTGCAGACCAGCTTGAACTTGTCCGGGTCCTTCTTCGGGCTGCCGCTGCTCGTCGCGACCATCATGACCTTCTTCTTGCCCGGCTTCTTGCCGTGCTTCCTGAGCGCCACGACGACGTTGTTCGGCGCCCCGCAGGCCGGGGCCATGGCCGGGAGTGTCGGGCGGTTGGCCAGGAACTTCGCACCGGTGAGCTTGGTGACGGGCGCCGGGGTGCAGCCGGCGACGGGGTCCTTTCCGAAGACGCAGACGCTGATCGCAAAGGTGCACGAGCCGTTCACCGTGCCGTCGGCGTCGCAGCCGCCGCCATCGGTGCACGCGACGGTCCCCGGTGCGGTCTCCGTGATCCCCTCGAAGCTGAGATAGCAGTCGGACGCAGCCTTCCCGCCGCCGAGAACCTGTGCCTGGGCCGGGGGTGTGGCCCACAGCGCGACCGAGAGCAGGGTGAGAAGCGCGACACGCTTGACTGCCATCGACCCTCCTTGTTGCGACCGTATCCGGCGGCGTTTTCGGGCGCGTACAATGTCGTGGGAAGTGGTTCCGCGTCAAGGAGAGGGGTGCCCATTCACTCCGGGAGCGGGATGACGCATGGTGGCACGGCCCGGGGTCGTCAGCGGCCCTGCGCGGTCAGACGCTGGAGCGAGAAGAAGTCGGGCGCGAGCGGGATGCGCGAGTCCGCAGGGACGTTCTCTCCGGGGACGAGGCCGGCGGTGGTGGCGCGGTCGAGCTTCCAGTTGACCGCGAGGGCGACGGCGCCGCCCACCCAGCCCCAGTACTCCCCGGGCGCAACGCGGATGATGTTGGTGCGGATCGCCGCGTAGGAGCTGATCAGCTTCCCCTGCCAGTCGTACTTCGAGCTGTAGCTCCCGAGGTAGATGTCCTTGTCGAAGCGCAGCAGGAGCTTTCCGTAGAGGTAGTACGGGTCCTTCGGTATCGCCTCGATCACCCAGTGCGGGCGGCGAATGAGGATCTCCTGCACGGGGCACCAGGCGACGCCCTTCCAGTCCGGGAGCTCGAAGCCGACGCGCGCGCCGGCGGGCACCACCATCCGCCAGCCACCGCTCGGGAGCCGCTCGAGCGCCGCGGGGTCGGTGAACGAGGGGCGGTCGAATAGCACCAGGAGATCCTGCTCGCCGACGAGCCGCCAGGTGAAGTCCTCGACCTTGCCGTCGAAATACGGGCCGTCGTCCTGGCTCATGTCGGAGCCGAGAAAGCCGTCCGAACGGTTCGCCGGCGACACCTGGCGAACGCGCCGGAGCGCGGGCACGTAGGTCCAGATCGAGTCGCGCCGCCCGGCGGCGAGATAGCGCCAGCTGAGCGAGAGCGTGCCCCGCACGTCGGCCGGAGCGAGCACCTGCGCGAAGGTCTGCTCGAGGAGATCGTCGGGGCCGCCGTCCTCGCGGAAGCGCGGGGGCTGCCCCTCGTAGAACTTGTGGAAGGAATCGACCTTGATCGCCCGGTCGAGGCCCTTGCGGTTGATCCACAGGAGGTCGGCGCGGTAGTGGCCGTTGCCGCTGTAGTAGATCGTGTAGAAGTAGTTCCACGCGATCTTGACCGCGGCCTTGCGATCGGTTGGATCGATGGTGGGAAACGGCCAGGCGAAGATGTGGTGCGGCGCCTTGCCCGTCTGGCGGTCGATGATCGAGCCCTCGTCGCTCACGTCGAAGCGTCCCTCGTTCGCCTTGAGCGCCGCCGCGAAGATCGGGTCCTCGTCCAGGTGCACGAGCTTCCATTCGCCGATCGCGTGGCGGAAGTCGCCCCGCCGGTAGGCATCGAGGAACTCCTCGGGCAGGAGCCCCCTGGCCTCCTGCCAGTTCTCGGCCCCGAGGACGTCACCGGGAGCGAGCCCGGCTCGCGCGGGGGCGGCGAGTAGGACGGCCAGGCCGAGCACGACAAGCCACGCTCGACGCCTCGCCGCGCGCGACCCTTCGCCCGGCCTCATTTGGGTACGAGTAGCAGCTCCGATGTTCGGCCGGCAAGGTAAAAGGAGCGGTCCCACCCGGCTTGCGGGTGCTGTCCTAAGTGAGTGGGCGCCCGGCTCGCAGGCTGGCCGAAGCTTGACAAGCGGGTCTGAGTCTTCGATAGGGCGCGCCATGCGGACCTGGGCAGGCTGGCTGGTGCTCGGTCTCGTCCTCGGGGTCGCATCCTCGGCGCAGGCTTACTTTCTAGGAGGCAACCGCAACTTCGACCTCCGCGCGCGCGTCTACTCCCAGCTCGGCATCATGATGGACGACGCCGAGAAGGATCAGCCCACGCGCTACAAGATCGGCGACCTGGCGCAGCACCGGAACTTCTACAATCCGGAGTTCGACGCGCGGCTCACGGACTACCTGCACTGGACGGACAACGTGCCCGGCTTCTCGCTCCTCTCCCCCGACGAGTTCAAGTTCCGCTTCGCGTGGTGGGGCTTCTACGACGGGCTCTACGACTACCTCGACCCCGAGTGGAACGACGCGCGCAAGGCGTACAAGGCGCGCTTCGCGGAGAGCGACAAGGTCAACAAGGATTCCCTCGTCTTCAACGACCAGAACAAGAACCCGCGCCACGTGTATGCCAGCCGCAATCGCATCAACGAGCTCTACCTCGACTACAGCAAGGGGCGCGTGTTCATTCGCGCGGGCCGGCAGGCGATCTCGTGGGGCGAGTCGGACGACATCGCGCTGCTCGACGTGACCAACCTGTTCGACCTGACCCTCGGCGTCCCGGGCCTGATCCAGGACCTCGAGGAGGCGCGCATCCCGGTCTGGGCCATGCGCAACACGGTGAAGATCTTCGACGACGTGGGCCCGCTATCGACCGGCTTCCTGGACACCTACGTCGTGCCCGGCGTGGTCGACACCACCGTGCCGACCGACCCGATCACGGCCGGCGTGAGCCCCTTCAACCCGGACGTCCCCGATCCGCAGAACCAGGTCCTCGCGCTCGGCGGCCCGGCGGTCGGGAAGCTGCTCCACCTGGACCTCGTGAGCCACCAGCCCGCCATGAGCTGGGCCAACACCCGCTGGGGCGTGCGGCTGCAGAGCCTCCTCCTCCGGGAGTACACCCTCCAGGGTTGGTTCTACCGGACGTTCAACCAGGCGCCCGTCCCGCTGCTCTCGACGCCGGGCGGCCTCAACAACCAGAGGAGCCCGAGCAACCCCAATGGCCAGGTCCCGATCCAGATCGACGACCGGGGCTTCCGCGTGCCGGTGTGCAGCAAGGCCGGGTTCACGCCGTCGGGGCGGCCCTGCTCGAAGGCGCTCGCGCTGGTCACCATCCTCGAGCGGCGCCTCGAGTCGGTCGCCGGCGTGTCGGCGAGCTGGTTCAGCCCGCGGGTGGACGGCATCATCCGGACCGAGGCGGAGGCCTTCATCGACGAGCTCGCCTTCATCCCGGAGAAGAACCTGAACCCGCGCGGGCAGGTGCCGGGCGCAAGGAACCCCGACGGGAGCCCGGTCATCGACACCATTCCGAAGACCGACTACCTCCGCTGGGTGATCGGGTACGACCGCTTCTTCTTCTTCCGCCCGCTCAACCCCTCGAACGCCTTCGTCCTGGTGACCGCCTGGCACGGGCAATGGAACCTCCTCGAGCGGCGCGGCATGGACTTCCGCTACCTGGGCGAGCAGAAGCCGGGGAAGCCGGCGACCGTGATCGGACGGATCCCGGGGACTCCGGATTGCGACAAGCCCGGAGCCAACGGCAAGTTCCCGATCACCTGCCAGACGATCAACCCGAAGAACTTCGAGGACCAGTACAAGTTCGACAACCAGTTCCTGCAGATCGCGCTGCAGACGGACTACCTGCACGGCAGGCTCGAGCCGCGCCTCGTGGCGATCCTCGACGTGACCGGCATCTTCGGCTTCAGCCCCTCGGTGGTCTACCGCCTGACGGACAACGTCCTCCTGAGCGCCAACTACGTCGCCATCGAGAGCTCGCGGCGGGCCGGATTGGGCACGTTCCGGGGCCACGACATCCTCCAGCTCAAGGTGCAGGCACAGCTCAACTGAGGCCCCGCTGCGGGCGGGGGCCTGCGCGGCCTGGCCCCCTTCGCCTTGACACGCCGCAGCGGCGTCCCGTACTTTGCTTCGGTGAACGAGGCGCCGCGCAGCGAGAGGCCGCGCGCCGCGGAGCCGGCTCGCTCTCCGGCGCTGCGGGAGTGGACGAAAGAGATGGCCGAGCGCGCCCTCGACCGCTCCCATGCTTCGCCCGCTCCGGGCCGGCGCGGCAACCGCGAGAAGGAGCGATTCGCGCTCCGCGCCCAGCACGTGAAGGCGCTCTTCCGGAGCCTGGAGACCCTCACGGGGGCGGTCAACAAGGAGGCGGGGGTTCTCCTCCTCGTGGTCGAGAAGACCTTGAACCCGAAGAACCTGGGCGGCATCGAGGTCCCGGACGGCGCGCGGCTCGTGCTCAAGTTCCTCGAGCGCCGCCTCGAGGTGGTGGTGAGCCCGCTCGTCAACCTGGGCGGGCGGCCGGTGCCGGTGGGAGCGCTCGCGACGGCGTCGGTCATCCAGTACGACCCGGCCGATCCCGCCGGTGCGGACTGGTACGACCTCCTGCTGCGCGAGGACGGGAGCTGGATGCGCAAGGGAGCCGAGGGCGAGGCGCCGCCGCCCCCCTTCGGCGAGAAGGAGATCCGTTCGCTGCTCGAGTGGCTCGTCGGCTAGCGCCCGCTCCACGGGCGCGGAGGTGCCACCATGCCCCTCCGGGTCCTGCTGCCGCTGATCGTGCTGCTCGCATCGCCCGCCGCGAGCGCCGTGAGGCCGCTCTGCGCCCCGGGGCGCTTCGTCCTCCAGGGGTATCCGCTCATCGGATCGGGGCGCCCGGGAACCGACGCGGTCATCCTCGAGACGCCCCAGGTCTCGATCCGCAGCGGCTGCGCGCCGGTCGAGGCGCGCGTGTGGGCGGGCAAGCGGGGCACGCGCATCAAGGCCGCCTGGCCGCGCTGCGGTGAGTACTGGCGGCGGGTGCGCCTCAATGCCACCATCGACGCGGCCACCTGCGAGACCATGACCGGCGCGTTTCGCTTCGGGCGCCAGCGCTACAAGCGGAGCTTCAGCGCGGCGCGTGCCCAGGTCTCCACCTCCTGCACCCGCGGCGGCGACACCTTCGCGCTGATCGAGCAGCGCGTGTTCGCCTTCCGGGGCTGCACGGTGACGAGCTGCCATGGCGTCTTCGGCCAGGCGAGCCTCGACCTCCTGCCCGGCAGCTCCTACGAGAACCTGGTCGGCGTGCCCGCCTCGAACCCGGCCGCTGCCGCCGCGGGCGCGCTCCGCATCCTCCCCGGGCACGCGGCGGAGAGCTTCCTCTCCCAGAAGCTCCACGGCACGCTCGCCGACGGCGAGGGCGCGCGCATGCCGCTCGTCGGCCCGCCGCTCCCGCAAGCCGAGATCGACCTGGTCGACGCCTGGATCGACGCCGGGGCGCCGCGCACCGGACTGGTCGCGGCGGCGCCCTGCCTGCCGGAGCCCGAGTACGTGCCGACCACGCCCACGCCGCCGCCGCCCGGCGGCTACCAGCTCGTGCTCGACGGCCCGACCCTCGCGCCCGGCGAGGAGCTGGAGGGCTGCCTCTGGATGCCGGTCCCCAACCCGACCGACCTCGCGGTCGGCAAGTGGGAGTTCTTCCTGAACCCCGGCACGCACCACTTCGCGATCTTCCCGTGGGACAAGGACGGCACGCCGCCCGTCGGCGTGTGGCAGGCGGGCGACGTCGGCTGCGTCTCGGGCGCGATGTTCGGCAACACGCTCTCCGGGTCGCCGCAGGCGCCGTACTACATCGACCTCTACGCGCCCGGCATCGCGCGCCTCCTGCGGGCGGGGACCTACATCGGCCTCAACGCCCACTACGCGAACAACTTCGACGTGCCCATCCAGATGAAGGTGTGGACGAACGTCTACCCCTACCCGGGCACGCCCGAGCACATCGCGCTGACCATCACCGACTTCAACGACATGTTCACGATCAGCGTGCCCCCGTTCACGCAGAAGGTGCAGCCCGGGCGCTTCACCAACGACGGCTCGACGCCGATGTACGTGCTCAGCCTCGGCGGTCACATGCACAAGCGCGGGCTGCGCTTCACCGCGTGGTGGTCCGACGGCGCCAAAGCCTACGAGAACTTCGACTGGTCGCACCCCGTGAGCCGCCCGTTCGAGCCCCCCGTCGTGCTGGCGCCGGGCGACCACATCGATTTCGAGTGCCTGCACGACAACGGCGTCACGCGGCCGGTCAAGCGCGACGGGTCGGGCAATCCGACCACGCTCACCTTCGGGCTCACCACCGACGACGAGATGTGCGTGCTCGTGGGGACGTACTACTGACCGCCGCCGCGCGCGCGCAGCGCGGCCGCGAAGAAGTGGTGCGTGATCTCGAGGTCGTGCAGGCCCCAGGTGCCGGCGAGGGCAGGGCCCGCGGCGCGCACGTGGCGGACCGCGTCGGCCAGGGCGGCGAGCGCGGCTTCGCGGGCCGCCGCATCGCCCGCCGCGGCGAGCCAGCGCTCGAGGGCCCCCAGCACGGCGAGCGTGTAGTCGAGGAGGTGCTCCTCGGCGGCGAGGCGAACCGGCGCCGCCGCCAGCAGGGCGCGTAGCGCCGGTGCCTGCCGCCGCGCGGCCGCGCACGCGGCGCGGACGGCGGCCGCGCGCCCGGCCTCCGCCGGCGGCAGCAGCACGTCGCCGTAGGTCACCACCTCGGCCATGACGCCCTCGAGCGCCGCCAGGTAGCGCATCATGGGCTCGGCCGCCGGCCCGAAGCGGGCGGCGTGCGCGCCGCGCGCGCCCGCCGCGGCGGCGGGCGAGAGCGCGCCCCGCGTGAACGCCTCGAGATTCACGCCGTACGCCCACAGACTGTAGCGTCCGAAGACGAGGCAGGAGACGCCGCGCACGCCCGCGCGCGCGTAGCAGTCGAGGTCTCGCTGCACGACCTCGGCGAGCGGCACCGCGCAGCCGCCGAAGAGGATCGCGTCGCCGTAGTACTCGAACACGTGGACGCGGCCCGCAAAGAGGGTCAGGTGCGCTTCGAGGGCACGGCGGTAGCCGGCGTTCGTCGCGCACGCGGCATCGTCGAGCGCGTGCGCGTAGCAGCGCTCGCGCGGCGCGAGCTCCGCCCACGCGCGCGGGTCGGGCCGCACGGCGCGCGGCGGCTCGAGCGTGTCGTGGTAGGCGAGGTGAAAGACGCGGCTGCCCGGGCCGAGCGCGTCCGCGACCGCGTTCGAGACCTTGAGCGCCTGATCGGCCGGCGAGAGCCCGCTGCACCGCGGGCACGCGCACCAGCCCCCGCCCGCGAGATCGAGCCCCCAGAGATGGAAGTCGGTGGCGCCCGGGAGCGCGGCGCGCGCTGCCACGGCGCGCTCGCGCACCACGGCCAGCGCCTCGGCGCTCGCCGTGCACACGTTCCCCAGGTCGGAGCGGCGTCCGTCCGGCGCGAGCGGGAAGTACTCCGGGTGCGTCGCGAAGAGCGAGCGGGGCAGCAGCTCGACCAGCACGTGGCCGCCGCCCTCGACGTCGAGCCCGCGCCGGCGGAGCTCCGGCACCAGCTCGGGGATCACCCACTGCGTGTCGTTCGCGTGGCGGATGAAGAGGAGCCCGGTCGCGCCGCGCTTGGCCATCCAGTCGATGAACGCCACGTCGGAGGGGAGACGCGCGGCGAGCCGCTCGGGCACGCTGTAGTGCCAGGTCGCGAGGTCGGCGGCGAAGGCGCGCCGCGCGAACGCGGGGCGCATCGCCAGCGTCGGCACCGGGCGCAGCGCCCCGTCCGGGCCGGGGACGTGCTCGCCGGAGCTCCCGTGCGGCGACCAGCGGCAGCCGGCCGCCTCGAGGAGGGCATAGACGCCCGCGACGAGCGCCCGGGGCGACGCGCCGCTCACCACCGCCGCGTCGTCGGCCGGCTGAACGACGAACTCCGCTCCCCCCGGCACCGCCAGCGCGCGCTCCGGGACCGGCGTGCCCTCCGGGGCGAGGCAGAGCCAGCTCCCGCCCGGGCCCGCCGCGCTCCGGCGCGCCGGCCCCCGGCCGAACATCCGGCCGAGGTATGTGCCCAGCTCCTCCGCCGCGAAGGCGACGGGCTCGGGCGCGCCCTCGGGCACGAGCAGGACGCCGGCCGCGAGCCGCGCGAGATCGGCGCTCACGTGCGCCGCACGTGGAGGGCGAGCGAGAGCCCCACGTAGTAGACCGGGTACGCGAGCGAGACAGCTACCAGCGCGCGCGGCACGGTCGCCAGGTGGGCGATCGACCAGAGCACCGCGGCGGCCCAGACGAGGCCGAGGCCGACGGTGAGCGGGCGCAGGACGGGCGTGCGCGAGGGGTAGAGGTAGCGGATCGGCACGAACACCCCCAGCGAGAAGACGAGCACGACGGCCGCGTTCAGCGCGCGCGGCCACCCCAGCGTGTAGAGGTAGAAGGCGACGATGTTCCAGTACGAGGGGAAGCCGGTGAAGTAGTGGTCGGCCGTCTTGGCGTCGGTGCGGCAGAAGCCGTAGGCGCTGGCGAGGACCGGGCAGAGCGCCACCGGCACGGCGAGCGCCGGCGGCAGGAGGTCGAAGCGCAGGACGAAAAGCACGGGCACGATCACGTAGGTGAAGTAGTCGACGATGTCGTCGAGCCGTGTGCCGTCGAAGAAGGGCAGCACCTGCTTCACGCCCACGGCGCGCGCGAGCGTCCCGTCGATCGAGTCGATGGCCACGGTGTAGGCCATCCAGCCCATGGCGACGGCGGCGTTGCCGCGCTCGGCGGCGAGGATCGCCAGCACGCCCGCGGGCGCGCTCGACGCCGTGAGGAGATGCACGCCCCAGGCCGCGACGGTCCGCAGCGGGCGGGCTTCGCTCACGCCGCGATCCCGGGCAGGTAGAGGACCTGGATCAGGTTGCCGTCCGGATCGCGGCAGTAGCATGACACCGAGCCGTCGCGGTGGGTGGCGGGCGCGCGCGCGATCGGCACGCCGCGCGCGCGGAGCTCTTCGGCCGCCGCGTGGACCTCGTCCGCCGTCGCCACCAGGAAGCCCAGGTGGTCGAGCGCGCCGCCCGGCGCCGCGTGCGGGTCCTGGTGC